>ERZ1292640.3781-Hain-H43-02um-R1-3781-length-11707-cov-12_pt1 | contig 11707 bp, 10 predicted proteins | sample MGYA00564404_ERZ1292640 | MGnify/ENA primary metagenome ERZ1292640 (study PRJEB36523, sample SAMEA6512636) | groundwater metagenome | collected 2019-01-08 | study: AquaDiva: Metagenomics assemblies of 32 groundwater samples | reverse complement strand
CGGGAGATCATGCAATGATCGGAAGCGCCCTGGCCCGCCGGTACGCCCGCGCGCTGCTCGACATCGGGCAGGAGGAGCGGCAGGTCCGAAGGGTCCTCTCCGAGGTCGAGCGGTTCGTCCGCCTCCTCGCGGAGGCCCCCGATCTGCGAGAGATCCTGGAAGCCACGCACATCAACCGCCGCGACAAGCAGGCCGTTCTCGAGGCCGCCGTCTCCCCGGCGGGTTTCCTCCCCGTCACGATGAACTTCCTGCGCCTGCTCGTTGACAAGCGCCGGATGAACATCCTCCCCCAGATCCTCCCCGAACTTCGCCGCATGGTCGAGGAGCTTGAGGGGATCGAGCGGGTCGAGGTGATCGTCCCGGAGACCCTTTCGGAAACGCAGAGGGACTTTCTGAAGACCGTCCTGGAGCGGCAGACGGGGAAGCGGATCGAGCTGGAAGAGAAGCTGGATCCCGCGGTGTTGGGCGGGATGGTCGTGAAGGTGGGCTCCACGGTGTACGACGGGAGCGTCCGCACGCAATTGTCCAAGATCCAGGAAATCCTACAGAAGGGGTAAAGTGGGCGCCATGAGCATCCGCGCTGAGGAAATCACAGAGATTCTCAAGAACCAGATCAAGGGATACGAGAAGCGGGTCGACGTCGCCGAGACCGGCATCGTGCTCTCCGTGGGGGACGGCATCGCCCGGGTCCACGGGCTGGAAAAGGCGATGGCGGGGGAGCTGCTCGAGTTCCCCGGGGACGTCCGGGGGATTGTGCTGAACCTCGAGGAGGACAACGTCGGCATCGCGCTCCTGGGGGATGACCATCTGATCAAGGAGGGGGACGTCGTCCGCCGCACCGGCCGCATCGTCGAGGTGCCGGTCGGGGACGCGATGGTCGGGCGCGTGTTGAACTCCCTGGGGCAGCCGATCGACGGCAGGGGGCCCATAGAGACGAAGGACTTCCGCCGCGTCGAGATCAAGGCGCCCGGCATCGTCAAGCGGCAGCCCGTGAAGGAGCCGCTCCAGACCGGCATCAAGGCGATTGACTCGATGATCCCGATCGGCCGCGGGCAGCGCGAGCTCATCATCGGCGACCGCCAGACGGGTAAGACCGCCGTGGCCCTCGACACGATCATCAACCAGAAGGGGGCCGGCGTCATCTGCGTCTACGTGGCGATCGGCCAGAAGCAGTCGACGGTGGCGCAGGTGGTGGAGAAGCTCCGCTCCTTCGGCGCGATGGACTACACGATCGTCATCTCCGCGACCGCCTCCCAGTCCGCCCCGATCAACTTCATTGCCCCCTACACGGGGTGCACGATGGGAGAGTTCTACCGGGACAGCGGCCGCCACGCCCTGTGCATCTACGACGATCTCTCCAAGCACGCGGTGGCGTACCGCCAGCTTTCGCTGCTCCTGCGGCGGCCGCCGGGGCGCGAGGCGTACCCGGGCGACGTCTTCTACCTCCACTCCCGGCTGCTCGAACGGGCGGCCAAGCTCTCCGACGCCGAGGGGGGCGGGTCGCTGACGGCGCTGCCGATCATCGAGACGCAGGCCGGGGACGTCTCCGCCTACATCCCGACGAACGTCATCTCCATCACCGACGGCCAGATCTATCTCGAGGCCGACCTTTTCTACGCCGGGGTCCGACCGGCGGTGAACGTCGGGCTGTCGGTCTCCCGCGTCGGCGGGAACGCGCAGATCAAGGCGATGAAGCAGGTCGCGGGGCGCCTGCGGCTCGAGCTCGCGCAGTACCGCGAGATGGCGGCGTTCGCCCAGTTCGGCTCCGACCTCGACAAGACGACGCAGATGCAGCTGGCCCGCGGCGCTCGGCTGGTGGAGATCCTCAAGCAGGACCAGTACAAGCCCCTGCCGGTCGACCAGCAGGTGGTGACGATCTACGCGGCCACCAACGGCTTCACGGACGGCTACGAGGTCTCCTCCCTGGGCCGCTACGAGGCGGAACTTTCGGCCTTCATGAGGGACAAGCACGGGGCCGTCCTGGCCGCGATCCGGGAGAAGAAGGTGATCGACGACGCCGTGAAGGGGCAGCTCACCGCGGCCCTCGAGGAGTTCCGGGGCGTCTTCCGGGAATAACGGCAAAAGAGGCGACGGGTAAATCATGGCGAACCTCCGCGCGATCCGGAAACGGGTCGGCAGCGTCAAAAGCACCCAGCAGATCACCAAGGCGATGAAGATGGTGTCCGCTGCGAAGCTCAAGCGGGCGCAGGACGCCATCGTCGCCGCGAGGCCCTACGCCCGGAAGATGCGCGAGGTCGTGCAGGCGCTGGCCGCCCGGGCGGGGGAGGGCGCCCACCCGCTCCTCTCGGCGGGGGAGGGGAAGAAGCTGGCCCTTCTGGTCGTCACCTCGGACCGCGGGCTGTGCGGGGGGTTCAACTCGAACCTGCTCCGGGCGACCCACCGGTTCCTCCGGGAGCAGGGCGGCCAGTACGAGGAGATCGTCCTGTTCGCGGTGGGGCGCAAGGCCCGCGACTTCTTCCGCAGGCGTCAGGTGGAGATCCGGAAGGAATACGTGAACGTCCTGGGGTCGCTCTCGTTCGGCCACGCCGCGCGCATGTCGGAGGATCTCGTGGGAGGGTTCCTCTCCGGCGACTTCGACGAGGTACAGATCGTGTTCAACGAGTTCCGGTCGGCCCTCTCGCAGACGGTCCGGTTCGAGAAGATGTTCCCCATCGCGATCGAGCGGAAAGATTCGGAGGGGGCCATCGCTTCGGGCATCGACTACCTCTATGAGCCCTCCCGGGAGGAGATCCTGGCCACCCTGCTGCCGAAGTACGTGGAGACGCAGATCTTCCGGGTGCTCCTCGAGTCGGTGGCGGGGGAGCACGGCGCGAGGATGACGGCGATGGATTCGGCCACGAACAACGCGGTGGACATGATCTCCCGGCTCACGCTTCAGATGAACCGCGCGCGACAGGCCTCCATCACCAAGGAACTGATGGAGATCATCGGCGGAGCCGAGGCGCTCAAGGGATAACATCGATCGATGGCTCGCCCCCGGGCGGGCCGCTTTGCTACGGATATCGAAGGAGGCGAGGGAATCATGAACAAGGGGAACATCGTCCAGGTGATCGGGCCCGTGGTAGACCTCCGGTTCGAACCCGGCCAGCTTCCGGCTCTCTACAACGCGATCAAGCTCACGAACCCGAGCATCAGCGACAAGGAGGGGAACTTAACCGTCGAAGTGGCCCTGCACCTGGGCGACAACATCGTCCGCACCATCGCGATGGACTCGACCGACGGCCTCGTCCGCGGGATGGAGGCGACCGACACCGGCGGCCCGATCACCATCCCGGTCGGCCCGCAGACCCTGGGCCGCATCATGAACGTGATCGGGGAACCCGTCGACGAGATGGGGGAGATCACCACGGAGAAACGGTACCCGATCCACCGGCACCCCCCCTCCTTCGAGGAGCAGTCGACCAAGGTCGAGATCCTCGAGACCGGGCTCAAGGTCGTCGACCTCCTGGCTCCCTACTCCAAGGGGGGGAAGATCGGCCTGTTCGGCGGCGCCGGCGTGGGGAAGACCGTCATCATCATGGAGCTCATCCACAACATCGCGATCGAGCATGGCGGCTACTCCGTGTTCGGCGGCGTGGGGGAGCGCACGCGCGAGGGGAACGACCTGTGGCTCGAGATGAAGGAGTCCAAGGTTCTCGAGAAGGCGTGCCTGGTCTTCGGGCAGATGACCGAGCCTCCCGGCGCGCGGGCGCGCGTCGGCCTGTCGGCCCTCACCGCCGCGGAATATTTCCGCGACGAGGAGGGGCAGGACGTGCTCCTCTTCATCGACAACATCTTCCGGTTCACCCAGGCCGGTTCCGAAGTGTCGGCGCTTTTGGGCCGGATCCCCTCGGCGGTCGGCTACCAGCCGACCCTCTCCACCGACCTCGGGGAGCTCCAGGAGCGGATCACCTCGACGCGGCGCGGCTCGATCACCTCGGTCCAGGCGATCTACGTCCCCGCCGACGACCTGACCGACCCGGCGCCGGCGACGACCTTCTCGCACCTGGACGCCACGACCGTTCTATCCCGCCAGATCGCCGAGCTCGGGATCTATCCCGCGGTGGACCCGCTCGACTCGACGTCGCGGATCCTGTCCCCGCTCGTGCTGGGCGAGGACCACTACCAGGTCGCCCGCGCCGTACAGAAGGTCCTCCAGCGGTACAAGGACCTCCAGGACATCATCGCCATCTTGGGGATGGACGAGCTCTCCGAGGACGACAAGATCCTGGTCTCCCGGGCGCGCAAGATTCAGCGGTTCCTGTCGCAGCCGTTCTTCGTCGCCGAGCAGTTCACCGGGATCCCGGGCAAGTACGTGCGGCTCGAGGATACGATCCGGTCGTTCAAGGAGATCGTGGCCGGCAAGCACGACGACCTGCCCGAGCAGGCTTTTTACATGGTCGGCACGATCGAGGAAGCGATCGAGAAGGGCAAGACGCTCCTCGCGGTATAGCGGGGAGGTTCAAGGGAAGGACATGGCGCAGACGATCAAGCTCGAACTGGTCACCCCCGGGCGCATGTTAGTGTCGGAGGATGTGGACGAAGTGGTCGCCCCCGGCTTCGAGGGGGAATTCGGCGTGCTCCCGGAGCACACCCTTTATCTCGCGGTCCTCTCGATCGGGATCCTGCGCTACCGCAAGGGGAACGAGACGATGAAGGTTGCGGTGGGCGGCGGCTTCGCCGAGGTGACACCCGGGAAAATGGTGGTGATGGCCGACGTGGCGGAAAAGGCCGGGGAGATCGACGTGGAGCGCGCCCGCCACGCTTACGAGCGGGCCGAGGCCGCCATGAAGGATCTCTCCCTCGACGACGAGACGTACAGGAAGGCCCACTCGGCCCTGCAGCGCGCCCTGGCCCGGATGGCCGCCGCCGGTTAGCGGACCGAGGCCTTCACTTTCGGTTTCCCGTCCTCCACGCTGATCCGGAACTCCACGTGCCGCCCGCCCGACTTCCCGGAGATCTCGCGGGCGCGGGCGAGAAGCGTCTCCCGGATCGCGGAAAGATCGTCCTCCCCGGCGGGAAGTCCGCACGTCCTGCGGGCCTCCGAAAGCTCCTCGATCACCTGTTCGAGGTGGCTCGACTCCACCGGGTCCTTCGGGGGAAGGAGACCCGTCCCGCGCACCAACGCCCCGGAAGGATCGCGCGAAAGGCGCCCTTCCTCCATGTCCCGGATCATCCGCATCCACAGGTTGGAGAGGGAGTAGAACCGGCTCTGGAGGGTGTGGAAGCGGAACTGGTCGTTCGTGTTGATGATCCGGCGCTGTCCCATCCGCCGGATCGTCTCGTCCACCTCCCTGCGCAGGTCCGACGGCTCCGAGCGCCGGTACCCCTGGAAGAAGAGGTCGTACTGGCGCTTGACGCCGGCGATCTCCGCCTCGATCCGGTCCAGCGTCTCCTTCAGGTCGGCGCCATTCGCCATTCCCATTCCCCCGGGAAAACAGGTAAACTCTTACTTCGGCAGAACGATAAATTTTAACATCCCGGGGGGGACAGGTCGATGGAAGGTGTTTCCGCGATCATCCTGGCGGCGGGCCTGGGGAAACGGATGAAATCCGCCCTGCCCAAGGTCGCCCACACGGTACTGGGGCACCCGATGGTGTGGCACGTCGCACGCGCCGCTTCGGGGGCCGGGATCTCCGAGATCGTCTTCGTCCTCGGCCACGGGCGGGAAAGCCTCGCGGGGACGGTCGAGCGATTCGGCGGCAAGGTGGCGGTGCAGGAGCGCCAGCTGGGGACGGGGGACGCCGCCCGGGCCGGGCTGTCCGTCGTCTCCCCCCGCGCCAGGGAAGTGGTCGTCCTGTGCGGCGACGCCCCGCTCATCCGCCCGCGGACCCTGCGGTCCCTGATCGCGGCGCGCCGGAAGAAAAAGGCGGCCGCCTCCGTGCTGACCGGGATCCTCCCCGACCCCGCGGGATACGGGCGGGTGCTGCGGAACCCCGACGGGACCGTCGCCCGGATCGTCGAGGAGCGGGACGGCGACGCCTCCATCCGGCGGATCCGGGAGGTGAACTCCGGCACATACGTCTTCGACCGCGCGTTCCTCGCGCGGAACCTTCCGCGCCTCACCGACGTCAACACCCAGCGGGAGCTCTACCTCACCGACCTCGTCGTGCAAGCGCTCGAGGAAGGGAAGGTCGTCGTGCCGGTCGTGGCGGGCGACGCCGACGAGGTGCGGGGGATCAATTCCCGGAGGGAGCTGGCGGAGGCCACGGCGCTCCTCCTCCGGGCGAAGATCGGCGCGCTGCTGGACTCCGGGGTCACGATCGTCGACCCCGGCAGGATCTACGTCGAGACGGAGGTTTCCGTGGGGGCCGACACCCTCATCGAGCCGGGCGTTGCGCTCCTGGGCGCGACGCGGATCGGGCGAGGCGTGAGGATCCAGGCGGGGTGCGTGGTGGAGAACAGCCGGGTGGAGGACGGCGCGCACCTGCAGCCGTACTCGGTCCTCTCCGGCGCTCGCGTCCGCAAAGGCGCCATCGTAGGTCCGTTCGCGCGCCTGCGGCCGGAGGCCGACATCGGGGAGGGGGCGCACATCGGCAACTTCGTCGAGGTGAAGAAGAGCCGCCTCGGGAAGGGGTCCAAGGCGAACCATCTCGCCTACATCGGGGACTCGCTGGTGGGGAGGAAAGTGAACATCGGCGCCGGGACGATCACCTGCAACTACGACGGCATCGCCAAGCACACGACGGTCATCGGCGACGGCGTGTTCGTCGGCAGCGACACGCAGTTCGTCGCCCCCGTCACGATCGGGAAGGGGGCGATTATCGGCGCCGGCGCCACCATCACCCAAGATGTCCCTCCCTACGCGCTTGCCCTGTCGAGGGTGGAGCAGAAAGTGCTCGCGAACTGGGTGATCCGCAAAAAGCCGGAGCTGCTCACGAAAGCGGGCCTGAAGATCCCGAGGCTTCCGAAGGAGGGGCCGAAGTAATGTGCGGGATCGTCGGATACACCGGCCCGAGGCAGTGCGGGAGCATCCTGCTCGACGGCCTGGGCAAGCTGGAGTACCGCGGGTACGACTCGGCGGGGATCGCCGTGCAGGGCCCCGGCGGCATCGACATCCGGAAGAGCGAGGGGAAGCTTGCGCGCCTCGTGGAGCTCGTCGCCAGGGAGCCGGTTGCGGGGACCTGCGGCGTCGGGCACACCCGGTGGGCCACCCACGGCCGCCCCTCCGACGCGAACGCCCACCCGCACCGGTCGGGAGCTGTGTCGATCGTCCATAACGGGATCATCGAGAACCACCAGACGCTCAAGAAACAGCTGACCGGAAAAGGTCGCAGCTTCTCCTCCGAGACCGATACGGAGGTGATCGCCCACCTGCTCGACCTGCACACCTCCACCGGCCTGCCGCTCGCGGAGTCGGCCCTGCGCACCGTCGCGGAGCTTCGCGGGTCCTATGCCTTCCTCGCGATTTCCGAGAAAGAGCCCGGGACGCTCGTCGGCGTTCGTCTCAATTGCCCGATGGTGGCGGGCGTGGGGGAGGGGGAGATCTTCCTTGCGTCCGACCTGCCGCCGCTGCTCTCCCACACCCGGAAGGCCCTCTTCCTGGAGGACGGGGAGATGATCGTGGCCACCCCCCGCGGGGTGTCCCTGTTCGATTTCGACGGGAACCCACGGACGCGCGCCCCGCAGCACATCGACTGGTCCCCCGTGATGGCGGAGAAGGGGGGATACCGCCACTTCATGTTGAAGGAGATCCACGAGCAGCCGCGCGCCATCCTGGACACGCTGGCGGGGAGGATGCTACCGGAGACGGGCGAGGTCTTCTTCGAGACCCTCCCGCTGCCGGACGAGCAGCTGCGGCGGCTGCGGAAGGTGCTCGTCGTGGCCTGCGGCACCTCGTGGCACGCCGCGCTCGTCGGCAAGTTCATGATCGAGGGGCTTGCGCGCCTGCCCGTCGAGGTGGACCTTGGCTCGGAGTACCGGTACCGCGACCCCGTGGTCGAGGAGGGGACCCTCTGCATCCCCATCTCGCAGTCGGGCGAGACGGCGGACACGTTGGCGGGCTTGCGGGAGGCGCGCGGGAAGGGGGCGACGGCGATCTCCATCTGCAACGTCGTCTCCTCGACGATCGCCCGCGAGTCGGACGGGGTGATCTACACGCACGCCGGGCCCGAGATCGGCGTGGCCTCCACCAAGGCCTTCACGACACAGCTCGTGGCGCTGTACCTTCTGGCCCTCCACCTCTCCGCGGCCCGCGGGACGCTTTCCGGAAAGGAGATCGCCGCCCACCTGTCCGACCTGAGCGAGCTCCCGCGAAAGATCGAGGAGGTCCTCAATGCCGAGGACGCAATCGCCATGCTTGCCCGCAAATACAAGGACGCCACCGACTTCCTCTACCTGGGGCGCGGCATCTCCTACCCGATCGCGCTGGAGGGGGCGCTGAAGCTCAAGGAGATCTCCTACATCCACGCGGAAGGGTACCCGGCAGGGGAGATGAAGCACGGGCCGATCGCCCTCATCGACGAGCGGATGCCGGTGCTCGTGCTCTGCGCGCAGGGCGACACCTACGAAAAGACCCTGTCCAACCTGGAGGAGGCGCGCACCCGCGGCGGGCGCGTGATCGGTGTCGGCACCGAAGGGGACGCGGAGCTCGCGGAGAAATCGGAGGACGTGCTTTTCCTTCCGCCCTGCGGACGCTTCGCCCGCCCGATCCTCGAAGTGGTCCCGCTGCAGCTTCTCGCGTACCACATGGCGGTCCTCAAGGGGACCGACGTCGACCAGCCGAGGAACCTCGCCAAGAGCGTCACCGTGGAGTGACCGGGCTCCCTTCCGAAAAATAGTTGATTCCGTAAAATAAAGTCGGATACTGAAAAATAGAGTTGGGTACTGTGAAATAGAGTTGGATACTGAAAAATAAAGTACGGTACTGAATAACGGGATGCCTCTCGGACCACCGCGCTCCTGGTTCCAAGACTGCATGAAACACAACTCGCGCGAGCCGCTTTGCACCGAGGTGGGGGATGGGCCGGCCCCCGGTGGCTAAGCGAATCAAGTGATTTCCAAGACCGCGATTGACTTGAGAGCATTCCCATTTCGGCTGAGCGGAAGAGGTGATTGTCCTCGTGTTCCATCATCGAAATGAATAGTCGCCTTCCCCTTCCTGTCGGGCGACAGAAAGAGGTACTGTGTCTCCCCGCTGGCGGCCACACAGTTGTGCTCGGCACTGCCGGTAGCGGGAAAACCACCCTAGCCATTCATCGGGCGTTCTATCTTTCGAATCCCAGGACAGACCATTACGGTCCAACCCTTCTTTTGACTTTCAACCGCTGTCTGGTGGCTTATCTTGAGAGCCTCGCCGGCGCGATTGGCCGAGTCACGGCGCGAGGGCAGGGGGCGGACTTGGAATCTCGCGGCATCCACCTACCGCCGGCTCGGGGAGAAGGCGGCCTACGTCCGCCAGCGTGGTTTTGAGCCGCTCCAACAGGAGCAGATGGTGCTCCAGTACGTTGAAAAGCACGGTTCGATCAGCCGTGGAGAGGTGGCTGATCTTTGCAAACTGAGCCCGCCGCAGGCCTACCGGATTCTACAAGCCATTGTAAAAAAAGGATTCTTGCAGAAACCCCCGGGGCGCGGGCGGGCGGTGCGCTACGAACGAAAGGCCCAGTGAAAAGCACGCGTCGTTTTATTGAAAGCACGCGTGCTTTTGGAATGCACGGAATCCTTTCGACCCGCCCCGGTTACGCAGGACCCGTTGGACCACGTCACCGGCGATTCCGAAGAGCAACCTCGGATTGGCGGACAAGGTGAGGGTCGAAACGTGAAGCGATCCGTAACCAGGAAATCCGGCGCCAGGCCCGATCCGTTCGAGCACGAGATCGAGATGGCGCTCAATCCCGGAGTGTTCATCCCGGACCGCGCTTGCTTCTCGTTCGCGAGCGACCTCGAGGACGTTGCGGGCAGAATCGCGAGCCTTATCACGAGCGACCCGACCCGCGCCGTGACGCTTTATGAGACATTCCTTGCAGCGTGCAACGAGAAGGCGAACGAGGTGAATGACTCCAGCGGCAGCTTCGGGCAGTTCGTCGAAGGCTTGTTCTGCGGCTGGATCAGGGCGAGACAGGCGGCGGGAGCCGACGCCGATGATACGGCCAAGCGCCTGCTTGCCTGGATGGACGATGATCCTTACGGCTTTTGCTAGGAACTCGAGAAGCACGCCGCAAAGGCGTTCGACAAGGTTGGGCTGGCGGCCTTCGAGAGGCAGGTCCGGGCGCGGTTCGAGGTGGCCGCAGCGGCGACGCCCGCGCCCGGCGGGTCAAATGAAGGCAACCCCGAATATGCCCGCCGACGCTGGAGCAATACCCTTCGGACGATCTACGTCGCGCGAAAGAACGTCGAGGCCTACGTCGCAATCGCGGAGGAGACGGGGCTCACGGCGCAAGACTGCCACGCTGTCGCCACCATTCTTGTCTCACGGCGCAAGCTCGAGGAGGCGCTTTCCTGGGTGGAGCGGGGAGTCGACATCACCAGGAAGGAGCCGTACGGGTCTGCGGCCGATTATGACCTCGTCAGGCTCAAGCGGGGGCTGCTTGCCAGGCTCGGACGCGGTGGCGAAGCGCTCGAAGACGCTTGGACCGAGTACCGGAAGCACCCGAGCAAGTACACATACGACGACCTCATGCAGTTTGTCCCGAAAGCCGAGCGCGCGGCCTGGCACGCGAAGGCCATCGAGACCGCGGAGGGGGCGGATCTCCACTCCCTCATTGGGCTGCTGCTGGAAACCGAGGAGATGGATCGACTCGCCGATCTCGTGCGTCGGAGCGCGGACGATGCCCTTGAGCAGATGAGCCACTATGCCACCGAGCCGGCGGCAAGGAAGCTGGAGAAGGCATTTCCGGACGCGGCCGCCAGGCTCTGGCGCGCGCTGGGCATGCGAATTGTCCGGGCGAAGAAGAGCAAGCACTACGACGCCGCGCTCTCGAACTTCGAGCGCGCGTTGCGCTGCTGCGAGAAGGCGGGGCTTACCGGCGAGTGGGAGAAAACCGTGAGTCAAGTTCGCGCCGACCACCACCGCAAGTACCGGTTCATGGCCGGTTTCGAGAAGCTCGCCGCAGGTTCCGGGCCGAGCCATGAACCGTCCTTCCTGGAGCGCGCCAAGGCGCGCTGGGGCAGGCAGCGGACGGAGAACGGGTAGAACGCCGCCTGAGGCCAGCCCGCCTGGGCCGACGGAACCTGAAGGAAGGAAAGCGATGAGCCGAGCGGGACGCGATAACCAAAGCCACGCCGACCTCGACGACCTGATCGAGGAGATCACCGTCGATGCCTACGGAGACGATGAGAATCTGTGGGCGTTTCGGCAGGCCTTCGAAGACAACGTCACCTTACCATCCGACGGGTTCGTCATCGGCGAGCCGGTCTCGGTGATCGAGTTCGACTACGATGGAAACGAGCGCCGCGGGCTGACGGCGAAATGTCGCCGCGAGGACGGATCTGAGCACGTAGTGGCGGCCTCCGATGTCGTGCTTCCACAGAGAGCGAGCGGCGCACGCTACGTGGCTGCGTACCGCAAGTGGCTCGGCCTTGATCCATACCCGCCCGAGACTCCCGTGCCTGCGCGCCGCAGACGGCAACACAAGGCCACGGCCGACGACCTTGATCTAAGCAGGCCTGTCGAGTTGTCCGCGCTTTCGGTCAAGGCGAACGCCGCCCGCTGCCGGTTGTTGGGAAGCGAAAGGGTCGTCACGCTTCGCGCGAGCGGGCTGTGGGATGT
>ERZ1292640.1065-Hain-H43-02um-R1-1065-length-22666-cov-17_pt1 | contig 11707 bp, 12 predicted proteins | sample MGYA00564404_ERZ1292640 | MGnify/ENA primary metagenome ERZ1292640 (study PRJEB36523, sample SAMEA6512636) | groundwater metagenome | collected 2019-01-08 | study: AquaDiva: Metagenomics assemblies of 32 groundwater samples | reverse complement strand
TGAGGATTCCGACGCCGCGCACTTCCATCAGACCGGCGAGCGCCGCTGGCGCGGATGCCAACAACGCCTGTCCGTGCCGCGCGATCCGGGTCTGGTCGTCGGCGACCAGGCGTCCGCCGGCCTCGATCAGGCGCAGCGCCAGATCTGATTTGCCGGCCCCCGAGGGGCCGCGCAGCAGGACCGCCCGCCAGGCCCGGGCGGCCGTTGTTCCGTGCGGTCGGAGCGCCACGCAGGTGGCATGCACGAGCATGGTCATTTGCGGACGTGGGCGGCCGGAACGCGGATCGTGAAGCGCGCTCCCAGCATCCTTCCGTCCGGTGCACGGCGGTTGGTGGCGGAAATCGAGCCGCCGTAGGTCTCCATGATCTGCCGGCAGATCGAGAGGCCCAGCCCCGAATGCTGGCCGAAGTGCTCGATGGGGCGCTCCGAATAGAAGCGCTCGAAGATCGATTCGAGATTTTCCTCGGGAATGCCCGGCCCTTCGTCGTCGATCGTGACGACGAAGGGGCCGCCGCGCGGCTCGCGGCCCAGTTCGACGACGATGCGCGATCCGGGCGGGCTGAACGACAACGCGTTGTCGATGACGTTGCGGAACACCTGGCCGTAGCGGCCATCGTGGCCATGCGCGGCGAAAGGCGGATTGGCGGCGACCCGGAAGTCGACCACGACCCCGGCCTTTCGCGCGGCGCTGATCGCGTAATGGCCGGCCATGTCGGTCAGGAGACCGTGGAGGTCGACGGGTTTGACCTCGCCGCGCATCAGTTCGGCGTCGAGCCGCGAGGCGTCCGATATGTCGGAGATCAGCCGGTTCAGCCGGTTGATGTCGTCCATGACGATGGCCATCAGCTTGTCGCGGCGTTCCGTGTCGAGGTCGGGCCTGGCCGCCATTTCGATGGCGGAACGCAAGGAGGTGAGGGGGTTCTTGAGTTCGTGTGCGACGTCGGCGGCAAAACTCTCGATGGTGTTGATGCGTTGCCAGAGCGCGTCGGTCATCGAGCGCAGTGCGTCATTCAGGTCGCCGATCTCGTCGCCGCGCTTGCCGAGGTCGGGAATCTCCGGCCGGCTCTCGCGCGCCAACCTCACCTCATCGGCGGCGCGCGCCAGGCGCACGATCGGCTGCGTGATCGTGCCGGCAAGGTAGAGCGAGAGCAGCACCGTGATACCGAGCGCTGCCGCGGCGATGGTCAGCATGTCGTAGCGGACCTGCCGCAGGGAAGCGGCGATGGCGCGATTGTCGCGGGTGAGGATCAGCGCTCCCAGCACCTGCTTGTAGCGTTGCACTGGCACCGCGGCGCTCAGGATCAGGCGCCCGTCGGCGGCGATTCGGACGGCGGAGGCGTTGAAGCCGCGCAACGCACTTGCAGCCTCGGGATAGTCGCGGACGGAGGCGCCGGAGCGCTCGACATACTCCGGAAAGCGGTCGGCCCGCGACAATTGCCGGGCGACCCAGTCGCTCAGCCGGTCGGTCAACGGGACCTCGACGACGGCCGGCGCCTCGGGCGGCGGCAGTGGGATGCTGTGGATGCGGCCGGCTTCGCTCAGGAACTCCGAATCGCCCAGAAGGTCGCCGGTCTCGCTGAACAAGCGCGCCCGTACGCCGGTCGGGCGCACGAGGCGGGTCAGAAGCTGGCGTGCCGCGTCAGCGTCGAGCCGGTTGACCGTCGCCTCTCCGCCCACCACGGCGACCTCTCCGATACCGGCGGCGACCATCTCGCCTTGAACCAGCAGCGAGGCGAGTTCGGCGTCGATCAGTTCGTCCTCATAGTCGCTGAGATAGACGGCGCCCAGGGTCAGCAGTGCCACCGGCACGATGTTGAGCAGCAGGATGCGACGGGTGAGCGGCGAATGGCGCCGCTCGCTGCTGCGCCGACGGCGTAGCAGCGAAGGAGATTCGGCGACCGGCGAAGGCGCGCGCGCGCCCCAGCCGGCCGGCAAAAACCGGCCGAGCGCCGCCATGAGCCGCGAACCGAACGCTTGTGGCGCCGCGCGGCGCCGGCCCGGTTCAGGCGTCGCGGTATCGGTATCCAATGCCATAGAGCGTTTCGATCTGCTCGAACTCGCCGTCGACCTCGCGGAACTTGCGGCGCACGCGCTTGATATGGCTGTCGATGGTGCGGTCGTCGACGTAGATCGTCTCGCCGTAGGCAGCATCCATCAGCTGGTCGCGATTCTTGACGTGGCCGGGCCGCTCGGCGAGTGACTTCAGGAGCAGGAATTCGGTGACCGTCAGATGCACCTCCTTGCCCTTCCAAGTGCATTGATGGCGACTGGGATCGAGCACCAGCTCGCCGCGCACGACGCGCTCGGCGGCGCCTTCTCCCTTGACGGTGCCGGTATCGGCCCGGCGCAGTACGGCGCGGATGCGCTCGAGCAGCAGGCGCTGGGAGAACGGCTTGCGGATGAAATCGTCGGCCCCCATCCGAAGGCCCAGCACCTCGTCGATCTCCTCGTCCTTCGAGGTGAGGAAGATCACCGGGAAATGCTGCGTCTTGCGGATGCGGTTCAGCAGCTCCATGCCATCCATGCGCGGCATCTTGATGTCGAAGATCGCAAGGTCGGGTGGCGCCTGGTTGAGGCCTTCCAGCGCCGAGGCTCCGTCATTGTAGGTCTTGATCTGGAATCCCTCGGCTTCGAGCAGCATCGACACGGAAGTGAGGATGTTGCGGTCGTCGTCGACGAGGGCGATGTTCTTGCGCACGGCGTGGATTCTCCTGACAGGCAAGGCGGATAGTGGTTGAATGGTAACACGACCGGGGCGTCGCCGCCGCTGCCACGATCTGACATCGATATCCGCGAATTAAGGCTGTTTTGCCCCGAAATGATTGAAGATATGTCACGTACGGTCCGCGCTTTGCTGCGTGGACTGGATCGCGCCACCCTCGCAACTGCCCTGCCGCCTCCCCCCGGAGGCGAAAGTGGCATTCCTTGGCCTTATGCCTCGCTGGTGCTGGCGGCGGTCGATCACGACCTGTCGCCGATCCTGCTGTTGAGCGACCTGGCCGAGCATACGAACGCCATCGCCTCCGATGGCCGGGTGTCGCTGCTGTTCGACGGCACCGGCGGCCTCGACCAGCCGCTGACCGGGGCCAGGGTTACGCTGCTGGGGCGCGCCGCGCGGACCACTGACGAACGGCTCGGCCAACGTTTTCTCGCCCACCACCCGGATGCCGCAATGTACGCGGGCTTCAAGGATTTCCATTTCTACCGGGTCGCCCTGGAGCGCGCTCATCTGGTCGCGGGCTTCGGCAAGATCCGCTGGCTTGAGGCCGCCGAACTGCTGCCGGCTCCCGCACCGGCCGGCCTGGCCGAGAGCGAGGCCGGCATCGTTGGCCATATGAACGAGGACCACGCCGACGCCCTCCGGCTCTATGCCCAAAAACTGCTCGGACTGCCGGGAAGCGACTGGCGGATGACCGGAATCGACGCCGAGGGCGTCGACCTGCGGCGGGCCGGGCAGGTCGCCCGCTTGCCGTTCGACGCCCCGCTCGCGAGCGTCGCCGAGGCTCGTAAGGCGCTGGTCGCCCTGGTTGGCCGGGCCAGGGCAGTCTGATCGAGCGGCCTGATCGGCGGCTGTGTGATTCCGCGCCGCGGGATGACCTTCGCAGGTGCGAAGCCTGATCCACATGATCCGCGAAACTTACTGTCGCAGGGCCTTGCCACTCCTCGGCCACACCAGTAGCGCATAGGGTGCCATCGGATCAGCCGCATCAATCGGGAGAAACGCCGTGCATCAGGCGGGCTTCGTCGTTCCTAAAGTTGGACTAGAGACGCTCGGATTGAAGAACCCGGGCAACGTCTATTGGAACCTGCAGGTTCCCGCGCTCTACGAAGAGGCGATCCGTCGCCGCGAGGGCACGGTCGCCGACGGCGGAGCTCTCGTGGTGCGTACTGGCGTGCACACCGGCCGCTCGCCCAACGACAAGTTCTTCGTCGAGGATGGCCAGTCCCAGGGCCGCATCGATTGGGGCAAGACGAACAAGCCGATCTCGCCGGAGCGCTACCGCGCCCTCTACAACCGCATGCTCGCCTACGCGCAGCGCCGCGACCTGTTCGTGCGCGACTGCTGGGCCGGCGCCGATCCTGCGCACCGCATCGGTGTGCGCGTGATCAACGAGACAGCGTGGCACAATCTCTTCGCCCGCAACATGTTCCTGCGCCCCCGGCCCGAGGAACTGCTGGGCTTCCAGCCCGACTTCACGATTCTCAATCTACCGGGCTTCCAGGCGGAGCCGGCGCTCGACGGGACGGCATCGGATTGCGCGGTGCTGGTCAACTTCACCGACCGCGTCGTGGCGATCTGCGGCACCTGGTACGCGGGCGAGATCAAGAAGTCGGTGTTCACCATCCTGAACTACCTGCTGCCCGACAAGAATGTGCTGCCGATGCATGCCTCGGCCAACCTCGGACCGAAGGGCGATGTGGCGATCTTCTTCGGTCTGTCTGGCACCGGCAAGACGACGCTCTCGGCCGATCCGTCGCGCACCCTGATCGGCGATGACGAGCATGGCTGGGGAGAAACCAGCCTCTTCAACTTTGAAGGTGGCTGCTACGCCAAGGTGATCAAGCTCTCGCGCGAGGCCGAGCCCGAGATCTATGCCACGACCGAGCGCTTCGGCACGGTGCTGGAGAATGTCGTGCACGACCCGGCGAGCGGCCGGCTCGACCTCGACGACGGCCAGCACACCGAGAACACCCGCGCCTGCTATCCGCTCGAATTCATTCCCAACGCCTCGGCGTCGGGCATCGCCGGTACGCCCGAGAACATCGTCATGCTGACGGCCGATGCTTTCGGCGTGCTGCCGCCGATCTCGCAGCTGTCGCCGGAGCAGGCGATGTATCACTTCCTCTCGGGCTACACGGCGCGCGTCGCCGGCACCGAAAAGGGCGTGACCGAGCCGCAGGCCACCTTCTCGACCTGCTTCGGTGCACCCTTCATGCCGCGCCACCCGACGATCTACGCCAAGATGCTGGGGGAGAAGATGGCGCGCCAGCACGTGAAATGCTGGCTGGTCAACACCGGCTGGTCGGGCGGCGGCTTTGGCGTCGGCGAGCGGATGTCGATCCGCCATACCCGCGCCATGGTCCGTGCCGCACTCGACGGCACGTTGGCGGCCGCCGCTTCGGCAGCCGATCCGCACTTCGGCATGCAGGTGCCCAGCGCCTGCCCGGACGTGCCGGGCGAGGTCCTCAACCCGAAGAACACCTGGAAGGACAAGAAGGCTTACGACAGCGCCGCGCGCGACGTCGCCAAGCGTTTCGAGGCCAATTTCCAGCAGTTCGAGAGCCACGTCGACGGCAAGGTGAGGCAGGCGGCCATTCGCGCCGCAGTCTGATGGCCGCGGCCCCCAAGGCCCGGTCCAGGTCCGATACGTGCGGCCAAGCAGCCTTTCGCCTTGGGCAGGAGGACAGCGTATGATGTTCGGGCTTGACCGACCTTTCTGACGCATCCCATCCGGCTGTGGCCGTGCTCCGCCGGCCCTGGCGCCTGCCGCTGATCGTGGCCTTGGCGCTGGCGTTCGTTTCGCTCGCGCTGATATCGGGCATTGCCTACATCGCGGTGCTGACCGGCGCCTCGGGCACGGCCGAGCGGCTGGTAGTGGACCGCGCCGAACGCGTCGTCGATGCCGAGGTGGCGATGATCCGCAGTCGCCTCGATCCGGTCTCGGATCATCTCGAGTTGATTGCCGCCCTGGCGGCGGCCGGCCGCATCGACATCGATTCGCCGGTGGCCGTACGCGAGGCGCTGGCGGTGATGATGACGCGCGTGCCGGCGGTGTCCGCCGCGGCCTTCGCCACACTCGATCTCCAGCTCCATCGGGCCGTGCGCCATCCCGATGGTCAGGTGACTCGTGACACGGTCCCGCTCATCAACCTGCCGCAAGGCATGCAGCGGTTCCGCCAGTTGCAGACGTCGCACAGCACCTTCTGGGGGGCTCTGTTCTGGAGCGAGGAGCTGAAGCAGCCGGTGCTCAATGTGAGGACGCCGGTGCGCCGCATCGACGACGCCTTCATCGGCGGGTTGATCGCCACCGTGGCGGTCGGCGACCTTTCCTACCTGATCGGCGACGCCAGCCAGGGCACCGAAGGCCGCTACTTCATCCTGGTCGGTCGCGACAAGGTCCTGGCGCACCGTCGCCTGGTCGATCCGCGCGGGCTCGGTCTTTCCGAGGACAAGCCGCTGCCCACCATCAAGGAAGTGGACGATCCGATCCTCGCGAACATCTGGGACCCTCCGGTGCGCTCGCCGCGCATCGACAAGGCGCTCGGCAGTTTTGGCCGTGTCGTTCTTGCCGAGGGGCGGCAATGGCTGTTCGTCTACCGCGAGATCAGTCGCTATGGCCCCGATCCGTGGCTGGTCGGCCAGTACTACCCGCTCGAGGACGAGACCGGCGATCTCGACCGGCTGACCAACGGCGCCATGGTGGGCGGCGCCACGCTGATCGTCGCCATCATTCTCGCGTTGCTGATGGGCCTCAGCATGGCGCGCTCGATTCGCACCATCACCTCGGCGGCCGAGTCGATCGAGCGGCTGGAATTCGAGCATCCGCTGCACAAGCGCTCGCGCCTGCGCGAGATCGACGACGCCGGACAAAGCCTCGACAAGGCCCGCGGCGCCCTGAAGTGGTTCGGCGCCTACGTGCCGCATCGGCTGGTTTTCCGGCTGATGGAGCTCGGCGAGGGCGCGGTGATCTCGCGCCGCCGCGACGTCACCGTGATGTTCACCGACATCGTCGGCTTCACGCCGCAGGCCGAGGACTTGCAGGAGCAAGAGACGGCCGACATGCTCAACCATCACTTCGCATTGCTGGGCGCCTGTATCGACCAGGACCAGGGCGTAATCGACAAGTACATCGGCGACTGCGTGATGGCGGTGTGGGGCGGCCTCTCCAAGATGGAGGACCATGCCGACCATGCGGTCCATGCCGCGCTCGAGATGGCGCGTGTCATTCGCGAAGACAACCTGCAACGCGCCGCCGCCGGACAGACTCCGGTCCGTCTGCGCGTCGGCGTGCATTCCGGCCCGGTCGTGGTCGGTAACATCGGAGCACCTGGCCGCGTCAATTACACCGTGGTCGGCGACACCGTGAACGTGGCGCAGCGCTTCGAGCAGCTCGGCAAGGAATTCATGCGCGAGGGCGAGGAGGTGATCGTGCTGGTCAGCGGCGACACCATCGCCGCCATGAAGCATCCGGAAGTTCTGGGTGAATTGCCGAAGCCCGAGCTGCGCCACGTCAAGGGCCGCGAGGAGCCGGAGCAGGTTTATCGTCTGGCCTGATGCGCCGCGCGCTGGACGGCGCAGCGTCATCGCCGGTAGTGTGCGGTGGTCGTCGGGGGACTTTTGGAAGGACGTACGGGACATGAATCGGCGAAATCTGCTGGCCATCTCGACGGCAATCTTGGCTCTCGGACCCGTTTACGCGCTGCGGGCGCAGGATACCAAGAAGCCCTATACGCCCGAGCAGCTCGACCAGATGCTGGCGCCGATCGCGCTTTATCCCGACGCTCTGCTGGCGCAGACTCTGATGGCCGCAAGCTATCCGCTGGAGGTCGTCGAAGCGGCGCGCTGGTCGCAGGCCAATCCCAACCTCAAGGGTGATGCCGCGGTGGCCGCGGTCAAGGCCAAGGACTGGGATGTCAGCGTCAAGTCGCTGACGGCCTTCCCCCAGGTTCTCAAGACGATGAACGACCAGCTCGACTGGACCCAGAAGATCGGCGACGCGATGATCGCCCAGCAGAAGGATGTGGCCGATTCCGTCCAGCGCCTGCGCGCCAAGGCGGCGGCAGCCGGCAACCTGAAGACCACGCCGCAGCAGAACGTGACGACGCAGCCGGCAGCGGCCGGCGGCGCCAGCACGATCGTGATCGAGCCGGCCAACCCGGAGACGATCTACGTTCCCTACTACAATCCGGCCTGGGCCTACGGGCCGTGGCCTTATCCGGCCTATCCGCCACCGTACTATCCGCCGCCACCCAATTACGGCGCGGCGCTGATGACGGGCTTGATGTTCGGCCTGGGAGTCGCCGCAGGTGCTGCCATGTTCGGCGGCTGGAACTGGAACCACGGCAACACCTACGTGAACGTCAACCGGGCGACCAGCATCAGCGCCAACAACTTCAACGCCAGCCGGTACCCCGATGGCAACTGGGCGCATGATCCCGCGCATCGCGACGGCGTGCCCTATCGCGACCCGGCGCTGCAGCAGAAGTACGGCCAGAACCGGCCGGGTACGGCAGGGCGCGAGCAGTACCGTGGCCAGGAATTCCAGAACCAGCTGCGCGACGGGCAGGCCGGACAGCGTGACGGTGCCGCCCGTTCCAACGTCGAACAGCGCGCCGGCAGCGGCGAACGGACCGGCGCAGGAGCCGGCGAGAGGGCGAATGCCGGCGCTCGCCCGGCATCGGAGGGTCGCGGCGGTGGCGCCTTCAACGGCGTCGACCGCGGCCAGGCGGTCAATCGCGAAGGCGACCGCGGCCGTTCGTACGGCGGCGGCGAGCGTGGCGGTGGCGGGCGTAGTTTCGGTGGAGGTCGGCGATGAGCGGTTCACTTCTTCGCCGCGGTCTGCTGGCGCTTGTCCTGGTCGCCGGTTTCGCCGCTTCCGCGGCGGCTCAGCCGGCCGCGAAGCTTCAGGGCTTTCCGACTGCCGACGCGGCGGCGACCGCGCTGACCGATGCGGTTCGCAGCAAGAATGTGAAGGCGATAGCGGCGATGTTCGGCGACGGATGGCGCGATGTCGTGCCGGTCGATGCCGATGAGCGGGATCGCCGGCGCGCCAACTACCTGGCCGCCTGGGACGAGAATCACAAGGTCACGGTCACGGACGGCACCAAGGCCGTGGTCGAGGTCGGCAGGACCGGCTGGACGCTGCCCATCCCGATCGTGAAGGACGGCGCGGAATGGCACTTCGACCTCGCGGCGGGGCGCCAGGAAATCCGCGCCCGCCTGATCGGCCGCGACGAACTCGCCGTCATCCAGACCATGCTGGCGATCGTCGATGCCCAGCGCGACTATGCCGCCCTCGATCCGATGAAGACCGGCGCGCCGGCCTATGCCCGCCGCCTGCTGAGCTCGCCGGGCAGGAAAGATGGCCTGTACTGGGAAACGCCGGCCGGCCAGCCGCCGAGCCCGCTGGGACCGGCGGTGGCCAAGGCCCAGGCCGGCAGCAGCACGCCCGACGGCCACTTCGGCTACAACTTCCGCCTGCTCTATGCCCAGGGACCGGCGGCACCGGGCGGCGCCCGCGACTACATCGTGGGGGGCCGCATGATCGCCGGTTTCGCCGCCATTGCCTGGCCGGTCCGCTATGGCGAGACCGGGGTGATGACCTTCATTGTCAGCCAGAGCGGCGACGCCTATCAGCGCGACCTCGGGCCCGAGACGGCGCAGCGCGCGGCGGCCATCGTGACGTTCAATCCGGACAAGGACTGGACCAAGGCGGATATGACCCCTCCATGAGGCGGTCCATCAGGGAGAGTGCAATGTTCAAGACCAAGGTCCTCGTGATCCTCGCTGCGGCCGGTATGCTGGGCGGCTGCATGGACAATATGTCGAGTGGCGAGAAGGGCGCTGTCGTTGGCGCCGCGGCCGGCACCGGCATCGGTCTGGTGACCGGCGGCAGCTTTGGAGCGGTGGTCGGCGCCGGCCTCATCGGCGGCGCGGTCGGCTATCTCGGCGGCACCGCCATCGGCAACAGCAAGTGAACGGGAGCGCCACCATGACCTCCAGGATCCTCCTTGCCGCCGGTGCGCTGCTGCTCGCCTCGAGCGCCGCCCAGGCCCAGATCGCCCCCACGAACTTCGACCAGGCGGCCTACATCACCTGCAAGGAAGCGCACGCCATGCAGCCCGAGCCGCGCAAGATGCTGGCGACCTACCTCGCCAATCATGCCGCGGCCTATCGCGGCGTGGTGATCCCCGACGGCGAGCAGGGCGCGCAGCTCGCGCACCTGGTGCGCGGCGGTTGCACCCTGTTGCCCGACGCCTACCTGTTCACGGTGATCGACCGCGCCATCCTGGCCGAGATGTCGAAGCTGCCGAAGCGCAAGTAGCGCCCGGCAAATTCGAGGCGCTCAGGTCAGCTTGACCATGATGTGCCTGGCGTAGGCCGGGCGCGTCGCGAGGCGCTCGTACCAGCCTTTCAGGTTCTTGAGTTCCGGCCGTTCGATGGGCAGCGCGTACCAGCGATAGGCGAAGCAGCCGACCGGGATGTCGCCCATGGTGAAGTGCGCACCGGCGACGTAGCGCCGGCCGGCCAGCCAGCCGTCGAGCCGGCCGAACAGCTTGCCCGCATCCTCGGCCGCCTTTTTGATCGCGGCCATGTCGCGCTTCTCCTCGGGCGTGCGCACCAGGCCCCAGAAGACGATGCGCATGGCGTCGGAGACGGTGCTGAGCTGCCAGTCCATCCAGCGGTCGGCCTCGCTGCGCACGCCGGGATCGTTGGGCCACAGCGAACCCGCGGCATATTTGGCCGCGAGATAGCGCACCGCCGAATTGCTCTCCCAGATGATGCGCCCGCCGTCGTCGATGGTCGGCACCACGCCGTTGGGGTTCATGTCGAGGTACCATTTCTGGTCGTTGCCGCCGAACGGCCCGCCGACGTCGGTGCGCTCGTATTTGAGCCCGCACTCGTCGGCCGCCCACAGCACCTTCTGCACATTGATCGAATTCGCCCGGCCCCAGATCTTCATTGCAAAACTCTCCCTGCTCTCAACATTCCCATACCGGCTTGCCGTCGATAATGCGCAAAATCTGCTTCTCGGCAAATCCCTTGGGTGTCGGCATGGCAAGCGCGCCTGTGAACTCGATTCGCGAGTCGTCGAGCCATGTCGCGGTGGGTCGCAGCAAGAAGGTCTGCGCGTTGCAAGTCGATGCGGGAGGGATGGATATCAGCGTGGGCGGGGAGCTGCGCAAGTCGATCAAGGTCGGTCCGTATGGACCATCCATGAAGTTCTGTTGCCAGAGAATACCGAGACGACTCGACGGTGAGACGATCGGGGGCACTCCGATGTTTGCAACGCGGCCGTCGCGCGCATCGATGAGATAGGTAACGCGGCAGTGGATGCAGGGCGCGGTGACAACGTAGTGACGTGACTCAGGCAGCCATGCCTCGAAGCGGTGCTGGAGCGCGCCATCTTCAGTGATCAGGTCGGGCAGATCGAAGATGTGGAGAATGCGTCCGCCGTCGATCCTGAGGACGAGTGTCGAATCGACCCGCAGGGCGCGATCGGCGAGCCCTGGCCCGGCCGCCTCCACCTTTACGCCCATGCCGCGGACATAGGTAATGTCGACCCAGTTGCTCTGCTGAATGAGCAGCATCGGCGAACGGAAGATGCGCCAATCCGACGGCTCCTCGAACTTGAGGGCCTGCGCACTGACCGCCGAGGGCACCGCTGCCCAGAGTAACGGCAGGAACAGCAACCTTAGCCAGATGGCATTGCGCCTCAATGCGCCGCCGCCCAGTTGTCGCCGACGCCGGTGTCGACGACCAGCGGTACCGAGAGCTTGGCGGCGTTCTCCATCACGGTGCGCGCCACGTCCTTGGTCTTGTCGAGTTCCTTCTCCGGCACCTCGAACAGCAGTTCGTCGTGGACCTGCAGCAGCATCCTTGCCTTGAGTTTCGCCCCGGCAAGTGCGGCCGGCACGCGGATCATCGCCTTCTTGATGATGTCGGCGGCGCCGCCCTGCAGCGGGGCGTTGATCGCCGCGCGCT
>ERZ1292640.2236-Hain-H43-02um-R1-2236-length-15577-cov-8_pt2 | contig 11712 bp, 6 predicted proteins | sample MGYA00564404_ERZ1292640 | MGnify/ENA primary metagenome ERZ1292640 (study PRJEB36523, sample SAMEA6512636) | groundwater metagenome | collected 2019-01-08 | study: AquaDiva: Metagenomics assemblies of 32 groundwater samples | reverse complement strand
TGGTGCAAACACAAATCGTGCTTGATCCGGGCATCGGATTTGGTAAGCTGCTCGAACATAACCTGACGCTATTAGCTCAACTGGATCGTTTTACAGGCTTGGGCTGCCCCTTGCTGGTGGGGGTCTCACGCAAGGCGTTTCTCGGACAGCTGGTGGATCGGCCGGTGCAGGAGCGTCAGTGGGCGACGGCGGCAGCGGTGGCAATGGCGGTCGAGCGGGGAGCAGGAATCCTTCGTGTGCACGATGTGTGCGCGATGAGAGAGGTGATGCAGGTGACAATGGCAATCAGTCAAGCGACGGCCCGACCCATGAAAGCACAACATGCGTAAACTGTTCGGCACGGACGGGGTTCGAGGGGTAGCCAATCTCGATCCGATGACCAGTGAAATGGCGATGCAGCTGGGACGGGCCGCGGCGCATCTATTTATGCGCCGGGCCGGACGACACCAGATTGTGATCGGCAAGGATACCCGCATCTCCGGCTATATGTTGGAGTCGGCCTTGACCTCCGGGATTTGCTCGATGGGTGTGGATGTGTTGTTAGTCGGTCCGATGCCGACCCCGGCGATTGCATTTTTGACCAGGAGTCTTCGGGCCGATGCGGGGGTGATGATTTCGGCTTCGCACAATCCTTACCAGGATAACGGTATCAAGTTTTTCTCCAACGACGGATTCAAACTGCCCGATGAAATGGAAGCGCGCATCGAGGAGCTCATCGTTTCGAACGGGATCGCGCATCTGAGGCCGACGGCCGATGCCATCGGCAAGGCTTATCGCATCGACGATGCCGAGGGGCGCTATATCGAGTTCGTCAAACGGTCACTGCCGAAGACCATGGATTTCAAGGGACTCAAGGTCGTGGTCGATTGCGCCAATGGCGCAGCCTACAAGGTCGCGCCGAAAGTCCTGCGCGAGCTCGGGGCGACGGTCGAGGTGATCGGTGATAAGCCCAACGGGATGAATATCAATGCAGGCTGCGGGGCGGTTCATCCTGAATTGCTGCAGCAGGCGGTCCGTGAGCGGGGGGCCCATCTCGGTGTGGCGCTGGACGGGGATGCCGATCGCGCCATCTTCGTCTGCGAACAGGGGCGCGTCCTGGACGGAGACCCTATCATGGCGATGTTGGCGCTCGATCTGCATCGGCAGGGACAGTTGGCCAAGCAGACGGTGGTGGGGACCGTCATGAGCAACTTCGGGCTGGAGCGCGCCATGACGAAGGCGGGCATCACGCTGGTGCGGACTGCCGTTGGCGACCGGTATCTACTCGAACGGATGTCTGCTGACGGGTATAACTTCGGGGGAGAACAGTCGGGCCATTTCATCTTCCTGGATCACAATACGACCGGTGACGGGTTGCTCTCGGCGCTGCAAGTGCTGTCGCTGATGAAACGGACGGACAAATCTCTGTTGGAATTGGCCCAGGCTATGACGGCAGTCCCGCAAGTCTTGCTCAACGTGAAGGTGGCGAAGAAACCGGACCTCGACACGGTCCCAGAGCTGCAACAAGCCATTCGCGACAGTGAGCAGCGCCTCAATGGCAGCGGACGTGTGTTGGTGCGTTACTCCGGAACCGAACCGCTCTTGCGGGTGATGGTCGAGGGGGAGCGTGACGATCAGATTCGCGACGTGGCCAATCGACTGGTCGAGGTCGTCAAGGCCCATATCGGGTAACCTCAGGTAACAACCGAGGATGCTCAAAAAGGCCGTCCAGCAAGGCCGCAGCGAGTGAGGGGCCGAGTCGTACCCTTTAGGGTACGTTGAGGGCCTGAGCGATGCGAGAACGAAGCCGGCGGACTTTTTCAACATCCTCTGAGGGAGGCCCATGCTGCCGTCCCTAACTGTTGCCTTTATCGTCGGGCTCTTCGTCGGATCGCAGATTCCCTATTTCCCCCTATCCGCTTCGTGTCTCCTCCTCCTTGCGGCGCTTGGCTCTGTGCTCCTCGAACGAGCGCAGCGTATCTCCATCCGTCAGGCCACGTGGCTCTACGGTGCGCTCCTGGCGGGAGTGGCCTATTGGGCTTTGGCCGTCAATCTGCCTGGCAATATCCCGCTGGCCGAGCCGCCATCTGATCGAGCGATCGAGATGACCGGTCGCATTGTTGCACCGGTGCAGCTGGCGCCGGATCGGCTGGTCATGATTGTCAGGCCGGATGATTCTTTCGCATCGTCGGGAGTCTCCAGACAGGTTCGACTGACCTGGCGCACCCCTGAGCGAATATTCTTTCAAGGCGATCTGGTCCGTTTTCTGGCGCTGTTGCGCCGTCCGAGCGGGTCGTTGAATCCCGGTGGGTTCGACTATGTGGCCTATCTTGAGCGGCAAGGGATCGATGCGGTCGCCACGGTGACCGGATCCGAAGCAGTGCAGTTGGTGGAGTCTGGACGTATGCATGGGTGGTGGGGGATCTGGAATCGTTTGGATCGCTGGCGGAATAGCATTCGCCTGGCCGCGCTGCACACACTTCCTCAGCCGGTGTTAGGACTCTATCTCGGCATCATCATCGGTGATCGGGGGTATTTGGATCAGGACCTGCGCGATCAGTTCATGGTGACCGGGACGGTCCATCTCCTGTCCATTTCAGGGAGCCACTTGGGCCTCGTCGCGCTGCTCATCTTCGCGATGGTCAGATGGATGATGATTCTGCTGCCAGCCGATTGGCTGCTGGTGTTGTCCCGGAGGATTACGCCGACTCGCTTGGCCGCTGCCTTGACGATTGTGCCGGTCGTTGGCTATGCCTGCCTCGCCGGGGCGGAACTGGCGACGATGCGCTCGTTGCTGATGGTGGCGGTGGGGCTGAGTGCGGTCTGGCTTGGCCAGGAGCGACGGCTGTTCCATGCCCTCTCTGCTGCTGCGCTGGGGATCTTGCTGCACGATCCTCAAGCCTTGTTCGATATTTCCTTTCAACTTTCCTTTCTCTCTGTCCTCGCCATTGCCGGGTGGCTCTCCTGGAGAACTGCTGCTGAAGCGGAGGAGTTGCCGAGCGAGCCGTCGCTTCTGAAAACGTGCGCTCGATGGGGGAGAGATTCGGTGCTCATGAGCGGGGTCGTGACCCTGGTGACCCTTCCACTGGTGGCTCACTACTTCAATCAATTGCCCTGGCTCGGTCTGTTCACCAATGTGGTGGCTGTCCCCGTGATGGGAGTTCTGCTGGTCCCGATCGGACTTGCTGCCGGAGTCTGGCAGATTGTGACAGGGGGAAGCCTGTTGCCATTGGCGTCGTGGAACCAGTGGCTACTTGAACACTTTGTGGCATCGGTTCGTCTGCTATCGACGTTGCCGAGAGGGGAGTGGCATGTCGCGGCCCCTTCGGTTCTCACCATGGGGCTGTTCTATGTCTGCCTCTGGTTGATATGGCAGCGAGTGGGGCGTGTGGGGCTTCGGTTGGTCGCAGGAGCCGGATTGGTAGTGGTCTTGTTCTGGTGGGCTTGGTCTCCCAGGATGTTTCCTGATGGAGAGCATTTCCGCGTGACGTTCCTGGATGTCGGCCAAGGTGATAGTGCAGTCGTTGAATTGCCGGACGGTCAGGTCCTGTTGATCGACGGAGGGGCGACGTATGAACGATTCGACATGGGCCGCGGGGTCGTGGCTCCGTTCCTCTGGAGCAGGGGAATCCGCACCATCGACCATGTGATCGGCACGCATCCGCAACTGGATCATGTCGGGGGCTTGGCCTGGGTGGTCCGTCATTTCACCGTGAAGCATTACTGGGGATTGGGAGAGCCAAGGGAGGAACTGTTCTATCAACGGCTGCAACAGTCATTGGCCGATCAAGGGTTGCAGGAGCAGGTGGCGAGAGAGGGGCAGGAGATTGCATCGCCCGGTTCCTGTCGGATGGTCGTCCTCAACCCGCCGGCGGTGGAGCCTGTTGGTGCGTCGATTCGTGATCGTCATGCGGGCGGGCATGGACTGAATAATCGTTCGGTGGTGACGCGGCTGACGTGCGGCCACCATGCGATCCTCTTTGCTGCGGATGTCGAGCGGGATGGCTTGTCGCGGATGATACGAACGACGCCGCATGACCCGATTGAAGTGCTGAAGGCGCCGCATCATGGAGCGGTCAGTTCGTTGAACCGTGACTGGCTGGCATCGGTGCAGCCTAGGTATGCCGTCTTCTCGGCAGGGCGCCATAATCCCTATAGGCACCCGGCTCAGGTCGTTCTCGATGCCTACGAGTCGGAAGGGATTGCGACGCTGCGAACCGATCGTGACGGAGGGGTCTGGTTTACCGGAGGAGTCTCCGACGTGGCGCTTCATGTCTACCGAACAAGAGAGTGGCTGTGGCAACCGACGAACAGAACCTCGTGCCTCTGGGCCTGCGAGCGGGCGAACTGGGCGAGACTGTGGCAGCAGTGGCGTGATAGTCAGTGACCACCGTTCCGACCGATTCAGTTTCTCGTCGTCCTGGTTAGCAGGAGCCCCTCATCGACGGCGGGCAGATGGTACTGGGGGGCTTACCTCTCGGGATTCGCAGCACGCCTTCCGGCGGCCCTTCCGCCTCTTTTTTCTTCTCCTTCTCGCCGGCGACGGCTCCGGGAGTCTCCTTCGTGTCAGGGTTGGGGGAAGGCTTCTCCCACATGCTGCAACCGACTCCAGTGGCGAGCAGGATCAGTGTCAACCAGACGGCTGTGGCGGTTCGTAGCGAACGCATCGTCGTCGTTCTCCTCATGGTGAGCGAATGTGGCGGTAGAGCGGGCGAAATAGTAGCGGAATCCTGCGGAATTGCAAGCCGCAATGTGTGCAGGTATCTCTAATTAGCTATATACACAGTTCTCGCTATTGCGTAATATCACCGCGTTTGCCATGCCTGGAGTGACGGTGGGGCCGTGATTCCAATGTTAGGGAGTCCTGTGCCGTCGATGGAAACAGTGATCGCATGGTGATGGGATTCCGCCGTTTGTCGCGATACGTTGAATCGTCGCTTGTGCTCTCGGTGCTCCTGTGGGGCGGATTCTTCGTGCCCTCTCCGGCCCTCGCGCAGGAGGCCTCACCGACTGTCTCACCGGAGCCGCCTCATCAGCCTCCCCCTCCGAAATTCCTTCTCAAAGATCTCAAGATCACGGGCAACACGCTGATCGGCACTGACATGCTGATGCGCCGGGCCTGTTGTATCGTCGGCGAGCTGGTGGACCTCGCTGATCTTGAACGCATCGCCGGCCTCATCACCGACCTGTATCGGCACCAGGGCTATACGGTGGCGAGTGCCTTTATCCCCAGTCAGGACATCTCGGACGGGATGGTGGAGATTCTCGTGTTGGAAGGAGCCGTAAGCGACGTCGTGGTGACGGGTAATGTCCTCTATTCCACGAAGTTTATCGAAGGCCGGTTTGCCCCGGTCTTTGCCGGCAAGGCGCTCAAGAATCTGACGCTGGAGCGGGTACTCCTATTGCTGAACGACACCACCAATCTCAAGGTTGCGGCGAATCTGGCGCCGGGGAAGGAGGTCGGAACAACCAGGATCACGGCCACGGTCGAGGACCAGCCAGCCAACGCACCATCCGCGCTCGCAAAACGTCCCGTGCACCTGTTCCTCAACTTTAACAACTACGGGTTCACCGTTATTTCCAGAAACCGCGCCGATATCGGTGCGGATGTGGGCAATCTCCTGTTTGAAGGCAGCACGGCCTCCTACCGGGCAATCATCGGCGAGGATCCCGATCGGATGCTCTTTCATACCGCGGCCTATGGAGTACCGATCAACCACATCGGGACCAAGCTGGTCTTGTCCGGGTCGTCCGGCCGGTTCGACGTCGGGGGGAGCTTGGCGGAGCTGGGTATCCAGGGGACCATTAACACCGTCGATATCTCGGTGATACACCCGTTCATCAAGACCAGGTTCACCTCACTGCTGGCCGAAGTCGGGTTCGCGGCTAAGAACAACGAATTGTTCCTGCTGGGTGAAAAGTCCGGTGACGACCGCCTGCGTATGGTGAAGGTCGGGCTCAACGGCGACTGGCTCGACAGCACCGGCCGGTCGTTCCTGTCGGCCTACGGTTTCCAGGGGATCGGGCATGCTCTTGGAGGCATGGGCGACAACGATCCTCTGGTCACCCGGCACGGGGCGGACAATCGCTTCACGAAGGGGGTGCTCACGGCAGGGCGGGTGCAAGCGGTCACGCAGGAGCAGTTCCTCGTCCTGCGAGGGAATGGCCAGATTACCACGGGCCCGGTAGCGATCATCGAGCAGTTTTTGCTTGGCGGTTTTGATTCCGTTCGAGGGTATCAGCTGGGTGAGTATTTCGTGGACGAGGGCTACACGGTGAGCGCGGAATATCGGGTGCCGGCCTTCCTCACCCCGCAGGCGAACAATGTCTTAGGCGGGCTGTTCGGGAAGGGAAACTTCGACCTCGGGAGCTACATGCAGCTCCTCGCCTTCGTGGATCACGGCGCCGGCCGGGTACGGGCTCCCTCCGTCGGCGAACGTCGCTACCATGACCTCACAGGGGCCGGCGTGGGTACCAGGATCAATCTACCGTACTATGAATCGACACTGAGCTTCGACGTCGGGTTTCCGCTGGGACTCAAGCCGCTCGGCGGGACGATCGGCGGCGGCGACTCCCCGACGTTCTACATTCAGCTCTCGGGGAAATACTGAGGAACGGGCCCCTCGGCATTCCTCCCAGACCCCGCGCCTTCAAAAAACGAAGACTACCCCCTGACGAGGGGCAACTATCCCGAACCAACACAATCGTGCGTGGGTCGGCCAGGGGTGTTGTGACCACTTTGGGTCATTGCATCGACGGTCCGTGAGGTATAAATTATTAAAACTACGGATATTTCACGAGAGATGTCGTATTTCATCAGTACTTCACCGCCTATGTGATGACCTCGATGGCGTGCATTGAGGTATGACTTTCATCTAATCAGTTCCCTGCACAGTGGGGTCCATTGAGGGTTATGATTAGTCGTGCAATGCGCCATGGCCTGTCTGCCGCCCTCCTGGTCCTGCTCTCTTTTCTACAGGTAGTATTTCCGGCGCTGCTCTACGCCTTGCCGGTGGACGGCACGGTGGTGGGGGGCGGCTCAACCATCACCCAGGTCACGCCGAAGGTCTTGTAGATCCAGCAGACGGCGGACAAGTCGATCATCAACTGGCGGGGCTACAGCATCGCCGCGGACGAAGTGGTCCGGTATCTCCAACCCTCCAGCTCCTCTATTTCGCTCAACCGCGTCACCGGTGGCGATCCCTCGGTGATTCTCGGCCAACTCCAGGCCAACGGGCGGGTCTGGCTCATCAATCCCAACGGCATTCTCTTCGGGGCCGGTTCGGTGGTGAACGTGGGCGGCCTGTTGGCCTCGACCTTACGGATCACCGACAACGACTTCCTCTCCGGCAAGTACGCATTCCAGCAAGACCCCGCCAAGGCGCTCGCCACGATCATCAACAAAGGCAATATCACGGTCTCCGAGCATGGCTACGTCTTGCTCACGGCCCCCGGCGTGGCCAATGACGGGGTCATCGTCGCGAAGGTGGGGACCGTGCTGCTGGGTTCGGGCCAGAAATTCAACGTAGACTTTATGGGGGATGGCCTTATCACGTATGTGCTGGACGGGCCGATCCTGCAACAGGTTGTCAATACCGAGGGCATACCCCTGACCAGCGCCGTGAGCAACCGAGGCACCATTCAGGCGGACGGCGGGCAGGTGATTTTGACGGCGAAAGCCGCCGGCGATGTCTTTGCCTCCGTGGTGAACAGCTCCGGCCTGATCCGCGCCACGTCGCTCGTCGAGCGCAACGGCACGATCCTGTTGGACGGAGGCGACAGCGGGATTGTGAGCGTCTCCGGCACGCTGGACGCCTCCGGTCAGGAGCCAGGCCAAACCGGCGGCGCGGTCCAGATGCTAGGCGAGAAGGTCGGGCTCTTCGCCGGCGCGAGCATCAACGTATCCGGCGACGCGGGCGGCGGCACAGCGCTCATCGGCGGGGACTTCCAGGGCAAGAATCCCGCCATCGCCAACGCCCAATTCACTTACGTCGATAAAAACGCGACCATCACCGCCGACGCCCTCACTAACGGCAACGGCGGCAGGGTCATCGTCTGGTCCGATCACACTACCCGCTTTGCCGGGGCCATTTCCGCCAAGGGCGGAAGTCAGAGCGGCGACGGCGGCTTTGTCGAAGTGTCGGGCAAGACCAACCTGGGATTTACCGGGACCGCCGTGACCAGCGCGCCCCACGGGAAGACGGGCTCCCTGCTGCTGGATCCGGATGATTTATATGTTGGCGTCAATCCAAACAATGGTGCGACACAAGATGCAGCCGATCCCTTCACAGCCACGGGCGGGGCTGATTTTTACGTCCTGGCCTCCAGCCTGACCGCCGACAGCAATTACACACTCCAGGCCAGCCATAACGTAATTTTCAATGCGAACGTGCCGTTTGGATCGGCCACAGGCAAGACGGTCTCCGTGACCGCCACCAACACTATCGAATCCTACGCGTACAGCGTGGAAACAAATGGCGGGGCCTTGACGCTCAATGCGGTCACCCTGCTCCTCGGCGCGCTCGACACGAGGGGTGGCGTGCTGACGATCAATAATTCTGGTAACGCGCTCCAGGTCCTCGCAGGCCGTATTGGAGGCGCAACGAGCCTCACGAAGCTGGGGGTGGGGACACTGACCCTTCAGGCGGGTAACTCCTACACGGGCCTGACGACGGTGAGTGCCGGCACGCTGGCCTACGGGGGGGATAACGCGATCTCCACCGCTAACGCGGTGACGGTGAGCGGCGGCACGCTGAGCCTCGGTGCCTTCAACGCGGGGGCGGGCACGGTGACGGTGGCCAACGGGGGCAGCATCACCGGCACGACCGGCACCTTGTCGAGCACCAGCACGTTTGAGATGCAGGATGGCTCGGTGAGCGCGAACCTGTCCGGCTCGCAGGGGCTGAACAAGACCACCAGCGGCACAGTCACGTTGTCGGGCGTCAACAGCTACACAGGGCCAACGACGATTAGCGGCGGGGTGCTGAGCGTGGCGACGATTGGCAACGGCAGCGTCGTGGGGAACCTCGGCGCGGCCAACAGCGCGGCGGCCAACCTGGTGTTGGGCGGCGGCACGTTGCGGTATACGGGCGCGACCGCTTCGACAAATCGGAACTTCACCTTGACCGCCGGTACCACCTCGTCGATTGACGTGACGACCAATAACCTGACGATGTCGGGTGCGAGCACTAACACCAGCGGCGCACTGACCAAGCTCGGCATCGGTACACTGACGCTGTCGGGGGCGAACGCTCATACAGGCGTGACCACGATCAGCGCGGGGACGCTGGCCTACGGAGCGAGCAATGTCATCAACACTGGTGCGGTGACGGTGAGCGGTGCCACGGCGGTGCTGGCGCTGGGTGCTGACCAGAGCGACAGCGTGGGGACGGTGACGGTGGCCAACGGCGGCAGCATCACCGGCACGGGGACCTCGACCTTGACGAGCACCGGTGCGTTTGAAATGCAGGATGGCTCGGTAAGTGCGGTCCTGGATGGGACGAATATTGCCCTAAACAAGACCACGAGTGGCACGGTGACACTCACTGGTGCCAACACCTACACGGGCCCGACGACGATCAGCGGCGGAGTGCTGAGCGTGGCGACGTTGCAAGATGGGGGGACGGCCAGCAACATCGGTGCCTCCAGCAGTGCCGCCGCCAATCTGGTGCTGAATGGCGGCACGTTGCGGTTCACGGGCGGATTCGGCACCACGAACCGGTTGTTCACGCTGACAGAGAATGGGGGCACGATTGACGCATCCGGCACCGTCGCGCTGACGATGGATTTAGTCGGCAGCACCGCCTTCACCGGCAGCGGGCCGCGGACGCTGACGCTGACGGGCAGCAACGCCGGAAATCTGACAGCAGTGCTGGGCAATGGTACCGGCGGCGCCACCAGCCTCATCAAGAGCGGAACGGGCACCTGGACGCTCATCGGGGCCAACACCTATAGCGGGGGCACGACCCTTAACGCCGGGACGCTGAAAGCGGGTGTGGCCTCGGTGGCGAATACCAGTGGCGCCTTCGGCAACAATTCGGCTGTGACCTTGGCCAACACTGCGGGGGTGACGCTGGACAGCACCGGCTTTGCCACGCAGATTGGTTCGCTGACTGGCGGCGGCGCAACGGGTGGCAACGTGACACTCGGCGCGGCAACCCTGACGGTTGGTGGCGACAATACCAGCCCTACTGCCTATGCGGGCGTGATCTCCGGCACTGGTGCCATGGACAAGATTGGCACGGGCACGCTCACGCTCTCCGGCGCAAACACCTATAGCGGGCTGACGACGGTGAGTGCCGGCACGCTGAACCTGAACACGACGGGGGCGAATGCGCTGGGGGGCAACCTGACGGTGTTGGGCGGCTCGGCGGTGTGGCAGCAAGCCAACCAGCTCGTGGACACGGCGAACGTGGTGGTCTCGGGCGGCGCAGTGAATGTGGCCGGGTTTGGCGACACGGTGAACGGGGTGCAGCTGACCAGCGGCAGCATCAGCGGCACCACGGGAGTGCTCACCAGCGCGACCGTGTTTGACCTGCAGGCGGGGACGGTGAGCGCGATCCTGGGTGGCACGGCGGGGTGAGCAAGACCGGAGCGGGCACGGTGACTTTGTCGGGCGCGAACACCTATACGGGGGGGACCACAATCAGCGGGGGTATCTTGAGCGTGAGTACGCTGGCCGATGGAGGGAGCAGTAGCAACATTGGTGTCTCCAGCAATGCCGCCGCTAATCTGGTCCTTGATGGTGGTACGTTGCAGTACACAGGGAGCGGGCACAGCACGGATCGGTTGTTCACCCTCACCCAGAATGGCGGGATGCTTGACGCGTCCGGAACCGGGGCACTGAACTTGACCAATACCGGCAGCGTGGCCTTTAGTGGGTCGGGCGCGCGGACGCTGACGCTGACGGGGAGCAATACGGGCCAGAACACGCTGACGGCGGTGCTGGGCGATGGTACTGGCGGCGCCACCAGCCTGACGAAGAGCAATACCGGCACCTGGGTCCTCTCCGGGGCGAACACCTATACCGGCCTGACGACGGTGAGCGCGGGCACGCTGGTGCTCACGGGCGGTTCGGCGCTCGCCAATACCGGTGTGGTGAATCTGAGCACCTCCGGTGCGGACCTGACGCTGAATAACGGCGAGACGATCGGGTCGTTGACGGGTGTGGCGGGCACGACGGTGACCTTGGGGAGCAATACCTTGACCACGGGCGATGGGAGCAACACGGCTTTTGCCGGGGTGATTAGTGGGACGGGCGGGGCGCTGACCAAGACCGGCAGCGGCACCTTCACGCTCTCGGGCGCCAACACCTACACGGGTCTGACCACCGTGAGCGCGGGGACGCTGGCGGTCACGGCCAACAATGCCCTCGGCACGACTGCGGCAGGCACGACGGTGGCGACGGGCGCCACGCTGGACCTACAGAATGTCTCCTACAGCACGACCGAAACGGTGACCCTGCAGAGCGGCGCGACCTTGGCGACCTCCACCGGCACGAGCAGTCTGGCAGGCGGCGTGACGCTGACCACGGCGGGCACGGTCGAGGTGAGCGGGACCCAATTGACCCTGTCGGGCGTGGTGGATGAAGCGGCGACGCCCTCGACCCTGACCAAGACGGGGATGGGCACGCTGGTGCTCGCGGGCCCCACCACCTATACTGGCGGCACGACGGTCAGCGCGGGCACGGTCACGCGGCCAAGCACGACGACACTGGTCACGCCAGGGACACCG
>ERZ1292640.1186-Hain-H43-02um-R1-1186-length-21564-cov-43_pt1 | contig 11715 bp, 11 predicted proteins | sample MGYA00564404_ERZ1292640 | MGnify/ENA primary metagenome ERZ1292640 (study PRJEB36523, sample SAMEA6512636) | groundwater metagenome | collected 2019-01-08 | study: AquaDiva: Metagenomics assemblies of 32 groundwater samples | reverse complement strand
AAGGCGCCTTCCGTTCTACAATGAGTTCGATGCCCGACGCACAGGAAGACAAGCCGCCCGCCCCCAGCTTCGAAACCTCGCTGGAGGAGCTGGAAAAAGTCGTCAAGGAACTGGAGAGCGGCGACCTGCCGCTGGAGCGCGCGCTGGAGCTGTTCGAGAAAGGCGTCAGTCTCAGCGGCGCCTGCCGCAAGCAGCTCGAAGAGGCCGAAACACGCCTCGAAATCCTCATGAAGAAGGAGGGCAAGGTCCAGCCCGAGCCGTTCCAGCCCAACAAATCATGAGCCTCCGCGAGCACCTTGCCGCCCAGCAGCGCCGGATCGACGCCGCGCTCGACCGCTCGGTGCCGGCCGAATCCGAGCCGCCGGAAACTATTCACCGCGCCATGCGTTACAGCCTGTTCGCCGGCGGCAAGCGCATCCGCCCCATTCTGTGCCTTGAAGCGGCGCGAGCGGTCGCGGACACGGCGCCGGGCGCGGAAGCGGCCGCCTGCGCGCTGGAACTGGTCCACACCTACTCGCTTATCCACGACGATCTGCCGGCGCTGGACAACGACGATCTCCGCCGCGGCCGGCCCACCTGCCACAAGCAGTTCAATGAGGCCATCGCCATCCTCGCCGGTGACGCCCTGCTGACGCTCGCCTTCCAGGTGCTGGCGCGCGCCGAGACCGCCGCCCAGCGCAAGATGCGGCTGGTGGCGGAGCTGGCCGCCGCCGCCGGCACCGTCGGCGGCATGGTCGGCGGCCAGGTGGCCGACCTCGAAGGCGAGGGCCAGCCGCCCACGGCGCAACTGCTCGCTTCCATCCATCACGCCAAGACCGGCGCGTTGATTACCGCCAGCGTGCGCATGGGCGCCATCTGCGCCGGCTCGAGCGAGCGGCAGCTTGACGCCCTCACCCGCTACGGCCGCCACCTCGGGCTGGCCTTCCAGATCGTTGATGACATCCTGGATGTCGAGCTACCCTCGGAGGCGCTCGGCAAAACCGCCGGCAAGGACGCCGCTCAGCACAAGATCACCTTCCCGGCCGTCTACGGGCTGGAGGAATCCCGGCGGATGGCCGAGCGGGAGCGGCAGGGCGCTCATGACGCGATCGAGTGCTTCGGCGAGCGCGCCGAGCGCCTGCGCGAGCTGGCCGGCCTGATCGTGCACCGGAAGCAATGAGGGTGGCTACGCGGCAGCGCCTGGATCAGTTGCTGGTCGAGCGCGGCCTGGCCGAAACCCGCGCCAAAGCCCGCGCCCTCATCCTGGCCGGCAAGGTGCTGGTCAACGGCCAGCCCGCCACCAAAGCCGGCCACGCCGTCGCCGCCAACAGCCAGATCGGGGTGCTCCAGCCCATGCGCTACGTCAGCCGCGGCGGGCTGAAGCTGGAGGGCGCGCTGGACCACTTCCGCATCCCGGTGGCGGGCCGCCTCTGTCTCGACGTCGGCGCCTCGACCGGCGGCTTCACCGACTGCCTGCTCCAGCGCGGGGCCGCGCGCGTCTATGCGGTGGACGTCGGCAAGGGCCAACTGGACTGGAAGCTGCGCAACGACCCGCGCGTAGTGGTGCGCGAAGGCATCAACGCGCGCTACCTCGGCCGCGAAGAAATCCCCGAGCCGGTGGACCTGGCCGTCTGCGACGTCAGCTTTATTTCGGTCACGCTGATCCTGCCGCGGCTGGTCCCCCTGCTGAACGAAGGCGGCGAAATGGTTATACTTGTCAAGCCCCAGTTTGAAGTGGGCCGGAGAGAGGTCGGCAAGGGCGGCATAGTCCGCGACCCGGAGCTGCATCGCGCCGCCTGCGGGCGCGTCGAGCGGGCGGTCGCCGGTTTGGGATTCGGGAGCGAGGTTATCGAGAGCCCCATCCGGGGCGCCGAAGGAAACAAGGAATTTCTGTTGTATGCCCGACATTAGCAGGGTCGGAGTCATTTCCAAGCCCGGCGCGGAGGCGGCGCGGAAGATCGTCCCCGAGCTGCTCGAGTGGCTGCGGGCGCGCGGCCTCGAGGTGCGCTGCGACGAGGCTACGGCCACTTACGCCAGCGGCCTGGCGGCCTTGCCGCGCGAGCAGGTGGCCGAGGACTGCGGACTGCTCATCGTGCTCGGCGGCGACGGCACCCTGCTGGCCGCCGCTCGCGCCCTCGGCGGCCGCGCCGTGCCGCTGTTCGCCGTCAACCTCGGCGGCCTCGGCTTCCTCACCGCTATCGCCACCGACGAGATCTACCCCGAGCTGGAGCGCGCCTTGCGCGGCGAGCACCGCATCGGCAAGCGCCGCCTGCTCGGCTGCGAAGTGCGGCGCGGCGAGCAGCCGGCCTCCCAGTACGAGGCCCTGAACGACGTCGTCTTCACCAAGGCCTCCATCGCCCGCATGATCGACCTCGACACTTACGTGGACACCCGCTTCGTTTGCCGGTATAAGGCCGACGGGCTGATCGTCAGCACGCCCACCGGCTCGACCGCTTACTCGCTGTCGGCCGGCGGCCCCATCATCTTCCCCCGCGTGGCCGCCCTCTGCATCACGCCCATCTGCCCGCACATGTTGACCAACCGCCCGGTCATCGTGCCCGATTCCAGCGTCATCGAGGTCGTCAACCGCGCCGAGGACGACGCGACGTATCTCACCATCGATGGGCAGGTCGGTGAGCCGCTCAAAGAGGGCGACCACGTCGTCTGCCGCAGCTCGCCGCACTACCTGCAACTGATCCGCCCCCCGCGGTCGCATTTCTTCGATGTGCTGCGGCAGAAGCTGAAGTGGGGGGAGCGATGAGGTCCGCTCGCTGCGCTCGCGGCTCAGCAGAAGCGCCCCGTGTCTGCCGCCTCTTACCGAGCCGCGACCGAAGGGAGCGGTCTAAGTGAAGCGCCTCTCCCTCACCGCCTGGATCTTCATCGGCATGGCCGCCGGTATCGTGCTCGGCATCGCCGAGCCGGGCTTGGCCCGCCAGCTTTCCCCCGTCAGCAACATCTTCCTGCGGCTGATCAAGTCGATCATCGCCCCGCTGCTGTTCGGCACGCTGGTGGTCGGCATCGCCGGCGGCGGCAGCCTGAAGCGGATGGGCCGCATCGGCCTCAAGGCGATCGTCTACTTCGAGGTGGTCACCACCATCGCCCTCTTCCTCGGCCTCGGCGCGGTGAACCTGGTGCGCCCCGGCGCCGGCATGCGGCTGGAGAAGACGGCCGCCGAAGCGGCCGTCGCGGCGGCCCCGCCGACGCTGAGCACGATTCTCGAGCACGTGTTCCCCGTGAGCATCATCGACGCCATGGCCCGCGGCGAGGTGCTCCAGATCGTCGTCTTCGCCATGCTGTTCGGCGCCGCCTGCGCGGCCATCGGCGCCCGCGCCCGCCCGGTGGTCGAGTTCACCGAATCGCTGGCCGAGGTGATGTTCCAGTACACCCGCTACGTGATGTACCTGGCCCCATTCGGCGTGGCCGCGGCCATGGCGGTGACGGTGGGCAGCAAGGGCTTCGCCGTGCTGGTCGGGCTGGGCAAGCTTGTGCTCACGATGTACGTCACCCAGGTCCTGTTCGTCGTCGTGGTGCTCGGTTCGGTCATGCTGCTGGTGCGGGTTCCCCTGCGCCGCTTCTACCGCGCCGCCCGCGAGCCGTTCCTCATCGCCTTCTCCACCGCCTCCAGCGAAGCCGCCCTGCCGCGCGCGCTCCAGAACATGGAGAGCTTCGGCGTGCCCAAGCACATCGTTTCGTTCGTCATCCCCACCGGCTACAGCTTCAACCTGGACGGCACCACGCTCTACCTTTCGCTGGCCTCGGTCTTCGTGGCCCAGGCGGCCGGCCTCGACCTGACGCTCGGCCAGCAGTTGCTGATGATGGTGACGCTGATGCTGACCAGCAAGGGCGTGGCCGGCGTGCCGCGGGCGGCGCTGGTCATCCTGGCCGGCACGGTGGCCACCTTCCAGTTGCCGCTGGAGGGCGTGGCCGTGCTGCTCGGCATCGACGCCGTGCTGGACATGGTCCGCACCTCCGTCAACGTGCTCGGCAACTGCCTGGCCACCGCGGTGATCGCCCGCTGGGAGGGGCTCAGTTTCGAGCCGGCCCCGGCGGCCCCGCCGGCGCGGTAAGGTCACCCCCTAAAGCCCGGGCGGGTCCGGCCGATGAGTCACTTGTATGCGTTCTATCCGGTGCTGCCTGTGCCGTGGCGTCCTGGGCCTCGTGTGGCTGTTACCCTTGGCCCTGGCGGGCGGCGATCCGCCACAATCACGCCGTCCACGCGACCTCGCCGAAATCAGCCTGGAAGAGCTGATGAACGTCGAGGTGACCTCGGTCTCGAAAAAGGAGCAGCCGCTCAACCGGGTCCCGGCGGCCGTCTACGTGATCACCCGCGAAGACATCCGCCGCTCCGGCGTCACCACCATCCCCGAAGCGCTCCGCATGGTGCCCGGCCTCCAGGTGGCCCGCATCGACTCCAGCAAGTGGGCCATCAGCGCCCGCGGCTTCAACGGCCGCTGGTCGAACAAGCTGCTGGTGATGATCGACGGACGGCGCGTCCTCAGCCCGGTCTTCTCGGGCGTGTACTGGGACATGCAGGACGTCTTCCTGGAGGACGTCGAGCGCATCGAAGTGATTCGCGGCCCGGGCGCCACCCTGTGGGGGGCCGGCGCCGTCAACGGCGTCATCAACGTGATCACCCGGCACGCGAAGGACACCCAGGGCGGCCTCGTCGCTGGCGGTTACGGGACCCAGGAGGACCGCTTCGGCGGGCTGCGCTACGGCGGCAAGGCGGGCGAAGCGTGGTACCGGGTTTACTTCAAATACTTCCTGCGGGATCCCTTCTCGCGCCCGTCCAGCGACTCGGACGCGGATCATTCGGACGCGGATCATTGGGCTGCCCGTCGCACCGGCTTCCGCATGGACTGGGAACCGTCGGAGCGCGATCAGATCACGGTGCAGGGCGATGCCTACCACAGCCACGCCGGCCAGATTGTCTCGGACTTCTCGCTGGCGCCGCCTTACAACCGCACGCTCGAGGACAGGGCGGAGGCCCACGGCGGCAACCTGCTGGCCCGGTGGCGGCGCGTCTTCTCCAGCCGCTCCCAGATGGCGCTCCAGGTTTACTACGACCGCGCCAGCCGCGCCGAGGCCGTCAACGCCGAGACCATCACCACCTGGGACGTCGATTTCCAGCATCGTTACCGGCTTGGCGCCAGGCACGACCTTCAGTGGGGTGTGGAAGGGCGATTCATGAGCGACTACCTACCCGCTCGGCCGATGAGGATCTTCACCCCGGAACGCGAGCACTGGCCGCTGTTCAGCGGCTTCTTTCAGGACGAGGTGAGCCTGGTGGAGGGCCGGCTCTATCTCACCCTGGGAACCAAGCTGGAGCGGAACTTCCATACCGGCGGCGACGTTCAGCCGGGCGCGCAACTGCTGTGGAATCTGAACCGGAACAACACGCTCTGGGCTTCCGTGTCTCGCGCGGCGCGGCCGCCGTCCCGGATGAACCGCGATATCCGCCTGAATCTCACCGCCATGCCGGGCTTCGGAGGCATGCCCAACGTCGTTTCCGCCTTCGGAAACGAGGACTTTCGTTCCGAAAGCCTGCGCGCGCATGAGCTGGGCTACCGCTTTCAGACGAAGCGGTTCTCGGCCGATCTGACCGCCTTCTACAACGTCTACAACCGGCTGGAGAGCACCCGCGCCCTGACCCCCTTTGTCGAGCAGACTCCCGAGCCCGTCCACCTGGTCCTGCCGATCACGTTCGGCAACGACGTCAAGGGCAAGGGCTATGGCGCTGAGCTGGCGGCCGCCTGGAACGTCGCCGATCGCTGGAAGCTGAGCGGGAACTATTCGTGGCTGCGGTTGAGATTGCGCGCGGCGGGGACGGCCCCGCTTCTCGAGCCCGGCCGCGGCGAGAAGGACAGCCCTGAACATCAGGCCCACCTGCGGTCCTACCTCGACCTCCCCAAGCACTTGAGCTTTGACGCCGCGCTCTATCGGGTGGGCTCGCTGCCGGCGCCCGGGGGCCTGCTGGCGCGCCCGGTGGTGCCCGCTTACACCCGCGTGGACACGCGGCTCGGATGGCGGCCCACGCCGAAGCTGGAGCTGAGCCTGGCCGTGGAAAACCTGCTCGACGCCCGGCATGCGGAGTTCCTGGCCATCGAGTCGCTGATCGTGCCCGGCAACCAGGGCCGCCGCAACCTTTATGGGAAGGTGACATGGCGCTGGTGAGCAGACTGGCTGCAATCTCGCTGCTGGCCTGCGCCGGATTCGCGGCCGACGCGCCCCCGCTCCAGGAGCACCAGGTCAAAGCCGCCTTCGTCTATAACTTCGCCAGGTTTGTGGACTGGCCGCCGGAGCGGGCGGAGGCGCGCCAGCCGGTGGTGATCGGCGTCTTTGGCAAGGATCCCCTTGGCACGGCGCTCGAACAGATCGTCCAGGGCAAGACGATCAACCAGCGGCCGCTGATCCTGCTGCGTTCCACCCACGTGCCGGACGTGAGGGCTTGCCATGTTCTGTTTGTCAGTCCCGCGGAGCGCAAGCGGCTGCCGGAAATCCTCGCCGCCCTTAACGGCTCGGCCACCCTCATTGTCAGCGAGATGGACGACTTCCTGCGGCTCGGGGGCATGATCAACCTGGTGATGGACGACAACAAGGTGCGCTTCGAGATCAACGAAGCCGCCGCGCGGCGCACCGGCCTGAGGATCAGCTCGAAGCTTCTCGGTCTGGCCATCCGGGTCGTGAGGGAGTGAGGCGGGGCGAGATGCGGCTGCTCAGGAACATTTCGATTCAGCGCAAGCTGACGCTGGTCATCATGCTGACCAGCGGCATCGCGCTGCTGCTCGCGGCGGCGGGCTTCCTCGCCTACGAGTTGCGCGATGTTCGCGTCAGCCTGGTGGAGGAAACCACCACCACCGCGAAGATGATCAGCGCCAACAGCACCGCGGCGCTGGCCTTCGGCGACCGGGGGGCCGCCGAGGAGATCCTCAGGGCGCTGCGGGCCGACCAAACCGTGGAAGTGGCCTGCCTCTACGTACCCAGTGGCGAGCTTTTCGCGAGCTACCAGCGGACCGAAGGCAGCCCCGAGAGCTGTCCGCCGCGAGCCCACGCCGCGGGCCATTCTTTCGAACCCAACGCGCTGCTGCTTTTTCACGAGGTCGCACACAGCGGCGAACGCGCGGGCACGCTTTTCCTGCGGGTGGACCTGGGCGAATACCGGGCCCGCGTCAACCGCTATGTCATCTTGATCGGCGCTCTGCTGGCCGTCTCTTCGCTGGCTGCCTGGAAACTCTCGGCGCGGTTGCAGTCGGTCATCTCGAAACCGATCCTGCATCTGGCCGAGGCCGCCCGGCTGGTATCCGCCCAGAAGGATTACTCGGTCCGGGTGGTCAAGAACAGCAGCGACGAGATCGGAGCACTCACCGACGCCTTCAACGGGATGCTAGCGCGCATCCAGGAGCGCGACAAGCAACTGGCCCGCAACCGCGAGCACCTGGAGGAGCTGGTGGCCGCGCGCACCGCCGACCTGATGCAGTCGAACTCCGAGCTGATCGTCGCCAAGGAGAAGGCCGAGGAGGCCGCCCGGCTCAAGAGCGAGTTCCTCGCCAACATGAGCCACGAGATCCGCACGCCGATGAACGGCATCATCGGCATGACCGAGCTGGCGCTGGACACCGAGCTGACCCTCGAGCAGCGCGACTACCTGCGCATGGTCAAGAGCTCCGCCGGCTCGCTGCTCCGGGTGATCAACGACATCCTGGACTTCTCCAAGATCGAGGCGGGCAAGCTGGACCTCGACAACAGCGAGTTCAACCTCCAGGAGGGCCTGGGCGAGACCGTGAAGACGCTGGCGCCGCGGGCCCACCAGAAGGGGCTGGAGCTGATCTGCGATCTCCGGCCCGAGGTGCCGGAAAGGGTGCTGTGTGATCTCGCCCGCCTCCGGCAGATCCTGTTCAACCTGATTGGAAACGCCATCAAGTTCACCGAGCGCGGCGAAGTAATGCTGCGGGCGGCGTTGGAGTCGAGGACCGCGGACGAGGTCCGGCTGCGTTTCTCCGTCAGCGACACGGGCATCGGCATCCCGAAGGACCAGCAGCAGCGCATCTTCGACGCCTTCGTGCAGGCCGACGGCTCGATCACGCGCAGCTACGGCGGCACCGGCCTGGGGCTGGCCATCACCACGCAACTGGTGCGGATGATGGGCGGCCGGATTTGGGTGGAGAGCGAGCCCGGCCTGGGCAGCACCTTCCATTTCACCGTGCGCTGCGGCCTGCCTGCCGGCCCGGCGCCGCCCCCGCCCGCCCTCGATGAGACTATGCTCCGGGGCCTCCCCGTGCTGGTGGTGGACGACAACTTCACCAACCGGCGCGTGCTGGAAGAGTATCTGAGCGGCTGGGGCATGCGGCCGGCGGCAGCGCCCAGCGGCGCGCTGGCCTTGGAGGCCATGAAGCAGGCCCAGCAGAGCGGCGCGCCCTTCCGGCTGGTGTTGATCGATGCGCAGATGCCGGAGATGGACGGCTTCGCGCTGGCCCGCCGCATCAAGGAAGATCCCGGACTCGCTCCGGCTACCGTCATGATGCTCAGCTCATCCGACCGGCAAGGGGACGCGCTCCGCTCCCGCGAGCTGGGGATCGCCTGCTACGTGGTCAAACCCGTCAGCCGCCGCGAGCTGCTGGAGACGATTTTGAAGGCGCTGGGATCGGCGGACCCGGTCGAGCCGGCCACCGCGGCAACCGCGGCCCTGGCCCAGGCCGTCCAGGACAAACGGAACTGGAGCGTCCTGCTGGCCGAAGACAACCTCGTCAATCAGCGGCTCATGGTCCGCATGCTGGAGAAGCGCGGCTGCACGGTCACGGTAGCCGCCGACGGGTGCGAAGCGCTCGAAGCGATCCGGCAACAGCCCTTCGACGTAGTGCTGATGGACATCCAGATGCCGCACATGGGGGGCTTCGAGGCGACCCAGGCGATTCGGGAACACGAGCAGAGCACCGGTTCCCACCTCCCCATCATTGCCCTCACCGCGCACGCCATGACCGGCGACCGCGAACGCTGCCTGGAAGCCGGCATGGACGACTACGTCTCCAAGCCGGTGCGGACCGAGGAGCTGTTCGAGAAGCTGGAGAGGCTGTGTGGGGCCGGCGGTAGGGGTCGGGCATGCCCGATCCCTACCTCATCTTCACCCACCACGGCCTAGCGCCCCTGATCGCCTGGTTCACCGCGCTGATGTTGCGCACGCCGTCAGTGGCGAGCCAGTCCTCCAGCGCCGCCAGCCCGTGGCGGGCGTAGACGGCCACCCCGTCCTGCCAGGTGGCGCGTCCGCACAGCACGCCGGAGAAATCGCTGCCCGCCTCGGCGGCCAGGCCGAGCGCTTCGACGAACTGCGCGTTGGTGACGCCGGCGCTCAGGTAGATGAACGGCTTGGTCGCCGCCGCGGCGGCGCGGCGGAAGTGACCGAGCGCCTGCTCGCGGGAGTACGCCTGGCCGATGAACTCGATGTTGACCGGGATCTCCACCTTCAGCACGTCCGCCCTGTACTGCGGCCTGGAGAACTCCTCCATGCTGCGGGTGACTATCTCCGGCTTCTTGCTGGCGTATTCGAGTCCTTTCTCGTCGCCGCCGGCGGGATCGTAGCCGACGAACTCGAGGAAGAACGGGATCTGGTGCGTCTCGCACTCGGCGCCGATGCGCTCGACCAGGGCGTGCTTGACGTCGTTGATGCCCGCGTCCTCGAACGGCGTGTAGTAGACGAGGAGCTTGACGGCGTCGGCCTGCCAGTCCTCGGCGATGCGCTTCACCGAGACGTGATCGAGCAGGTCGGGCAGGCGGCCCGGCTGCGTGTTGTCGTAGCCGCTCTTCTCGTAGGAGAGCAGCAAGCCGCAGTTTGGGCCGCGGCCCCTGGCGGCCTCCAGGCCGTACTCCGGGTCCAGCAGAACGGCGGTGGCGTGCGGGCTCAGGATCCTGGTGACAGCGCTCTTGAACTCGGCCATGCGCTCGGCGGTGATCCGGCCCGCCTCCAGGTGCTTGCCGAGCATCTTGCGCAGCGCGCCGCGCTGGTCCATGGCCAGCGCCGCGATCGCGCCGGCCTCGTTGGCCAGCGCCCGCATGCGCTTCAGCTTGCCGGCGGACAACACGGTCACAGCTCCCTGGCGGCGTAGCGCGCGGCCATCGCCGCCAGCGGCAGCGGCTCGTAGTCGCCGGCGTGGCCGGCCTGGCCGAACTGGGTCATCCGCTCGGCGACCACCTTCTTCATCGCCTCGCGGGCGGGCTTGAGATAGCTGCGCGGGTCGAACTCCTCCGGCTTCTCGAAGAAGACCTTGCGGATGGCCCCGGTGATGGCCAGCCGGTTGTCGGTATCGACGTTGACCTTGCGCACGCCGTTGCGGATGCCGAGCTGGATCTCCTCGACCGGCACGCCCCAGGTGGGCCTCAGCTTGCCGCCGTACTGGTTAATGACGTCCTGAAGGGCCTGGGGGACGCTGGAGGAGCCATGCATGACCAGGTGGGTGTTGGGCAGGCGCTGGTGGATCTCGATCAGACGGTCCATCTTCAGCACCTCGCCGGTGGGCTTGCGGGTGAACTTGTAGGCGCCGTGGCTGGTGCCGATGGCGATGGCCAGCGCATCGACGCCGGTCAGGCGCACGAACTCGGCCGCCTGGTCGGGGTCGGTGACGTGCGCCAGGGCGTCGCCGCCGGCGCCGTGGCCGTCCTCGATGCCGCCGAGCACCCCAATCTCGCCTTCCACCGTCGCGCCGCGCGCGTGGGCCAATTCGACCACCTCGCAGGTGACCTTGACGTTGTAGTCGAACGTCGAAGGCGTCTTGCCGTCCGGCATCAGCGAGCCGTCCATCATCACGCTGGTGAAGCCCATCTCGATGGCCGACTTGCAGGTCTCGGGGCTGTTGCCGTGGTCCTGGTGGAGCGCGACCGGGATCTCCGGATACAGCTCGACGGCGGCGAGCATGAGGTGGTAGAGGAACCGGTCGTTGCTGTAGCTGCGCGCGCCGCGGCTGGCCTGGACGATGACCGGCGAGCGTGTCTCGCGGGCCGCCTCCATGATGGACTGGATCTGCTCCATGTTGTTCACGTTGAAGGCGCCGACGCCGTAACCGCCCTTGGCGGCCTCGTCAAGAAGCTGGCGCATGGATACTAAGGGCATTGGTCTACTCCTGTGCGGGTTGGTGAACCTTTACCGTACCACGCGCTCCGATTTGGGGACAAGCTGTCCGACCGATTCGCGGAACCCGCCGGCGGTTCCTCTCGTAGTGTCTGGTGAGGACGCCATGTTCTGCACACAGTGCGGTTATGAGCTTGAGGACAAGGACCTGTACTGCGCCCGCTGCGGCAAATCGGCGCGGCCCGGTGCGGCGCCAACCGGCTCCGGCGTGCCCCGCCTGAGCCGGCCGTGCGAAGGCCGGAAGATCGCCGGCGTCTGCGCCGGCTTCGCCCGCTACCTGGGAGTGGATGTCACCCTGGTGCGCATCCTCTGGCTGGCGGCGTTGCTGTTGAGCGTCGGGATCGTCGGCGCGGTCTACATCGGCGCCTGGATCCTGATGCCCAGCGACCCGGCGCCGGCCGCCAGCCACGCCTGCTGCGCCGCCGAGCAGCGGAGCTGAGGGCCCGGGGGCAGGGGCCGGAGCGTCGGGAGACGCCGGGGCATGTGCCCGGGGGGAATCCGGGTAGGCGGGAATTGGTCTTGCGCCAGGGACACGCCTTGCACGAGAATCTGGAAGGCGAGTCTTCTAGCCTGACTTTCGCAGTTCCGAGCGGTTTTGGGCCAAAATCGAGCCCAAACAG
>ERZ1292640.3779-Hain-H43-02um-R1-3779-length-11718-cov-6_pt1 | contig 11718 bp, 5 predicted proteins | sample MGYA00564404_ERZ1292640 | MGnify/ENA primary metagenome ERZ1292640 (study PRJEB36523, sample SAMEA6512636) | groundwater metagenome | collected 2019-01-08 | study: AquaDiva: Metagenomics assemblies of 32 groundwater samples | reverse complement strand
GCAGTCGCATCACGACGCCCTTCTGTTCCCCCGATCTGCATCGGTTTGTCGGTCAGCACACCTGGCTGGTGATTGCCGAGAATCGTCTCGTATTCGTCCATCATCCAGGCCATGGTCTGCGGGTTGGTGTACACATCGGGTGCCGGGATATCCTTGTCGACGCCAATGTTCTGCGCGACCGCCCGGACGTATGCTCTCGCGACGTTTTCTAATTCACGCTGGGACATCGTGCGCGGATCACAGACCACTCCACCCTTTCCGCCGCCGAGGGGAAGATCAACGACAGCCGTTTTCCACACCATCCACCCGGCCAGTGCGCGAATCGTATCGACGGTCTCATCGGGATGGAAGCGAATGCCCCCCTTGGCAGGACCCCGGGCATAGTTGTACTGGATGCGATACCCGTGGAAGATCTTCACCTCCCCGCTGTCCATCTTCACCGGCATCGTGAACTTGAATTCTCGCTGAGGCCACATCAAGAGGTCACGCGTTGCCTTGTCGAGGTTCAGGATCTTCGCCGCTTCCAGCACTTGCTGCTGCTGGACTTCGAAAGAGTTGTACGATTTCATTGCTTCTCGTCCTTAGATTGTGATTTGTCCTCCCGGCTCCGCTCCTCAGTGTCATCAAAAACATCAAGGATAATTCGGTACCAGCACTGTCTGCACATCAGGGCCCGATCGACGCTCAGCAACACCTTCTGCCACGGGCTCAGCTCCGCTCCGCAGTGAGGGCAGGCGTCGTACACCTTCTTCTTATCGGGAAATGACTCTGGTGGACCTTTTTGGCTAGCCAAGATCTTCCTCCGGTTTCAGAATAATTCCCTTGTTTTGATGACCGTTCATCTTGATCGTGATGGGCTTCGTGAATCGGAGATGTCGCGTGAACTGCTTCTCCTCAACCGACTTCTGGTTCGACAGCCAGTCCCAATCGATAAATCCCGTTTTGATCTTTGAATGGATCGTGAAATATCCCACCTGGAACGATGTGATGTTTTGGAAGAAGTGGGACCCTTGAGAAGGCGCGACGTCCATGTCTTTGAAGCCCGCTTCGACAATTGCTTTCGCACCGGAGATCTGATCCCATTTCACTGGAATCCCCAGCCACGGATCGAGCGTCCCCCACCGGCCAACGCCAATCAGCAAATATGGCCGGTTTTCTCCAATCATCTTCTCATTGAACTGCGTAACCTCCTGCGCAACCTCGAGGCTCCTTGAGCGCTCGAACCGACGAATATCCACAACGACGAGGTCGTGAATGTCGCGGATGACACCGTTGCCGAGCACCTGGTGACTCTGGCAGATGAGTTGTTCCGTCGGCACATCCTCAACATTGAGCTCTTCCATCTCCCTGCTCAGCACCAGCGGCCGCATTTGCAGGAGCCCGAACTCCTTCGCCTTCCCGGGGGTCGTCGACATATTGACGGCGAACTCAATTTCCACCGGTGTTCCCATTCCCCACTCCCCCATATCAAGGAGAAGCTCAAGGATCTGAGGCAGGGGGAACATCTTATTGCGCAGGATTGGAGCGAACGTCACCACGCGTATACCGCTGCGTGAGAGCCCATCCGATAGGGAATCATTTTCAGGAGAATACGTCGAGCCAACATACGTCAGTGTGCCATCGTTCTCAGCCATCTCGAGGCCATGTCTCTTCAGCAAGATATCGTGCGTTTCAACGTAGTCGAGCGGCTGACCGTTCATCTCAAGCGCGTAGAACTCGTTTTGATTGTTGCGAAGCGCTTCTTGGGGGGAGAACAACTGAAGAATATGATTTGGATACTTCGGGCAAAACTTCACGGTCACCCCTCCATCCACAACGGTTTTTCCCAGGCCGAGAGCCGCAGAGACGATTCCATCTTCCGGCTTTTGCGGCGGGAGAGGATAGAAGTTGTAGGATTTCGCAACCCCTGAGAAATCAGGGTAGAATCGGCCATCGTGTTGCGAGCCAACCATCTTCTGGATAATCACCGCCATCTTCTCCTCTTCCGAACGGTAGGCTGTCACCTTGATGTAGTCTTTGGCGCTTTGGTAGAAGGTTGAAGCGTACACCCGTTTGATGGTGTTTACCAGCTCGCCCAGACGGATGAACGGGTTGGGATGGTTGTTCGGGATCATGTACGTTTCGTACACGCCGGCGAACGGGTGATACTGAGAATCTTCCAGCAGGCTTGAAGAACGGACCGCGAGCGGCTCTCGAATCAAGTCGAGAATCGCAGCCAGTTCACCGAGGACTTCTTCAGGGAACTGCCTCGCCTCCAGAAACCTTCGCGTGATTTCTTTGTCGTCCGTCGAGTTCAGGGCAAAGTTCCGGAGATCATTCTCGTCGAGGAACTGGTCGAAGACATCCGTGCCAAGGACAACCGCCGGCGGGACGTGAATGAGAATTCCTTCATACCTGTCGCGGACGTCGTAGTTGTTGATGAGGATATTGACGAACCCCAACCCACGCGCTTTGCCCCCCAGCGAGCCACCACCGATGCGGGCAAAGCTACTTGCAGGCATGAAGGTTTCTTTCTTGAAATCGGTGATGATCCCGCGCTGACGGATTCTTCGGTATTGACGTAACGAGGAGATGAGATCCTCGCGGAGAGCCTGAACGGACGGGTAATCCGAGACTTTTCGCGGCCTCAGCTTGTGAGCCAGCCAGAACTCCGTTCGCGCTTTGAGCCAACTCGAGAAGTGGTTACGTTCGGCGTGATACTGGATGCTCTCCTCCGGCACATATTGGAGTTGTTCCTCGAGTGACTGGAGATCAGTCGCTCGGCCGACCTCGCGGCCATCTGTCGTGCGGAAGACGAAATCACCAAAGCTGAAGTATTCGACCATGAACTGCCGGAGATCGTGGAGCAGCATGGAGGAATCTTTCAGAAGGTAGGAAGCACCGATCGCGCGTGCCTCTTTTTCCAAATCGGGAGTCGTCGATTGCAGCAGGATCGGGATGTCGTAGTGACGCGCCTTCACGTTGCGCGCGAACTCGAGCCCAGCCCTCGGGTCATCCTTCCCGTCCCTTGGAAAGTCGATGTCTGAGATCACCCCCAGGACGTAATCTTCGTAGCGCTGAAGGTAGTCCCAGGCTTCCTCGTATGTCGTGCTCAAGAGGATCTTTGGACGCGCCCTCATCCGAAGATATTTGTGGGAGAGGTTGATCCCTTCCGAGAGGAGGCGCTTTGATTGGTTGAGAATTTCGGTATAGATGATAGGAAGGAACGAGGAATAGTATCTGACGTTATCTTCAATGAGGATGATGGACTGAACGCCCACGATCCGGGTGTCGTGGTCAACGTTCATTCTGTCTTCGAGGTGCTTGATGATTCCGATGATGAGGCGGAAGTCGCCTTGCCAAATAAAGATGCGATCGAAGATCGAGGTGTCGTGATGCGTGAGGAGTTCTTTCAGCTCTCGATTGTCGTACGCGAGCAACACGATCGGGATTTCCAACCCTGCCTCGCGGACCATTCTCACGAACTTCAACGCCGTCATATCCTCGATGTGCAGAGTGGTAATGATCAGGTCAAAACGCTTTTCCTCTTTCGCAAGCGCTATGGCCTCTTTGCCGCTTGAGACTCTCGTCAGCTCCGGAGAGTGGCTCAAGTGAAGGGCTTGATACTCGTTGCGGATCAGTTCGTAGAGCCTTCCATCCTCCTCGAACATGTAAAGGTCGTACAGACTGGAGACGAGCAGGACATCGCGAATCCTTCGGCGCATGAGGTTCTGGAAACCCTGAAAGCGGGTCCCATAACCGTGCTCGACCCAATCTGGATCGACATACTCTATCGGCATGCTGTCATCACTCCTTCACTGACGTACTCTTACGAATGCCCCTCGCCTGGCATGGAAAGTCGATGGGCACGAGGCCTTCGGGCCGTCTGCGCTCCTTACAGTCCTTCCGCTTGTGCTTCCAGAGCGTTGCCACACCTATAAAATAGAAAATCGGAGTGCAAAAGTCACACTCCGATTTATGTTCGCCTTCATTTTGGCCTCCTAGACCAGTCCCTGGTCCATCATCGCATCAGCCACCTTTAGGAATCCGCCGATGTTGGCACCATTGACGTAGTTACCGGGCGTGCCAAACCGCTCGGCCACGTCAACGCACGTCTTGTGGATTTCCTTCATGATCAGATGCAGGCGATTGTCCACTTCGTCTCTGGTCCAGGGCATGCGCATGCTGTTCTGAGCCATTTCAAGGCCTGAGGTCGCCACGCCGCCTGCGTTAGCAGCTTTGCCGGGTCCAAAGAGTATCTTGGCATCCAAGAAGACCTTGACCCCGTCGAGCGTCGTGGGCATGTTGGCCCCTTCAGCAACGACATAGACGCCGTTCTTGACGAGATTCTGCGCGTCCTTGCCGTTGATCTCGTTTTGCGTTGCGCTCGGGAAGGCACAATGGGCCTTGTGGTTCCACAGGGGATCGTAGTCCTGCTTTGGATCGATCGGCGTAAAGACCGCCTTCGGATACTTGTCCACGTATTCCTTGATTCTCCCCCGCTTGACGTTCTTCAGCTCCATCACGAAGTCTAATTTCTTTTTGTCGATTCCTTCCTCATCGTAGATGTATCCGTTGGAATCAGACAAGGTGACCACCTTTCCGCCAAACTGGTTGATCTTCTCAACCGTGAACTGCGCGACGTTGCCGCTCCCCGACACGAGGCAGATCTTTCCCTCAAGCGATTCCCTTCTCGCCTTGAGCATCTCGGACGCAAAATAAACGCACCCGTATCCGGTGGCCTCAGGACGGATCAGGGAACCACCCCAGTTCAAACCTTTTCCGGTCAAGACGCCCGTGAATTCGTTTCGCAGTTTCTTGTACTGCCCAAACAGGAACCCGATCTCTCTGCCCCCTACGCCGATATCTCCGGCTGGAACATCCGTGTCCGAACCGATATGGCGAAAGAGCTCGCTCATAAAGCTCTGGCAGAAGCGCATGACTTCGTTATCGCTCTTGCCTTTCGGGTCGAAATCCGAACCGCCTTTGCCGCCTCCCATCGGAAGTGTTGTGAGACTGTTCTTGAAGACTTGTTCAAACGCCAAGAACTTGAGTATGCCGAGATTGACCGAAGGATGGAACCTTAACCCTCCCTTGTACGGTCCGATCGCGCCGTTCATTTGAACTCGAAAACCACGGTTGACGTGAATCTCGCCTTGGTCATCCATCCACGGCACGCGGAATATGATAACTCGCTCGGGTTCAACGATCCGCTCGAGGATTTTTGCCGCACGATACTCAGGGTATCGGTCCAGCACGAGACTTAATGATTCCACAACCTCTTCGACTGCCTGGTGAAATTCTGGTTCACCTGGATTCTTTGCCTTCAGATGCGCGATGAAGCTTTTCACATACTCCGACATAGGGGACTCTCCTTGAGCTGCGGTTCGGTGGACGTTGTGGCCAAGCCGCCCGCGATTGAGGTTGAATTTTTCCTATCGGCTGACGATTACCAAACGGCCTTTTCCCCGCACAGCCGCCTACGGGGAATCTAAAGAATTGTTAGTTAATAAGTGATGTTACGCAAAACCGGAATAAGGCCTTCCGTTCAATATTCCTTTCACTTCATCCTCATCGACATCCATAATGAACGGAATCCCGCTGATGGCTGCGGCCTCATGAGTCAAAGCGGCAATATCATTGCGAGAGATCAAATCAACCGTGAATTTTCGGCTGCCTGCCATGAATTGGCGCAACCCTTGAGCCAGGCGTTCATAATACGTGTACAGGCCAATCGCTCCCGTCGGTAGTTCCTCGAACTGCTCCACCCCAAGCTCATTCCGCAGCGAGGTCGCCGTGACGAAGATCTCTTCCTTGGTACTGCCGAACCGCTCAACGTAGACTGGCAGCTGGCTCTCCTCGATCGCGCGTCCGATAGTCTTGCCAACCATTGCTGCCGCAATCGGGGCGCGCGCCATGCCGACGAGCTTGACGAACGGAGCACCGAGCGCGAGGCCCTTAAAGATTTGATCCTCGAAGACAAAGCCACCGGCCACGGCCAGCGCGGGCACATGCTCTCCTTTGTCCGCCAACTGCTTCGCATACTGGTAGAGGAGCGAATGTAACTCGACAGGCGGGACACCCCACTCGTTCATCATCCGCCACGGACTCATTCCCGTGCCGCCGCCCGCGCCGTCAACGGTAAGTAAATCGAGCCGATACTTGGAAGCATACTTGACCGCACGAGCCAGATCCGCCGGTCGGTACGCTCCCGTCTTCAGAAAGATATACTTCGCGCCGGCTTTTCGCAACTCCTCAACTCTCTTGGCAAAGGACTCCTCGGTGACCATGCCCACCCGGGAATGACGTTCAAACTCCTTAAAGGCGCCTCGCTCAAATGCCTTAATGACGTGCTCATCCGTCGGATCAGGCATCACCACATAGCCACGCTCACGCAGGACCTGCGCCTTTTTCAAGCTCTTGACCTTCACCTCGCCCCCAATATCCTTGGCGCCCTGACCCCATTTGAGCTCGATGCACTGAACACCAAGTTTCTCGATGGCATATTCGTGGACCCCGAGACGTGTGTCTTCAACATTAGCCTGGACAATGATCGCGCCATAGCCATCCTGTTGATGGTCCTTGAAGAGACTGACCCGGCGCTTGAGGTCGACGGTATCGACCACTTTGCCGCTCTTGAACGTCGCATCCAGGTCCATCCCGACAACATTCTCTCCAATTGTCAAGCCGGTCCCGGCGAGCGCTGAACCAATAGCCAATCCCTCCCAATTGTTCTTCGCAATATCGGTGGAGCCAATGCCAGGAATGATCCACGGATAGCGGAATTTCATGCCTTTGTCGTGCCCAAAGGCCACTTCCAGCTTGACGGCGGGGAAAATAGCCTTGTCGCTATCCGCCTCGATCCCGTGAGCGCCCACCGCAGTTCCCATAATATTGAAATGGGAATAATCCACCGGGTATAGCTTTTCCCCCGCGGTTGTGATCACACCAAAAGGCTGCGGGTAGATCACCTCGTGCCCGCGGTATGCGGACTTGCCGATTTCACACATCCCGATGCATCCGTCGACACACGTAACGCACATCCCTGAGGTTGGGACAATGGAACCTTCAGTGCGATTTTTCGTGAGCGTGGCAGCGGTGGCGTTAATCTTTGAAAGAGACATGGTCAAGTTCTCCTATGATCAAATTTTCAGAATCTCACACGCGACACATGGATCCATGTAGCACATCATATCATCAAACTTTTCTTTTGCGAGGCAAGGCGGACTCAGGTTTGCGCACCCTGCGCAGATTGCGTTCTCTGGTTGGGTGTAGGTGCAGCGCAACTGACAGGCAGGACAGACGTAAATGCAGCCACCGCACTGCCTGCACTTCTCCGATTTGATGTCGAAGGGCGTGCCGATGCTGCGACGCTCACCTCGGCCTTGGAAGCCGATGGCATTTGCCATCATCTGTTCTTTGCACATGCGCACGCAGAGACCGCAGAGGATGCACATTTCGTACTCCTGCCGGAATCGCTGCTGACGCACATTATGCGCAGACGCGAGATCCTGGATAATCTTCGATTGAGGGCATGACGCCAGAAGCAGCTCCAGGATCATCTTCCTCGCACGTACAACACGCGAAGAACTCGTGCGGACGTTGAGTCCCTCTTGCGCCGGATAGGTGCAGGACGAAACGAGCTTTGCCTTAAGACCCTCTCCAATTTCCACAACGCACAAGCGGCAGGCGCCGTAGGGCGAGAGACCTTCCATATGACAGAGTGTTGGGATCGGAAATCCGAAAAACTTCGCCGCCTCGAGGAGCGTCGTGCCTTCGTCGACCGTCACCGGCAATCCATTGATTTTCAAGTTGATCATACGAGTTATTCCCTTGCAGTCTCGACGCGCGAACTGTCTTCTTTTGGCATGGTGAATTCGAGGTCGCACCTCAGACAGCGTCCGGCTTCTCGTACGGCATCCTCCGAGGAAAGAGTCAACTCGACCTCGGCGAATCCCCGTGTTCTCACATCGACGGACATCCTCGGCAACTCCACCCTTGTGACAGGAGGTGGCTCCGTGCCGTCCGTTTTGAGCGGCTCAACAAAGTGTCGCGGAACTCGGATCTCTGAAGGTTGTATCAGCTCCTCATTTCGCAGGTAGCGGTCGATCACGACAGCCGCCCTCTTTCCCGCGGCGATCGCGTCGACAACTGTATTAGGACCTGTCACGACGTCGCCGCCGGCGAAGACGCCGGGTCTATTCGTGCAGAGCGTTTCTCCATCGACGCGTATTGTTCCTCTCTTCTCGTCGACATCAATCCGGTTTGCGCCCGCAACCGAGACACAGTCTAAGTCGGAGCCCTCGCTGATTGCAACGATCAGGGTATCAAGAGGCACATTGTATTGCGACCCCGGCACGGGAACGGGGCGCCGCCGGCCGCTGTCATCAATTTCGCCGAGCTCATTTCTCATCAACTCGACGCCCGAGAGCTTCCCTCGCTCGGACAGGATGCCGACTGGCGAGACGAGCGTCTCGAGCTTGATTCCTTCCTGAATTGCTGCTTCAACTTCCTCTTCAAACGCAGGCATCTCCCCGCGCGTGCGGCGATAGAAGATCGTAACGCTCGTCACTCCCGGTTGACGGAGCGCCACGCGTGCAGCATCAACAGCCGAGTTGCCACCGCCGACAATTCCAACGCGGCCCTTCGCCAGCTTCTCGCCGCGCATGTTGAATGATTTCAGGAATTGGATTGAAGGAATGACCCCCGGCAGATCTTCTCCCTTCAGCTGCAAGCGCAGACTTTTGTGGGCACCAATGGAGATGAAGACCGCTTTGAAGCCGTCGTCAAGAAGGCTGTCGAGCGTGACATCTCGGCCGAGCGCGGTGCTGCACTTGAGCGTCACGTTCTCGTTCAGCAGCGACTGGACTTCCTTTTGAATGGTCTCTCGTGGAAGGCGATACGAAGGAATCGCGCTGTAGAGCATTCCACCGGGCTGGTCGTCCGCTTCGAATACGGTGACCTTGTAGCCCTTCAGAGAGAGATAGTGTGCTGCCGTCAAGCCTGCAGGACCGGATCCAACGACCGCGACAGGGCCGAGGATCTTGGCGGCGCTGTGCATCGGCTTGTAGATTGACGGATCGATGCGATCAGTAATGAATCGCTTCAGTGCACGGATGGCAATCGGCTGCCCGCCATAGGTGCCAGCCCTGCAGCGTTCCTCACACGGATGGTTGCACACCCGTGCGCACACCGACGGAAACGGATTGGTCTCGCGAATCACGCGATACGCTTCCTCCAGTTCCCCTCGCTGGATATGTGCGATGTAGCGCCAGGCCTCTGTTCCGATCGGACAAGCGCTGGCACACGGAGCACCAACCAGATCCCTGCAGACAAAAGCATCGCAGCGCTTGTGATAGATGTGCCGCTCGTATTCATCACGGAAATACCGCAATGTGCTGAGGACCGGGTTGGGTGCGGACTGCCCCAATCCGCACATTGAAGTGTCCTTCACAACCTGTGCGAGTTCCTCCAGAAGCTCAATCTTTTCTGTCGTTCCTACCCCTTTAGAAACATCATCCAGAATCTCGTGCATGCGCTGCGTGCCCTTCCGGCATGTGTAGCACTTCCCGCACGATTCGTCCTTAAGAAAATTCATAAAATACTTCGCGACATCGACCATGCAGGTATTCTCGTCCATCACGATCATACCGCCTGAACCCATAATGGATCCCGCTGCACTCAAACTGTCATAATCAATCGGAAGGTCAAACATCCTGGCCGGGATACAACCGCCAGAGGGGCCGCCCGTTTGAACCGCCTTGATCTTCGCCTTGGCAGAAGGCCCACCGCCCATGTCGTTGACAATCTCCCGGATGCTGGCGCCCATCGGAACTTCCACCAGTCCGGTATTCTTCACCTTTCCCACGAGGCTGAAGATCTTGGTGCCCGAGTTCTTCTTCGTCCCGATCTTCGCGAACTCCGCTCCTCCTTCGTTGATAATCAGCGGAACGTTTGCCCAGGTCTCAACATTGTTGATCGCTGTTGGCTTGCCATCGATTCCCTTTTCGACGGGGAACGGTGGTCGCTGCCGCGGCTCACCCATCTTTCCTTCAACCGAGTGGATCAGAGCAGTCTCCTCGCCACACACGAAGGCGCCTGCCCCTCTGACGATGCCGATAGTAAATGAGAATCCGGTTCCAAGGATTTGATCGCCGAGGAGTCCTAGCTCCTTTGTCTGACGGAGGGCAATGGTCAGGTGTTTGATAGCGAGCGGATATTCGTTGCGGACGTACACGACACCCTCCGTCGCTCCCGTTGCATATGCGCCGATCAGCATACCCTCGATGATGCTATGAGGGTTACCTTCCAGCACGCTTCTATCCATGTATGCGCCCGGATCGCCTTCGTCTGCGTTGCAGACGAGGAACTTGCCTCGAGAAGTCTTTGCTTTGGCGAGGAGTTCCCATTTAAGCCCGGTCGGGAATCCCGCGCCGCCGCGGCCGCGCAGGCCCGAAGCCTTGACTTCCTCGATGACCCACGTAGGATTCCCTTTCTCGAGGACGTGCACGATTGCCCCGTAGCCGCCATTCTCGATGTAATTGTAGATGCGAATGGGATCTACCATCTCGCTGCGTGAAAGGATACTGCGGACCTGTCGCTTGAAGAATGGAATATCATTTTGTTTTTCGATCCGCTTCCCAGATGCCGGATCGACGAACAGCAGTTCCTCCACAACCTCTCCGCGAGAGACTGCCTCGACAACGCGGGGCATGTCTTCCATCTTGAGCTTTGGGTAGAACGTCCCCGAAGGCTGGATGAGCACCGACGGCTCCATCTCACAGTACCCGTGACATCCTGTGACCCGGAGGCGGATTTTCTGCGACAAGTTCTTTGCAAGAATTTCTCGCTTGGCCATGCGAATGAGATCGTTTGCCCCGCTCGCTTGTCCGCATGTCCCGGCTGGAATGACGATGGTGGGAAAGGTTGGATCCCGATCGGAGATGATCAGCTTCTGGAAGACCTTGAAGGCAGTGATGGATCTCAATCGATCCGCGAGCATAGGTAGTGGCCCTCGTTTAAACTCATTCCGCTAGAACTGCTCAAGGTGCGTTACAGATTGACTCCTTCGAGATCAAGCATATGGCTTTTGCACCCACGGCGAGAGCAAATCTGAACAATGGCGCCTCCTCGAACAATCATCGGCACCATCGGCGCATCGCAGACGGGGCAATTCCACGCGCCGAGCAGCTCCGCGTGGCAATGGGGGCAGAAGAAGTTGATAACCTGGCCCATGGGGATTTCGTTGCCGGATTCGATGGCATAGCTGCCATACAGACACGACATTCTCAGCCAGCCGTGTTCTTGCCCGAACGACACGGTGACTCTGATGGAAGGATAACCATCGACCAGATGTCCTGAGTCCATGAGACTGTGGTTGCAGCGTGGGCAGCTCACTTCGAGCGGAAATATTCTCTGGTCCGCCGTCACTTCGACCCTGTCGAGGCCCACACGAGTCTTGCCGATGATACGTTTTACATCGAGAGTGCCAACATTGGAGAAATAGTGACCGTCTACGACGACGATCGGGCCCAGTGCACACGCCCCAAGGCATCGGACTGTTTCCAGAGTGAACTCTTTGTCCGGCGTCGTTTCCCCATCACTCTTGACTTTAAGTTCATGTTCGAACTCCTCTGCAATGGCAGGGCCTCCCCGGACATGGCAAGCGGTGCCTAAGCAAGCAGCCACGAGATGTTTTCCTCGAGGTCTGAGGCGAAACGACCTGTAGAACGTTGCCAC
>ERZ1292640.3778-Hain-H43-02um-R1-3778-length-11721-cov-10_pt1 | contig 11721 bp, 10 predicted proteins | sample MGYA00564404_ERZ1292640 | MGnify/ENA primary metagenome ERZ1292640 (study PRJEB36523, sample SAMEA6512636) | groundwater metagenome | collected 2019-01-08 | study: AquaDiva: Metagenomics assemblies of 32 groundwater samples | reverse complement strand
GTCGGCGTGGCGACGCCGATGTATGCCACTTTTTTGACTCTGAACATCTATGGGGGCCGAAATTTTTTTGACGAGGCGATAGCCGTCATGGTCGGCCTGTTGACCTTTGTCCTCCTGGTCGCGGTGGACGTCATCCCCAAAACGTTGGCCGCCAAGTTTGCGGTGCCGGTCACGCTGAACATGGCTTACCCGGTCTATGGGGTGCAAATATTCCTCAAGCCATTCTTGTTTGTGATCGTCCCGTTGATCCACAAACTGACGGGCGGCAAGGGTCTGACGCTGCCCCTCGTGACCGAGGAAGAGCTGAAGATCATGCTGGATGAAGGGGGGAAGACCGGGACGATCGAGTTTGAGAAGGTTAAGATGATCAAGAACGTCTTCCAGCTCAAAGACATCACAGCTGAAGATGCGATGACCCCTCGTCTCTATGTCTTTTCATTGGATGGAAATCTACGCCTGAAAGAGGCTCAAGAACTCCTCTATAACTCGAAATACTCCAGGATTCCGGTGTATGACGGATCGCTCGATAATATTACGGGCGTTCTCTATAAGACGCGGGCCTTGACCGAACTCGCCAAGGGGCAGAATGAGGCCAAACTCAAGGACATTGCCTATCCTCCGTTGTTCGTTCCCGCAGGCAAGACGGCGGACGACCTCATGAAGCAATTCCAACAGGAAAAACGGCATATGGCCGTTGTGGTCAATGAGTTCGGCGGCGTGATGGGGATCGTGACGCTGGAGGATCTGCTCGAAGAAGTGGTCGGGGAGATCATGGACGAAACCGATATCACGGAAGAACTCATCAAGCGGTTAGGGAAGAACCACATCCTGGTTCACGGCAGAACCGAAGTGCGCAAGATCAACGATTTCTTGAAAGTCGATCTCGGCGATGAAGCGGTGACGATCGGCGGACTGATTCAGCAGGAAATCGGCCGGATCCCCAAGGTGGGAGAAGAAGTGCGGATCGCCAACTGCCGGATTCTCATCCATGAAGCCGAGCCTCGATCCATCCGCAGCGTTCAGATCTATCGTGACGAGAAATCGCCGGCTCACGTCGAATCTCCGAACCTCGACCTCGTCAGCTAAGTTCTTTTCCCTCTTCCCCGATCAGGGATGCAAATTCCTGCTCCGTCAGAATCGTCACGCCCAGGGTTTTGGCTTGCTCCAGTTTGGACCCGGGATCCTGTCCAGCCACCACGTAGGACGTTTTCTTACTCACGCTGGAGGAGACGCGGGCTCCTACCGCCTCGACAGCGTTCTGCGCCTCGTCTCGCGTGAAGCGATCCAGCCCTCCGGTGAAGACGAAGGTCTTGCCTGCGAGGGGAGATGTCGTTCGGTCTCCCATGGCCATACCTGGCGCGATCTGGACGCCTGATTCCTGGAGTTGTGCGATGACCTCCCGGTTGCGCGGTTCCGAGCAATAGGCGACCAGACTGTCTGAAATTTCAGGACCGATCTCCCTGATCTGCTGCAGCCGTTCCCGATCAGCCGACATAATTTCATCGAGCGACTTGAACTCGCGGGCCAGGACCTTGGCGATATGTTGTCCGACTTGTCGTATGCCCAGTCCCATCAGAAACCGATCCAGTGCCACAGTTTTACTGCCTTCAATCGATTCCAGGAGGAGGGTGGCGGACCGGTCGGCAAATCCATCGAGTGTGATGAGGTCGTCTTTGGTCAGGCGATAGAGATCGGCGAGCGATCGCACCAGTCCCTCGTCGACCAGCTGCGCCACGGTCTTCTTTCCCAAGCCTTCGATGTTGAGGGCATGTTTGGACGCAAAGTGTTCGATCGCTCCCTTCAATTGCGCGCCACAGACCGACTGGCCGGTGCAGTAGAAATAGGCGCCCTCGCGAGCGACGCTCGATCCGCACACCGGGCAGTGATCCGGCATGCAAAAGGGGGCTCTGCGCTGTTCCCCTGGGATGGGGACCCGTTCGGCGATCGCGGGAATCACATCGCCGGCCCGTTCCACCTTGACGGTGTCGCCGATTCGAATGTCTTTCCGCGCCACTTCATCGGCATTGTGCAGGGTGGCGCGGCTGATGGTGACGCCACCGACCTCCACCGGTTTCAAGAGCGCGACGGGCGTGAGGGTTCCGGTTCTCCCGACGGAGACGGCAATATCCTGCACGACAGTGATTTCCTTGCGCGGCGTAAACTTATAGGCGATGGCCCAGCGGGGGCTGCGAGATTTCATGCCCAGGCGATCCTGCCAGTCCCGGCGATTGACCTTCACCACCACGCCATCGATCTCATAGGGCAGCTGATCCCGGATCGATTCCGTTTCCCGGTGGAAATCCATCACCTCATCGATCGATGCACAGAGTTTCCGGTGCGCCGGCACAGGGAGGCCCCACTGGGCCATGCGCTCCAGTTCATCCCAATGAGTCGGCGGGACCGGTGAGGATTGGGCCATGATTTCGTAACAGGTCACGACCAACGGACGGGTTGCGGTAATCGTGGAGTCCAGCTGTCTGAGCGAACCGGAGGCGGCATTGCGAGGATTGGCGAAGGCGTCGTCGCCCCGTTCCGTAATCCGTCGATTCAAGGCTTGGAAATCGTCGAGGCGCATATAGACTTCGCCCCGCACGACCAGATGATCGGGCAGGCCTGACTGGGCGTGCAGCTGTAATGGCAGGGAACGGATCGTGCGAAGGTTGACCGTGACATCCTCGCCGGTGGTTCCGTCGCCTCTGGTCGCGCCACGGGTAAAGATTCCATGGTCGTATACGAGCTCAACCGACAAACCATCGAACTTCGGTTCCGCGCTGTATTCGATTGATTGGGTTTCCAGCTCACGCTTCATCCGTTGATCGAAGGTTTGCACCTCACCCAGCTCGACGATCGAATCCAGGCTGAGCATGGGCTGTTCGTGGGGAACCTTGGTGAGCGATTCGAGCGGCGGCGCTCCGACCCGCTGAGTCGGGGAATCGGGCGTGACGAGTTCCGGATGGAGCCGCTCCAGGTCGAGCAACTCGCGGAAGAGGCGATCGTACTCCGTATCTGAAATCTCCGGCCGGTCCTTGGCATAGTACAGATTGTCGTGGCGACGAATTTCGTCCTTGAGGGCAGTCAGTTTGGCAAGGATATCGGCGTGGGTCATATGGACTGGATGGCGACGAATAGAGGATGTGACGGCCTCGACCGTACCATAGGGGCGGGGAGTGGGTCAAACGGCGCATGATCCATATTCGCTTTGACTTTCGCCGCGTTAGACACTATTCTACCTGTTCGATTTGGGTCGATTTCCCGTTGCTTGCAGCGGGTGCCCACTCCTTACTGCGAGAGGGACCTTCCCTCGCGACCGTCATAGGAGGTATCCATGAAAGAGGAGAATCGCATGAACAAGTTGATGTCCAGATTCAGCTATCGAATCGTCCCCGTCATCTGCGTGGGACTGTTGTTGAGTGGCTGTGTCATGGCGGAGAAATACGAGGCAGAAAAAGCGCGCAGCCTGAATTTCCAGCGCCTCCTGGCTCAGGAAGAAAAGCGAACCAGCGAGCTGGATAATGAAGCCAGGCGGAGCAAGAGCGAACTGATGGAGTTTGAAGCCAGGAACCGTGAGCTCACGGCGCAGATCCAGGCCGTGCGGGAGCAAGCGGCCCGTGCGCAGGAGGAAGCAGAGGCGATGAAGGAATCGGCGCTGCTGGAACGTAAAGCCAAGGCCGATATGAAACGCCCGGTTGCGCCCGGACGCAAGACGCGAACAGTTGAACCCCCGGTCGATATTACCGATACGGTGGATCTGAGCGCCTCGGATCTCGGGCTCGCTCCCGAGTCTTCTTCCCTGTCAGGCTTGGCCGAGTCATTGCAGGGAGGCCTGGGAGCTCCCACGATTCATGTCGTGAAGGCAGGCGAAACGCTCTATCGAATCAGCCGCCAATATGGCGTGTCCGTGGACAAGGTTAAAAAGTGGAATAAGCTGCAGGACAATACCATTGAGATCGGACAGAAACTCATCGTAGGCCAATAATCATAGGACGTTACAGTGGCGCCGCCGCAATACTCACTCAGTCTTGACCAATTTCGGCAGTATGCAGGGCAGGGGAACCTCATTCCGCTCTATCGGGAGATCCTTGCGGACTATGAGACCCCTGTCTCTGCCTTTGCCAAAATCGATCATGGCCCTTCAGCCTATCTTCTCGAATCCATCGAGGGGGGCGAGAAATGGGCCCGCTATTCCTTCCTTGGCAGTGGCACTCCCGTTGTCGTCTACGAAGACAAGGGCGACCTCCTGGTCGTGCAAGGCTCCAAGAAAAAACGTATCCCCAGCCGCGGGAATCCCCTCGAACGTCTGAGAGAGATGATGGAGGGCTACAGCCCTGTGACCGTGCCGGGCCTGCCCCCATTTGTCGGGGGCGCGGTCGGCTATCTGAGTTACGACATGGTGCGCACGTTCGAGGACCTGGCTGCCAGACAGAAGGACCAGCTTAACCTGCCGGACTTTGCCTTCCTCCTCACCGACACGATGTTGATCTTCGACAATGTCGCCCAGAAGATCAAAGTCGTGGCCACAGCCCATATCACGGCCAAGGGGGAGCGTGGCATCAAGGCTTCCTATCGGTCAGCCACAGAGCGGATCGAGCGTATGATCACGAGGCTCAAACGTCCGCTCAGCCGCACGAGGCCTCATCGCCGCCGCAAGGCTGTAACCTTTACCTCGAATATGAGCAAGGCGGACTTCGAGAAGATGGTCGTGCGGACGAAGGAATACATCAAGGCCGGGGACATCGTGCAGACGGTGGTATCTCAGCGGTGGGAGGCCAATGTGCAGGCGCCGCCGCTGCAGCTCTATCGCGCCTTGCGGGTGGTGAATCCCTCTCCCTATATGTACTACCTACGCATCGCGGGGGTCGAACTGGTCGGCTCTTCGCCCGAGACGCTCGTGCGCTGTGAAAACGGCGTTATTTCCGTCCGGCCCATTGCCGGCACGCGCCGCCGCGGCGCCACGCCGGAAGAGGACCAACAGATGGAGCGGCGGCTCTTGGCGGACGAGAAGGAACGGGCCGAGCATGTGATGCTGGTCGATCTGGGGCGGAACGATGTCGGCCGTGTGGCGAAGCCTGGATCGGTCACAGTGGATTCGCTCATGCACGTTGAGCGCTATTCGCATGTGATGCATATCGTCTCGAACGTGACGGGACAACTGGATGAGTCGAAGACGGCCTACGACGTGTTGCGGGCCTGCTTTCCCGCCGGCACAGTTTCGGGGGCGCCGAAGATTCGCGCGATGCAGATCATCGACGAATTGGAGCCAACCAGGCGCGGACCTTACGCCGGCGCGGTGGGCTACTTCAGCTTCTCCGGCAACATGGATATGTGCATCAATATCCGCACGGTCGTTGTGAAAAAACACCAGGCCTTCATCCAGGCAGGAGCCGGCATCGTCGCGGACTCTAATCCTGAACATGAATATGAAGAGACCTGTAACAAGGCTCAAGCCATGATGAAGGCAGTCGAGTTGGCCGAACAAGGGCTTGAATAAGGGAGCGAATAGCTGATGGCGTATAGCGTATAGCAGAAAAAGGTGGAAACGAGATCAATCCTTAGCGATCTTGGCCATCAGCTATCCGCCATACGCCATGGGCTCTTTTGATTATGCTATTAATGATCGACAACTACGACTCCTTCACCTACAACCTCGTGCAATATTTCGGGGAACTGGGTGAGGACGTCCAGGTATTCCGTAACAATAAGATTACGGTCGCGCAGATCGAAGCGCTGAAGCCCAGCCGCATCGTCATTTCTCCTGGACCCTGCACGCCGATGGAAGCAGGCGTGTCGGTCGAGACGATCAAGCATTTCGGCGGGCGGCTCCCGCTCTTGGGCGTCTGCCTCGGCCATCAATCTCTGGCCGTGGCCTTTGGCGGTGACGTCGTTCGCGCCGAACGGTTGATGCATGGCAAGACCTCGAAGATCCGGCATGACGGGAAAACGATCTTTCAGGGCCTGCCTAATCCTTTCGACGCGACCCGCTACCATTCGCTGATCGTGAAGCGAGAGACATTGCCCTCCTGTTTTGAGATTTCCGCCGAAACGGCCGAGGGGGAAATCATGGGATTGCGCCACCGGACCCTGGGCATCGAAGGGGTGCAGTTCCATCCGGAATCGATCCTCACGACGGCGGGGAAAGACCTCCTCCGTAACTTCCTGAAACTCTAGTCCGGCCAACCTGGTTTCCAGCCATGATTAAAGACGCGATTGCCAAACTCGCCGACCGTTCCTCCCTCACCGAGCAAGAGGCTGAATCGGTGATGCTGGAGATTATGGAAGGCGCGGCGACGCCGGCCCAAATTGCCGCCTACTTGATGGGGCTCAGACTCAAGGGAGAGACCGTCGAAGAAGTCGTCGGCTCCGTGCGAGCCATGCGAGCCAAGGCCGTTCGTATCGCAATCAGCGATCCTCTGCTCGTCGATACCTGCGGCACTGGCGGGGACGGAGTCCATACCTTCAATATTTCCACCACAGCTGCATTCGTCGTGGCAGGGGCTGGTCTGACGGTGGCGAAGCACGGCAACCGTTCCGTCTCATCCAAGTCCGGGAGTGCGGACGTCCTCTCAGCGCTTGGAGTCAAGATCGACCTGCCGACCGAGCGGGTGGCAGATTGTATCAATGAGGTCGGAATCGGCTTTCTCTTCGCTCCGCTCTATCATGGAGCCATGAAATATTGTGCCGGGCCCAGGCAGGAGCTGGGCATCAGAACATTGCTGAATCTCCTGGGGCCCCTGACCAATCCTGCAGGAGCCACCATTCAGGTGCTCGGCGTCTATGAAAGTCGATTGACCTCCTTGCTCGGAAATGTGCTCATGCGTCTAGGCTCGCAACATTGCTTCGTCGTCCATGGGATGGACGGGCTGGATGAGATTACCCTCACGACAAAAACGCAGATTTCAGAAGCGAAGGGGGGCGTACTGTCTAACTATCTCCTGGATCCGGCAGAGTTCGGCCTGGCGCTGGTTCCGGCTAAACAGTTGGTGGGAGGGACGCCGCAAGAGAATGCCGCAATTACCAGGGACATTCTCCAGGGATGGAAAGGACCGAAGAGGGACATCGTTTGTTTGAATGTGGCTCCGGCTCTTGTCGCAGGCCGCAAGGCTGCGAACCTTCAAGAGGGATTCCGCTTAGCAGGCCAGGCCATTGACTCAGGCGCCGCAGCGGAAAAACTGGCCCGCCTCATCGCATTTACGAATAAGGGATGATGGGATCGTGATCCTTGCTCGCATTCTAGAACATAAGAAAGCGGAACTCCGGCACAAGCAAAGCCGCGGGTACCTCTCCGAGCTGAAGAAGAGGATTCTTGACGCGCCAGGACCGCTCGGCTTTGCCGTGACCCTCGAAGCGACGAAAACGGCCGGCAGCCCTTCGCTGATCGCTGAAGTCAAAAAGGCCTCGCCCAGTCTTGGCCTGCTCCGTCCGGAGTTTTCAGAACGGTTTGACTATCTGGAGATTGCCAAGACCTATCATGCTCATGGAGCCTCGGCCCTGTCCGTCTTGACCGACAAGGATTTCTTCCAGGGCAGCCTCGACTATCTGCGCGAGATCAAACAAGCGGTGCCGATGCCAGCCCTGAACAAAGAATTCATGGTCGAGGAAATCCAGTTTTACGAGGCGCGCGCCTACGGGGCCGACGCGGTCCTCTTGATCGTCGCGGCGCTCGAACGGCAGCAGCTGATCGATTTTTATGCCCTTGCTCGCGGATTGGGGTTGGATGTGCTCATCGAAACCCATCACGAGCGAGAGCTCGATAGGGTCTTGGAACGAGTCCCGGAGGCGAGGCTGATCGGCATCAATAATCGTGACCTCAAGACCTTTACGACCGATCTTGGCACCACGTTGCGTTTGGCGAAGCGGATTCCAGCAGACAAATTGATCGTCAGCGAAAGCGGGATCCATAAACGGGAGGACGTGGTGCGGCTGGTCGAAGCCGGCATCCATGCCATGCTCGTCGGAGAATCGCTCATTCGCGCAGACGACACGGCAGCCAAGATGCGAGAGTTGATGGGAGTTCCGTCACCGTCACATGCGTAAGATGTCCATGCCAACCAAAGTTAAAATTTGCGGTATTACCAGCGCCGAGGACGCAGCCGTGGCGGTCGAGGCAGGGGCCGATGCGTTGGGGTTCGTCTTGTATCGAAAGAGCCCCCGCTGCATCCAACCCTCCTTGGCCAGGCAGATCATCATGAGCCTGCCTCCCTTGGTCACGCCGGTTGGTGTGTTCGTCGATGAAGAACAACAAGTGGTCCGGAACCTGATGGACGAGTGCGGGCTGGCGCTCGCCCAGTTGCACGGACACGAATCGGCTGTCTATTGCCAGGAGTTGGGCCGTCCTGTGCTCAAGGCATTGCGAGTGAAAGATCGGAGTTCCTTTCTTGCGTTAGCGGAATTTCAAGGCAGGGCAGGCGTGCGAGGATTCGTTCTGGATGCTTTTTCCGATCAGGCCTATGGGGGCACAGGCCAGGTAATCGATTGGCAGCTCGCCGCAGAGGTGGCCAGGGCTGCGCACATTCTCCTGGCCGGGGGGCTCACACCGGATAACGTTGCGAAGGCCATTCAATCGGTGCAACCCTACGGAGTCGATGTGAGCAGCGGAGTCGAGCGGGAGCCAGGCAAAAAGGATCACGAGAAAGTGCGCGCCTTCATTCGCGCCGTCAGGGTTGTCTCTCCACGGTAACCCCGTCTATACTGCCACCACTTTACATGAGCACGAGGAACGTTATGGGTTCTGTTCCTGACAAGCACGGTCGCTTCGGTGCATACGGCGGACGCTATGTCCCTGAAACACTCATGCCTGCTCTGCTGGAGTTGGAGCAGGAATATGCTCGTGTCAAAAAAGACCGGCGCTTCCAATCGGAGCTGGCCTACTATTTGAAACATTACGTCGGCCGCCCTACCTCTCTGTATTTTGCTGAACGGCTCACCAAACGGTTGGGCGGCGCGAAGATCTATTTGAAGCGTGAAGACCTCTGCCATACCGGAGCCCATAAAATTAATAACGCAATCGGGCAGGGGCTGCTGGCCAAGCGGATGAAGAAGCCGCGCATTATCGCGGAAACCGGCGCAGGGCAACATGGGGTTGCGACCGCGACCGTGGCGGCCATGTTCGGGCTGCAATGTGAAATTTACATGGGAACCGAAGACATGGAGCGTCAGGCGCTGAATGTCTTCCGGATGAGGTTGCTCGGTTCGACCGTGACAGGGGTCGATTCCGGAAGCCGCACGTTGAAGGATGCTATCAGCGAAGCCATGAGGGACTGGACGACGAATGTCCGTACGACCCACTACATTCTCGGGTCTGTGCTCGGAGCCCATCCCTATCCGATGATGATCCGTGATTTTCAATCCATCATCGGGCGCGAAACCAGGCGACAGATCATGGCGGTGGAAGGCCGGTTGCCTGATTGTCTCATTGCCTGCGTCGGAGGCGGCAGCAATGCCATGGGACTCTTCCATGCCTTCATCAAGGACAAGAAGGTGCAGATGATCGGAGTGGAAGCGGGAGGCCTGGGGGTCGCGAGCGGCAAACACGCCGCTCGGTTTGAGGGGGGGAAGCCCGGCGTCTTGCAAGGCACCATGACCTATCTGCTTCAGGATGACGACGGACAAATCAACTTGACCCACTCTGTGTCAGCCGGACTGGATTACGCTGCAGTCGGTCCCGAACACAGCTATTTGCGGGATCAAGGCAGGGCCTCCTATACGTCTGTGACCGACGACGAAGCCATGGCCGCGTTCGATTTGCTGGCCAGAGAAGAGGGGATCATGCCGGCACTTGAAAGCGCCCATGCCATTGCCCACACGATCAAGGTGGCGCCCACGATGAAGAAGAGCCAGATTCTGGTCGTGAATCTCTCGGGCCGCGGCGATAAGGATGTCCAGCAGGTCGCCAAGATGCGGGGGATCACACTGTGACATCCAGACTGGACCGTACATTTACAGAGCTCAAACGAAAAGGCGAGCAGGCGCTCATTGCCTATGTGATGGCAGGAGATCCTTCACTGCAAGTGACCGAAGAGCTGGTCGTGGAGCTGGAGCAGGCGGGGGCCGATATCATTGAATTGGGCGTCCCGTTTTCCGATCCCATTGCCGACGGTCCCGTGATCCAACAGGCGGCAGAGCGGGCTTTGCGCAGTAAGACCTCGCTGCGAACCATCCTCCCCATGGTCACGCGTCTGAGGACCAGGACGCAGATCCCGCTGGTCTTGATGGCCTACTATAATAATATTCACGCCTTTGGCCCGGAACGGTTCTGCCATGAAGCGGCCCAGGCCGGTGTCGACGGGCTGATCGTGCCGGACATGCCGCCGGATGAAGCAGGTCCGCTTAAGGGGCCTGCCGCTGCAGCAGGGCTGCAACTGATATTCCTGCTCGCTCCCACGAGCACGGCAGACAGACGGACATTTGTGGCACGGCAGTCACAGGGGTTCATCTATTACGTGTCGCTCACAGGGATTACCGGCGCGAAACTGCTGAACGTGGCCGATGTAGGGAAGAACGTTGAGAAGATCAGGAAGGTTACGAAGGTTCCTGTCGCAGTCGGATTTGGAGTTGCGACGCCGGAGGATGCGGCCAATGTCGCAGCCATTGCCGATGGGGTGATCGTCGGGAGCGCGATCGTGAAAAAGATAGCAGCCTACCAGCAGAAACCGGATATGGTGAAGCAGGTGGCAGGATTCGTCCGCTCGTTGAAAACTGCTATGAGAACCACTCCGGCCCCCCTCCGCTAGGTTTCTGGCTCAACCAGCCTCTCATTCCAATCAAGATCGCTTCTCACTCATCAGCTGTTTCTGCATTTGCTGGGATAGTTTGTAGGATGCTCAAAAAGTTCGTCCAGCAAGGCCGCAGCGAGTGAAGGGCCGAGGCGTACCCTTTAGGGTACGTTGAGGGCCTGAACGATGCGAGAACGAAGCTGGCGCAACTTTTTCAGTATCCTAATCAGACGATCTGACCATCCTGCATGTGGACGATCCTGTCCGCCTGTGCAGACAGCTTATCGTTATGGGTAACGATCACGAAGGTGGTGCCGCGGGCCTTGTTCAAAGCCCTCATCATGGCGAAGAGCGCATCGCCTGTGTGACTGTCCAGATTTCCCGTCGGCTCATCGGCCAACACCAGATCCGGTTTCTGTAAAAGAGCCCGTGCGACTGCCACTCGCTGCTGTTCGCCTCCCGACAATTCTCCCGGCTTGTGATGCAGCCGGGATCCCAGTCCGACTTCTTCCAGCAGCGCGATCGCTTCCGGTTCAATATCTGCCTTCTGTCTCCGCTGGATCAAGGCCGGCATACAGGCATTCTCAAGGGCGGTGAATTCCGGCAGGAGGTGATGGAATTGGAAGACGAATCCGATCCGCCGATTTCTGAACTCCGCCTGTTCGCCTTCCGACAGTTGAAACATATCCTGGCCGTCGAAGTGGACCGTCCCTGTCGTGGGCCGGTCGAGCGTTCCGATAATGTGGAGCAGGGTGCTCTTGCCAGCCCCTGAGGCTCCGACCACGGCAATTAACTCGCCCCGCTGAATCTGAAGATTGACGCCCTTCAAGACTGTGAGGGTTTGCCCTCCCATCGGGAAGGATTTGTACAGATCGGTGACGGTGATCACGCCAGGGCTCCAGGATGAAAGGGCAATGTCAGATATGTTGGCATCATTCGTAGCGCAGCGCTGCCACTGGTTCGAGTTTGGCTGCCTGGAGCGACGGATAGACCGTGGCGGCAAAGCTGATCG
>ERZ1292640.2204-Hain-H43-02um-R1-2204-length-15750-cov-6_pt1 | contig 11721 bp, 13 predicted proteins | sample MGYA00564404_ERZ1292640 | MGnify/ENA primary metagenome ERZ1292640 (study PRJEB36523, sample SAMEA6512636) | groundwater metagenome | collected 2019-01-08 | study: AquaDiva: Metagenomics assemblies of 32 groundwater samples | reverse complement strand
GTAAAGGCCTTGCTGCCCCAGGGCACCTGGCTGGGTGCGACCACGGGCGCGAAGGCCGAGACGCTGCGGTAACGACCGGGGTGGCGCAGCGCGGTAACGAGCGCGCCGTGGCCGCCCATGCTGTGGCCGAAGATGCCGCGCTGCTCGGTGGCGGGGAAGTTCTGCTCGATGAGTGCGGGCAGTTCCAACGCCACGTAGTCCTGCATGCGGTAGTGCTGGGCCCAGGGGGCCTGCGTGGCGTTGAGGTAGAAACCGGCGCCCTGGCCCAGGTCGTAACCCTCGTCATTGGGCACGCCGGGGCCGCGCGGGCTGGTGTCGGGCGCGACGACGATGAAGCCATGGCGCGCAGCGTGTTCCTGCGCGTTGGCCTTGGTGATGAAGTTCTGTTCGTCGCAGGTCAGGCCCGAAAGCCAGTAGAGCACGGGGCAGCGCTGGCCCTGCACGGCGGCCGGCGGCAGGTAGATGCCGAACTTCATGTCGCAGCCCAGGGTGGTGGACGTGTGTTTCCACACCTCCTGCCGGCCGCCGTAGCTGGCGTGGCGCTCAACGCGGTTCATGGGTGGGTTTCCTCAGTAATGGATGACGGTGCGGATGGACTTGCCTTCGTGCATGAGGTCGAAGGCTTCGTTGATGTCTTGCAGGCCGCGCGTGTGGGTGACGAAGGGGGCGAGCTGGATGTCGCCCTGCATGGCCTCCTCCACCATGCCCGGCAACTGCGAGCGGCCCTTGACGCCGCCAAAGGCTGTGCCCAACCAGCGCCGGCCGGTGACGAGCTGGAAGGGGCGGGTGCTGATCTCCTGCCCCGCACCGGCCACGCCGATGATGACGGACTGGCCCCAGCCGCGGTGCGCACACTCCAGCGCGGCGCGCATGACGTTGACGTTGCCGATGCATTCAAAGGAATGGTCCACACCCCAGGTGGTCATCTCCACGATGACCTGCTGGATGGGCTTGTCGTAATCCTTGGGGTTCACGCAATCGGTAGCGCCAAAGGTGCGGGCCAGATCGAACTTGGTGGGGTTGGTGTCGATGGCGATGATGCGGCCCGCCTGGGCCAGCTTGGCGCCCTGGATCACCGCCAGGCCGATGCCGCCCAGGCCGAACACGGCCACCGTGTCGCCGGGCTGCACCTTGGCGGTGTTTTTCACGGCGCCCAGGCCGGTGGTGACGCCGCAACCGAGCAGGCAGACCTGCTCATGGTTGGCCGCGGGGTTGATCTTGGCCAGCGAGACTTCGGCCACCACGGTGTATTCGCTGAAGGTGGAGCAGCCCATGTAGTGGTAGACGGGCTGGCCGTTGTAGCTGAAGCGCGTGGTGCCGTCGGGCATGAGGCCCTTGCCCTGGGTGGCGCGCACGGCCACGCAAAGGTTGGTCTTGCCGCTCTTGCAGAACAGGCACTCGCCGCATTCGGCGGTGTAGAGCGGGATCACGTGGTCGCCCGGCTTCACACTCGTCACGCCCTCGCCCACTTCCACAACCACGCCTGCACCCTCATGGCCCAGCACGGCGGGGAAGATGCCCTCGGGGTCGTCACCACTGAGGGTGAAGGCGTCGGTATGGCAAACGCCGGTGTGGGAGATCTTCACCAGCACCTCACCCTTCTTCGGTGGGGCGACGTCGATCTCGACGATCTGCAAAGGCTGGCCTGCGGCAAAGGCGACGGCGGCGCGGGATTTCATGGGCAAGGCTCTTTCAGAAATGGGCACAGGGCGGCGAAGATGCGGCCAAGCGGAATGCAAAGGGGCGTAGGATAGTGCATCTGATCTTTTGCCTCCGGGAGGTTGATCCATGACCCCGCGCGCCAACCGCCCTCCTTCCATCCCACCCATCGAAGGCTTTGACATCAGCCGCTGGCGCGCGCTCGACGGCCTGACGATCGAGCAGCCTTGGCAGACGCTGCCGGACCATGTGTACCGTACCAGCCTGGGCCGCCCCTGGCCTGGGCTCAAGGTCTGGCACCAGGTCGGCCCGCAAGGCGATCTTTATGTGCCGCCGCTGGGCAACCACACCATCCTGCTGCGGCGCGGTGCGGCAACGCGACTGCTGCAGCGCCAGGGTAATGCGGTGGGTGAATGCGCCTGGCAGCGCGGCACGGCCGTGGTCGTGCCCACGGACACCCCCAGCTTCTGGCGCAGTACGGCGCGGCGCGACAACATCCACATCGATCTTGCCCCGGTCTGGCTGCAACGCGCCACCGGCGGCGACAGCGTGGTGCTGGGCCAGTGCTTCGGGCGCAAGGACGCGGTGCTGGCGGGTTTTGCCGAACTGCTGCTGGCCTCGCTCGACAGCAATGTCTCGCTCAACCCCGGTTTTGGTGAACATCTGGCGCTGGGCATCGCCATCCACCTGATCGAGAACTACGCCCAGCACCAGGGTCCCACACGGGCCGCGGCCACACTCTCGCGCCGTCAGATGCGGCTGCTCAGCGACGCCGTCGGTGCAGAGCTGCACGAACGCTGGACCGTGGCGCGGCTGGCGGCGCTGGTGAATCTGAGCCCCTTCCATTTCTCGCGCGCCTTCAAGACGTCCTTCGGTGCCACGCCCCACGCCTGGCTGCAGTTGCTGCGCATGGAGGAGGCCGCACGCCTGGTGCGAGAGACGCGCCAGCCGCTGGCGGACATCGCGGCACAGACCGGCCATCCGTCGGCCGCGCATTTCAGCCAAAGTTTTCGGCGTCACTGGGGTGTCGTGCCCTCGGTCTACCGGCGCGCAAGCTGAAGCCGGGCCACAGCCGGCCCGCACACACCTGGCCCCACCGAGCAGGGCCTGAGGTTTACCCTAGGTGACGCAAGCCGGGAACATTTCGCGCAAGAAAACATAAGCGACCCAACAGCATCTGCGGCACATTGGGGGCGCACCGCATCCGCGGGCACCACCACTTAGAAAAGGGGACACGACTTATGACCACCCGCCGTCAGTTTGCGCTTCAGCTGGGCAGTTTGGGTACTTGGGCCGCGCTTGGCACCACGGCGCTGAGCCCTTCCGCCCAGGCCCAGGCCATGCCCGATCTTGCCCGCCTGATGGTGGGTTTCCCGCCTGGGGGCAGCACCGACAACGTGGCACGCCGCCTGGCTGAGAAGCTGCGCGGCCAATACGCGCAGAACGTGATCGTCGACAACAAGCCCGGCGCCGGCATGCAGATCGCTGTCAGCGCGCTCAAGGACGCCGCGCCCGACGGCAACACGCTGCTGCTCTCGCCACCCTCGCCGTTCAGCATCTATCCGCACACCTACCGCAAGCTGCCCTATGCCGCCGAGGACGTGCAGGCCGTCTCCATGGTCTGTACCTTCCCCTTCGCGCTGGCGGTGGGGCCGGCGGTGCCCGAGAGTGTGCGCACTCTGCCCGAGTTCGTCACCTGGCTCAAGGCAAACCCCAGCAAAGGCAGCTTCGGCTCGCCGGCACCGGGCTCCACGCCGCATCTGGTCGGCAGCCTGCTGGGCCAGCTCGCCGGCGTGGAGTTCACTCATGTGGGCTACCGCGGCGACGGCCCCGGCCTGCAGGATCTGATGGGCGGTCAGGTCACGGCCTATTCCACCGTGCTGGGCAGCTACCTGCCGTACATGAAGTCGGGGCGCCTGCGTCTGCTGGCAGTCTCGGGCACCGAGCGCAGCGCCTTCGTTCCCGACCTGCCGACCTACCGCGAACAGGGTTATGCGCTGGAGATGACCGAGTGGTTCGGCATCTTCATGCCGGCCAAGACCCCGGCCGCCACGGTACTGCGCGCCGCCGAGGCCGTGCGCAAGGCGGTGGCGCAGCCGGATTTCGCGCGAGGCCTGGCCGAATTCGGCATGACGGCGCGCTCGTCCACATCGCGCGAGATGGCCGAACGCGTGCGCAGCGAAACCGAGTTGTGGCGAGGCCACGTGAAGCGCATCGGTTTCAGCGCCGACTCCTGAACCGCCTGACCCGGGCACCCGTCACGCCCCCCGGGCCGGGACATCCCAAGGGTGCCCGGTCCGCAGCGGTCCGGCACCCTTTTCTGACGCAACAACCCACCGCATTTCTATGGACACGCCGATCTGGACCCCCAGCCCGCAACGCAAACAACACGCCCTCATCACCGATTTCCAGGCCTGGCTGGGCCGTGAACACGGCCTGCAGTTCGAGGGATACGAAGCGCTGTGGCGCTGGTCAGTGGAACAACCCGAAGCGTTTTGGCGCGCCATCTGGACTTACTTCGACGTGCCAGCCGTGCAGCTTCCAGTGCGCATGCGTTCCGCAGACCCCATGCCCGCCACCCGCTGGTTCGAGGGAGCACGCCTGAACCTCGTGAACCAGGTGTTCCGCCACATACATCTGGCCACACCCGCTCTGCTGTATGACAGCGAAGCCGGCGGCTGCGGCGAGCTGAGCTGGCCCGAGCTGCAGCGCCAGGTAGCCGCATTGGCGCAGACGCTGCGCGGGCTCGGCGTGCAGCCGGGTGATCGGGTGGTGGGCTATCTGCCCAATATTCCGCAAACGGTGGTGGCCTTCCTCGCCGCGGCCAGCCTGGGCGCGGTGTGGGCGCTGTGCGCGCCCGACATGGGACCGGTCAGCGTGAGCGACCGTTACCAACAGACAGCCCCCAAGGTGATGATTGCGGTGGATGGCTACCGTTACGCCGGCAAACCCTTCGACCGCCGTGCGGCGCTGGACGAGATTCTGGCGCGCCTGCCCTCGGTGAGCCACGTGGTCTGGGTGCCCCACCTGGACCCACAAGCCGCCCCTCCGGCGCAAGCGGCCAGCCGCACCGTGCTGCACTGGGCCAGCGCGGTGGCCGGCGAAGCGACGCTGCACGCTGAGGCCCTGCCTGCCAACCATCCACTGTGGACGCTGTATTCCTCCGGCACCACGGGCCTGCCCAAGGCCATCGTGCACGGGCACGGCGGCGTGCTGCTCAACGGCCTGGTGAACATGGTGCTGCACAACGACCTGCACCCGGGCGACCGGGTGCTGTGGGCCGTCAACACGTCGTGGATGGTGTGGAACGCGCACGTCCTGGGCCTGCTGGGCGGCGCCACCGTGGTGCTGTACGACGGGTGCGTCAGCGGCATGGGCGCCGAGCCCGACTGGGGCCACCTCTGGCGCCTGGTGGGTCGGCTGGGGGTCAACACCTTCGGCGCAGGTGCGGCCATCCACCACGCCTGCATGAAAGCCGGCATCGTGCCGCGCAAGATCACCGACCTCTCGGCCCTGCACACAGTCTGCTCCACGGGTTCACCGCTGGCGCCCGAGGCCTACCGCTGGCTCTATACGCAAGTGAAAGAGGACTTCTGGCTCAACACCGTCTCCGGCGGCACCGACATCGCGGGCGGCTTTCTCGTCGGCCTGCCCACGCTGCCGGTGCGTGTGGGCGAGATGCAATGCCGCACCCTGGGCGCACGTGTGGAGTCCTGGGACGACGCGGGCCAGCCCGTGCTCAACGCTGTCGGCGAGCTGGTCTGCCTGCAGTCCATTCCCTCCATGCCGCTGTACTTCTGGGGCGACACCGACGGCAGCCGCTACCGCGAGAGCTACCTGGACACCTTCCATGACAGCGAGCAGCGCCCGGTCTGGCGCCAGGGCGACTGGCTGCGCCTGGTGCCGCGGCCCGAGGCCGTGGGCGGCATCATCTACGGCCGCTCGGATGCCACCATCAACCGCCAGGGCGTGCGCATGGGCACGGCCGAGCTCTACCGCGTGGTCGAAGGCATTGAAGAGGTGCTCGACAGCCTGGTCGTGGACCTCGAATACCTGGGCCGCCCGTCCTACATGGCGCTGTTCGTGCAACTGCGCCCCGGCCTGAGCCTGGACGAGCCGCTACGCCAGCGCATCCGGCAAGCCCTGCGCAGCGGCCTGTCGGTGCGGCACGTGCCAGACGAGATATTGCAGGTGGAGGCGATCCCCAAGACCATCACGGGCAAAAAGCTGGAGCTGCCGATCAAAAAACTGCTGCTGGGCCATGCGCCGGAGCAGGTACTCAAGCGCGACGGATTGGCGCAGCCCGAGAGTGTCGACTGGTTCGTGCGTTTCGCCGCCGACTATCAGGCGCGCAACGCACCGGTCCCTGCCTGATTCTGCAGGCCGGGCCGCAGGTTTGAGAGAATCGCGGTCATGCTCAAGTTTGAACTCCTCAAAACCGAAGGTCTCGCACGCCGCGGCCGCCTGACGCTCAACCACGGCGTGGTGGAAACACCCGTCTTCATGCCGGTCGGCACCTACGGCACCGTCAAGGGCGTCATGCCCAAGAGCCTGGAAGACATGGGGGCGCAGATCATTCTGGGCAACACTTTCCACCTGTGGATGCGCCCGGGCCTGGACGTGATGAAAGCGTTCGGCGGCCTGCACAAGTTCGAGAACTGGCACAAGCCCATCCTGACCGACAGCGGTGGCTTCCAGGTCTGGAGCCTGGGCGAGATGCGCAAGATCTCGGAAGAAGGTGTGCGTTTCTCTTCACCGGTCAATGGCGACAAGCTCTTCCTCACGCCCGAAGGCTCGATGCAGATCCAGACCGTGCTGAACTCCGACATCGTGATGCAGTTCGACGAGTGCACGCCTTATGTCTCGCTCGACCCCAAGACCAAGGGGCAACTGACGACTGAGCGCGAGGCGCGCATCTCGATGGAACTCAGCATGCGCTGGGCCAAGCGCTGCCAGGACGAATTTGCGCGGCTGGAAAACCCGAATGCACTCTTCGGCATCGTGCAAGGCGGCATGTACGAGAACCTGCGCGACGAATCGCTGGCCGGCCTGGAAGAATTGAACTTCCCCGGCATCGCGGTGGGTGGCGTCAGCGTGGGCGAACCGAAGGAAGACATGCAGCGCCTGATTCGTCACATCGGGCCGAAGCTGCCGGCGCACAAGCCGCACTACCTGATGGGCGTGGGCACGCCGGAAGACCTGGTCTACGGCGTGCAGCACGGCATCGACATGTTCGACTGCGTCATGCCGACGCGCAACGCGCGCAACGGCCACCTGTTCACCCGCTTCGGCGACCTGAAGATCCGCAACGCACGCCACAAGAGTGACGAGCGCCCGCTGGACGAGACCTGCAGCTGCTACGCCTGCGCCGGCAGCTCGGGTGTGCCATACGCGCAAGGTGGACGCGACGGTTTTTCACGCGCCTACCTGCACCACCTGGACCGCTGCGGCGAAATGCTCGGCCCCATGCTGGCCACGGTGCACAACCTGCACTACTACCTGAACCTGATGCGCGAGGTGCGCGCGGCGCTGGATGCCGGCAGCTTCGGTGCCTTCGTACAGCAGTTTCACGCCGACCGCGCACGCGGCGTGTAAGAAACCGGCAGCCCGTGGCGACTAAATCCAAATGGGCTCCGAAACCGTGACACCGCCGACCATCGACGACGCCTTTCTGGCCGGGCTGCGCAGCGACATGCTGCGCTTTGCCCAGCTGCAGCTGCGCGATGCCGCTGCCGCCGAAGACGCGGTGCAGGAAGCGCTGGTGGGTGCCCTGAGCAATGCCAAGGGTTTTGCCGGCCGTTCGGAGGTCAAGACCTGGGTCTTCACCATCCTTCGCAACAAGATCGTCGACCACATCCGGCTGCAGAGCCGCACCACCAACGTATCGTCACTGTCGCCGGACGAGGCCAGCCTGGACGAGGCCTTTGACACGCTGTTCAAGACCAATGCGCACTGGACGCCCCAGGCGCGCCCGCGGGACTGGGGTAACCCGGAAGCCGCGCTGCGCCAGCAGGACTTCTGGCACGTGTTCGAAGCCTGCCTGAGCCACCTGCCCGACAACACCGCCCGCGTCTTCATGATGCGGGAGTTCCTCGACTTCGAAACGCCCGAGGTCTGCAAGGAGCTGGGCATCACTGTCAGCAATTGCAACGTCATCCTGCACCGCGCCCGCAACGCGCTGCGGCGCTGCCTGGAGCGCGGCTGGTTTGCCGCTGGAGAACCCGCATGTTGAGATGCAAGGAAGTCACCCACCTGCTGTCCGAAGCACAGGACCGCGAGCTGTCCGTCACGGAGAAGCTGCCGCTGCGCATGCACCTGCTCATCTGCCAGGGCTGCCGCAACTTCAAGCAGCAGATGACTTTTCTGCGCGAGGCCAGCCGCAGTTACGTCACCGATCGCAAGGACACCGAGAAATAAGGCGGCAGCCATTTGCGGCGCAGCCAATAATCGAGCGACAGGCGCCCCGGCCCCATGAACACCAGCGGCAGGAACATGCCGATGAACAGCACCGGCAGCTTGAAGTTGCCCATGCCTTTGTCGGTGAAACCATAACCCTGCATCAACTCGGCAAACGAGTGCCAGGACGCCGGCCAGTGCACGCTGGTGATCGCCACCACCGTCAGCACGATCAGCGACACCGAGAAGAAACGCGTCGCCAGGCCCAGCACCAGCGCCACACCGCCCAGCAGTTCGAACCAGGTGGCCAGTTGCCAGCTCACCTCCGGCGGTACCAGGTTGAAGGGAAAGGGAAACTTGTCCTGGATCTCGGCAAACCAGTTCTCGCCGTGCCACTTCTCCAGGCCGGATTCGAAGAAGTCCCAGCCCAGCAGCAGGCGCAGGCTGAGCAGGCCCAGCCACAGGCCGAGCAGATCGAGTTGCGCCACCAGTGGCGACATGAAGCGGGTCAAGATTTTGTTCATGCTTGTGTTCCCAGAATGATGTGCTGCCGGCGCAAGTCGTCCAGAAAGGTGGCGCCAAACGCGGTCAATTGCGCCGGCTCGGGGTGTTGCAGCTCAGCGGCGAGCTGCCGGCAGGCGGCCTCGCCGGTGGTGGGCGCCGTAGCGAGCAGCGCAAGCAAACGTGCGGTGACCGGGTTGACTTGGGTGAACTGCACCGCGTCATCCGCATCGCGGTACAGCAGCAGATGCGTGGGCTGCGGCCGGCGTGGGCGGTACGCGGGGCCGATGCGGTGCACCGGCCAGGCATAGGTCTGGCTCAGCAGCGCCGGGTTGATCAGCACCGGCCGCTGCATCAGGTCGCCATCCGGCTGGTGCGGCGACGCAGTGACATCCATCACGTCCACCGCCAGCTCGGCCCATTCGTAATGCGCCAGCTCGGGCAGCCATGCCGGCAGACGCGGCAGGCGTGCAGCGGCCAGATACCGCACGAACTCGCGCGGTATCTCGCGGTACAGCGGCGAGTGCAGCGGCCAGTCGCGGTAGAAGCTGCGGCCCAGTTGGCGCCAGCGCGCCTCGCCCTGCACACGGCGGCTTACCGGAAAGCAGCTGTCGAGAAAACCGCAGACGTTGTTGAACAACAGTTCGTTGTAGACCGCCATGCGCCGCGCCGGCACACCGGCTGGGCGCGGCGTGTGTTGCGGGTCGCGCAGGTGGCGCGCGAAGGCGTGCTGGAACGCCTGGAAAGAATGTGGAGCAGTGGCTTGCATCACGCGGCCTTTTTCACCGGCAGGCAAGCTGCCGCCTGCAGGCGGGCAATCTGCGCCACCTCGGCCGCCAGCACCGGCAGCTCGGGCAGGTTGAAATCGCGCTCCAGGCAGGTGGGCACCTCGTCGCCGGTGCGTTCGTAAGCCGCTGCCAGCAGCGCCCACACCGGGTCGATCACCTCGGCACCGTGGGTGTCGATGACCAGCCCGTCGGGCTCCACATAATGGCCCGCCACGTGCACGTAGCAGGTGCGCTCCAGCGGCAGCGTCTGCAAAAAGGTGTGCGCATCGAAACCGAAGTTGCGGCTGTTGACGTAGATGTTGTTCACGTCCAGGTGCAGGGCGCAGTCGGCCTCGGCCACCACGGCACGGATGAACTCGGCCTCGCCCATCTCGGCACCGGGCGGCGCCACGTAGGTGGAGGCGTTTTCGATGCCGATGCGCATTTCCAGGATGTCCTGCGCGCGCCGGATGCGATGCGCCACCCAGTGCACGGCTTCTTCGGTCTGCGGGATCGGCAGCAGGTCGTACAGGTGGCTGTCGTCGGCACACCAGGACAGGTGCTCGGTATACAGCGTCATGCCGTGCTCGCGCATGAAGGCCTTGATGCGGCGCAGCCAGGCTTCGTCCAGCGGGCCCGGCCCGCCGAGCGAGAGCGACAGGCCGTGGCAGACAAAGGGGAAGCGCTCGGTGAAGGCGCGCAGCTCACGCACCGAGCGCCCGCCCAAACCAGCCCAGTTCTCCGGTGCGAGTTCGAAGAAGCGCACCGCGTCAGGCACGCCGGCCTGCAGCGGCGCGATCAGCTCGCGCCGAAAACCCAGGCCGGCACCCGCGGGGGGGCGAAGGGCGGCCATGGGCTTACTTCTTGGCGCCGCAGCTGGCTTCGGGCTTCTTGTCGCCGCAGCTGCCGTCTTTCTTCTTGTCGCTGGCCTTGGTCTCCATGCCGGCCTTGCTGGCGCCGCACTTGGCCTCGCCGCACTTGCCGTCCTTCTGCTTGGTGTCGGCCTGCGCCACCTGGTAGCCGGTCTTCAGTTGGGTGGCAGCGAAGGGATTGCCGGCAGCCGCATAGGCCGGGGCCAGGGCAGCCGCCAGGACGGAACCGGCAGCCAGGGTCACGAGGGAACGCTTGTTCATGGTCATCTCCAAATAGTGGACAGGTCGGGCCAGACCGGACGGCTGACCCAGGCGGTTCTTGACCGACCTGTTTGATTTGTCGATGACGCGCTGAAAACCTTACAACTATTTTCAGGACATCTGCGAACGCAGCACCCACGCAAACACCGCCAGCAATAGCACCGCCAGGATGGCGCCATACCAGGCCCAGGGCGCCTTCTTCTCGGCATAGGGGTCGGTCAGCGCGCGCTCGGCATTGGGCGGCAGCTGGGCCACCTGCGTCAGCGAGGTGCCGAAGGGAATGTTGATGCGCGCCCGCGCGTTGATGGCCCAGCCGTTGGCGTCGAGGATGGGGCCGAGGTTGCGGCTGCGCAGCTTGAACCAGGCCAGCAGCACCGCCGGGCCGGACACGATGAGCAGCAGCCCCGCCAGCGCGATGGGCAGTTGCCACCACTTGAGCGCAAACAGGCCGCCCAGCATCGAGGCGGCGGCGGCACCCAGGGCGCCCACGGCCAGCCCGATGGCGGCAAAGATACCGGCGAACTTGCCGACATCAAAAGGCGGCGGTGGCGCGGCGGCTGGCATCACGGCTTTCTTCGAACCATCGACCACGCTGGAGATGAGATGGGTCTGCGAAGCGTTCGCCTTGTTGGCCGCCAGCTTCTGCAGCTGCTCGGCCACGAAGCGCGCCAGCCGCTTGTAGGGCGACCAGAAAGCCTGGCGCAGGCTGATCGGGTGGTCGACGATCTTGCTGATGGTGGCGTCCCAGTCGCGGCCCTGGCGGTCGTAGAACACGCCGTTGCGCCCGACCATCAGCTGGTCCGAGTCGCCGGCGGTGAAGGCGGCCGCGATGCTCAGCTTCTCGCCACCGCGCACGCAGTCACAGTAAATCAGGCAGATGCGCGAGAGCGTGGCCAGCGCCGCATGGCGGCCGGCATCGTTGACCGCCACGCACAGATCGCAGGAACGGCCGTCCAGGTACAGCGTGCCGACCTGGAAGGTGGCCTTGCCCTGGCGCGTGTAGAAGTCGCGGAAGGCGACGAAGTTGTTGGCCAGCGGCATCAGGTCGCGCACGTAGTGGGCCAGCTTTTCCAGCAAGCGCACGCCGTCGCCCTCGGCCGCCGGGTCGGGCTTGCCGGCCAGCCAGGCCACGTAGGGCGCCAGCTTGTCCTTCAGGGCCAGCCAGTCGGCTTCGCTCAGCACCTCGCGGTTGCCCAGCAGCGGCGTCACCGCCGCGTCGCGCAGGGTGGTCATGCGGGCGGCCCAGGCCGGGTTGCGGCCGGCGC
>ERZ1292640.1931-Hain-H43-02um-R1-1931-length-16928-cov-43_pt1 | contig 11725 bp, 8 predicted proteins | sample MGYA00564404_ERZ1292640 | MGnify/ENA primary metagenome ERZ1292640 (study PRJEB36523, sample SAMEA6512636) | groundwater metagenome | collected 2019-01-08 | study: AquaDiva: Metagenomics assemblies of 32 groundwater samples | reverse complement strand
TCACCGTGTTGGCATGAATCGTGATGGTGTCGCTGACTTCGACGGCGTAACCACCGGCCAGGGTGATAAACACCGGGACCTTCGCCGACAGCGCCGAAGCGATCACCAGACCGTCCCGCGCGCGCAGACCTTCCAGGGTCAGCGCCAGGCCGCCCAACTGGTCCTGGCAATACGCGTCGGCGCCGGCCACGTAAGCCACCAGTTGCGGCCGGAAGTCCGCCAGCGCGGCCAGGTACGGCGTCCGCAGCCGCTCCAGATACTCCTCATCGCCGGTTTCATCCGCCAGGTGAATGTCGATGGTGGAGGGAGGCTTGAAGGGGGGGTAGTTGTTCAACTGGTGAATGGAGATGGTGTAGACGGTGGGGTCGCCTTGGAAGATCGCGGCCGTGCCGTTGGCGTGGTGAACGTCGCAATCCACCACCATCGCGCGATCAACCAGGCCTTCGCGTTGCAGGCGGCGGATGGCCACCGCGACGTCGTGGATGGCGCAAAAGCCCTCGCCATGATCGGGGAACGCGTGATGGAACCCGCCACTGAGGTTGAAGCCGATCCCGTCGGCGAGCGCCAGCCGCGCCGCCAGCAGGCTGCCTCCGGCGGCCAGCCAGAAGGCCTCCACCATGCGCCGCGAGTAAGGAATCTCCAGCCGTACGATCTCCTGGAAGCTCAACGTGCCGGTTTTCAGCCGGCGTACCCACCCGGGCTCGTGCACCAGCAGCACGTCTTCATCCCGCGCCGGCTCGGGCTCGACGAAGTCTTCCGGTTCCACCACCCCTTCCTCCAGCAGCCGCTCGCGGATCAGCCGGTACTTCTGCGAGGGGAAGACGTGGTTGCCGAGGTTCAGGTCGTAACCGGGATGGTAGACCAGCTTGAAGGGCAGCATCAGCGTTCAGGCGGCTGGCTGGCGCGCTCGGCCTGAACGGCGGTCAGGATGGCCGTGTGCACGATGTCCTCGATCGCGCAGCCCCGCGAGACAATGTTGGCCGGTCTGGCGATGCCCTGGAGCAGCACCGCCAGCAGCGCGCCGTCGCCCAGGCGCTCCACCAGTTTGTAGCCGATGTTGGCCGAATTCAGGTCGGGGAAGATCAGCGTGTTGGCGTAGCCGGCCACCGTCGATCCAGGCGCCTTGGATTGCCCGACCGCCGGCACCAGGGCCGCATCCGCTTGCAGCTCGCCATCGACGTGCAGATCGGGCGCGCGCTCGCGGATGTAGCGGAGCGCATCCAGCACCCTGTCCACCTCCTTGTGCCTGGCGCTGCCCTTGGTCGAGAACGACAGCAGCGCCACCACCGGCTCGGCGTCGAACAGCGCCCGGGCCGTTTCGGCCGCGGCCAGCGCGATTTCGGCCAGCTCGACCGCGGTGGGCTGGATGATAATGGCGGCGTCAGTGAAGATGAACAAGCCCTGGTGCCCATAGGCCTTGTTCCGCACCGCCATCACGTGCACGCTGGAGAGCCGACGGAAGCCGGGGCGCATATCGATCGAGTGGATGGCCGCCCGCACTGTATCGGCCGTAGTGTGCACCGCGCTGCCCACCGTGCCGTCGGCGTCCCCGGCGGTGACCATCAGCGCCGCGAAGTACAGCCGCCCGCCGGCCACCTCGGCCGCTTCCATCTGTGTCAGGCCGCGCGCCCGCCGCCGCTCGTAAAGCAGCGCCGCGTACTTCTGAGTCAGCGGCGAAGCGGCCGGGTCGATGAACGTGAGGCCGGCCGGGGCGCCCGCCGGAGGCCGGCCGATCAGGATCGGCTGGATGAGGTTCTCCGCGGCAAGCTCTCCAGCGGCCGCCAGCACGCGGGCGTCATCGCCCTCCGGGAAGACGATCTTCCTCTTCACGCGCGCGGCGCGGAGCCGCTGGCGGTGCCCGGCAAGGAAGTCAACGGCGGACTGAGGCAGTGCCATGAGAGCTTTCTATTGTAACGCGGTTAAAACCGGAAACCGGAAACCGGGGACAGCCTGCATGTTTCCCGGATAGCAATAGCGCACACCCGGAAACATGCAGGCTGTCCCCAGTTTCGGAGGTAGAATCTAGCTGTGCACTTCAGGTCTTGCTATATTCTTGCCCTCGCGGCGGCGGTCTTGTCCGCCCAGGACACGCGGGGCACGCTGCTTGGCCGCGTGGCCGATTCCACGGGGGCCGTCATTCCAGGCGTCGAAGTGAGAGCGATCAATCCGGCCACCGGCATCACGGTGAGAGGGAGGACAAATGAGACCGGGGACTACGCTGTTCCCTACCTGCTGCCGGGGGTCTACACCGTCGAAGCCGAATTGGCGGGCTTCAAGCGCTTCGTTCGCGAGGGTGTCCAGATTCGCGTGAACGACGCGGTCACGCTCGACATCTCCATGTCCCCCGGCGATGTGACGGAAACCGTGGAGGTGACGGCGGTCACACCGCTGTTGGAGACCAGTTCCGCATCGGTGGGCCAGGTGATCGATCAAAGGCGCATCACCGAGCTCCCCATCGTAGCGGGCAATCCGTTTCAGCTCATCCAGCTTTCGCCCGGCGTGCTGAATACCACCAACTTGCGGATCCGCAACCTCTCGGCGCCGAATTCGACCTCTCAGATCTCCACTGACGGCAACGCGCAATACTCGAACGAGTTCACCATCGACGGCATCCCTAACGTACGGACCGCCCCGTTTGAAGGCAGTTCGCTCCAGGTCGCCTTCATACCGCCGACCAGCGCCGTGAGTGAATTCAAGATCCAGACGGTGAGCTATGACGCGTCACTCGGCCACACCCCGGGAGCGGTGATCAACGTCTCCACCACCAGCGGAACCAATGAACTGCACGGCGAGCTGCACGAGTATTTCCGCAACCGGGTGCTTGACGCCAAGGATTTCTTCCAGAACCGATCCGGGCAGGCTCTGCCCGTTTACCAGAACAACCGGTACGGCTTTTCGGCGGGCGGCCCGGTCTACCTGCCGCGCCGGTACGACGGGCGGAACCGGAGCTTCTGGTTCTACGCCCACGAGCAGCACCGCTTCGCCTATCCCACGCCCAACACCTGGACGGTGCCCACGGCCGCGCAACTTCAGGGCGATTTCTCGGGGTTGCTGGCGCTGGGGCCGCAATACCAGATCTATGACCCGTACACCATCCAGCCCGCGCCGGGCGGCCGGTTCTCCCGGCTTCCGATCCCGGGCAACATCATCCCTTCCAGCCGCCTGTCTCCCGTGGCGCAGAGTCTGTCGAAGCTGTGGCCCGCTCCCAGCCAGCCGGGCACCTCCGACGGCCGCGACAACTTCTTCGCCGGGGCGCAAAACTCGAAGAACCGCCACTACCAGCACATCGGCCGGATCGATCACGCGTTCGGCCAGAATCACCGCCTCTTCTTGCGGTTCCACTATGACTGGTTCGAGGAAGCCAAGAACGACAATTTCCAGAACATCGCCAACCGCACGCACCACAACCGCTCCAACCATGGCGCCGCTCTCGATGACGTCATCGTTTTCAGCCCCTCCTTTCTGCTGAATCTGCGTTACGGCTTCTTGCACTTCGAGTTCCCGGAGCGCCGCGCCAGCCGCGGTATCGACCTCGGTCCGTACGGTTTCTCCAAGAACCTGATCGGGCTGGCCGACGCCGCCAGGGTCGCTCTGCCCAACACGAGCATAGACGGCTACAGCGGATTCGGTACCGGTCCTGACCAGATCGTTTCCCACGTCACCCACGCGACAGCCGCCAATTTCACCAAGCTGGTCCGCTCCCACACGCTGCGTTTCGGCGTGGATTTCCGGGTGGACCGGCCCTTCGCCGACGACTTCGCCAACGGCGTCTCGCCCTCGCTGAGCTTCGGGACCAATTGGACGCGCGGCCCGCTGGACAATTCCACCTCGGCGCCGATGGGGCAGAGCCTGGCCAGCTTTCTGCTCGGGTTGCCGACCGGGGGCAGCATGTCGCGCCTCTCCGGCGGCCAGGCCATGCAGACCAGGTTTCTCGCTCTGTACCTGCAAAACGACTATAAGGTCACATCCCGGCTCACGTTGATGATGGGCTTGCGTCATGAGTACGAAACGCCCCTGACCGAACGGTTCGATCGCACCGTCACTGAGTTCGCCTTCAGCGAGGTCAGCCCCATTGACGCCCAGGCGCGCGCCCGATATGCGGCGAACCCCATCCCGGCTGTGCCGGTGGACCAGTTCCGGGCTCGCGGCGGCCTGCTGTTCGCCGGCGCCGGCGGCCGCCCGCGGACCTTTTGGGAGGGGGACAAGAACAATTTCATGCCGCGGCTCGGCATCGCCTTTACTTTGCGACCGACCACGGTGATCAGGACCGGCTACGGGATCTTCTTCGACGTGCTGGGCTCCAAGTACCAAGCCATTCCCTCCGGGTTCAGCCAGTCCACTCCCGTGGTCGCCTCGCTGGACAACGGTCTGAGCTACATCGCCTCGCTGGCTGATCCGTTCCCGAACGGATTGCTGCCGGCCCAGGGACCGGCGGGCGGGTTGGCCACCAACCTCGGGCAGAGCGTGAGCTTCTATCCCCGCAAGATGATCAACTCCTACGCCCAGCGCTGGTCGTTCGGCGTCCAGCACCAGTTCCTGCGGGAGTTCGTGATAGACGCTTCCTACGTCGGCAACCGGGGCACCAAGCTGGCGGCCACGCGGGAGTTCAATCCGGTCCCGGCACACTATCTGAGCGCGCTGCCGTATCGGGACCAGCCGGTCATCGATTTCCTCACCGCCCAGGTGCGCAATCCCTTCGCCGGGCTGCTGCCGGGCACGGGCCTCAACGGAGCCAACGTCTCGCAGTCCCAGCTCCTGCGGCCCTATCCGCAATTCACCGGCATCTCCTCGGTGGAGCCTTCCGGCTATTCCTGGTACCACTCGCTCCAGGTGCGCGGGGAAAAGCGCTTCTCCAGCGGTTACACGCTCAACCTCGCCTACACGTGGTCCAAGTTCATGGAGGCCGCCGCCTTCCTCAACGCCACCGACCCCATGCCCGAAAGAGTCATCAGCACCCACCACCGCACGCACCGGCTGGTGGTCTCGGGCATATACGAATTGCCCTTCGGGCGGGGTTGCAAATTTGCAACCCATGCCGGCCGCTTCTGGGACCTCCTGATCGGAGGCTGGCAGTTGAACGCGATCATCACGAGGCAGAGCGGACAGCCCCTCGGTTTCGGAAACTCCATCTTCAACGGCGATCTGAACACCATCCCGCTTCCGCGGAGCGAACGGACCGTCGATCGCTGGTTCAACACCGAGGCCGGCTTCGAGCGCGACACCAGGAGGCAGTTGGCCAATAACATCCGCAGGTTCCCCTCCCGCTTCGGCGGCATTCGTAGCGATGGCCAGCACATGTGGGACGTTTCAGCCCTGAAGAAGTTCGAGCTCAGGGAGCGGGTCCGGCTGGAATTCCGTGCCGAGGCCTACAACGCGCTGAACCACGCTAACTTCAACAACCCGAACACCTCGCCCACGAGCACCGCCTTCGCGAGAGTGACGTCGCAAAACGGCAATCCACGCTGGTGGCAACTGGCGCTCAGGCTGACATTCTGACCGCCTGGAGGGCCGCCGGTCACGGCTTCACCAGCGAGCCGTCGATGGCGCGCTGGGTGGTCCAGTTGTCGCGCGGCGGCGGCGGTTCGAGCGGGTACTTGGCCGCCATCGCCTCGTTGAGGTCGATGCCGAGTCCCCCTCCGTCGCTGCCGTAGAGGTAGCCGCCCTTGAGCTGCGCTGTGCCCGGCATCATCTCGTGCACCAGCGGCGGGAAGTGGTTCTCCTCCTGTATGCCGAAGCTCGTGATCGACATATCGACGTGATAACTGGCGAGCTGGTTCACCGGGTCGTTGTCGCCGCCCTCCTGAAACGCGGTGCGCACGCCGAAGGCCTCGCACAGCGCCGCCGTCTTCTTGGCCGCGGTGATCCCGCCCGTCTGCGAGACGCGGTTGCGGACGAAGTCGATCAGCCGCTCGGCCACCAGCGGCTGCCATTCCAGCGGGCTGGTGAACAGCTCGCCCATCGCCAGCGGGGTGGTGCACGTCTGGCGGATCAGCCGGAACCAGGCGATCTGCTCCGGCGGCAGGACGTCTTCCAGAAAGAAGAGGTGATAGGGCTCCATGCGTTTGGCGAACTCCAGCGCCTTGGTGGGCGTCAGGTGCTCGTGCACGTCGTGCAGGAGTTTCACTTCACTGCCCAGCTTCGTCCGCAGGTGCTCGAACAGCTTGGGAATGGTGTTGCAGTAAATTTCCTCGTCGAAGGCCGGCCCGGCGTAACCTGAGGCCGGTCGGCTGCCCTGCCCCGGCGGGATGAACCCACCGCCGCCGTAGCCGCCCATCTGCGCCCGCACGTGCCGGTAGCCCTCCTCCATGAACTTGCGGACGTTCTCCTCGAGTTGCTGGAAGTCGCGCCCGTCGGCGTGCGCGTACAGCGGCACCGCGTCCCGAGCCTTGCCGCCCAGCAGCTCGTACACCGGCATGCCGGCGCGCTTGCCCTTGATGTCCCACAGCGCCATGTCCAGCGCGCTGAGAACGTTGTTGTGGATGGCGCTGTTGCGCCAGTAGCCGCGCACGTTGGTCTGCTGCCAGAGGTCCTCGATGCGGTCGGCGCTCTTGCCGGTCCACCACGGGCCGAAGTGCTTCTCGATGGCGGCAGTCACCGCAAACGCGCTGTTCACGTTGCTCGCCGAGCCCAGGCCATAGAGGCCGGCCTCGCTGGTGACGACTTTGAGAAACACCCACTGGTAACGGCCTCCGGCGCTGGTCGGGATGGCTTTCACCTCGCGGATCGTGAGCGGCGCGAGGCCGCGCGTGCGGTCCGCGTATTGCTGGGCCGCCATCGCCGGCATGGCCAGCAGCCCTTTGAGCAGATCTCGACGGCGCATGGGTCCTCCTTGTGGTTCCCCCATTATAGTGATCGGCCTCGGGTCAGGAGCGGCCCGGTCAACGAATCAACTCCAGCAAGCCTTCTACAATCTGGTCCACGTCCGCCGCATCCAGTGCGCGCATGCGTCTGCCCAGCCGCTCCACGGAGATGGTACGGACCTGGGAAATCTTCACCCATGAAGGCCGCGCAAGCTTGTCGGGCGCCAACGGAAATGTCAGCGGGAAAGCCGCCCTCTGAGGCTGGCTGGTGATTGCCATGGCGATCACTGTGCCTGAGCGCTGGTTGAAGAGGTCGTTGCTCAGGATCAGAACGGGACGGAGCCCCGCCTGCTCTCTCCCCCGGACCGGGTTGAGATCCGCCCAGTAGATCTCCCCCCTCAAGATTCTGGCCATGAAGCATCCCCGAGACCTTCTTCGGCCATCTCCTGCTCCTCGGTACGATCCAGCTTCGCCAGCTCACTCGCCAGGCGGGACCGTTTTTCACGCTCGGACAGCAGATCAGCCGCCGCTTGCAGGGCACGGCTGCGGTTCGGATACTTCCCCTCCCGCACCCAGCGATCAAGGTCTCTGACGGTGCGCTTTTCCAGCGTCACGGCGATTTTGTCCACCACGGGTAAAGTATGACATTTTGTCCTACCAGCCGCAAGGGGGCGCTTTTCCGTACCCCATCACCCGCCGCACGCAGGCGCGGCTGAGCTTGATGCTCTCGCGCAACGGGCGGGTGGTCGGGAAGCGCCTCGGACCAGTTCGCGTCCGCATCCTGGTGGCGCAAGTGGGCGAAGCTGCCCCTGAGGAGCCAGTTGAAGTCCGCGCCCAGCAGAAGTTGGGTTACTGCCCCTTGAACAAGCCTATGGTGTGCCCCTCAGGGTCGGCGAACATGGCGAATTGGCCGATGTTCGGGATTGGCATCGGCGGCACAATCGTCTTGCCGCCCAGCTTCTCGGCCTTGTCCAGGTAGGCCTGCAAATCATCGACGTGGACGTAGAAGGTCAGGTTGTAGTTCGGCACGCCTTCCTGCAATTGGAAGATGCCGCCGTTGATTCCCCCGTGTCCCCCGGTCTCCACCAGCCCGTAGTCCGGGCTGTGCCGCGAGATCTTCCAGTCAAACAACTGCGCGTAAAAACCTTCCAGCTTGCTGGCGTCTTTTGCTGCGATTTCCCAGTGCACGACAGGTTGACCCATTGAATTCCCCTCTTTGCCGATGGTAGCACGAATGCCTTCGTGATTCAGTACCCCATCACCCGGCGCACGTAGGCGCGGCTGAGCTTGATGCTCTCGCGTAAGGGGCGGGTCGGCTGGAAGCCGCGCTCGTGGGCCAGCTCGATCGCCAGGTCGCCGGCAAAACCCGCTTCACCCAGCGCGCGGGCGATGGCGGCGTAGTCCATGTCCCCTTCCCCCATCGCCTCGGACCACTTCCCATCCGCCTTCTGGTCCCGGAGATGCGCGAAGACGATCCGCTTGCCGTGGCGCCGGATGAAATCCACTGGATCGACGCCGCCTCTGAGGAGCCAGTTCAAATCGGGGCCGAGCTTGACGTCGGGGATCCGCTCCAGCGTCCCCTTGAGATCGTGCTCGTTGTTGGTGACCTCGTAGGTGTGGTTGTGGAGGTTCAGCACCGCGCCGTGGTCGCCGCACAGCGCCATCAGCTTGCGCAGCAGATCGGCCTGTGCGTCGAGTTGCTCCGGCGTCTTCGGTTTGCCGGCGTTGCCCACTGACGTGCCGAGCGTCCGGCCGCCCACCTCCGCCAGCCGCCCGATGAGCAGCCGCGCTTCTTCGAGGATGGCGCCGTGCTCCTCGCGCTTCCACATGTTCGCGCTGTAGGAGGTGCCGATCACCGGCAGGCTGTGGCGGCGCGAAAGCCCGAGAATGCGCTCGACCGCGCCGTCGGGCCGGAGCGCCGTGTGCATCAACTCGATGGCGTCCACGCCGGCGTAACTCATGTCCTCGAATATCTGGTCGAGGATCGGGTAGATGTCATTCTTGGGCTGCGTGGCCGCATAAACCCAGGGATGGCCGGCCACCAGGATCTTCTTCGGCGGCAGCGCAGCCGCTGCCAGCGCTGACAGGAATTCGCGACGGCTCGGCATTGGTCACCTGCCTCGCGGCGGGGCGAGCACTCGCTCCAGGAACAGGTTCATGAATTGCCGCGCCTCGACCTCGCTGGCCACCAGCACGCTGGCCTTGGGATCGGGGCGGAACACCGTCATGCCGTAGGTGCGGCCAGGCTCGCCGCGGGTCTCGACCTCCACGCGGCCGGTCGATGTCTTGATCAGCGCAGGTCGGAAGGCAACGGCTACCGCCAGCGGGTCGTGCAGCACCGGCCTCTGCTCGGAGCGGCCGCCCTGCCAGATGTGAATCATCTCGCGGAGGAACTTCACGGTTGGCAGCGTGGACGCCTCGATCCGCTCCATGTCGCCTGGCTCCAGGCGGCACTGCATGGTGACGTCCAGCCCGACGGTGGTGATGGGCAGTCCCGAGCCGAAGACGATGGCCGCCGCTTCCGGGTCGCGCTCGGTGTTGTACTCGGTGCGCAGGCGGAAGAACACACCGTTCATCAGAACGAGCCGCGCGATCTTCTGTTCGATGCGCGGCTCGGCCTTCAGCGCCAGCGCCACATTGGTCAGCGGCCCATAGGCGAGGATGGTCACCTTCTCGGGCGCGTTGAGGCAGGTGTCGATGATCAACTGGATGCCGTTGCGGCGCTTCTCGGCCGGCTGGCGTTCTTCGGGGCCGAGCGCGGCGGTCTGCCGCACCACTCCGGTTCGAGGCCGCGTCAACAGCGGCTGCTCGGCGCCCATCCCGACCGGGATGTCGGTGCGGCCGTAAAGCTCCAGGATCTTCCAGGCCAGGTCGGCGCGCCGCTCCCGATGCTGGAGCACGGTGATGACGGCGCGGACGTCAAGTTCCGGCGATTGGAGCGCCAGCGCCAGCGCCAGCGCGTCATCGATGTCATCGCCGATGTCGGTGTCAAGGATCACCGGCAGCGGGCGCTCGGCGGCGGCGAGCAGGCCGCTCAAGGTTACAAGAAGGAAGAAGCGGGCGAACGTATGCATTGCGCATCGATCATACGCCCGCGCGCCTGTGGGTTTCAACAGGGCCGCTAGAACCTGATCCGCAGCGCGAGTTGCACTATGCGCGGATCCAGGGTAGAGGTGATCTGGCCGAATTGCGCGCTGCTGATGTTCGTGTTCGGAGATCCCCACTGGGCGTGGTTGGCCAGGTTGAAGGCCTCGGCGCGGAACTCGCCCTTGATCCGCTCCTTCCAGATGGGGAAGAACTTGGCCAGCGCCAGGTCGAGGTTCACCCGGCCCGGACCGCGGAATGCGTTGCGGCCCAGGGTCCCGTAAGTCCGCAGTGCGGGGTTGTTAACCGCATCGTAGGTCGCCGCCGAATAGCGGGCGGTGGAGAAGGCCGTGCGATCAAAGTAGAAGTTCCCGCTGCGGTTGGCGATCGTCTGTTCGCGGTGCGGGTCGTAAACCTCCACGTTCGCCTTTATCAGGTCGGCGCGGACCATGTTGGGATCGCCAGCCGCCGAGGGCCCGGTGCGAGTCCGGGAGCGCGAGATCTGCGAGTAAACGTCCAGCGTGAAACCGGTGTGCAGGGTGAGGACAGGATACAGCGTCCACCCGCCGAGCAGCCCTTTCGGGCCGCCCCAACGGTTGAAGGGCAACTCCCATGCCGCACTGAGCACAAAGTTCTGGGTCAGGTCGAAATCCGAAGCAGCCCGGAACTGCTTTGGGTTGTAATACGGCACCCGCGACGACCGCTCGCGGAACCCGGACATGGTGTCAATGCTCTTCTGCCACGTGTAGCTGAGCTGGAGGAACTCCACCTTACCCAGCACGGGCACTTGCCGTGCTCGCTGGGTCAGGCCCACCTGAAGCGAGTTGTAGTTGCCGTTGCCGACGTTGCGGAACTCGTCGAGGTAGCTGAAGGAAGCCGCCGAAGCGATGCCGGGCTGGGCGTTGAAGATCCGGCGCGTCGTGCCCAGGATGAAGGGGTTGGCGTCCACCAGGCCAGTCAGCTTGCGCGAGCCGCTGCCGACGTAAGCAACGTCCAGCACCATGCCGTGCAGCAACTCGCGCTGCACGCTGAGGTTGTACTGGAGCGCGTACGGTGTGCGCAGATGCGGGTCCACGAAGTACACGCCACCGCCGCCAACCGGCAGGAAGCCCTCCTTCCCGAAGTCGATGTCCTTGGCAGGAGGCTTCGAGGGGAACGGGTTGGGCTGGTCGGCAGCCACGAAGGGCTGGCTCATGATGTTCAGCGGCGCGGTCGGGTTCCTGCTCGGGGGATCAAAGTACAAATCCACGAACCCGAAGAACGGCGCCTGGCCGTTGAACTGGAGGTTGTCCTCGGCCTTCAGGATGTCGTAAAACATGCCTGCCCCGCCGCGGATGCTGGTCTTCGCCGTCGGCGACCAGGCGAAGCCTATGCGCGGAGCCCAGTCGTTCTTGTCCGGGAGATTGGCGCCCTTCGGGGCATTCGGGTCGCCGGGGAACAGCAGTCCCGGCGGCGCCTTGGTGAACACCTGCGATTGCCGCCCCAGCCCGAGCGAGAACGAGCGCCCGCGGGTATCGAGCTTCGGCGACGAGTATTCATATCGCACACCCAGCGTCAGCACCAGGTTGCGAGCCAGGCGCCACTCATCCTGGAAGAAGCCTGAGAAGTACTTCGAGCGGATGTCGGAAGGGGCCAACGGGAACTGGAGAAACTCGTCTGGCAGTCCGAGCAGGAAGTCAGCCATGTCATTCCCGGAGCCGATCCCCCCGCCCTCACCCGAGAAGTAGAAGTCGCCGTTGATATAGAAGTCGTACTTGGTGTTGTTCTGGTAGGCGTTGAAACTCATACCGCCCTTGAAGGTGTGCCGGCCGCGAGCCCAGGTGAGCGTGTCGGCAACTATG
>ERZ1292640.3775-Hain-H43-02um-R1-3775-length-11728-cov-46_pt1 | contig 11728 bp, 15 predicted proteins | sample MGYA00564404_ERZ1292640 | MGnify/ENA primary metagenome ERZ1292640 (study PRJEB36523, sample SAMEA6512636) | groundwater metagenome | collected 2019-01-08 | study: AquaDiva: Metagenomics assemblies of 32 groundwater samples | reverse complement strand
TATCTCGAATTGTATTCAATAAAAATCTAATGAAATGAGGCACATATTGCTGTAGGGTATCTTGGAGTCAAGGAACTAACGCAACACCTTAATCTGTTAAATCTGCTATAATAGTAGAAAAATAACAGAAGAAAGGAGTTGAAAATGATAAAAAAAACGGTGTCCAGGTTGTTTATCAAAAAATGTTATTTTATTTGGTAAAAGCGTAAATTTCAAACAACGTTTTAAATGTTTAAATTGTCGTATAACTTTTATTTGGAAAAGTCCAAATAATAAAATACATAATGAAAAACATTGGTTTGATCTTTGGATCAAAGAAGGTTATACAATCCGCCAGTTGCGATATATTTCAGGGCATTGTTTGCCTTTAGTCCTGGGGTCAGACTCAAATAATTCCTTGCAATATAGGCAACGCCTTCGCCTGTTGCGTGATGGCTGATTAGCTTGTCTCATAGTTCACCTCAAAGACAAGTTTGACATCTTTGGAAAGAAAAAACTATTTAAAAGGTTGAGTTTTTTAAGAAGGTTTATAGAAAATTATTTCCGGCAGGAATTAAATTTTAAATTTTTTCCCCACAGAACCACCATTATTATTCTTGGTATCACTTTGGTTATTCCCTACATCTTCTTCAATTCCCACTGTCGTAAGTTTTGTTTTAGCATGTAATCTCTTATCTTGAGAGTGTTGCAAAATAGCTCGAAGTCGTCATTCCGGCGAAAGGTCGAACCCAGTTGGGCTCTGACACTTCCTCGGGCATTTCGGCCTCGCCCAGTTAGGCTCGGCACTTCCTCGGGCAATTCTGCCCTCGGTCGCCGGAATCCAGTAATTGAAATGCTCATCGACAAAAATTCTTAGATCCTCCGGTCAAGATAGAGGATAACAAATTGGATACATTTCGCAACAGTCCTATCTTTGACAATACAGCTTCTTCAATCATATTTTAATATGACCTTAGGTCAGGGCATCTGTCAAGCAAAAAAATATGCCCATCCTTATTATTATACCTTGAGAATTTTTTTGGCCTTCCGGAGGAATTTTGTTGCGGAACCCAGAGAAGATTCAGCTCCTTCTCTGGAAAATTCACTATGATAATCTGCTCCTTCCCTAAGCACCATCGCGGTATGGAAGTCCTTTGCTAACTCTTCCTCGATCAAGCCATGTTCAACAAACAATGCCTGTAAAGCAACCAATAGATAATAATGGCTTTTTTCTCTGTAGTTTTTTGAGTAGATAAGAGCCCTTACTGCATGAAACATAGAATAATACGCAGCAATTGTTGTATATTTATATTTTTTGTTCTTAAATCTGTCCTCAGCTTCGTTTATATCGTCCTCAGCAGCATCTAGCTCCTTTTTTATCGATGCCTTTCCTCTGCTGAAATGGAGTATCCTTTTCTTTTGAAGAGCTTTTTGAAATTCTAAATTGGCCTTTGCTCCCATAATACGATTCCTTTTTCGACTTCTCTATAGAAAATAAGGCTACTTTTCTTTGATTTTATAAAATCGTTGGGTGTGTGCGCCACATACTGAATTTTTTCCCTTAATTTATCCTTAAATAGTATTTCTTTAACTTCCTCAGTATCTCTAGTCATAATAAAAATGTCGATATCGCTATCAGAATTATTTTCTCCTTTCGCAGCGCTGCCATAAAGGATTATTTTTAGCGAATATCTTTTTAATTTTTCAATTAAATGATTTAAAGAAACAATGTTCTGTAAGATTTTCAAATATTTTATACTGGGAACTTTAGATAACGCTTTATAAAAATACATTCTTCCTTTTTTCTCCCGCACAACCAGACCCTCTTTTGCCAAATCTCTCAAGGCAAAATTTGCCCCGGCTTTACTGACTCTTGTAAGTTTGGAAATCTGGCGGTCAAAATACTCCTTATCAGGATTTTGAATAAGAAAGGAAAGTATTTTTTGGGCATTCGTAAAGAATATTAATTTCTCTGTCATTAGTAAATCTCCTTAATCTAATACATTAGACACAAATCTATTCTATTAGATTTAATCCTGATGTCAAGAAAAATCACTTATCATAATCGCAAATCAAAACTCGCTTTTCCTCTTGTTTTTTATTCTTTAGCTGTATTAAGAGACTGGCTTATGAGCGGAAAAATTTTTGGAATCTTTCAGCGAAAACTGCCTGAGCCCGTCTTAGCTCGTAAGAGCCGATGGGCGAGTTCCGCAGCTGCCGAAAAACTTTTCGCGAATGCCTCAGCAAATAAAAAATAAAAAACAAGGGAGAGCGCGCTAAAATTCACAATATTTACGAAAGAATTGAATAATGCCCTATACGGTCCATAATGGCTGAGGCAAAGATATTATCCGTAAAGATATCTGACTACTGTTCAAAAGCCTTGTTTGTAGTAATGATAAGTGAGCCCTTTTCATACCTTTTAGTAGGGGCGAGCTTGCTCGCCCTGTCCTTTTTTATATCGATTACCTCCTGCATTAATTAGCTCCCCGTAACCTAATTATACCAGATTTTCTTTTGGTAATACGACATTTCTAAATTGGTAGAATACGACATTATCATATTGGGATTACAGCATTTTTATTTTTCAAAACCATTTCCTTAATTCCTTCTTCAAGAGTCCACGGCGCCTTCCACCCAAGCAAATTCCTGATTTTACTACTGTTAACAAGCAGAGACCCGGTTAATTTCTCCAATTCCTCGCTTTTTCCTGCAATTCTAAACAACATCTTTAAAATAACAGGAGGCAAATAAAAAAGGTGACTGTCACGCCTTTTGTGACTGTCACCTTTTTTATTGAATATCTTATAACGCCTGTCATCCTGAGTTCTCCCCCAACGCGTATCATCCTGAGGCCTCCCCCAACCCGTGTCATTCCGGGCCTCCAAACCCCTGTCATTCTGAGGCCTCGCAGAGGCCGAAGAATCTATCTTTTGGTATTTTTACTATTTCACCAGCAATCATCCTTATCAATTCCGGCGTAGACACATCCTGTCCATCACTTACCATAAAAGTCTCGCCCCCTGCCAACGGATGAGTAACACAAGCACTAACAACATCCACCAAATTCCCAACATAAAGAAAACTCCTCCGGTTATTAATCCCCTTAAACGGCAACGGTAGCCCAGCGCCAGCGATTTTAATCAAATTCTTAAAATTCGCCTTTACCCCGGGCCATAAACCAAAGGAAGCCGTAAAATTACCACTTCAAGTCCAATTTCACGAGCTATGCAAGCCAATGAATCTTCAGCTTCCCGCTTACTAATACCATAAGCATTCTGAGGCGCAGGAATATCTTTTTCGGTATACGGCCTTAAGGCTCCTTCTCCATTAACTTTGACCGAACTAATAAAAATAAATCTCCTAACTCCAGCCTTTGCCGCCATTCGCGCCAAACGTTTAGTTCCCAGTGTATTCACTTTATGAAAAGCTTCAAGAGGATTATCCGATGAATCCTTCATTATATGAACCCGTGCCGCTAAATGAATAATTGCATCCACTCCGGTTAAAGCTTGCTGCCAATCCGTTGACTCATTTATATCTCCAATTTGGATATATTCATCAACCCCAGAAACATCACGAGCATTACCGCGAACAGCGACTCGGACAAAATAATCCTTTTCTTTCAAAAATAAACACAAATGCCGCCCAATAAACCCATTCGCGCCGGTTACAAGTACCCTTTTATACTTATCTATTTTCATTGGAAATTAAGTATTATGCCGTCGGAATTATCGGAATTACTTAATAATTATTGCGTTATAGATTCCCTGCTTCCTGAGCCAATCTTTTTACATGCTCTACCATATACAACGGCAGTGTCAACACTTTATCATGCAAAGACAATTTTTCTTGCGAAAAGCGTATACCAAACAATGATTTCTTTTCTTCAATAAACAGTTTTAGCGATTTAAGCGTGCCAGTTTTACCAGCTTTAACCTCTACTGGCAGTATTAGGGAATCTACCGCTATAACATAATCAACCTCAGCCGAACTATTTTTTTTATCACGTGCCCAGAAAAACAGGCCGCGTTTTAAATAACTGTCCGAATTTGCCCTTAGTTCCTGGCCAATAAATTGTTCTGTTACGGCGCCGGAATTAATTTGAATAAAATTATTCGTTAATGTAATTTCTGCCTGCAGGCCGCAGGCATTTTGCATTAGGCCTACATCAAGAAAGTTCAATTTGAATTTCATTTCTTTGATTTGCGCTTCCAAGGGAAGCCCTGAAGCAGTAGTAGCATATACCGGATAAATAATACTGGTTAATTTTAAAAGGTTAACTGCCTGTTTAATATCTCTTGATTTACTATCAGCATCGATATTTGAATATTTAATGCGATTGCCAACGAGCCGTGGAGCTTCATCCAATACCTTTTGCAAATATTTGTGTTCAGAAAAGTTAGCGTATTTTCCAAAATCATTTCGATATGTTTGAAGCAGGGAATTTTGAATTCGTTGGCAATTTAAAAAGTTTTTGCTCTCAAGATACTCTTTAACTACAGCTGGCATGCCCCCCACAATAAGATATATCCGCAGCAAATCCATCAGTTTCTGATGCGCTACATCATCAAATACGCTATTCAGTCGTATCTCCCGCAGATAATGCCGCAATAATTCATTTCCGGACGCCGTTAAAAACTCGCCAAACGACAAAGGCTCAAGATATATAAATTGAATCCTTCCCACCGGCATTTTAAAATTTGAACTATTAAGAACGAACTCCATCAATGAACCTGCTCCAATAACAGCAAGCTTACTATATTTTTCTTTAAAATAACGCAGGGCCATTATCGCGTTAGGACATTCCTGTATCTCATCAAGAAAAAGTAAAGTTTTCTCTGCTTCTATGGCTTCACCAGTAAGAAGCCGTAGCTTGTTAATAATCTCAACAGGATCAAGCGTAGTAAAACACTGCTTGAGTTCAGGCCTAAATTCAAAATTGACGATAACTATATTTTTAAATTCCTTTTTTCCAAACTCTTCTACGATGTAACTTTTACCCACTTGCCGTGCCCCTCGCAATAATAAGGGAAGCCTGTCCTTGCATTCTTTCCAGTTAAATAAATCTCTTTCCAAATCCCTTTTCATAGCAAACCCTTTCTATGTATGGCTAATATACAAGGATATAGTATAACAATACTGGCTATAATACAAGGTATATTATTTGGACTGCGCTACAAGCCACCTCAACTCAAGGCCTCCTGAATCCCCTCTTCTAACGTCCACCGCCGCCTTCCAACCAAGTAAATTCCCGATTTTACTGCTGTCAACAAGAAGCGACCCGGTCAATTTCTCTAATTCTTCGCTCTTACCCACAATCCTACATAGTGCCTTCAAAATACCCGAATGCAAAGAAAATAAATCCCGTTAGAGAACTCTGTTCTTTTACCCCGTTAGAAACGATGTTTCTAACGGGGCGAGCGGTTTACGCTGACGGTGGTATTAAACCACCGTCAGCTTTATAAGGTAATGACCGCCGACTAAAGTCGGCGGTTTTCTCTAACGGGATAAAACGGCCTTATTATTCATCAGCTCTCAAGGAACTCGTTTCCAGTATCTACATCAACTAAGTTACTTATTGCGTATAAGGGATAATTCCAAATATCGGCATAAATAGAAAACTCATCTAAAGACAATCTAACCCCTTTTTTAACTTTCCTTTCCATTAAAAATAACCTTAAGCTCTGCATCTTTCCCCTAACACCGGACTTAACCTCAATCGGAATAATGTCCATACCTTTTTGTATCACGTAATCTACTTCTGCGTTGCTGGCACGGCTTTCTCTATGCCAATAATAAATATCTTTTTTTTGGGCCTGCGACAGATACTTGATCAACTCATTACCAACAAATACTTCGGCCAAATTCCCTTTATTGATCAAATCAATATTCTGTGACGATAAAATTTCTTGTAAACCCAATCCCAGCATTTGCAAATGTATTCCGGAATCAAAAAGAATTACTTTAAATTTATTTGCCTTAATCTGCCCTCCCAATGGAATTCCCTGGGCTGAACTGTGATAAACCTTATAGACTAATCCTGCCTGAGCCAATATCTCAAGCGCCTCTTTCAAAGGAATATGCGCAGCCTGTGAATCAATATTAGAATATTTGAATTTACATCCTGCCTGCAGAGCTACAGAATTGAAAACTTCAAATCCGGTAATATCCCTGTGCTCCTCAAAATTCACTTCAAGAAAATATTTGAATTGTTTCCCAAAGGCCCTAATAGAATAGGTCTTACCCACCTGACGAGCCCCTTTAACTAAAAGAACTTTTCTATCAGCGCTATCTTTCCATATTAGTAATCTTTTATCTATATTTTTCTTCATAACTAAAATATACCTCTATTTTTAAGAAAGTCGAGGCTTAAAACTAAATTTTCTGTAAGAAAATCAAGGCTTAAGCAAAACTTTTATCGCGAACTATGAAACGACCGAGGGCGAAATACCCGAAGGAGTATCAAGCCCTGGCCCACTTTCCGTCATTGCCTGCCATAGGCGGGGCGAAGCAATCTCTTTAACCGTCTTCCTAATCCCCTGTTCAAGAGTCCACGGCGCTTTCCAACCAAGCAAACTCTTGATTTTACTATTGTCAACAAGAAGCGACCCAGTTAATTTCTCCAATTCATCGCTCTTTCCTACAATTCTGCACAGCGCCCTTAAAATACCCGAATGCAAAGAAAATAAAACCGCCTTCTTTTTCATCGCGGTTGCAATCATCTTTATTAACTCCGGCGTAGATATATCCTGTCCATCGCTTACCATAAAAGTCTCGCCTGCTGCCAGTGGATGAGTAATACAAGTAGTAATAGCATCTACCAAATTACCAATATAAAGAAAACTGCGCTGATTATTGATACCTTTAAACGGTAACGGCAAACCAGCGCCAGCGATTTTAATCAAATTCTTAAAATTAGCCTTCACCCCCGGTCCATAAACCAAAGGAAGCCGTAAAATTACTACCTCAAGCCCAGTTTCAGCAGTTACACAAGCCAACGCATCCTCTGCTTCTCGCTTGCTAATACCATAAGCATCCTGCGGCGCAGGTATATCTTTTTCTGTATATGCCCTTAAGATTCCTTCCCCATTTACCTTAACTGAACTAATAAAAATAAATCTCCTAACCCCTGCCTTTGCCGCCATTCGCGCCAAACGCTCAGTTCCCAACACATTCACTTTACGAAAAGCCGCAACAGGATCAGCCGCTGGATCATTCATGACATGAACACGCCCTGCTAAATGAATAACCGTATCCACCCCAGCCAAAGCCTGCTGCCAATTCGTTAACTCATCTATATCCCCCACATGGATATGTTCATCAACCCCAAAGACATCCCGCGCATTATTCCGCACAGCCCCCCGGACAAAATAGCCTTTCTCTTTCAAAAATAAATACAAATGTCGTCCGATAAATCCATTCACACCAGTTACAAGCACTTTTTTACATGTATCTATTTCCATTAAGCAACCTATACTTCCGATTTCTTTACTAGATATAATGTGGAGTACCGGGAACAACAAGACAGGATAAACGTGCCATGAAAAAAGAATAACCAAAAACAAGAATTAAGTTGTGTGAACCAATCTTTGTACACTCCCGCAGTGTAGGTGAATTAGCAACCTTTGCCTCTAGGAATAATTGCCCCTGTTTCAGAATTAACTAATTTATCCATAATTAGAGAGAAGTCAAAATTTAAAATGGGCCTGAGGAGTTTCTTTTTTAATAACCTCTTTTATTAAATCGACAAATTTAACTGCGATTTCAAACGCGCTATCCGCTTCTGTTTTTGAAATAGAAACATCTACCTCGTAAGTAAAGATATTACGCTTACGCCTCATCCTATCAAAACGCTCAACAATGCTTTTATATTCCAAACCTAACGAATAAGACATAAATTCTACTACTGTCTTATGTTGATATCCGTCACTAGGCCTAAAGCCTTTGAGAAACATAAATGCTCTACCGGCGTGCAGCATCGCAAGGTAAGCAACTGTATAAGCAATACCTTCATCAATGGTTAAATTTGCCTTTGCGGCTTTTAAATCTTTCAGGCTTCTATTGATAAGCTTCTCTACTGATAGAAAACTTGTCTTCTGTTTCTTAAGAAAGGCCTTACTTAAATATTCTTCTACAAATTTTTCATAGCTCATTTTTCTCCTATTAGTACTATTTTTTGACTTGAAACAAGGTCTAATATAAATGGATCCTTTTTGCGTCTTTTTTCCGTAAATTCTTTTTTTGTATATAGGGTATAATTTATTTCTCTTTTGACCGACTTTTCTAATTCATTTATTCTGCGCACTAAAATATCTTCATTAACAGTCCCGATTACACATAGATCGATATCGCTTGCGGCTTTTTCGCTTCCCCTAGCGTAAGAACCATATATAAAAGCAAACTCTACTCCTTTAATTTTTCGAAGTATTTCTTCCAGCAACCCTTGCACCCCTATAGTCTTAAATACAATACTTTTTAATTCGTTAAAAAGTGGATAAGCTTTATTAGGATGGTAATACGCAAGATTTCCTTTTTTATGAAATGTAAAAATACCTTCTTTCTCCAGGCGCATAAGCTCTTTTCTAATCATGCTTACTGGAATAGAAAGCATTCGCTCAAGTTCTCTTAAATAAAATTCACTATTAGGATTTGTAAAATAGAGCCTGAATAGCGCTTTACGCACCCTTGACCTAAACAAATTAGATATATCCATAATTGTAACCTTTTTATATTACAATTGTAACCTTTTTATATTACTATGTCAAGCCTATCCTATCAAGGCCTTTTGTGTGCCCTTTAACCGTTTCCCTAATCCCCTGTTCAAGAGTCCACGGCGGCTTCCAACCAAGCAAATTCCTGATTTTACTACTATCAACAAGGAGAGTCCCTGTTAATTTCTCCAACTCTTCGCTTTTTCTTACAATTCTAAACAACATCTTTAAAATAACAAGAGGTAAATAAAAAAGGCGACTGTTTGGGTTCAAGTTGTCACCTTTCTTATTGAATACCTTACAACGCGTGTCATTTTGAGGCCTCGCAGAGGCCGAAGAATCTAAGTTTTGCCCCCCTCCTGTCATCGCGCCAGGCGTTCAGTTCCCAGCACATTCACTTTACGAAAAGCTTTAAAAGGATCAACTCGTCCAGTCTAATAGCTTGCGCCTCAATTCCTCTTTTGACGGCAGATAAAGCCGGTACTCTTTCGCGTGAACATTAGCGTCTTTGGGAAGCGTAATTTCAACCAAGGCATCAGTCTTCTTTCGACAAAGAATAATGCCAACCGTAGGATTTTCTTCCGGCCGTTTAATAAATCGATCGAAATAATTAACGTACATCTGCATCTGGCCAAGATCCTGATGTGTCAATTTCCCAATCTTTAGATCAATAATCACATAACAACGCAACAGTCTGTTATAAAAGACCAGATCCACAAAAAAGTGATCCTCATCAAAAGTAAACCGCTTTTGGCGCGCTTCAAAAAGAAATCCTTTGCCAAGCTCCAAAAGAAAATGCTCAAGCTTATTAATAATAGCGGATTCCAACTCAGATTCTGAATATTTAGCGTTTTCGTCAAGCCCGAGAAATTCCAATACATAGGGATTTTTTATGAGGTCATGCGGTTTCTCAATAATTTGTCCTTTTTTGGATAATTTTTTTATTCCTTTTTTATCGCGGCTAAGCGCCAGCCTTTCATAAAGGCTGGAATTAAACTGTCTTTTGAGTTCTCGCAAAGACCAGTTTTGTTCTGCGGCCTCAATTTCATAAAATTCCCTCTCCTGATTATTATCAATGCTTATCAAAAATATGTAATGAGACCAGCTTAAAGTAAATTTTCTAGACAATGATTCTGCTTTCGCCGATTGCGCAGACGCCGTCTGAGTTTTTTGCAATTGGCCAGACAGCGTCTGGCCAATTCGGCTGCCATACACAAGAAAAAATTGACGCATCAACTTTAGGTTTGTTTTTGAAAAACCTTGCCCAAACTCTTGAGTTAATTTTTGCGATATCTCCGCCAATGTTTTTTCACCATACCCAGCACGTATTTTTCCTTCTTGTTCATATTCCACGATTCTTCGGCCAATTTCAAAATTAGTAATAACCTGAATGGTATCAACATTTCTAATGATAGTATTTCTAGCTGAAAGAACGAGTTCGCGGATTTCCCTAAACAATACTATATCAGTAGAAATATTTTGTTTGGCATCTTTTATCTGTTTTCTCATTTCATCCTCTCACTATGCCCTCTAACCATCTCCCTAATCCCCTCTTCCAACGTCCACGGCGGCTTCCACCCAAGCAAATCCCTGATTTTACTGCTGTCAACAAGAAGCGACCCGGTCAATTTCTCTAATTCTTCAGTCTTTCCTACAATTTTGCACAGCGCCTTTAAAATACCCGAATGCAAAGAAAATAAAACCGCCTTCTTTTTCATCGCGGTTGCAATCATCTTTATTAACTCCGGCGTAGATATATCCTGTCCATCGCTTACCATAAAAGTCTCGCCTGCTGCCAGTGGATGAGTAATACAAGTAGTAATAGCATCTACCAAATTACCAATATAAAGAAAACTGCGCTGATTATTGATACCTTTAAACGGTAACGGCAAACCAGCGCCAGCGATTTTAATCAAATTCTTAAAATTAGCCTTCACCCCCGGTCCATAAACCAAAGGAAGCCGTAAAATTACTACCTCAAGCCCAGTTTCAGCAGTTACACAAGCCAACGCATCCTCTGCTTCTCGCTTGCTAATACCATAAGAATCCTGCGGCGCAGGAATATCTTTTTCAGTATAGGGTCTTAATGCCCCTTCCCCATTCACCTTAACCGAACTAATAAAAATAAATCTCTTAACCCCTGCGTTTGCCGCCATCCGCGCCAAGCGTTCAGTACCCAACACATTTACTTTACAAAATGCTTTAAGAGGATCGGCCACTGGATCATTCATAACATGAACCCGCGCCGCCAAATGAACAACCGTATCTACTCCGGTTAAAGCCTGTTGCCAATCAGTCCGCTTATTTATATCTCCCACTTGAATATATTCATCAACCCCAGAGACATCACGCACATTATTCCGCACAGCCCCTCGAATAAAATAACCTTTTTCTTTCAAAAAAGCGCACAGACTACATCCAATAAATCCGCTTGCGCCAGTTACAAGCACTTTTTCACACTTATCTATTTCCATTAAGTAACCCATTCTTCTGTTTTCTATTCTATACCTGTGCCTAACATTTCCATGAATACTCTCACAATCCTTTCGGCAGCCTTTTCATCACCGTATGGATTAACCACTTTTGACATTTTCTGATTCTTTTTACCGACGATTTCTTCGCTGGACGATATAATGTGGAATACCAAAAACAACAAGGCTAGGGATAACTGCCCTTGCTTCAAGATTAACTAATTTGGGACTGTTGCAAAATTGATTGTAGGGGTTCGATTTATCGAACCCGAAAGAAGTATCTCAACGGGCTTGATAAATCAAGCCTCTACAAAACAACGAAAATTTGTTATTTCGCAACAGTCCCAATTTATCCATAATTACAGGGAAGTCAAAATTTAAAATGGGCCAAAGGATTTTTTTTAATAACCTCTTTTATTAAATCGACAAATTTAACTGCGATTTCAAACGCGCCATCTGCCTCTGTTTTTGAAATAGAAACATCTACTCCGTTAATTTTTCGAAGCATTCTTGGAGTCAAGGAACTAACGCAACACCTTAATCTGTTAAATCTGCTATAATAGT
>ERZ1292640.3774-Hain-H43-02um-R1-3774-length-11731-cov-6_pt1 | contig 11731 bp, 11 predicted proteins | sample MGYA00564404_ERZ1292640 | MGnify/ENA primary metagenome ERZ1292640 (study PRJEB36523, sample SAMEA6512636) | groundwater metagenome | collected 2019-01-08 | study: AquaDiva: Metagenomics assemblies of 32 groundwater samples | reverse complement strand
GGAATACTCAAAGCTGCTTAATCAAGCTTAACTATGTCCAGTGAGCAGTTACTTTAAAAAATCTTTAAAATAGAAAAATAGTTTTTTAATAAAATTATTTTTAATTTGAATGAATTACAATGTTTTAAAATTCCTAAATAAGAACTAAGCATTTCAATTTTATAGTTTTCTTTTGCTTTTTTCAGCATTCTATTTTTCGTTTTAGTTCGCAAAATTTTATAGCAAGCAAAACTTACATAACCTAAAAAGTCTATTCCTTGGTTAAATTTTCTGATTTCTATTTTGCTTGGGTGTAAAATTAATTTTAAATTATTTTGCAAAAAATCGCCTATTTTAAAAATTATATTTTCTAAATAATTTTTACTGTCTGTCAAAATAGCAAAATCATCGCAATAACGAATATAGTATCTTATTTTTAATTTGTGTTTTATAAATTGGTCTAATTCGTTTAAATAAATATTGGCAAAAAGCTGGCTGGTGATATTTCCGAGCGGAATTCCTTTGCCCGGCAAGATTGAGAAGCTTTTGATTATTTTGCTTATCAGCCAAATTGCGTCTTCGTCTTTAATTTTATTTTTAATTAAGTTTATTAAAATTTCTTGGTCAATTGAATCAAAAAACTTTTTGACATCGCATTTTAAAACCCAGCAAGTTTTCGTATTGTTTTTGCTGGCTTTTTGGGAAAATTGATTCAGCCGATTTATTGCTTTATGTACCCCTTTGTTATTTCTACAAGAATATGAATCAAAAATAAACGACTTATCAAAAATTGGATATAAAATTCTGAAAATTGCGTGGTGCAAAACCCTGTCTTTAACGCAAGCCTTATGAATGTGTCTTAATTTTGGGTCTTTAATGTAAAATGAAGTATAATTTAAATGTCGGTAGGTTTTTGTTTTTAACTCATTATAAAGAGAAAAAATATTATCTTCTAAATTATATTCAAACTCCTGGACATCGGACTTTTTTCTTTTTCCTTTTTTAAACTCGTTCCAGGCTAAAAATAAATTTTCAAGAGAAATAAATTTTTCAAAAATAATATGGCATTTAATCCCCCCCCCCAGCCAATTTAATGTTCCTGTTTTGCATAAAATTTGTGAATTTTACAAAAAGATTTATTTATTTTCGCAAAAAATTGACAAGAGAAATAAATTTGGAATTTTCGCTAAGATAGAAAATATTTGTTTGGACACAATGGTTTTAACAACTGAAGCCTGTTTTGAAATAAAAATTTATAAATCAAAACCTTTGAAATCAGCCAGAATAAAAATTGAAACCTTAAAGCGGCTTATCAGAATTTCTTGGGAATTAAAAATTATTGAAGATAAAAAATATATTAATTTAGAATCTGATTTAATAGAAATTTCCAAAAATATTAACAACTGGATAAACTCTTTAACAAAAACAGGATTTTAATCCTGTTTTTGCATTAAACTAATTAGAAGAACTTCGGAGCGGGACCGCAAATTGTCATTGCGATTGTCGGGGTTGTACCTGTTCACATAGACCTTGCCATAGTCGGAATTGAAGTTGACGCTCGGGACATTGCCATTCAGATTGCGGGAACTCGTTATTATTATTGTATAATTCTTTCTATTTCACCGATAATTTTTAAACAAAATTATCTGAGTTTTCTCCATCCTTAGCGGAGTAGTATTCCGAGTTAAAACTCGATAGAATTAGACAAGCAGTTCCCCAATTTTTGTTCGCGGCAAACCGATACCATCGCTTTTTGAAACGATTGGCCGATTGTATTAGCCATTTTTATTATAAATAAAATGCGTCAGGAAAACAAGTTTTCCTGACGCTTGAGGGAAAAAGGGAAGAGGGTTACGCCAGTTGCGGAGCAACTGGCGGGGGAACTGCGGAGCGGGACCGCAAACCGTCATTGCGACCGCCGGGGTTGCACCCGTACACATAGACCCTGCCATAGTCGGAACTGAAGTGAACGCTCGGGACATCGCCAATCAGAAAGCGGGAACTCGTAGATAGGGTGATATTTTTGACATCAAGGTGTTGCCCCGTTGTCCAAAAATATCCGGCTCCGAGGAGTAGTCGCTCCAAAAGTGTAGTTCCAATATGACCGCGGCTTGCCAAGTCGTCGGCGGAGAGGTTTTTGTTTTCCTCATCCGCTTCTATGGTTCGACGAAAGCCGATGGCGTAAGAGCTGTTAGCCGGGCCGCGGTCATTATGCGCCAAACTGGCGTCTATGTCATCGGCATATAGCCAGAATTTGACGCCATCGTTTTTCATTGCCACAACCACCTTGTTACAAGTGGCGCCTTTAATAACCGGGACGACCCACAAATTTGGATCACTCCAGTTGACGGTTTCAGCGAACTCCTGGTACTCGATTTCCATTCCGAGTTTTTGGTAGACCACTGACCAGTTGATGTCGGGCAACTGTTGCTGCCCTCCGCGTAAAAAATCCTGAAAAGAATTTTTTGTAATCCGCCGCGATTCAATTTGCGCAAAAAACTCTTTGAGTTGCGCAGGCGTCGGAGAATCTAATGCCCATACAACGGCGTGCGAGGATTTACTCATCGCAGGCTCCTTTCAATGTAAAAGATCTGTGGCTGGACACAATATCCATCCTTCTATTTTAGAGTATCATACTTATTTAATCCTGTCAAATATTTAAACTTGAAAAAATAATTTTTTAATAGTAAATTATATGCATGGATAAATTTAAAATTATTACAAAAAACAAGATAAATAACCTCCCAAAAATAACGGGGGTTTATTATTTTTCGGAAAAAAGCAAAGTTATATATATTGGCAAAGCGGTGAATATTAAAAATCGGGTTAAGAATCATTTCCAACAGCCGGGCTACCGCGACGATTTGTTTATAAAAAAAGTTGATAAAATCGGATTTTTTGAAACCGGATCGGAAATTGAGGCCTTGATTTTAGAGGCGAATTTAATTAAAAAATACCAGCCGAAGTTTAACGTGGTGTGGCGGGACGATAAAAATTATTTTTATGTGGCGGTCGCTAAAAACAAGCAAAAAATTCCCTATATTTTTATAACTCACCAGCCTTCAATCTTTAATAATCGACGGCCGTCGATTATTAGAAGTTGGGATAAAATTAAATATATTGGGCCATTTGTTGAGGGAGAAGCCCTTAAAAAAACTTTAAAGTTTTTGAGACGGGTATTCCCCTATTACACCGCAAGCCGCCACCCTAAAAATAAATGCGCCTGGTGTCACTTAGAATTGTGTCCGGGGCCCGCTCTTGATTTAGACGACTACGAAAAAAATATTAAAAAATTAATTTTAATTTTAAAAGGAAAAAGGAGCTCTGTCTTGAATTTGTTAAAAGAAGAAATGAAAAACTTTTCAAAAGAAAGAGAGTTTGAGAAGGCGGCAAAATCAAGAGATGAAATCTCTGCCTTGCAACAAGTAATGTCACATACAAGAGTTATTAAATCTACACAGGTGCAGAAAACCGACGATCGTCGGTTTTCTGTACCTGTTATGGATTGGCTTTTAACGCAAAAAACGTTGAAAAAAATCACAAACTCTAATAAAGACATTAAAAAAATTGAGTGTTATGATGTTTCCAATATCCAAGGAAAGCATGCAACCGGCTCTATGGTTGTTTTTATCAACGGCAAACCTGATAAAAATCTATATAGAAAGTTTCGTGTAAAGATTGAGGGCAAACCTAATGACACAGCTATGATAAAAGAAATTTTAGAAAGAAGATTAAAACACGCCAAATGGGCTTATCCTGAAATAATTTTAATTGACGGAGGACGAGCCCAATTAAACACAGCAATAAAAACAAAAGAAAAAAGTTTGACCTTGTCAGTGCGATCGCATAGACAAGCGCAATCTTTAAAAAATATAAAAAATGCGGGAAATATTAAAGTGACGGCAATAGCGAAAAAAAATAATGAGTTGTATGTTGAGGGCAAAAATAAACCAATTTTACTGAAAACTTTGCCGAAAGAAATTTTTAATTTAGTTTTGCAGATGCGCGACGAAGCCCACCGCTTTGCCATTGCCTACCATAAAAAATTAAGAAAAAATTACTTGTTTAAATAATCTGCTGCGGACGTCGGGCGTCAGACACTTGCTATTGCTTAAAAAATTTGCTATTATGAAAACTGATGAAAAAGCTTCTCTTTCAGATTATTGCTGGGGCTATGGGGCTTTGGCTGGCCTCGTTGTTTATTCCTGGTATTATAATAAATGTATATCCCGAATCAAATTTTTTTGGCATATCCCTTAACAGTCAGTGGCAGATTTTTTTATTTTTGGGAGTTGTTTTAGGGCTAATAAATTCTTTTATAAAACCCGTTATAAAAGCAATAACCCTGCCTTTAAGAATAATAAGCCTGGGAATTTTTAATTTAGCGATAAATATGGCAATGATATGGCTGTTAGATATAATATTTGACGAAATAAGCATTCTTTTATGGTTGCCGCTTATTGAAACAACTTTAATTATTTTTATTTTAAATTTTATTATTCAAAAAACTATAATTAACGAAGACTAATTTTTATATGAATCAAATTTTATTTTATTCGCAAATAGCCGTCTCTATAATCTTAATTGTTCTTGTTGTAATTCAGCAAAGAGGAGCTGCTTTGGGGTCTTCTTTCGGCGGAGGAGGAGAATTTTATTCTACAAAAAGAGGCCTTCAAAAGAAAATTTATTACGCCACAATAGCAGTCTCTGCTATTTTCCTTATTCTTGGAATATTAAATATTTTAATTTAATAAATGAACTTTAAAAAATTTCCGAGTTTCTCTCAGTGGAAACATCTCTTTAAAATACTGAAAAAAAAAGAAAAAATAGCATTTTCAATTCTTGTTATTTTAGCTTTGGGGTCTTTTATATTTCTCTCTTTTAATTTCTACATTAATAATACAGAAATTACGCCCGCTTTTGGTTCTTCATATACAGAGGGGGTTATCGGCCAGCCCAGATTTATCAATCCTATTTACGGAGAAACAAATGATATTGACAGGACATTAATAGATCTTATTTATTCGGGGTTAATGGCCTACGATAAAAATGGCCAAATTATAAAAGACCTGGCAGAAGATTATAAAATTTCAGAAGATGGAAAAATCTATGAATTCACGCTAAAAAACAATGTTTTTTGGCAAGACGGCAAACCTCTTACAACTGACGATATTATTTTTACAATAAAAACAATCCAAAATTCAGATTATAAAAGCCCCCTGAGAGCCAACTGGCTGGATATAGACATTGAAAAAATTTCAAATAAATCATTCAGATTTATTTTAAGAAGCTCTTATAATTCTTTTCTTGAGAACTGCGCTGTAAAAATAATTCCCCAGCACGTCTGGAAAGATATTTTGCCGGAAAGTTTTGCCCTTTCTTCTTATAATTTGCAGCCCATTGGATCTGGCCCTTATGTTTTTTCTGAACTAGAACAGACAAACACCGGTTTTATAAAAAGCATCGGCCTGGAAGCCTCGCGCAAATATTATAACAGGCTTCCTTATATATCCAATATTTATTTTAAATTTTTTGATAATAAAGAAGATTTTATCAATGCCGCAAATCAAAAAAATATTGAGGGCTTTTCTTTGGCTTATTTAGACAACAATGAAGTAGGGGCATATAAAGAAATAAATCAGGGCTGGTCTTCTGGAGAAAAATTTAAAAGTTATTCTTTGTCTTTGCCAAGATATTTTGCTGTATTTTTCAATTCTGCGGCAACTCCGCAAAAAACAAACATCTTTTCAGATGAAAATATAAGAAAGGCCTTAAATTATTCTGTTAATAAAGAAGAGCTTATTAAAAAAATAAAATCTTTAAACGTTGACAATGTTTCAATTATTGACTCCCCCATTTTACCTGATTTTTTCGGGTATGATAATCCTTCTGCGGTTTACGAATTTGATACAGAAAAAGCCGCGAGTCTTTTAGATAAAGCCGGTTTTAAAAACAACGGATCTTTGCAAAGAATAAAACCAAACGACAAAAAACCCGCTTTTCAATTTAAAAAATATTTGGCAATTAATTCCAAGGGGCAAGATATAATAGAGCTTCAAAGTTGCCTGGCCCGCATTTCCAACAACGAATTCAAAGATCTGCTTTTGGGAGAAACTAACGGCGCTTATGGAAAGGGCACAGAAAAAGCCGTAATTGAATTTCAAAAAAAATATTTGCCAAAAGAAGAGCCAACGGGAGAAGCAGGAAAGCTGACAAGGCAAAAACTTAACGAGCTTTGCGCCCTACCGCAAGATGAGGGGCAGCTCTTAAAATTTACCATAACCACCATAAATCAGCCGCAGCTAATTGAAGTTGCGGAAGTTTTAAAAGACTACTGGCAAAAAGTCGGAATTTCAATTGAAATAAAAATCGCAGAAATATCCGAGCTTAAGTCTATTATAAAAGAAAGAAATTATAATGCTCTGCTTTACGGTCAGGCCCTGGGAAGTCTGCCCGACCTGTATCCTTTTTGGCATTCTTCACAAATAAACGATCCCGGATTAAATCTGGCCGGATTTCAAAACAAAGACGCAGACCAATTGATCAAAGAGGCCAGAGAAACAGTTGACAACAAAACAAAAAAAGAAAAATACGAAAAACTGCAAAATATATTAATAGGCAAAGCGCCCGCCTTGTTCTTATATAATAATAATTTTATTTACTGGGTTTCTGAAAAAATAAAAGGAATAGACGGAAAAAAAATAATCGATCCGGCAAAAAGATTCTCCAATATTCAAGATTGGTATATAAAAACAAAAAGAGTATGGAAATAAAAAATATTGACGTCACAAACCTAAAGCCTGACGTGCGTTATTTGAGCGAACTCAAGGGGTTGCTTCACGATACGGATTGGGAAAAAATAATCGAACCCAATACCGAACTTTACTATATGTACAGAATTTTAAAAGAAGAAAGTAGTTTCCGTTACGATATAACCCGGATTCCAGCAAAAATGCTTGGCTCAGAATTTACAAAAACCAAAGGCCACCAACATCAAGGATTTTACGGAGAAATATATGCCGTACTTGAGGGCGAAGGATTTTATTTATTCCAAAAAGGCGACGGCGATATTATTGAAGACGTATGCGTAGTAAAAGCCAAAAAGGGAGATATTGTTGCTATTCCCGCCGGATATGGCCATGTAACAATAAACCCTTCTAAAACTCAGGAATTAAAAATGGCAAACTGGGTAAAAAAAAAAGACAAAGGTAATTTTTCTTGGTTTGAAAAAATGCATGGCGCATGTTATTACTATACAAAGCAAGGCTGGGTCAAAAACGAAAATTATAAATCAGTTCCACCCTTACGCCAAGAACAGCCGTTAAAAGAGCTTCCAAAAGACTTAAATTTTCTCAAGGATAGATAGTATTTTGCCGCGGTGATGAAACTGGCAAACATGTACGGTTCAGAGCCGTATGCCGAAAGGCTTGTGGGTTCAAGTCCCACCCGCGGCACAAATTAAATTTAAAAATATTTATGATTAACACAAGACAAAATAAAATTTCCGTTCCACAAAAAAATAATTTAAGAATTATCCCTTTGGGCGGATGCGAAGAAGTCGGAAGAAATATGACTGTTTTTGAGTATGGACAAGATATTGTCATTTTAGATATGGGCCTGCAATTTCCAGAAGAAGATATGCCTGGCATCGACTATATAATTCCCAATATAGAATATTTAAAAGGCAAAGAAAAAAATATTCGCGGAGTTATTTTTTCCCACGGACATTTAGACCATATTGGAGCTGCCCCCATACTATTGGGGCAATTGGGCAACCCCCCCATAATAGGAAGGCCGCTAACATTAGAAATGGTAAAACATCGAGTAGAAGAATTTGATCGCGGCCTGGCCAAAAAAATAAAAACAATTTATGTGCAGGATTTGAATCAAAAAATAAATCTTGGAGCTTTTACTTTAAAATTTTTCCGGGTTGACCATACAATAATGGATGCAATCGGAGTTATTTTAGAAACTCCGTCAGCAACCGTTATACATCCTGGAGATTGGAGAATAGAAAGAAGCGCCACGGGCAAAAAAATTATAAATTATTCCCATCTTTCAAAATTGAACAGGCCTACAATTTTAATGTTGGAATCTTTGGGCGCAACTGTTTCTGGAAAAATTGTCACCGAAGACGAAGCTCTTAAAAATTTGTATAAGTTAATAAGCCAGGCGCCAGGTCGCACAATCATTGCCACATTTTCTTCACAAATACAAAGAATAAGAGAAATATTAGATTATGCAAGCCAAACAGGCAGAAAGGTTGTCTTAGATGGATTTTCAATGAAATTAAACACAGAAATCGCCAGAAGGCTGGGCTATATTAAGGCGCCTAAGGATACTACTATTTCAATAGATAAAATACACGGCTATCCTGATAGTAAAGTTATCATAATTTGCACAGGAGCCCAGGGAGAAGAAATGGCGGCTTTATCAAGAATTGTGGCCGGAAACCATAAGTTTATTAAAATTAAAAAAGAAGACACTGTTGTTTTTTCTTCTTCTGTAATTCCCGGCAACGAAAGAACCGTCCAGCGGTTAAAAGACAATCTTTACCGGCTTTCCGATAATGTTTATCATTCGGATATTATTGATGTGCATGCTTCAGGACACGGAAATATAGAAGATATAAAATGCATGTTAAAAGAGATACGGCCCAGTTATTTCGTTCCGGTTTACGGCAATCACTTTATGTTGAAAGAAGCGGCTAAGATTGCCAGAGAAATAGGGTTTCCAAAAGACAAAATTATTGTCCCAGATAATGGCTCTGTTATAAGATTTACAAAAGAAAGCGCAGAGGTATTAAAAGAAAAAGCGCCGACCAATTATATTTTTGTCGACGGATTGGGGGTGGGAGATATCGGAGAAATTGTTTTAAGGGACCGCCAGATGCTTTCAAAAGACGGGATGTTTGTTATTATAGCTATAATAGACAAGCAAACAGGCCGGGTCAGGGGATCTCCTGACATAATATCGCGCGGTTTTGTTTATTTAAGAGAGTCAAAAGATTTATTGGCCCAAACTAGAAGAAAGGTAATTGAAATTGTTGATAAATCAACCGGCAACGGCGGAGCGGTTAATTGGGTTTATGTTAAAGATGAGCTTAGAAACAAAATCGGAGATTTTCTGCACACAAAAACCGAAAGAAGGCCAATGATCCTCCCCGTCGTCATAGAAGTATAAATTTAAAATTAAAAATTTAATTAAAAATTATATGCGAGTATTTTCAGGAATAAGACCTACGGGCAATATACATATCGGAAATTATTTGGGAGCTGTCAAGCAATGGATTTCACTCCAAGAAAAAAATGAGTGCATTTTTTGTGTTGTAGATTTGCACGCCATCACCACTCCTTATATAAAAGAAGAAATACAAAAAAATATTTTTGAAACCGCTATTATTTATTTAGCGGCCGGAGTCAATCCGGAAAAATCAATTATTTTTGTCCAGTCACAAGTTAAAGAACACACAGAACTTTGCTGGCTTCTAAACACAATAACGCCCATGGGAGAGCTTCAAAGAATGACTCAGTTCAAAGAAAAAGCAAAAAAACACAAAGAATACGTTAATGCCGGGCTTTTAAATTATCCTATCTTAATGGCCTCGGATATTTTACTTTACAAAACAGAATTAGTGCCGGTCGGCAAAGATCAGGAACAGCACGTTGAGCTGGCCAGAACCATTGCTAAAAAATTCAATCAAAATTTCGGAAAAATATTTACAGAGCCAAAGTCATTAATACCTGATTCCGGGGCAAAAATAATGAGCCTGCAAGATCCTAAAAAGAAGATGTCAAAAACAGACGACCCAAAAAGCTACATTTCTTTATTTGATAGCCCGGAAGATATTCAAAAAAAAATAATGTCTTCTGCCACAGATTCCGGAAAGGGCATTGTTTATAATATTACAAAAAAACCCGGAATATCAAATCTTTTGACTATTTACAGCCTTCTTGCCAATAGGCCCGTTCAAAGCATTGAAAAACAATTTAAGGGAAAAGGATATGCCGACTTTAAAAAATCTTTGGCAAAAACAACAATAGATTATTTGGAACCGTTCCGCAGAAAACAAAAAGAACTTTTATTAAGAGATGTTTATGTGCAGGAAATTTTAAAAAAGGGGCAAACAAGAGCCCAAGCCATTGCCCAGTCAACAATGCAAGAAGTAAGAGAAAAAATGGGCCTTATTTAATTAATAATTTATAATGAATAAAAAAAGACAGCCTTGCTAAAAAGCTTGCGCTGTCTTTTTTATTTTAAAATTTATTTTCTATTAATTCGGTTAGCTCTTCTTTTTTTTGTTGTAAAATCTGTTCTGTATTTGCTTCAATGGTTAAACGTAATAACGGCTCGGTGTTAGAGGGCCTTACATTAAACCACCAGTCTTTGTATTCTACTGTTATTCCGTCTAAAAAACTCTGTTTTCCGTCAGGATATTTTTGCTTTATTTTTTCAAGCATGGCTTCTTTGTCTTTTATTTCAAAATTTATTTCAGAAGACTTTGCATAGGGAGACAGTTCTTTTACCAGCTCTGATACTTTTTTATTTTCTTTTGAAATTATTTGCAATAAAATTAAAAATGCAATCATGCCAGAGTCAGAATAAAAATTATCTTTAAAACAATAATGGCCGGAAAGTTCTCCGCCCATTATGCCGTTGTTTTTTATCAAGCCTTCCTGGATGTAAATAAAACCGACTTTTGTTTTTATATGCCTACCTCCCCATTTTTCAACAAATTCCGGTATTGCTTTTGAACAAGTGGCGTGACTGGCTATGCCCATCCCTGCATTCTTTTTTAAAAAATATTTTGCCAATAACGAAATTGTTGCATCTGATTTTACCAAAACCCCATTTTCATCAACTAAAAAAATCCTGTCGCCGTCGCCGTCAAAAATAAAGCCAAAATCAGCTTTTTCTTTCAATATTGCTTCTTTTATTTGATCTGCCGAACCATCTAATAATGGATTTGGGCTATGGTTTGAAAAATTGCCGTCTGGTTCAAAGTTTAAAGGAATAATTTCTACTGGCAGTTTATCTTTTATTTTTTCCAAAGCAATCCCCGCAACGCCATTTGAAGCGTCAACGATAATCTTTGGGGGCATAATCTCGCTTAAATCAACAAAAGAGAAAATGTGGTTTATGTAATTTTTCCAAATATCTTTTTGTTCAGTTTCTGCCTCTCCCCCTATCTTGACCTCTCCGTCTTTCATAAATAAAAATAATTCCTTGCCGCTTATTATCTTAATATTGTCTCCTTCTTTTTTTACCAACTTAAACCCGTCGTATTCTTTTGGATTGTGGCTGGCTGTTACCATAATTCCGGCGTCAAAATCGTAATTGCCCACTGCAAAATAAAGACACTCTGTAGGAACCTGCCCAATGTCATATATTTTTGCGCCTTCATCAAAAATCCCTTTCGCAATAGCCAAAAACAATTTAGGTGAAGCAAGGCGGGCGTCTCTGCCAATTGCTATTTTCTTTGCGCCAGTTTGTCTTGCAAAAGCCCTGCCGATTGAATAAGCCGTATCCTCGTTTAATTCTTTAGGATAAATGCCCCTTATATCGTATGATTTGAAAATTATTGGATTTATTTTCATATTTAATATTATATCACAATTGGCGCAATATCAAGAAAAACTCTTGCTTTTTAACTGCTTTTTGTTATAATACTAGCATAATTAAAATAATATGAAAACCTACGAATTAACATATATAATATCTCTTGAATTAGCTAGAGGAGAAGCGGAAACAA
>ERZ1292640.3773-Hain-H43-02um-R1-3773-length-11731-cov-6_pt1 | contig 11731 bp, 12 predicted proteins | sample MGYA00564404_ERZ1292640 | MGnify/ENA primary metagenome ERZ1292640 (study PRJEB36523, sample SAMEA6512636) | groundwater metagenome | collected 2019-01-08 | study: AquaDiva: Metagenomics assemblies of 32 groundwater samples | reverse complement strand
TGATCGCACGGGACAGTGGGCGCGCCGGCTCCAAGCGGGTGTTATGCCGCACCTCGCCTGCCGTGAAGCGCCGCCGCGACAGCGTCGGGGTTCTTGGCGGCGACCCGCAGCAGGGCCAGAGCCGGACCATCGGGTGTACGCCGACCCTGCTCCCAGTTCCGGAGTGTCGCAACGCTCACGCCGATCATGAGCGCGAACTCGGCCTGTGAGGCTCCGAGTCTTGCTCGAACGGCCTTGACGTCCGCCGGCCTGAACACCGCTGTCCGCGAGGGCTTCAACAGCCCGCGGCGAATCCGACCGGCCTGCCGAATACTCGTGACGAGCTCCTGAAACGCCGCGTCCTTCATTTGAACTCTTCCCGAACGAGCTGCCCGAGCTGCCGAGCTTGCGCCGGCGTCAGATCCCCCTGCTCGTTCTTTGAATACGCGTACAGCATGTAGAAGGCGCGCTCACCCGGCGCCCAGTAGTAGATGACGCGAAGCCCACCGCGCTTGCCCGTCCCCGGCCTCGCCCAGCGCACCTTCCGCAGCCCGCCGGTACCGCGGATCACGGGTCCCTGCTCTGGCCGCAACAACAGCGCGATCTGAAGGCTTCGGTACTCGTCGTCAGAGATCGCCTGTGTAATCGCTCTGGTGAAGATCGGCGTTTCGACGAAGCGCACACGCTACTATACGCCATTGGCGTATATCTGGCAAGTTCGGAGCAGACGTCGGTGCTGACGGCATAACAAGTAGTATACCGATCAGGATAGTCGGATAAACCCCACGGGCGATGCAGCGTATCCAGTTACACCGCGAGCGCCAAAGCGAAGCATCCTCCCGATCCTCCAACGACTTGGCCCCGACGCCCCGGCAGCGTCCCGGGCGCCGGATGGCGTTACGTAGATTGCATAATCCGATAACCAGGCCGTCGGTCGTGGCCACGACTACGCCGCGCGCTGCGGCGCCCCGCGGCCCGCGGGCTCGGGAACGGCTGGGCGACGTTCAGGCGGCCACCGAGTCTACCCCTTCAGGCGGGAGTCGTTCAATCCAAGTGGCTTCGCACGCCTCGGCCGCCCCGGTTCAGCACATGGGTATAGATCATCTCGTGGTCACGCTTCGATGCCCAAGCAGTTCTTGGACCGTTCGGATGCCTGCCTGCCGGCAGGCAGGTCGTAGCCCGCCTCGAGCAGATGCGTGGCGAAGGAGTGGCGCAGCGTATGGCAAGGGTGACGTGATCCTTGCGCCACTTGCCGTCTCGCACCACGGTGTCTTGCCTGTCGACATCCACATCCTTCACCCGGAGCCCACAGCATTCCAGGAGCCGGAGCCCTGAGCCATAGAGCAGCGAGGCCATCAGCGAAGGGATCCCGTGAAGCTGGGCCAGCACCGCTGCCACTTCGGCCCGCGACAGCACGAGCGGCACGTGCGTCGGCAGGCGCGCTCGTACGAGTCCGTCCATCCACTCGAGCTGGCGACCGCGCACGTCCCCATAGAGAAACAGCACCGCAACGACGGATCCACCGTGTCCTTGCGGTAGGCCTGCGTGACGGGGGCCGGCTGACGGATTCTCGGTTTGGTCAGGACAGGTGTCCCAGAAACAACTGAATGCCTCGCCAACATACGCCTTCTCGGTGCGCGGACTGTAGTGACGCGTGCGAATAGCCTGCCTGACACGGTCCAGGAGCCGGGGCGCGCCTCCGCTCGGAACAGGGCCTGAAACTGGATGAGAGGGGATCAGCGTGTACTCCCGGTGTCAAGAGCCGCGGCACGCCAGGAACCCGATGCGCGGTACGCACGATCTGCCACGCCCGACCCAACCCGATGCGTCGAGATTTGCGCCATACGGCTGGCCCCCGAGGAGAGCAGGGCTCGGCGGCGCCGCCCCGTCCGTGGATCGGGCTCCCTCCGGCCAGCCCTGCCGCTCAAGAGGCTGCACGTGCGATGCCAGCCACGCCCCGGGCCCGCGCATCCCGGTGGATTCTCAAACGGCAGGCGCCTGGTAGGAGCCTCGCGTCACGGCGCGCACGGGCACTGCCACCGCGGCAACCCACGACGGTGCCCCTCATGGTTGAGTGGGCGCCTGGCATCCCCAGGACCCTCCCGGGTGCAGCCAGTCGTACGCAACCCGGAGACGGTGGAGCGGTCGCCGAGCCGTCTGACCGTTCTGACGGCGGAGTGGGGCTCGCATGCGAGGAGGGATTGTGGGACGAGCTGCCGCCGGATTGGATCTACGGCGAATCCTAGCGCCCGGCCGCCAGGCGACTAGCGAGACTGGCCGGCAGCCCCGCCGCCAGGATGGCTTCCTGCGCACGCTCCACGGGGTAGACGACGCGCCGCATGGTGAGCTGGCGCGCCCCGTCGTCAAGCAGCGCGAAGGCCGCGCGCGAGTCGCCATCGCGCGGCTGCCCCACGGATCCCGGATTCATTAGATAGCGCGTGCCGGGCTCGAGGCCGACGACCGTGTCGTCTCCATCGGGCACGGTCACGGCCAGGCCACGCCCGGAGCGCGCGAACACGACGGGCAGGTGCGTGTGCCCGAAGAGGCAGAGGGGCCGCCCGGCGGCGTCGAGTGCGTCCATGGCGTCGGCCGCGTCGAAGACGTAGGCGTCCTCGTCGAAGGGCGCGCCGTGGCAGATCTCGAGTTCGTCGGTGATCCGCTGGGGGCCCGCCGGCAGCGCCTGCAGATACTCGCGGTTGTCTGGCGTCAGCGCGTGCATCGTCCAGAGGGCCGCGATGCGCGCCACCGTGTTGAAATCCTCCGCCGAGTCGAGGCCGCACGCGACTTTGTCATGATTGCCGCGAATCACGGCGACGGGATCGAGCGCCCGCACGCGTTCGATGACGCCGTTCGGGTCGGCGCCATACCCCACGAGATCGCCCAGCACGAGGACGCGATCGTAGGAGGCCGGCGGCGCGGCCTCGAGCACGGCCTCGAGGGCGTGCCGATTCGCGTGGAGATCAGTCAGGACGAGGTAGCGCATCGGCGATACACGGTAGGAACGAGGGACGAGGAACGAGGAACGAGACTCGCGCCTCGTTTCCCATTCCTCATTCCTCGTTCCTCGTTCCTCATTCCTTATTCTTTCTCTATCCCTGTTCCATCCACTCCAGTATTCGCTCCACCAGCTCGCCGATCGGCGCGAGGCCGGCCTCGAGGTGCAGGTGGGCCTGCTCGTAGCCGGTGCGGCGCATGGCGAACAGGCGCGCCATCTGGTCGCGGTCGGTCGCGAGCGGGCGGCTGCCGTCGGTGGGGATCCGCGCTGCGAGCGCCTCGAACGGCACGTCGATCCAGATCGACAGGCCGTCGCGGTTGATCGCCGCGCGATTCTCCGGGTCCATGAACGTGCCGCCTCCGGTGGCGACGATCGCATGGCGCAGCGGGAGCAGGATCTGCAGGATCTCCTTTTCGGCCGCGCGAAAGTACGGTTCGCCGTGGCGCGCGAAGATGTCGGCGATCGTCAGCCGCTCGCGCGCGGCGACGAGCTCGTCGATGTCCTCGACACGCCACGACAGGCGCGCGCCGAGCGCGCGGGCCAGGCTCGTCTTGCCAGAGGCCATGAACCCGACCAGGTAGATCTTATCCGTCTTCACGCCGTCAGATCGCGAAGCACCGCGAAGAAACCCGGGTACGACACATCGACCGCTGCCGCGCCGGCGACGGCGCAGGGCCGCGCGGCGCCCAGCGCGGCGATCGCGAAGGCCATCGCGAGCCGATGATCACCGGCGGCGTCGGCGGTGCCGCCCGCGAGCGGTCCCGCCGCGCGCACGTGGAATCCATCAGCGCACTCGCTCGCGTCGGCGCCGAGCGCGCGCAGCCCGGCGACGAGAGCCGAGATCCGGTCGCTCTCTTTGACGCGCAGCTCCGCCGCGCCGGTCACGGTGATCTCGCCACCGTGGGTCGCGAGCGCCGCGAGCACGGGCAGCTCGTCGATGAGACCGGGGACCTCGGCCGGGTCGATCACGAGCGGTCTGATCTCGTGATGTCGCACGCGCACCCGGCCGACCGGTTCGCCGGCCTCGTCGCGGTCGATCGTCGTCTCGACGCGCGCGCCGGCGCGCCGCAGCACATCGAGGATAGCCGTGCGCGTGGGGTTCAGGCCGACGTCGGCGATCTCGAGATCCGACCCCGGCAACGCGGCGGCGGCAACGGCCCAGAACGCGGCGGAGGAGATGTCGCCCGGCACGCGCGCGGCGACCGCGCGCAGCGGCCGATCGCCTTCGATCGCGGTCGCACATGCCGTGACCTCGACGCGGGCGCCGAACGCCTCCAGCGCGCGTTCCGTATGATCTCGCGTGGGGCCGGAGGCGCGCACGATCGTTCGGCCGCGGGCCTGCAGGCCGGCCAGGAGCACGGCGCCCTTGATCTGGGCGCTCGGGACCGGCAGCGCGTAGTCGATGGCCCCGAGCACCGCGCCCGTGATCGTCAGGGGCGGCCGGCCGTCGGCCGAGTCGATGCGCGCCCCCATGCGTGAGAGCGGTTCGATCACGCGGCGCATCGGCCGCCGCCGAAGCGACGCGTCGCCGGTGATGGTCGTCGCGAACGGGTGGGCCGCCAGCACGCCGGTGAGCAGGCGCATGGTGGTGCCCGAGTTCAGCGCGTCGAGCGTGACGGCGGGGCAGTCGAACCCCCGGAGTCCGCGGCCGTCGATGTCGACGGTTCGTCCCTCGCCGGGCCCGCCGTCGCGGTCGCGCACGTCGAGACCGAGGCTGCGCAGGCAGGCGAGCGTCGCGGTGGCATCCGCGCCCGGGGCGAACCACGTGAAGCGCGATCGGCCCTTCGCGAGCGCCGCCAGGAGCGCGTAGCGGTGGGAGATCGACTTGTCGCCGGGCGGCCGGACGAGGCCTCGCACCCGGCGCGCGGGCGCGACCAGCTCAACGGTCTCGGGCGACATCGGGGGCACTATAGCATTGACAGCCGGCGCCACGGCGGACCGCGCCCGCCTGTGACGGCGGTCATACGCTTGAACGGGCCCGCGTGAATATGTTATTCACACGCCTGAACGCATGCGCACAAACGGCTCCGTCGTCCGCCTCGAAATCCAGAGCAGCTTCGACATGCTGGATTTCGTGCAACTCGTCTGCGATCGCGTCGGCCAGATGGCCGGGCTCGACGAGGACAGCCTCCACTGGATCGGGGTGGCCGTCCGCGAGTCGGTCATCAACGCGATCAAGCACGGCAACCGCGAAGAATTCGCCAAGCTCGTCACGGTCGAGTTCGCCTTCACGCCTCCGCCCGTGCCAGCCGAACTGATCATCCGGGTCGTCGACCAGGGCGCAGGTTTCGACCCGGACGTGATTGGCAACCCGCTCGCGCCCGAGAACCTCATGAAGTCGAGCGGGCGCGGCATCTTCTTCATGCGCAGCTTCATGGACGACGTCAGCCTCCGCCGCGTGCCGGAAGGGGGCATGGAAGTGCGGATGGTCAAGAAGTTGGCGTGATGGCGCCTCCCGATCCCCTGTTCCTCGCCACAGCCGTCGAAACCGTCCTGCGCGCCGGTGACATCCAGATGGCGCGGTTTGGGACCGCGATGCGTGTCGACAAGAAAGGCACGATCGATCTGGTGACCGAGGTGGACCTCGCGGTCGAGTCGATGTTCCGCGAGCTGGTCGCCGCGCGGTTTCCAGACCACCGGGTGCTGGCCGAAGAGCTCGAGAGCGTCGGCGAGGGCGACTCGCCGTATTGCTGGATCTTCGATCCCATCGACGGCACCACCAACTACGCGCACGGCCTGCCGATCTTCTGCGCGTCGCTGGCGCTCGAGCGCGAGGGGCGTCCGATCGTCGCGGCCGTCTACGATCCGACGCGGCGCGAGCTGTTCACGGCCGAGCGCGGCGGGGGCGCGCGGTTGAACGGCGCGCTGATTCGCGTGTCTGACGCCGGGACGCTCATCGACGCGCTCCTGTGCACCGGGTTCCCGTACAACGTGCACGAGACGGTCGGCGAGGTGGTGGGCCTGTTCGGCGCGTTCGTCGGGCGCGCGCGCGCCGTGCGCCGCCTGGGTTCGGCGGCGCTCGATCTCTGCTACCTCGCCGCCGGGCGGTTCGATGGCTTCTGGGAGCAACAGCTGCGCCCCTGGGACACGGCGGCGGCGGCGCTCATCGTCGAGGAGGCCGGCGGTCGAGTGACGTCGTTCTCGGGTGCGCCGTTCCAGTCGCGCGAGGGCACGGTCGTGGCGTCGAACGGCCCCCTGCACGACGAGATGCTCGGCACGATTCGGTCCTTTCACGCCTCGTCAGGCCGCTGATCCCGTTCAAGAAACCGGACGCCCTGATATCCCTCAGGGACACGCCCTTCGCGGATTTCGCGCGTTTCGGGCGGAATTCCGGGCGTTTCGCTGGCACCGTTCCTGCTCTGGATCCAGCATCGTGGCTGCCTGCCCGACGGGCGAGATCGAGCAGCCACCATCACGCAGGGAGAGGTGCCATGTTTCGCAAGACTCTGGGAAGCCTGTTCGCCGTCCTGGCTGTCCTGGCCACCGACGTTCCCTCGGCCCAGGCGCAGGTTCGTCAGTCGGTGAGCCTCAATCTCGGGTACTTCGCGACGCCTCCCGAAGATGCCCGGGGCGTTGGCGACGTCATGGTCGAGAACCTCAACTTTCTCCTCTTTGATTTGAGGGACTTCAACGGCGCCGCGGTGAGCGGTGACTGGCTGGTCGAGTTCGGAGACTTCCTCGAGGCGGGCGTCGGCGTCGGGTACCACAAGCGGTCGGTGCCCAGCGTCTACAGCGACTTCGTCGATTCCGACAACACCGAGATCAGTCAGGATCTCAAGCTGCGCGTCACGCCGCTCACCATGACGGTGCGGTTCCTGCCCTTCGGGCGGCGCAGCGCCGTTCAGCCGTACGTCGGCGCCGGTGTCGGCGTCTACAACTGGCGCTACGCTGAGACCGGCGAGTTCATCGACTTCAGCGACGACAGCATCTTCCGCGGCTCCTACGTGGATAAAGGCACGGATGTCGGCTCGGTGTTCCTGGGCGGCGTTCGCGTGCCGGTCGGCGACGTCCTGGCGGCCGGGATCGAATTCGTCTACCAGAACGGCAAGGGCACGCTCGATTCGAGCAAAGGCTTCCTCGGCGACACCGTCGATCTGTCCGGCTGGCTGACGCAGTTTACGGTCAGGGTCAGGTTCTGACGGCTGAAGGAACGAGGAACGAGGAATGAGTGACGAGTGACGAGGAATGAGTGACGAGGAACGAGTGGCTGACTCGTTCCCCGTTCCTCGCAACTCGTTCCTGTTCTCCTCTCGGCTATAATTCTCGTCACATGACCCGCCTCGGGGCCTGGGCCCTGTCGATCGGCGGCCCGGGTCTGTTCGTCGTGGCCTTTCTCGATTCCTCGTTTCTCTCGCTGCCCCAAATCAACGACCTGCTCGTCATCTGGATGGTGACCAAGCATCCGCACCGGATGCTGTACTACGCGCTGATGGCAACGCTCGGGTCGCTCGCCGGCTGTCTCGTGATGTACTACTTTGGAAGGAAGGGCGGGGAGGCGATGTTGCGCCGCCGCTTCCAGGAGCACAAGCTGGCGCGCGCGCGGGCGCTGTACGCACGGTACGGGTTTCTGAGCGTGATCGTCCCGGCGCTGCTGCCGCCGCCGGCACCGTTCAAAGTCTTTGTCATCCTCGCAGGCGTGGCGAAGATGCCGCTCGTCCCGTTTGCGCTGGCCGTGACCCTCGGGCGGGGCGCGCGCTACGCCGGCGAAGGTCTGCTCGCGGTGTGGTACGGCGAGCAGGCCTTCGAGTTCCTGAAGCAGCACGCGCGCGGCGTGTCGATCGCGCTCGCGCTGACCGTGCTTGGCGGCGGCGTGGCGTACTACGTGTGGCGGCGGCACCGGCGCGAGACGTCTAACCCTCATGTTTCCAGTGGCTTGGATTGACCGCTCGCGACGCGCGTGCCTATAATGGCGTGTGTATCCGCGTGGGAGCAGGCGTGCCTGATCTGTCTGTCGTCATCCCCGTGTTCAACGAAGCGCCCAATCTGTCCGAGCTCCATCGCGAGCTGACGGAAACGCTCCGCGCGTGGGGCCGTCCGTACGAAATCGTGCTCGTGGACGATGGCAGCGCGGACGAGACGTTCGAGGTGGCGGCCCGGCTGCAGAAGAGCGATCCGCGCGTGCGGGTCATCCGGTTCAGGCGCAACTTCGGTCAGACGGCGGCCTTCGCCGCGGGCTTCGCGCACGCGCGGGGCCGGTACATCGCGACCGCCGACGGCGACCTCCAGAACGATCCGCGCGACATTCCCGTCATGGTCGCCCGTCTCGAGCAGGGCTTCGACATCGTTTGCGGCTGGCGCAAGGACCGGAAGGACCGGTTCCTGACGCGGCGGCTCCCGTCGATGATGGCGAACAAGCTCATCTCGGTGGCGACCGGCGTCCGGCTCAACGATTACGGGTGCTCGCTGAAGGTGTTCCGGGCGGAGGTGGTGAAGTCTTTGCGGCTCTACGGCGAGATGCACCGGTTCCTGCCCGCCATCGCCAGCGAGATGGGTGTGCGGATCGCCGAGGTCGTGGTCAACCACCGCCCGCGGACGCGCGGCCGGTCGAAGTACGGCCTCGGGCGCACGCTGCGGGTGCTGCTGGATCTCATCACCGTCAAGTTTCTCCTCAGCTATTCGACGCGGCCGCTGCAGATGTTCGGCATGATCGGCCTGGGCGTCGGGGCGCTCGGCGGAGTCATTCTGGCCTACCTCGCGTACATCCGGCTGTTCACGCCTCAGGGGATCGGAGACCGGCCGCTGTTGCTGTTGGGCGTGTTGCTCGCATTCACCGGTGTGCAGTTCATCACGATCGGCCTGTTGGCGGAACTGCAGGCGCGGACCTATCACGAATCGCAGGGCAAGGCGATCTACGTGATTCGCGACATCCTCGAATCGAGTCCGGGGGAGTGAACGGGTGACGCGCGATCACGATCCTCGGATCACGGTGATCCAGCGGGAACTCTTCGACGAACGCCGCTCGAAAGTCCAGCGCTATCGCGATCTGGTCATCGGCCGGCCCGGCCTCTGGGCGCTCGTCAAGTACGAACTGGTGGTGCTCCTGTGCGCGAACGTGCCGGGCGCGCTGGGGCTCTTCCTGCGCTCCAAGCTGTACCCGCGGCTGCTCGGGCGTGTCGGGCGAGGCGTGACGTTCGGCGCGCACGTCGTGCTGCGCCATCCGCACAAGATCGCGATTGGCAACAACGTCGTCATCGACGACGGATGCTGTCTCGACGCGAAGGGGACGACCAACCAGGGCATCGTGATCGGTGACGGCGTGTTCGTCGGGCGCGGGACGATCCTGAGCTGCAAGAACGGCGACATCATCCTGGACGACCACGCCAACATCGGGTTCAACGTCGAGGTGTTTTCGGCGGCGCGCGTTCGGATCGGCAAGCACGTGCTCGTCGCGGCGTACACCTATCTGGTGGGCGGCGATCACTTGTACGATCGCGTGGACGTGCCGGTGCTGTATCAAGGTCGGACGGCGCAGGGCATCGACGTCGGCGACAACGTCTGGCTGGGCGCGCATGTCGTGGTGACCGACGGGGCCCGGGTCGGCCGCGACGCGATTATTGGGGCCGGCGCGGTGGTGGTCGGCGAGATCCCCGAGTTCCACATCGCCGCCGGTGTGCCCGCGAAGGTGATGCGGGACAGAAGGGTGAGCGAGTAGCTACGAGGAACGAGGAACGAGGAACGGGGAACGTACCGAGAAGCGCAGCATGCAGCGTGACACCACTCGTTCCTCGTTCCTCGTCACTATCCTACTGACTACCGACCACTGACTACTGACTTCAATGTGCGGCATTGTGGCCATCGTCGAGCGCGATCCGAAGCGGCCCGTGATGCCGCTCGACATCGATCGGATGGTCCGCACGCTGGTGCACCGCGGGCCGGACGAGGAAGGGACGGTCGCGCTCGCGGGCGTCGGGCTCGGTATGCGGCGGCTGTCGATCGTCGATCTGGCTGGCGGCCAGCAGCCGTTCGCGAACGAGGACGGCGACATCCAGCTCGTCGCCAACGGCGAGATCTACAACTGCGACGAGCTCCGGCGCGAGCTCGCCGGCCACGGCCATCGCTTCCGCAGCCGATCGGACATCGAGGTGCTCGTCCACGCCTACGAGCAGTGGGGCGAGAGGTTCCTGGCGCGCGTCGGCGGCATGTTCGCGCTCGCGCTCTGGGACGGGCGCACGCGAACGCTGATGGCCGCGCGCGATCGCGCCGGGGAAAAACCCCTGTACTACACGGTGACCGACGAAGGGCTGCGGCTCGCGTCGGAGATCAAGGCGCTGCTGTCGAAGCCCGAGGTGCGACGGGAGATCGATCACGAAGGGCTCGATCAGTTCCTGACGTACGAATACATCATCGCGCCTCGCACGATTTTCCAGCACATCAAGAAGCTCCCCGCCGGGCATTACCTCGTGTATCGCGACGGGGCGATCGCCGTGAAGCGGTATTGGGACGCCGCGTCGGTGTCGGTGCGTGCGTGGACGGAGGCGGAGGCCGCCGAGGCGCTCGGTGACGCGCTGCGGCGGGCCGTCGCGAGCCAGATGATGTCGGATGTGCCGCTCGGCGCGTTTCTCTCCGGCGGCATCGACTCGAGCGCGGTCGTGGCGTTCATGGCCGAGACCGCGCGCACGAGCGGCGTCGACGTCAACACGTTCAGCATGGGGTTCGCCGACGGCAGCTACAACGAGCTGCCGTACGCGCGCGAGATCGCCCGGCTGTTCCAGACGACGCACCGAGAGGGGACCGTCACGCCGAACCTCGTCGACCTGTTCGAGAAGCTCGTCGTCCACATCGACGAACCGTTCGCCGACGTCTCGCTGTTCCCGACGTATCTGGTGTCGCAGATGGCGCGCGAGCACGTCAAGGTCGTGCTCACGGGCGACGGCGGCGACGAGCTGTTCGGCGGCTACGACACCTACATCGCGCAGCGCCTCGCCAGCCGCGTCGCGCGCCTCGCGCCGTCGGCGGCGGTGACCGTGCTCGATCGGCTGGTGGCGCTCTGGCCGCCGAGCGAGAAGAAAAAGGGGCTCGTCAACAAAGTGCGCCGGTTCGTGCAGGGCGCCGCGCAGGCGCCGGCCGACATCGAGCACTACCGGTGGATGACGTTTCTCGGGCCCGACGACAAGCGCCGGCTCTACACTCAGGCGTTGCGCGCCCGGCTTCGCGAGTCCGACGTGTACCGGCCGGTCCGCGACTGTCTGGCCGCGGCGAGCGGAGACGACCTGCTGAACCGGCAGCTCTACGCGGATCTGTGCATCTACCTGGCCGACGACATCCTGGTGAAGGTCGATCGGATGAGCATGGCGACCTCGCTCGAGACGCGCGCGCCGTTTCTCGACGCCGGCGTGATGGAGCTGGCGTTCTCGTTCCCGGGCAATCTGAAAGTGCGCGGGCGGGAGCGGAAGTACGTGCTGAAGCGGGCGCTCGACGGCGTGCTGCCGCCGCGCATCCTGACGCGATCGAAAGAGGGGTTCAGCATCCCGATGAAGAACTGGCTGCGGCAGGCGCTGAAGCCGCTGATGCTCGATCTGCTGGCCTCCGGTCGCCTCGCCCATCGCGGCCTGTTCGAAGCCGCCGAGGTCCGCCGGCGTGTCGACGAGCACCTGGCGGGCCGCGAGAACCACGCGCACGTGCTCTTCGGCCTGATGGTGTTCGAGCGCTGGGCCCGGGAGTTCCTCGACTAGGATCCCGTAGTGTCCGCCTTCAGAGCCTGAGAAGAAATCGCCGTCGTGTAGCGCAGCCCTTCCGCCTTCGCCTGAAGCTCCGGGC
>ERZ1292640.3772-Hain-H43-02um-R1-3772-length-11733-cov-6_pt1 | contig 11733 bp, 10 predicted proteins | sample MGYA00564404_ERZ1292640 | MGnify/ENA primary metagenome ERZ1292640 (study PRJEB36523, sample SAMEA6512636) | groundwater metagenome | collected 2019-01-08 | study: AquaDiva: Metagenomics assemblies of 32 groundwater samples | reverse complement strand
AGCCGGACCGGCCCGCACGCCTAGCGGCGAGGAAAGCGGGGGTCCAGGATCTGGATTCCCGCCTTCGCGGGAATGACGAAGAGACAGAATGGGCACGGCGGAACGCCGCTGACCGTTGCTAGGTTTCTAGAACAGTGGCCTGCCCGCGCGTGGCATCGAGTGCCGCGGCGCGAAACGCCTCGAGATGCGCGCGCGGCAGGCGAAGATCGAACGTCACGTCGGCTTCGAAACGCTCGGCCACGATCTCGGCCTCGTGCGCCGGGAACAACTGCTGCACGGCCGAAACCCTGGCGTAGCTTGTCACGACCGACACTGTCACCCAGTCCACTCGTTCTGTGCGCGGCATGGTGGTCAAGGCCCGCAGCACACCCCCGCTGTAGGCGCGCACCAGGCCACCGGTGCCGAGCTTGGTGCCGCCGTAGTACCGGGTCACCACAACCACCACATCTCCGACACCGCTGTGCAGCAGGGCCGCCAGCATCGGTCTCCCAGCCGTTCCATGCGGCTCCCCATCGTCGCTCATCCCGACTCGAGACGTATCGGCGGGCGGACCAGCTACATAGGCCCAGCAGTGGTGCGTGGCGTCGGGAAACTCGGCGCGCACACGCGCGATGAAGGCGGTGGCGTCCTCAACGGTGGCGGCGCGGCCGATCGTGGTGATGAACCGGCTGCGCGTCACCTCGTCCTCGACGCGGTGGATGGCCGACGGCACGGGATAGCGGCTTGGCAATGCCATCAGGGGAGGGTCCAACAAGGTGGGGACAGGTTAGGCTACCATGTCCGCTATGGCCACCTCACGCATCGTTCTGGCGGCGGCAGGCGTCGCGATGACCGCAGTCGTGCTCGCGCAAACACCGCAGCCACAGCCCGAGATCTTTCTGGCTTCCCCCTCGCCAGATGGCATCAGGCTGGCGGTCGGCGCCCCCGTCAACATCAGCCAGAACGCGGACTACGACAACCAGCCCGCGTTCCTGCCCGATGGCAGTGGAATCCTGTTCTCGTCGAAGCGCGATGGCACGCAGAACGACATCTTTCGGTACGACCTCAAGAGCCGGCAAGTGACGCAGGTGACGAAGACGCCGGAAAGCGAGTACTCGCCGCTGGTGACCCCGGACAAGAAAACGTTCTCCGTGATCCGCGTCGAGGCAGACAAGACGCAACGGCTGTGGCGCTTCAATCTTGACGGGTCGAATCCGCAGCTGGTCTTGGACAAAGTGAAGCCCGTCGGGTATCACGCGTGGATTGACGCCACTCACCTGGCGCTGTTCATTCTGGGCGACGCCACGAGCGCCAACACACTTCAGTTGGCCGATACGACGACCGGCGAAGCCAGCGTCATCGAGTCGAGCATTGGGCGTTCGCTGCTCGTCAGGCCGGGTCGCGGCACGGTCAGCTTCGTCCACAAGCCGCAGGGCGGAGCGTGGATCGTGAAGGAACTCGATCCGAAGACGCGGGCGACCAGCGTCCTGGTGCCCACGCCCGAGCGTAGCGAAGACTGCGCGTGGCTCCCCGATGGACGCCTGGTGATGGCACAGGGTACCAAGCTTCTGACATGGCGCGCAGGTGACGAGAAGTGGACCGAGGGGGCGGACCTATCGGCCGCCGGCCTCACCCAGATCACCCGCCTTGCCGTGAGTCCGGACGGACGCTGGATGGCGCTCGTTGCGATAGAACGGGCACGGGAGGCACTTAGCGATGGCGATACTGCGCGCGCCACAGGTGTCAACGTGTCATGGCTTTTCTGGCCTCTTCCAGCGTGACGTCAGCCGCCGCGGCGGGTCCGGGGTTGTTTTCAAGTCCGAACCGTTGCTGGTGGCGGCCCGTCGCCAGTCCCGCTCGCGGCGGCGCCACGTTCGCTCTGCAGCAGACGCTCTTTCATCGCAGCGCCCCACCTGTACCCGCCTGCCGATCCGTCCCGGCGGACCACCCGGTGGCAAGGGACCACCAGCGCGGTCTTGTTGCTCGCGCATGCGCTCGCCACCGCGCGGACAGCCGAGGGTCGGCCGACCTGCTTGGCGATCTCGGTGTACGTCCGCGTCTCTCCAAACGGAATCGATCGCAGGGCGGCCCACACGCGCAGCTGGAATTCGGTGCCGTGCAGGTCGAGTGGCACGCTGAATCGACGCTCGTGTGATTCGAACGCATGCACGATGGCCGCCGCGGTGTCCCGAAGCGCGTCGTTGTCGCACCGAATCGAGGCGCCCGCAAACTCTTTCGTCAACTCGCGCTGCAACAGCGTCTTGTCGCGGCCAACACTGACGGTACACACGCCCCGCGAGGTTGCGGCCACGAGCATGTGCCCAAGCGACATAGGAACGACGGTGAAACGAATATCGAGCCCAGGCGCGCCTCGCCGGTACTGCGACGGCGTCATGCCCAGTTCGCGTGTCGCATGGTCGTAGAGGCCTCGGCTCGATCCATATCCGGCGTCGTAGGTCGCCTCGGTCACGCTCTTTCCCGAGCGAACGGCCTGCCGGAAACGATCCAGACGCCGCGCCCGAAGATACTCGCGCGGTGTGATGCCACACACACGCTTGAACGTGCGCTGCAGGTGAGACGGGCTGAGTCCGACGACGACGCCGAGTGTCTCGAGTGTGACGGATTGGTCGGCGTGCTCGTCGATGTAGCGCCGAGCGGTCATCACCTGTCGTTCTGCGGGCGCGTCGGCTGCCTCGCGAGGCCGGCACCGAAGGCAGGAGCGGAAGCCTGCTCCCTCGGCCGCCTGTGTGTTCGCGAAGAACTGCACGTGCGTCCGGAGCGGGCGTCTTGCCGGGCAGGATGGACGGCAGTAGATGCCCGTCGTCTGGACCGCAAACACGAACACGCCGTCATACCCGCGATCGCGCTCCACGACGGCCGTCCACGCGCGGTCTGGCGTCACGCCGCGTTGGTCGACCACGGGCGCGCTGTCGCAAGATGATGTCGGGCCTGAAAAAGACGTCGTGGTGTGGCGTGGCATGGCGGTTCCCGGATGTGCTGTCCAGATGAACAGTACACCGCGAACCGCCCGAGGACTATCCGATCCTTGCGGTTGAATCCAGTCAGGCACGAAAGGCGCGAATCCTGCCCAGCGCTCGTCGTCAGGCGAGCGGCACCCGTCCGATGCCTTCTACCCGATCGAATCCCGTGTCGAAGGTGGCGATCTGGCGAACTTCGTGGTTGAGCATGACCGCAGCGTGAATCGCATCGCGGACGCTCACGCCAGAGCCTGCGCCCAGCAGGTCCCGGGCCCGGTCGGTGTCGGCCAGAGTCACCGAATAGATCACCGGGCACAACGCCACGAAGAGGTTGTAGACGTCACGGGCCAGATCGAGCCGCTTGAGGCCTGCGTAGCGGTACAGGATTTCCTGGAGCACCTCGGTGCTGCTGCAGGCCTCCACATCGCCTGCGCGGACCTGTTCGAGCAGCCGTCTGGCCGGCGCGCGCAGCGGGTGCTCGCGGCCGGCCACGTACATCGGGATGTTGGAGTCGACAAACACCATCACCCGCGCCCCGCCTCGATTTCGGCGAGCATCTGTTCGATGTCGCCGGTGGGCGCACCCAGGCTGGACAGTTTCGCCAGCGGATCGGCCGGCAGACGGTCGTCGACCATGGCGCGCTCGATGGCACGCCGCACCCACGCGCCCTTCGAGAGGCGGCTTCGCTGGGCCGCCTTGCGCAGGCGGGTGTCGAGCCCCTCAGGAATCAAGACCTGAAGCCGTATGCTCATAGACTCATACTACTATGAGTATCATCGCTAGTCTAACAAGATGCCCGAATCGCACCGGGCCCTGCCGCGGGTAGCCGAGTCATCTCCTGAATCGATCCAGCAGCGTGCCGATGGACTGCAGCGCGTTGGCGACCACGTCGGGACTGGGCATCGGGATCTTCAAGTAGTCTTCGCCCGTCTGCGGATCGCGGTGGACAAAGCGAAGCCCTTCGCGCCGAGCCTCAGGCGAGGAACGGGACGCAGCCGCCAACTGCTCGAGCAGCGTCAGTCCGGTCTGCAACAGAGCTGCCCAGCCGTCAGGGCCAGCCGCAGCGGAGGGCGTCGGCTTGGTCGCGACCTCCTTCCCTGCCACGCGTGCCTCGTCGCGATCCTCTGGTTCTGGCCGTGCAGCCCCCACGTCGTCGCGATCCTCTGGTTCTGGCCGTGCAGCCCCCACGTCGTCGCGATCCTCGACGATCGATTCGGTGATGGCTGCGGTTGTCTTCTCCACGCTCTCCATGAAACGAGTCAGCCGGCTGCCGCCCAGGAACACGTCGCGCTCGCCACCATCGAGCACGCCGGCGAACATCGATTTCTTGAACTTCAGCACCGACAACATGCCCTCTTCAATCGTGCCTTGCGACACGAAGTTGACGACCCGAACCGGCTGTCGCTGGCCGAGCCGGTGCACGCGGCCAATGCGTTGCTCCAGGACGGCCGGATTCCAGGGCACATCCATGTTCACCACGACCGACGCGTGCTGAAGGTTCAGCCCGACGCCGCCCGCATCCGTCGACAGAAACGCACGGCAGCGGTCGTCCTCGCGGAAACGATCGATGAGCACCTTGCGCTGCGACGCTTCGACGCCGCCGTGGAAGAACACGTGACCGAAATGCTTCTTCTCGATCCGCCTCACCAGCAACTCGTGCATCCGGGTCCACTGGCTGAATACCACCACCTTCGAGCCCGGCTGCTCGAGCACTTCATCCAACAGTGTGGACAGCTCGTCTGCCTTCACCCCGAAGTCGGTCTCGTGATCCAACAGATACGTGCTGTCGCAGCTCATGCGCATGTTTTGAAGGGCGATCATCAGCCGGCGTTGATCCGCTTCGGACAGGAACTTGTACCGGCGCCACTTCGCGACGATTCTGGCCACCAGGTCACGGTTCTCCTCGTGATGCCGGTTCTGCTGAGGCGTCATCGGCACGAAGAAGTTCTTGTCGAGCCGCTCCGGCAGTTGTTTCAGTACCTGGTCCTTGGTCCGGCGAACCAGCATCGGTGCCAGTGTTCTGCCGATGCTATCGAGATTGCGGTAGCCCACCACCTTGCCGTGCTCGTCGTGTACCTGGTGGTCGGCCAGGAACCTGAACGTCGGCCCGAGCCGATGCCGATCGACAAACTCGACGATCGACACCAGTTCCTCCAGCCGGTTCTCCAGCGGCGTGCCCGTCAGGACGAGGGCGTAGGGCGACGCGATGCGTTTCACGCTACGAGCCGTGCGCGTGTTCCAATTCTTGATGCGCTGGGCTTCGTCGAGAATCACCAGATCCGGTGACCACGTTCCAATCAAGTCAAGATCGGCGTGAACGGTGTCGTAATTCGTGATCGTGTAGAAGCTGTCGGCAACGGCATAGTGTTGCTCGCGCCGCGCGCGCAGCCCTCCGACGACCGTCGCGCGCCGTGTCGTGAAACGCTGAATCTCGCGCTCCCACTGGTGCTTCAGCGACGTCGGACAGACGATCAACACGCGCTCGACGCCGAACAGGCGCGCCATGACTTCGGCGGCGGCCATCGCCTCAATCGTCTTGCCCAGCCCCATGTCATCCGCGATGAGACAGCGGCCGGCGCGGACGGCGAACAGCGTGCCTTCGCGTTGGTATTCGTACAGATCGCAGCCGAGCAGCGTGCGAAACCCCGGATCGAGGACGCCTCGAGGAAACGCGTCGGCGACGCTCCGCTCGCGGCGCGCGCGGTCGCGCACTTCGGCAACGAAACTCAGCACATCGTCGTCACAGCGAAGATCGTGGTCGAACCTGGCGGCTTCGGAGAGAAACGACTCGAACGTGCCGAACGCCTCGGAGCGCAGCGTCCGATGTGCGTCGAAATACTTCGCCGCCAGCGCCGCAAGCGGCCGCGGACACGCGGTGCCAGGCCGGAATCTGACCTCGCGCTTCGCGCCGTATTGCAGAACGATCTCGCTGTACATGGGCTGGAAGCCCCGCTGGAACGCGGCTCGCCCGCCTCGCTGCCGCTCGAGTCTGGCCAGCACGAACTCGATGTGCTTGCAGGTGCCCAGGGCATTGGTGACGAAGTCCGCGCAACTGCAGTAGTTGTCTCCTGGCTCGGCTCCGCGTATGGCCACTCGATAGGCGCTGCCGCTTCGCTCGTTGCGAACCTGGAAGTCCGAGAACACGCGGTCGGTACCGGTGTTGGCGACCACGAACTGCTGCTCGCGTCCAAACTGCCGGCGCAGCTCGCGCTGCCAGGATTCGAGCGACATATCGGCCGGCTTGTGCAGGCGTGACAGCTTGCGAGTGGTGGTGGCTAGCATTGGGCTTGATTCTACCCTTGCCTGTGGCTCATGTCGCGTCCCGAGCCTTCCGACGCGGATGGCCGTCACGCCGACTTGGGCGTGAACAGGATCTCTACGTCTCCGTTTCAATGCGGTTCGGTCGTTTTTCGGGCCACCACCGATGCCACCAGCGAGAGGATGTCGTCGCCGTGGGCGGCGAGCTTCGCAGGGCCGATGCCAGGGACCGCACCCAACTCGTTGAGCGAGCGGGGCAGTGCGGCGGCGATGGCGTGCAGCGTGCGGTCGTGCAGGATCACGAACGCGGCAACGGACCGCTGGCGCGCCTGTTCCAGCCGCCACGCTCGCAGCGCCTCGAGCATCTCGCGATGCGGTACGGGAAGGTGGGTGGTCGGGTCGGCGGGTCGCTCGGTCGGCAGGCTGATCGTGCGGGTTCGCTTGGCATGAGGCGCCACCGGCCGCTCAGAAGGAGAGTGACTGCGCGAGACGCGCCGCACCGACCGGGTTGGCCGGTCCACCGGAACCGCCATCGTGACGTCGCCGGCGTGGCCCGCCATCACCGCGCGGCCCAGGGGTGTCAAGCTGAGCGTCCGGTACTGATCATCCGACACGCGGACCAGGCCGGCCCCGCACGCGGCGTCTATCCACTGCTCGACGGTTCGGGGACGCTGGCCTCGCAGCACGCCGGTTGTGGACAGTCGCCTCAACGACTCCGGCAGTTCTTCCACGTCGCCCACCAGCATAGCTGCGACCTTGCGCCGGCCGTACCGCTCCCCCGCCCTCGCGATGCCAGACAGGATCTTCTGTACCATCTCGAGCGCGGCTGCCTCCAGGGGCGCACGGTGGTCGCAGTTGCCACACGCTCGGCACGGCTCGCGTGCCGCGGGGTCGCCGAAGTATCTCAGGATCGTGGCCCTCAGACATCCGGTGGCGTCGGCGTACGACACCATGCGCCGCAGTTTCTTGTGCTCGAGCTCTTTTCGCCGAGTGACGTCGGCGGGGTCGAGAGGCACCGCCAGGCTGCCCGGCGTCTCATCCCGCTCTCGATCGATCAGGAACTCCCGCGTCTTCACGTCGGCGTAGTTCCAGAGCAGCGTCGCGGTCGCTTGGCGTCCGTCCCGGCCGGCGCGGCCGATCTCCTGGTAGTACGCCTCGATCGACCCCGGGATATCGACGTGAATCACGGCCTCCACATCCGGGCGATCGATGCCCATGCCGAAAGCGTTGGTGGCGCAGACGACTCGCAGGGCCCCGGAGGCGAATCCATCCTGGACCCGCGTGCGCTCCACATCGTCGAGGCCGGCGTGGTAGGCGGCGGCCTCTATCCCGATCGCGCGCAGCGTCTGGGCGGCAGTCTCGGCCTTGCGTCGCGTCGATGCGTACACCAGCGCTCGACGATCGCCGACCAGTCCGGGCAGCAACTGCTGCTTTTCACGGTCTCCGGAGACGGGACAAACACGCAGGTTGATGTTGGGGCGGTCGAATCCAGACACGATGATCCGTGGACTTGCCAGGCCCAGAAGTTCGACGATGTCGTCGCGAACCTCGGGCGTGGCTGTGGCTGTTAGCGCCGCCATCGGCGGCCGGCCCGCCTGGCCGTCGCTCCGGCGACATTCGGCGGCCGCTGCCCGGAGTCGGCGGTAGTCGGGTCTGAAGTCGTGTCCCCACTCCGACACGCAGTGCGCCTCGTCGACGACGAACCTCGAGATCGGGATGCCGCGCAGCATCTGGACGAAGTAATCCGAGGCGAACCGCTCGGGGGCGACGTAGAGCAGACGCAGCTCGCCCTGGCGCGCGGCTCGCAGCGCTTCGCTGCGCACGTCGGGTGGAAGCAGCGAGTGCAGCGCGGCCGCACGCACGGCGCGGCGGTTCAGTTCGTCCACCTGGTCTTTCATCAGCGAGATCAGCGGCGACACGACCAGCGTGGTGCCTGGCAGCACGAGCGCGGGCAACTGGAAGCCCAGAGACTTGCCCGATCCGGTCGGCATCACCGCCAGAAGATCGTGGCCGTCGAGCACCGTCCGGACGAGATCTTCCTGGCCCACACGGAACGACGCATGGCCGAAATGCCGGTGGAGCGTTGAGAGGAGGTTTGTCATTGCCCGCGGTTCGAGGAATGAAATCGGATGCTCAGGCGGGCAGCACGTTCTCGAAGGCCTACGGCTTTCACATACCGAATGTAGCTTTATGCAGCTACATTGTCGACTGACATCGGTATGTTCCCGCTGCTAGCGATGCCGCTCGAACAATCCGCGATTCGGTGGTACCGTTTCCAGGCAGACGTTCGACCCTTGTCATGCGGAGGTATGCACGTGGCTCTTCAGGATCGCTTTGGTGTGTCCATGGATACGGAGCGGATGACGACACAGTTCATGGAGATGGTACGCATCGACAGTGAATCTGGGGATGAGGCCCGTTTCATGGCGTGGCTGGTGCCCCGACTGGAGGAGATCGGTGGCGGGGTTCAGCTCGACGCCTACGGCAACCTTATCGCCAAGCTGCCCGCGAAGCACAGCAGCGCCGAACCCATACTGCTGTCGTGCCACGGCGACACCGTCAAACCTGGAAAGGGCATCAAGCCCGTGTTGGCAAACGGTGTGATCCGATCGAGCGGCGACACCATTCTAGGCTGCGACGACAAGGCGGGTATTGCGGAGATGATGGAGGCCCTTCGGATCGCCCCTGTGCGGCCCCCCATCGAGGTCGCCATCTCGCGGCAGGAAGAAGTGGGTCTGCTCGGCGTGAAGCAGCTGGACTTCGGCCAGATCACCGCCAAGCGGGGATTCCTCCTCGACAACGATACGTTGGACACCATCATCATCGGCGGGCCGTCCTACTTCGCCATTGACGTCACCGTGAAGGGCAAGGCCGCCCACGCAGGCATGGAACCGGAGAAGGGCATCAATGCCATCCAGGCCACCGCAGCCCTCATGTGCGGCTTCACGGATGCGTCGATCTACAACAACGAGGGGATCGAAATGGCCGTGGTGGGCATCGGCGCCCGGCTGGAGCACTCCCTCGAAGAGCACATCCACGTGGAGGACATGGAGCGCGCCGTGGCGATGATGGTTGAAATCCTCAGGCTGAGCGCCTGACGGCACGCCGACGACGAGCTGAGGCGCGGCCGCTACCGCTTCTCGATCTTCATCTCGGGCGGGGGCCAACCGCACATCTTCTTGCCGTAGATGTCGTCAGGCTGAACAACCTGCGCGCCAGATTGCTGTCGGACATCCTGCGTAACCGCCGTCCCCACGACGCCCGCCAACAGCACGATAAGGCCTGTGAAAAGTAGTCTCCGCATCCGCATGGCATTCTCCTTCTCGACCGTTCAGGCCGGGGGCGGGCCGGAGTGGCCCGGGGGTATCACAGATGGGGTCGGAACGAGTTCCGGCCGAAGCTCGGCCGAAGCTCCTCGACGACGACAAGATCGTCAATAGTTCGCGCATCTCAGAGTTCTCGATTCACGACGTGCCCGCCGTCGCGGAGCAGGTCCGGCGTCTCGTGCACGGACTGGTATTCGAAGGGCGCTAGCCAAGCTAGCCGTCTGCCTCAAGAGGGAAGCCACGTCCCCGCCGGGACCAGTCCGATTCCTTCGACTCCAGACAGGGACGCCAGAGACGAGGCGTTGATCAGCCCAAGAACTGTCTTGTCGATGACAAAAGTGAAGTGCCATCACCGGCCGGCCGTCCTGTTGATTTCGTGCCGATTTTGGTTATCCACTGTGCGAAAAAGGTAGTGTTCACGTCGAGGTGGGTGCACTAAGTCGGGCACTTCGCGCGGGCACACTCCTTGCACCTCAACCTGAGAGTCCCGACCAGCAAGGGAGGGAGCCATGAAGCGGAGACGCACCCGGCCGGTCGGGCGCCTCTTGCCTTCACGCCGACAACACCAGGAGTCCACAATGAAGAACGGCATCGCACTCGGCATCATGGTCGCGCTAACCGCCACTATCGCGTGCGGCGGCAAAACCGCGTCGCCAAGCTCGCCAAGCCAGCTCCCAGCGGCGACGACGGCCTCGCCTCCGCCGGCACCGGGCCCGGCCTCGGCCGGTGGCGCAATGATTGGCGGGACAATTCGGATGTCCTCTGGCGCGCCCGCGGCCGGCTTCATGGGGGTCACGGCGACGATTATCGTCCAGGTCATCGGAACGGATATCGCCGCGACCGCCGATTCCAGCGGCGCCTTCACGCTGAACGGCGTGCCCCCGGGCAACATCACGCTGAGAATCACCGGCCCGGGCACAGATGGGACAGTCGGCCTCGGCGCGGTCCAGACAGGACAGTCGGTACAGGTGACCATCGTCTTCACGGGATCGCTAGCGGTCATCAGTGCCGATTCGCGCGTCAACGAGGGTCAGAAACGCGAGTTGGAAGGCCAGATCCAGGCGATGCAGCCGCCCAATCGCTTCGTGGTGGACTATCAGATTGTGGAGGTTGCGCCGGGTACGACACAAATCAGGCACGGCAGCCGGTCGCTGGCCTACGGGGACCTCGCCGTCGGCCACCGGCTCCACGTTCGAGGCAGCAGCAGCGTGACGCCCTTGGAGACAGTGCTCATGGCCGAGTGGATTGAGCTGCAGAACGATGGAACGCCGACGCCGGGAGAGACCCGAGAAATCGAGGGTCGTGTGGACACCCCGTTCCCGGTCAGCGGTTCCTGCGGCAACTTCCCGCTGGTGTTCACGGTGTCCGGCAAGACGGTGCGCGCCGACGCGTCCACGTCCTTCGTGCCTGGCTGCCAGGCACTGGCGGCCGGCAAGGACGTCGAGGCGAAGGGGCTTCTGCTGGCCGACGGTGTTCTTACGGCGAGCGTCGTGAAGGTGAAAGAGGCGTCCAGCGAGATCAAGGTGGAAGGCACTGTACTGGCGCTCGTGGAGGGCTCTTGCGGCGGCAAGAACCTTGCCTTCACCGTGAAGTCCAAGAGCGGGTTGACGCAGCTCGTCAAGACGGTGGCTGCGACGAAGTTCGACTCGCCGTGCTCCGCCCTCGCGATCGGCGCGAAGGTGGAGGTAAAGGGCATCCTGCAGCCGGACGGCTCGATCCTCGCGGCAAAGGTCGAGATCGAGGAGGCGCATGGCCTCGTTGAGTTCGTGGCTATGGTGTCACTGTCGACGGGCGGCGTGGGCAGCACGTAATACCGATCGGACGTCGAAAAACCGGGTGGTCAGGGACCAAGTGCTCGTCCACGTGGTCCCTGGCTGGAATCAGTGGCGTCGTCGACGAGGCAGGGCGGACTTGCAGATTGGAGATCGATGGGCCGCTATCCGGGTGTGCGCCCGGGCGCGTTCATGAGCGTGGCAGGACCTGCCCGGGGTAGAGCGCTACCGCAGCCCGTGGAATCCCAGGGCTTCCGTGAACAGCGTGAGGATGGTGTTCGCGTAGGTGGACGCCGTCGCCCAGTTGCCGTTGCCCATCTGGTTCCACGTCGGCGTCCGGCCCTTTGGCACGACCAGGTTGAACCGGGGATCGACGCAGGGGTTGGTGAGCGGCGGTACCGTGCACGTGAGTGCGGTGGG
>ERZ1292640.3770-Hain-H43-02um-R1-3770-length-11736-cov-9_pt1 | contig 11736 bp, 11 predicted proteins | sample MGYA00564404_ERZ1292640 | MGnify/ENA primary metagenome ERZ1292640 (study PRJEB36523, sample SAMEA6512636) | groundwater metagenome | collected 2019-01-08 | study: AquaDiva: Metagenomics assemblies of 32 groundwater samples | reverse complement strand
CCTTATGCCCGAGCTCCAGGGCTTTTCTCAGCACAAAACGCGTCTGCGGCATAGGACCGTCTTTGGCATCAACTAGAAGCAAAACCCCGTCCACCATTCTTAAAGTACGCTCTACCTCTCCTCCAAAATCAGCGTGTCCCGGCGTATCAACTATGTTAATCTTTGTATTTTTATAAATAACACTCGCGTTCTTCGCCTTAATTGTAATACCGCGCTCGCGCTCCAAATCCATGGAGTCCATAATACATTCTCCCATTTCTTCTATGTTGCGGTCTACGTGAGTCTGGCGCAGTATGCTGTCTACGAGCGTAGTCTTCCCATGGTCAACATGCGCAATAATAGCTATATTTCTGATATTTGTCTGGTTTGCCATAAATTTTCTCTGATTATTTAAAAATATAGAATAGTATATGATACTACTTTGGCAAAATATAAGCAAGATAATTAATCTAACCTGTTACACGTGCGAGACTAACCAGGTTAGACAAGAATTATAACGCAAAATTTATCCTATTTGGGCTTAAAAAGTGGTCCAGTTTTTCCTGAGCATTATAATACTTAGAAAAATACGGCAGCATAGCCATATCTTTAGAGTATTGCGGATTCTTTAGTAACTTTTTATAATATTCATAAGGAGTTAATCCTCTTAGAACATCCAATCTATCACGTGCAATTTTTAAATTCTTCCTAACATCATCAATTAAATCGGCATCAATAGAATCTAATACCGTTTCTAGAAATCTTATTTCTTTTTTCAAATGCTCTGCTACTAACCTAAGGTCAGAAAAATTATCACCCCATAAATCCCAAATAACATAATATTCTGCCCCCCAGATATCCATAGCATTCAATGTCTCCATGCCTTTTTGAAATGAACGTCTTGCCTCATCAGAATTTGTTACAGCAATAATCCCTTTAGCAGTAAACCCCGTGTTTTCTAAAAGTTGATTTTCTTTTCTGCATTCCTCTTTCTTTTGAAAATTTATTTCTCTATATATTCTGTTATCCTCATACTTTTCTCTAGCCTCTTCAACAATCTTGCTTATGAACCCTTTAGCATCAACTGAATCCTGAAGATATCTAAAAAAGGTTGGTGTCCATCCATAAATCTCCCTCGCTTTATAATAATCAGACGCAAAAAACCTTTTCCAAAGAAAATCACGAATTTCTTCAAAGTCACTTAAACCTATCAATTTTGATTTTTCATCTCTAGATATTTTTCCTGCTTCTTCTAGCCCACCCGCTAATCCTTCCTTAAAAGTTTTAAATCCCCCATGTTCTTTGTATCCTGAAATTTCAGTTACAGTATTTAATGAAGACCTTATTACCTCATATAAATCATAACTATGTCCTTCAAGCTCAGTTGGAAAAACGTTAATAAGTATAATATCTGAATAATCAGTAAAAATAAACTTCCTGTCAATATCAACCACTATAAGATTCTCTGGATGAGAACAAGGAATAAATCCTTCGCTAAAAAATTCAGCCATTTGCTTCCCCATGCTATACGCAACTTTTTTTACTCTCTCCGCCCTTTCTAGTGTTTTAAAAGCAACGTTTTTATTATATGTTGCTCTTACTGAACCTGGAGAAAGCCTAATTAAGTATCCCTGTTCTCTACTATCGTCCATCCTAAAATCAATATGAGATACCGCTCTAACAGTTTCTCCTTGATTAAATCCTTTTCCTATCTTCCTTTTTGTTTCCAAACCATTAAACTCTCTTTCAGATTCCTCAATTTGAGCGCCTCCTCTAAGAACTTCATAATCGGCATCAAAGCCTCCTTCTGCGTTACCAACACCTTTTATTTCCACTATAAATTCTTTATCCTTAATCTTAATAATAATTGGCACCCCATCCTTTAATAATATACCTGTCCTACCTTTGCTTCTATCTCTTTGATTCCCTGGCGTAACAGCCATAAGAACTGAATACCTGTTATCAAGCTTAGAGGAAGATGTGACTAATATATTTCCATTATTAAAAATCTCTTTTATTTCATCTGGAAGCATTAACCAGTCGTTCGTTTTATCTAATTTTGTAAGATGAACTCCTTCCTTTTTTCCCAAAATAGTAAGCGGTATTTCTCTCGCCTCTCTTCCAGGATTCCAACCTGTCCCAAATAAAACTATGCCCATCTGTGTCTTAAGTTCTCTAGTGCTCTGAAATTCTGAAGAATTAGAAAATACAGGCTGAATTCTATCTTTCGAATCCCTCATGAACCCTATCAATATATTGCTTTCGGAAGTTTTTCTTGTATCAAATCTCCTTTTAATTTCTTCAGAATAGACAATTTGAAAGGGGAGAGTTAAAGCTGAAGCAATCTTTTGACCTCTATCTAAAGCCTCGTTTCTACTAACGTTCTTGTTAAATAAAAAAGGTTTTCTCAAATATGTTTTCTCGCATAAAGTTGTACCATACGCTAGGCCATCGAAGAAAAATAGACCTGTAATTAGTGACAAGGATATAATCTTTAAATTGAAAACTTTGTTAAACTTAATCATAATCTCGGCAAAAAATAACCCTTGTTTCAGGGCTAAATGGTTGCTCTTGCTGCTATATTTACTTATAGTAAAAGTATAGCATAAAAATGCAGTTTTTCAAGAAAATCGAAGATTTTCTTGATCCTGAGTCCGCCATAGAACTTTGGCGGACGAAGGATCTATTGCCTTATTTAATTTCCTTGTAGAAGAATATCTATTTAAACCATTCAAGGATAGGGGTTTCAAAAAAATCCTTTATATTAATGCCTGAAGCGCCTATCAATATGCTTCTTTTTGTCTTATACTTCTTCCTAAAAACCTCCAAGCCTGGCAATGTTGTATGCCTTTTTCCGCTTTTAACTTCTATTGCAACCAAGTCACTGCCTTTTGATAGGATAAAGTCAACTTCATTGTTGCCTTTCCTCCAATAATAAAGTTCTACGCTATACTGTACGCCTTCGTTTACAAGATGGGCGCCTACACTAACTTCTACCAAACGGCCCCACATATCAGGATCAGAACGCCATTCTTGAAAACTTTTATTAGCTAATGATGTCATTAAAGCTGTATTTAAAGGCAGCCATTTAGGGCTTGAACTTCTCCGTCGCAATGCCCCTCCTGACCATTTTTGTAATCCCTTTATCAAAAAAGCGGATTCGAATAATTTCTGGTAATGAGCAAGAGTTACGGTATTACCTGCGTCAGCTAATTGTCCTAAAAGTTTTTGATAGGAAAGAATCTGCCCGCCATATTCGCAGGCTAAAACAAAAAGCTGCCTAAGAAGAGCTGGCTTTTCAACCCGGTTTAAAAGTAATATATCTTTTGAAATAGCTGTCTCAATCAAAGAATCCCTGACATACTGCGCCCATCTTTCTTCATTGTCAATCAGACTGGCAGCTCCAGGATAACCGCCAAAATATATAAACTTGTCGATATCCCAATTAAAGCAATCCCTGCACTCCTTCCATGACCAATGCCCTGATCTTATAATCTCAAAACGTCCTGCAAGGCTTTCGGTTAATCCCTTTTGAATCAAAAGACTAGACGAACCCAAGAGAACTACTTTAAGATTAATATCCTGCCTTGTATCCTCATCCCATAACCTCTTAACTTCCTCTGACCAATTTGATATTTTCTGGATTTCATCTAATACGAGAATGGAGGATTTTTTATCTCTGGCTATTCTCCTGCCTGTATCCCATTGTTGAGATATCCACTCTATTGGCGGCGGAGCAGGTAAATCAGCAGCGGCATAATAATATGGAATACCTATAACTTCAAGGACCTGTCGGATAGCAATCGTTTTTCCTACCTGCCTTGGCCCAGAAATAACCTGAATGAAATTCCTGTTTTCTTTAAGGCGTTGAGTAATCGTACCTGTTATATCTCTTTTAAATATTGGTAGTTGCATAAATTAACTCCATTATCTCAATCTACTGAGTAATTATACACTAGGTTTTTAGAAAAGTCAAGTGCTACAGTCAATTTTTTAATGCTCTCCGATAGGAATATACAGGTGCAGGGAACAGGCATGCCTGTTCCCTACTTAATAATTTCCAATTGGGACATGTCGTGAATAACTATCTCAGGATGGCCTTTATATTCCTTTATCAAGCCATAGACTCTTACTGTTTTGCCTTTAAAATATTTATTAGGCGACCTGGCCATGTCTTTAAGCCCGAAAGGGATATTATTTTTATATATCACTGCTTTAAAATTATTTTTAAACTTCAATATTAATAATTTTTCTGTCAGATGGGTATCAGTGACCTGAGCCTCTATCATCCTTACCCTGCCTATGTTATCTTTTGCCTGGGCCGTAGTGATCCTGCCTTTTTCTGAATCCAGATCTGACCAGAGCCCTCTTTTATTATCCCTTGCCTCTTTCTGCGCCTCCAGAAACTTCTCGGTATATTTCACATTCGGAGGATATGTATATATCATTCCGTAACCCTGCTTCACCATCTCCATGTTCGCCATATTTTCTCCCGCATACACATACGCGAGAAGGCGTTTATATTTATCTCTTTTCTGAACATCAAATTCCAGCCTCACGGACTTGCCTTCGACAAGTTTTTTATTAAACGCGCTGGCTTCTTCCGCGTAAGGGCGGGGTTTATAAATCCACTCTGAATCCTTTTTCTCTCTTACTTCAGGCGTATCTATCCCTATATATCTCACTTTTTCTCTGTTGGAAAGCTCTATGGTATCACCGTCCATAACCCTGCTTACCGTATAGTACTTATGCGGTCCAATATTATTAAATCGCGTTGTTAAATTTGTGTGCCTGGAAAAATTTATAATTAAAGAGGTGATAAGAAGAGCTGCGAGGGATACAACATACCTTGTCTGGCGTTTCATTTTATTATTTTAAGACAAGCGGGTTATACCTATATTTCGCGAATATTGTATACGCCGTGCCTGCTGTTGAACCTGTCCTTGTGCCACGGGCAACTCTCCAGCCGTGGCCTGTATCCACGTCATCCTGAGATGCGTAAGGAAGACAACCCTGGCCCTGGCCTACCCTGGAGAGACTTGATATAATCATCTTTTCCATTTCAGATAGATAGAAATCCGCTTTTTTATTATAATACGAAGCTCTGTTAAACTCGCTCTGATCTTTGTAATATTCAGCCATTATGCTGAAAGATACTGCCATCTGGCTGGTCCATTCAGTAGATATAATGCCGCCTCTTGCCAGATGCTCATATTTTCCAAAATCAAAACCAGTAACCTTTGAATTGCCTCCGTCCTGTCTTATATAATTTACGGTTACCAGGCAATTTGTCTCTGCGAAATCTATAATCTGGTCAGGATCCATACCTGATTCCCTGAGAAGCTGAGGGCCTATTGCCGCAATAGCCCACGCAAACGTATCTGTGGCTATAGTCGCATCGCCCTTACCTCTGTTAAGCCTGCACTCCAGCCTGTTGAAAGAATTTTTCTTAAGCCATTCAAATGTCCTGGCCTGCGCCTCCAGGTATATATCTTCTTCTGTTATTTTATAAAGCATGCCGAAAAAAGCATAAGCGTCCAAATTATGCTCTGTGCTGAACCATTCAAATTTAGGCCCGCCTTTTATGCCGAAACCCTTATCCAGCCTCTGAAGCGTTATAAGCCATCTGGCAACATCCTCTGCGACTGAAAGATATGCCTCGTCTTTGAACTTTTTAGTATATTGGACTATCGCTATGCCAAGCCATATATTAGGTCCGCTGTGCGCATGATATTCCACAACCTTTCCTGTATGCGAATCATAAGCATTTGCAAAAGCGCCTTCAGCCTTTTCAGCCTTGTCTCTGTAGAAATTGAGTATCGACTTTGCGTTTTCCTGGTCTCCCATCAACGTAAAACACTGGCACGCAAGAGATTCATCATAAGTAAAAGCCCACTCTTCCAGATCCTTGTCGCCCTCATAGCTCATCACAAGCCCTGTGCGCTTCGACTGATGGTTTTTTATCCATTGATACATGCCTGCTATGTTTTTTTCTTCTACGGGGTTAAAAGAGGATAGAAGGTTCTTCAGGTTATCCTCGGTTGAAATTTTCTGTTTAGAAAGCTTTAAAACCCTGTTTTTTAAATACGTATTTTCTTTGGTGAGATTTTCCATGCTGCTGTTAAATCTGGCCCTCTGGGAAAGCACATGCTTAATCACTTCTTTAGCCTTGTCTTTATCTTCCTTGAGATATGTTATAAGCCTGTCTTTTGTCTTAGCGTTCCCGACCACCTTTTCCAGGTCTTTAATCCTTACTTTATACTCTTCTATCCTGTCCTCATTCAATACTATCTTGCATCCTATCACATCCTGTTTATTATCAAGATCCAGGATCTTTTTTTCAAGCTCAGCCTTTTTAGTGGAAAGCCTGCCCAGCTCTTCTACCAGTTTTCTGTTTTCAGAATTAGCTTTGAAGCTAGCGGTGTAAAAATACGCGAGGCCAGATACCAGAAAAAAAAAGAATACAGCTATAATGGCAGGCGTCAGTATTGCCCTCCGGGCGTGAAAATAAATTCTCCGGCTGTCTTTTGGGTCTATTTGTAAAAATGAAAGGCCTATCAGGTACTTATTGGGATAACCTGATTTTATTTTTTCGTGCCAGGAAATCTTTGCTATTGCCTTGGTTTCAGGCCTGGATAGAGGCACGTGAAGCCTGATGTCTAATTTAGCCCTGCCTTCTCTCAACACCTGTTCAAGGCTTTCTTCTAAATTATTTACCTCTAAGCAGATGCCGCCCTTGCCGACATCCCTTGTGAATCCCTGTTTTATCTCGCTTACCGAACCGGATGTTTCAGGATCTATGAACTGGAATTCCACAGGAAATATGACATTAAGCCTTATATATTTCCTGCGTTCAATAGTTTCAGGTTTATTGCCCATTAAATAAAATATTAACAGCAATCTGCCATAAAATCAAGTAAAAATCGCTGAACTTATGCGGAACGTTACGCTGAACCTGCGCGGAACTTCCACGTATGTTCCGCATTAGTTCCGCGGGCTTTTATGAGTTCCGCGTTGGTTCTGCGATGGGCGGATAAAGAAATAGGATAGCAAAAAAGCAGCAAGTATTAAGGAGAAGAATAAAAAATTTATCCCGCCATTGGGCAGGGTATTTTGTTCTCGGGTTTTAATATCCTGTGAATTTATTTCAGGTTCTACTGGAATGGTATTTTTTGCGGCATAATTAAATTCATTGCCCTGTTCTTCTGAGACAGCCTGGACAAAAGGATGGAGGTTCTTTTCCCTCTCTTCCCTTGCAGGTATTACGCTCTCTGCTATCTTCTGCTTCTCTTCGGAATAATTTTCATCAGAAGGCCGTAGGCCATATGCAGGGACAGCGTATTGCGCTGTCCCTGCAAAAATCAATATTATTAAAAAGATCTTCATTCCCACCACCTTATAATATCCACTTTCTTGGAAAAAGGAAGCCCTACATCTATAATTCTATTCTCGCCTGTTGAATACCTGGAATTAATCCTCTCGTCATAATTTACAGTAAGGGTGTTGCTGTATATAATAGCCTCATCTTTTGAAATAACTGCCCCGTTTACAGTAGCGCCATTGCCGACTTTCCCTGCAAATGCGTGATTTGTATAAAAAACTCCGTCGAGTTTGCTTACGCTATTCGTAGCTATGTCTCCAAAACTTGAAACACCTGCGGGACAATTTGCAAAATTATTTATGGGCGTCTGAGTCTGGACGCTGGCCCATGTATAGTTACTGTCCTTTACACCGTCTCCGTCCAGGTCTTCATACTGGCTCTGGAATATCCCGTCATTTTCTCCTGTATCATACGTATCTGGAATGCCGTCACGCCCGGCATCTTCGTTTCCCATGCTGAATAGCCAATTATTTGCGTACCATGACCCGCCTGTCTTTCCTGTATAATCGCCCAATACAATGCTCTGTTTCGCGGCAAAACCAACCAGGTCTTTATCTTTCTGCGCCATCACCCAGTTATCTAAAGCATCTGGATTATTTGAACTGGGCCTCGGGCTTCCCGGCGCATTCTTGTAAGTAAGGTCGTTTGCAACATAAATATTCCTGCCTGCATAAATAGTTCCCTGGCCTTTTATAACGCCTTTTATCACCACGTCCCCTCTTATTACAACAGTGCCTGTCACCTCTATGGGCTTTGAGCTGGTTCCTATTAAAACAATATTCCCGCTTTCTCCAGCGTCGTCTCCAAAAACATTATTGATAATTGTTGCTCCGTTTATTACAACGCTTCCGCCTTTTGTCTTTGCTATATTTTCGTAATAAGCCAGGTCGTTCAGATTAGGCATATCAAGCTTATCAGAAAAGGGGTGCTGATTTGAGGCATCCCCTCCGGAACCTCTTATGCCCTGGCCTCCGTCATATATTTCAAAACCGGCATAAATATTTCCTTCAACCATTGGGTTATCCCTGAAATCAAACCTGCCGTTAGAGCGGATATCTCCCCTGGATGTAATCCCCCTGCCGTAAAACCAGCCCCAGTTATTTACAAAATAGCCGTAATTAAAAACCTGCGAAGGGGAGTTCTTCTGTATTATAGAATTAAGCGTCTTCGTAGAGTTTCCAACTGTGCTTGTGGATGTAATTTGATACAGATTATTACCCAGGCTCGCAACAGTTACATTGATATCCCTATCCTCAAGATAATTAGCCGCATTATTAGCGCCCTTCAGCTTGAATGTTTCAAAGTTTAATATATTACTATTTTTTATCCTCCAGCAAGCCCTTTCTATTCCTGAACTTGCCAGATAGAAAGCCTTTTCCGAATCTGCCTGCCTCTCTGTCTGCTTGGATTCGCTGGTTGTCATATAAAGATAAGAACTGCCGCCCATAAAAAGCAAGCTCATGAAAACCATAGCTATTACCAAAGCAAAACCTTTTTTATTCATATTACATGTTCCTCATGCTGACTGAAGTTGTCATGCTGGACCAGTGGGCCCCGTATAATGCGTCGTTTCTATACAGCTTGAAAGCGATAATCGCAAGATTGCCCGATACCTGAAAAAAAGGTATGTTTGATTCTTTCGATACATTGCGCAATAAAGTGACCTCGTTTCCGGAAACAGCAGTATTTGGATCATACATAATATTTGTCCCTGAAATATAATATTCACAGGTCACATCATCGGATGCATTGTTGTAAGTCCTGTTAGGGTCTGTTATAAATCTTATCCTGTCTCCGTTATCAAATATAACGGCGCCTGTTGCAGAGCGCAGATTCTTCGCGATCTTATCCAAAGCAATCCTGCCCGTAGACTGAAATGTGATCTGCGTGAAACCTGCCTTCCATAATCTCTGCGAAATCAGTTGAGACGACGCCACAACTCCCAGAATAATAAGCATTATGCCGGCAGCCACCATTAATTCCGTAAGGGTAAAACCTTTTTCTTTCATATATCTTTATAGATACGAAGTCATTGTGGATGTTGCGACCTCGCTCATTACTCCGTAATAATCATTCCATGAAATATTCACTGTAATCTTATAGCCTTCGCTTACACTGGCAACGCTTGTAATCATTGTTCCGTTGATATCATCGCTGGCAGCAGCTGTCTTCCCTGTGTCTATTTTTACGGTCTTTGTAACAGGATAATTGCCTGTATTTATACCTTCGTAAGATGCGCTTATAAGAGATTCTATCTCTGCCTGAGCCAGATTCACTGCCATGAGCTTATGCCTGGCAATGCTGGATTGCACTGCTCCCAGAGAATACAGCTGGATCATCCCTACCAGCACAAATCCTACAATAACCATGCTCACCACTACTTCAAAAATAGTCAAGCCATTAGGCCTGTTCTTCATACTCACAAAACCCTCCACTATAAAGTATACCTCAAAAACAAGGCATATTCAATGGTGAGGGCAGTGGTTTATTCTGTTTTATCAGGAATATTATTCAGGATTTGTTCTTCTACGAATATGGGAGCTTTGGCGCGGATTGCTATTGCGATGCTGTCGCTGGGCCTGGCGTCTACCTCTTCTGTGCGGCTATCAACTGATATGACAAGTTTTGCGAAAAATGTATTATTTTCTAATTTATTAATTACTATTTTATCTATCTTTGCGCCTAATTGCGTTATAGCGTTATAAAATAAATCGTGCGTCATGGGCCTGGGAGGATTTACCCCGCTTATTTTCATTTTGATCGCGGTAACTTCCATGATTCCTATTACAATAGGCAGTATGCGCTCACCCTTTTTTTCCTTAAGCACAATAACCTGCTCGCCCCTATTCTCGTCTATCCTTATCTTATTTAATTCCATTTCTACAATAGCCATGGTAAGAAAAATATTATCACATGAATTACCAGTTGTCAAGCCCCGCCCTTTTGGCATAAGTTTTTGAAACCCATTATTCTTCCAAAAGGGCGGGGCAAGCCGCCTAAGAGATTATTAATGCTTTTGCTGCATTATCCAAAGACATTTTTACAGACAGGCTCAGTCCCTTGCCAAACTCATTCGATTCCGGCTTTATGCCTAATATATAGATATCTGCATTGGTAGATTCTTTTAAATATTCTATTAATAATTTTGGGGAAACATCGTGCGTTGAAATCTTGCCTGTCCTCAGATCGTCTCCTTTAAATATTCTTGTTTCGCCAGGCCTTCCATCAAAAGAAATCGCGTCTACAATAATAATAGTATCCGGATTTAACCTTGCTACAACGCCTGTCCAGTTTTCAGGCGTTGTGCCAGCGTCTATAACCTCATAAGGCGCTTTGCCTTTTATCATAGCGGCAAAATAAGGCCCTAGCCCGTCATCCCCACGCTCAATATTTCCGATGCAAAGCATGACAACCTTGCCTTTTAAAATATTTTTTAAGCTTATCATAAACTATATGCCCTCTCCCATTTATGGGAGAGGGTTAGGGTGAGGGTTCTACGTATTAAGCGTGACTTCCCTGCGGCATTTCGGACAGAGTATTTTAATTCTATCCTGGCGGGTCAAGTCTTCTGATTTTTGGATACCGAGATATGCTAATTTAAGCTCTTTTAAAGCGGATAGATAAGACGTAGGGCTTGAATATGCCAAAGGCCCAAGTTTTTTCGCAACCCAAGACAAGTGGTCTTTTGCGCCAACTACACAGCCGCAGCCTTCACATAAAGCCAATTCCTTTTCAACGGATTCTATCGCCTGACTCCTGTCAAATAACGCCAAGTCAAATTTATTGGAAAGTTTTATGCCTTCCTGGGTAATACAGGCTGCCTGGCATTGTCCGCAGAATATGCAGGAATCATAGCGAAGCTCCAGTCTTCTTAGAGGAGGTTCTGCGTCAGGCGTATCTTTCACTTCTATACAGCCTGTGGGGCAAACCTCTGCGCACGCCCTGCACCCTACGCATCCGTCTTTGAAATATTCAGGTTTCCCTCTGAAACGTTTTTCAGGCACGTGCGGCTCAAACGGAAATTTAGACGTATACGGCCCTTTTATTAACGCTGTTATAGCTTCTTTTAATTCTCGTAATTTTGGATATCGCATCAGTTACCGTCCTCGGCGTATTTATCCACTACACTCTTAGGCCAGAGCTTTACGCCTGATTTATGCGCGCCTCTTGCAAGCGCGTGGCCTGCAACAGGCGAAGTAAGAAGCAAAAATATCGCCACCAGAATTGCCTTTACCCCTGTCGTACCTAATCCCTTTAATACAAACGTGCCTAAAAGGATACTGCATGTGCCCAGGGTAACGCATTTGGTTGTAGCCTGCAGCCTGTTATAGACATCAGGAAGCCTGAGTAAACCAATGCACCCGAATATATCAAAC
>ERZ1292640.3769-Hain-H43-02um-R1-3769-length-11737-cov-8_pt1 | contig 11737 bp, 6 predicted proteins | sample MGYA00564404_ERZ1292640 | MGnify/ENA primary metagenome ERZ1292640 (study PRJEB36523, sample SAMEA6512636) | groundwater metagenome | collected 2019-01-08 | study: AquaDiva: Metagenomics assemblies of 32 groundwater samples | reverse complement strand
CCGCGCAGCAACTGCAGGCGCAGATGGCCTCGCCGCAGTTCGTGTCGAACAAGGTCTTTCGCCAGTCGCTGTTTGGCGACCATCCCTACGCGCGCACGGGACCGACCGTGGAAAGCCTCCCGGGGATCGACCGCGCCGCCATTGCCGCGTATCACTCGACCTACTACCGGCCGAACAACTCGTACCTGGTGGTGGTCGGCGACGCCGCGCCCGAGACGGTGTTTGCGGTGGCCGAGCAGGCCTTCGCGAGCTGGACCCGCGCGGCCATCCCCGAGGCAAAGACGCCGGCCATGCCCGCCATGAAGGGCCGCCGCCTGGTGTTCGTGCAGCGGCCCAACAGCGTGCAGTCGTCGATCTCGGTCGGGAACTTTGCGATCAAGCGCGACGACCCGCGGTGGTACACGCTGCAGTTGACGAACCAGATCTACGGCGCTGCCTTCGACTCGCGGCTGGTCCGGAACATCCGCGAGGAGAAGGGCTACACCTACTCGCCGCAATCACAGTTCCAGGCCATGGCCGAGGGCGGCTTCTACCGCGCGGCGGCCGACGTGCGCAACGACGTGACCGGCGCCACGCTCAAGGAGATTTACGCCGAGATCGACAAGCTGCGCGCCGGCGGTCCCGAGACCGAGGAGCTCGCCGACGCCAAGCAGTACTCACGCGGCTTGTTCCTGATCCAGAACGCCACCCAGGCCGGCTTTGCCGGCACCGTGAACACCGTGAATACGTTCGCGCTGCCCAAGGACTATCCGGAAACGTTCCAGCGGCAGATCTCGCAGCCTTCGGCCGAGGCCATCAAGACCGGCGCCGAGATGCTGCTGGGGTCGGAGAATTCGGTGGTGGTGATCGTCGGCGACTACGCGAAGGTGAAGGACCAGTTGGCGGCTTTCACCAACATCACCTTCGTCGATCTCAGCGGCAAGCCGATTCCCGAGCCGAAGTAGCGAGTCATGGATCGAGCGGGTCGGTCGCGTCGGCATGCAGCGACAGCACGGCCGGCCTGAACTCGAGGTCGAACCGCGACAGCCGCGACCCGATGTCGCCCGGCAGGTAGCCGAGTTCTTTCAGGCAGCGTTCGCGGAACACCGTTCCGCTGATGTAAGCGCTTTGCGACTGATCGGTCGTGATGAGCATGGCCTTGTCCACGGCCAGGCCGTAGCGGAAGGCCAGGCGGGCAGCGTTGCGCAGGTTGGTGGTGGTGTGCCGCGCGTGCGGATCGATCAGGATGGCGGCCGCCGGCACGCCGAAGTCGCGAATCAGCGACTGCTTCATCTCGAACGCTTCGTTGTAGGGCGTCTGGTTGGGATGAACGTAGCCGCCCGAGACGATGATGAACGGCGCCTTGCCGGCGCGGTAGCGCGCCACCGCCAGCTCCAGTCGCATCTTCGCCCACGGGTCGAGCCGCACGTCGGGACGGTCGGGACCCGCGCCGGGCACCAGGATCGCGGAGTACTCGAAGCGCTGCCACTCGATCGCGGCCACCCGCCGCCGGGTGGCGGCGTTCTCGCCGAGGTGCAGGGGTTCGAACCGGGCAGCTTCGTCGCGGCGATTGGCATCCAGCAGCCGGCTCGCAAACGCCAGCGCCGGATCGTAGAACACCTTGAGATCGGCCCGGCCCTCGTGCAGCACGGCGACCATGATGTCGATCAACCGCCGGTACGATTCCGATTGGGGGTCGTACGAGACCGAGTCGATCTTGTCGTAACGAGGCGGCAGCCCCAGCGCGTAGACGTCGATGATGCGGTTCAGTCCGGCGGCGGCCTCCCGCCAGGCCGCGTCGAGCAGCGCCGCGGGCGCCAGCGCGTCGTGCCGCTGAAACAGACCGGTGTTCCGCAGCTCCTGAACCAGCGTCTTGAACCGATCATCCGTGTCGGCCAGGCCGCGCAACGCCCGAGCCGCGGTCTCGATGTCAGCCTCGTTCCACCGCAGCGCGTCCGCATGGCATTTCAACCTCGCCGCGCACGAGTCGGCCGCCCGGGCCAGGGCGGCGAGCCGTGCGCGGTGCAGCGACGACAGCGCCGGCGTCGTCCGGACCGCGTCCTTCAACGCGGCCGCCCGAGAGATGGCGTCGAACAGGTAGAAGTTCTTGTCGATCAAGGGATTGGCCATGGCGATTGGCTCCCAGCGTCCGCCGGTTTTCGGGGGGGGCGGCGCGCCAGGCACCGCGGCCGGCGCGCTGCCGGTCGCCGGGTTGTAGCGCGGATGGGCCGGGCTGATGGGGTTGCCCGCGGGATCGTTTTCGGGCGCTGTGGCGCTGCGCACCCAGGCGGTGTGGGCCAGGTCGCGCAACAGCGCTGCGCCTCGCGCCGCCTGCTGGATGACCAGGGCGCGCGCCTCGGGGTCGCTGCCCGTGACCAGCGCGCCACGCTTCTCGAGCTGGTAGACGCGCTCGGTGTGGCGTCCCGATTCATCGAGGTGCTGGAGGATGGTGACAAAGGGGTCCGCCAACACCCGGGCCGGCGGCACTTGCGGCAGCAGGTCGGCGCCCTCCAGGTTCATCAGATCGACAAAGCGGGTCTCGAACAGCCCGTGGACCTGCGGATTCGTGGTGTAGGCGCCCGGGTTGGCGCCTTGCCAGCCGTCGTGATGCACGGTGTCGTGAAGGGGCTGCGCGCCGTCACCGGTGTAGTGGCCGGTCCACCCCATGTAGAACGCGATCTCCTGTTCGATGAAGCGGGTGTCGGCCTTGCGCGCCACGGCGTCGTGGTAGCGGCGCATGCCGGTCAGCATGCGTTCGTATCCCTCGACCGCCGCATACGGCATGGTGCCGGTCCACCGCACGTTGGTCAGCGCCGCCGCCGGATCGCCGGCCGCCGCGAGGCGTCGTTGTTCGTCATACAGCTTGAGGACGAACTCGTAGCGCGACCGCGGGATGTCGGTCATGAACGAGAACTGCTCCTTGAACCAGCCGTGATTGGGATCCTCGAGCATCTTCAGGAACGGCTCGGACGGCCGGCGCCACGCATCCGGGATCACCGCGAGATAGGCAATCCAGTCCTCGTGATTCTTCAGGAAAACCGGACCATCGCCGGGAATCGTCTGAACCGCCACGCGGTTGATCCAGGTGTGCGCCCGGACCCCCCAGGCGGCCCCGCTGGCCTGGGCCAGCACGGCGAGCGCGAGCGCGAGCAAAATCGGGAAACGTTTCATCGGTAGCTCCTAGAACAGCACACGCGCGCCGACCTGCACGTAGCGGCCCGGTCGCGTGCCGGTGATGCGACCGAAGTCGGCGGCCCCGTCGCGATTGACCACTGCGCCGGTGCAGCCAGCGATGCTGCAGGAGGCGTTCAGCCTGTTCGCCAGGTTCTCCGACTCGACCATCAGTTCCAGCGACGAGGATCCCGAGAAGCGGAATCGCCGCGACAGGCGGAAGTCGATCTGGAAGTAGTTGGGGCCCGTGAAGGCGTTGCGCTCGCGGGACGGCAGGCGATCGTTGAGCACGAGGTCGTTATTGAGGTCGGCGCCGGCCAGGGCGTTGACCGGGAAGCCGCTGTTGTAGAACATCAGCGTCGAGAACTGGAAGCCGTTCAGCCAGCCGAACCCGCTCGCGCTGATCTCCGGGATGTAGGTGGCCTGTGCACTCACGCTGTGACGCAGGTCGCCGGGGCTGGCGCCCCAGTCACGCTCAGGATCGGCGGGATCCATCAGGGCGCCGCCCTCCATGTCGCCGATGCTCATGGCTTTCGAGTAGCTGTATGAGCCGCTCAATTGGAGGCCGGCCGCGAGCCGCTGGCGGACGGTGAGATCGAGTCCGTGATAGGTTCCCCGGCCCTTGCTCTCGACCAGATTGATCGCGCGAAACTGCGGAATGGGACGATTGGCGGAACCGGTATAGACCGGCCGTCCATCGGCCAGGGTCGAGACCACGGGACCGAGATTGATGTCGTGCGAGTACGGAGCGTCGCGGTGCGCCCAGTAGGAGTAGCCGACCGACGCGAGCAGGTGGTCGGTCACCTGTCGCTCCATGGTCACGCTCGCCTGGTGGGCGAACATGATCTCGAAGTCTTCCGGGAACACGGTGATGCTGGGTGGCGTCGAGAACGCGGCGTCGCCGGTCGCCAGCAGGTTGGGATAGAGCGGCGCCCGTGCGTCGGTGCCGGGCACGACATAGCTCAGGATGCGCCGCCCGTTGAGCTGCGCGGCGTTGACGATCAGGCCCAGGCTGGTGGTGTCGTAGAACATGCCGTAGCCGCCACGAACGGCTGTCCGATCGCCGCCAAGCGGACGCCACGTGACGCCGAGTCGAGGCGCGATGTTGTTGGTGTCGTTGGCGACCCGGCGCGAGAGCGGGTACGGCGCGTCGGCATCGAGCAGCGGAAAGCGCGTCAGCTCGTAGCGCACGCCGGCGCTGAGCGTGAGGTTGGGCCGGAGTCGAATCTCGTCCTGGGCAAACAGGTTGAGGTAGTGAAACCGCAACGCCACCGTCGGGTCACCGAGTTGCTGCTGCAACTGGGTATACGTGAACTGACGGCCGGTCGCCGGGTCGATCGCGCCGGCCGTGGCGTTGAGATAGTGGTTGAGCGGCGTGACCGCCGGCCGTGCGGCGGTCGCCGGCAGGCCCGAGAAGGTGAACACACGCGTCAGCGCGCTGGTCACGTCGAAGCCGGTGGTTTGATAGTCGACACCGGCCTTGAGTGAGTGCCGGCCACGGGTCCAGGTGATGTTGTCGATGACCTGAAGGCTTGCTTCCACACTCGCAGAGCCGGCCAGCGGGTTGACCCCAAAGTTGGCGACGCCCGTGATGTTGACGTGAGCGCCATTCGCGCTGCCATTGCCGTACGGTTCACGCTGCTCGCTGCGGCGGTTGAAGCCCAGCCGAAGTTCATTCAGCAGGCCGGCGCCGACCGTGGTCGCCAGCTGCGCGCCGATGCCGTACATCCGATCCTTGAAGGTCACACTCCGGCTCGGCGTGGTCAGCCCGCCGCCGCCACCTGGTTGATCGTTGGTGAACCGGTTGTAGCGCACGAAACCGCTGTTGTTGTCGTTGGCGCGATAGTTCACCTTCACGCTCGGCGTATGGAAGGTCTCGCCAAACGGCGAGTTCCCCAGGTCCGAGGCCGGCAGGCCGATCGCGGCGGCCGAAGCGGGATTGATGGTCACGGGCTGCGGCGCCTTGAGCGGGTTGTACTCGTAGTTGGCAAAGAAGAACGCCCGGTCCTTGATCAGCGGACCGCCGGCGTTGCCTTGCACCATCCACCACTTCTGCTGCGGCTTGACCGACGCGAGGGGCGGCCGCGCCGACCAGTCGTTCGGACGCACCAGTACCATCGCCCCGCCGCGAAATTCCCTGGAGCCGGAGCGGCTGATGACGTTAATCACGCCGCCGGCGGCGCGGCCGAACTCGGCTGAGTAGGCGCCGGTGAGCACCTGCATCTCCTCGACGTTTTCGGGCGTGCTGATGACCAGTCGAATCTGGCGGTTGGTGCGGCGCTGCGAGTTGTCGAGGCCGTCCATCGACCAGGTCATGCGGTTGTGCCCGCCGACCAGGAACTGCGTCGTGCCGAACCCGGTGCTGGGCAGGCCCTTCACACCGGGCCCGACCAGGTGGAAGTTGTAGATGTTGCGCGAGGTGATGGGCAGCGCCCTGACGGCTTCGGCCCCGAGCACCTCGCCCGACGCGCCCTGGCCGGCCAGTACCATCGAGGCGTCGCCGGTGACGGTGACGGTCTCGCTCGCGGCGCCAATCGCGAGAGTCACTTCAATCCGCGCCTGCGTTCCGACGTTCAGCCGAACGCCGGTCCGCTGATACTCGGCAAAGCCGGAGGCGGTCACGATGACCTGATACTCGCCCACCTGCAAGAGCGGAAACCGGAAATAACCGGCGGCGTCGGCGGTGGCTTCATGGATCTGGCTCGTGGCGAGGTTCACGGCGATGATCTTGGCCGACGGCACCGAGGCACCGCTCGGGTCCCTGACGAAACCGTCCAGGGCGCCATCGCTCGCATTGCTTTGCGCGAGGCCGGAGGCCGGGCAGGCCAGCAGCAGTAGGAATGCCAGAAAAAGAAAACGTCGCATTGGTCACCCTCCCAGGTGCTTACAGTCGTTGCAGACCGATGTAAGCACCCGCGAGTGACGTCAGCGCGAACGGCGCGTAACGTTGCTGTTCGACCCGCGCTGCGGGACGTGAGGTGAAGACAGCATGACGGTCGAAGCCAGTGTGATCGGATACAATCGCCTCCTCCTCCCCAGGAGTCCGCGATGCGCGCAGTCGTGACGCTCGTAATGGTGGCCGTGCTGCCGGTCGTGGTGGCGGCCCAGCTACCCCGCGACCTTGGTGCGATTGCCCGCAAGCTGCCCTCGCTCGACGGGTTGCTGCGCGGCGCCCCGCTGACCACCAATTTCGACGACACGGGCAGGCAGCTTCCGGTTCTCGACCGAAGGGAAACGCGCCGGCAAGCGCAGCCCCTGCGCAGCCTCCCGCGGACGGCGACCGGCGGCTTCAGGCTCCAGCCGGGCTTGTGGGAAGGCACCTTCGAAAGTTACTGCCTGCGCACGGCGACGCATGCGCCCGGCAAGGGTGATGGCTTCCTGCTGGCGCCGATCAAGGGCGCGCGCGCCGGAGCCATCCGGGCCATCCTCTCCGCCACCGTCAAGCATCCGCAGATCCCCCGCGGCGACGTGCAGTTGCTGCTGTGGGCCATCCTGTCCAGGGTCCGGGTGAGCGACATGCCACCGCGGCTGCAGCTGGCCGCGCGGACCTTGTTGCCCGCCGGCGAGATTCGCGCCATCAACGCCACGGGGCTCGAGGTGCTGGCGGCGGCCGAGCGCACGCGGCTGTTCCGCGGCCTGGCAGCGCCGGTCAGGCAGGCGCTCGAGATCGAATCAGACTTGCGTTACCAGTTCAGCCGCGCCGATGTCAGGTACGAGGAGATCGAACGGATTGCCGTGCTGAGCGGTGTGCGGCCCGAGGATAACCGTAACGCCATCAAGCGCGGACAGTGGTCGCGCGACCCGCGCGGGTACTTCATCCGCTTCTTTCCCGACTCGTTCGCGAATACCCGGGTCGAGGTCCTCGTCCCCGGGCGCGTGACCGTGACCCGAGACCGGCTGAATCGCATCATCGCGATCGAGGATGCGCGCGGCGGGCGCACCGAGACCGTTTATGACGACACCATCGCACCGCGCCCGCATCCGCGCGACTCGCAGCTGAAGGCCTACGCCTTCCAGACCATCCGTTTCATCAGGCGGGTCAACGGCAAGCCGGAGGTCCACGAGATTCACGACCAGGGGTGGACCTTCCACCGGTCGCGCCCGCGTGCTCGCGGGGCGTGGGCGGCGCCGGTGAGGCGCGTGATCAACGCGGCCTACCGGCTGCCTGCTGCGGTCATGGCGATGCAAGGTGGCTTCGGCCGCTGGGGCGAGCGGGTCGAGCAGGCGCAGGACGTTCACGACCGCTACGAGTTCTATCGCGACCGCGCCGACCGTGCGACCGACGACCCGAGCGAGGATGCGGTTGACGAGCTCGAAGACACCGATCACTACCGCGATGGCGTCGACGCCGCCACCTCGGTCGATCCAGGTGACCGGATGGAATGGATCATCGATCACCAGGAACGCGAGACCGGTGCGCTCGAATGGGCGATCGCGGTGCTCGAAGGCTTGCCCGGCGGGTCGACCACCGACGACCCGCCGGCGTGGGAGCCGGGCGGCGGCGTGGCGGTGCCGTCGCGCGGCGGCCAGACGCTGGGGATCTCAGGCCGCTAGGTGAGCGCTACACGCGGACGAGGTCTGGCTGCCATTGCTTGATCATCTTCTTGATGTCGCCCTGCTTGGTGCCGTCCTTCAGCACGGTGCCTACCAACTCGGCCATCTCGCCATCGCTGGCAAAGCGCAGCGCCACGAGCTGCGGCACGGTCAGGTCGTTGAAGCGCGCGTACAGATCGGCCGGCAGCAACGGCTGCAGTCGCAGCCGCATCTCGAGCTTGATCAGCCGGTCCTGCGCGGTCAGCGCTTGGATTCGGGCGAGGAACGCCACCGTCAGGATCGCGGCTGCCACGACGAAGGCAAATGCGGAACTGCGCGACGGGTTGGCATAGAGGTGACGCCCCTCGTTGATCGTGTGGAGCAAGAGCACCGGAGCAGCGAAGAAATGAAACGCCGGGAGCCACCGAACGTGGTTCTTATAGGACTGGACTGCCATGCGAAGCCCTCCTTCAGGGGGCCTCAGCATACTCCGGATTGGCGGGCCGCACACGGCCGGCAGTGGGTTGGGTGTCGTGACGGCCGGAGGCTGTAAGATCAGCGGCATGGCGGCAGAGGCAAAACCCAAGGGCGGACTGGAAGACGTCGTCGCGACGTCATCACGAATTTGTTTCCTCGACGGCGATCGCGGCGTGCTGGCGTACTGCGGACACGACATCCACGACCTGGCGCGTCATGCGACCTTCGAGGAGACCTGCTACCTGCTGTGGCACGGCCGCCTGCCGAACCGTGCCGAGCTCGGTGACCTGCAATCGCAACTGGCCGCGGCGCGGCCGCTGCCGGAATCGATCATCCGCCTGATGAACATGCTGCCGCCGTCCGACGGGGCCCCCGTCGCGGCAGCCGCGACGGGGAATGGCGGCATGGACGCGCTGCGCACGCTGACCTCGGCATTGGGACACTACGATCCCGACGGCCACGACAACTCGCCGGCCGCGTCGTACCGCAAGGCGGTGCGATTGACCGGGCAAGTCGCGAGCCTGGTTGCGACCTGGGGCCGCATGCAGCAGGGCGGCGGCCCGATTGCGCCCGATCCGGCCATGGGGCACGCCGCGAACTTCCTCTACATGCTGTTCGGGACGCGCCCGAATGCCACCTCGATTCGCGCCATGGACATTGCGCTGACGTTGCACGCGGACCACGAGCTGAACGCCTCCACGTTCGCCGCGCGCGTCGCCGCCGCCACCCTCACCGACATCCACTCGGCCATCGTCGCCGGCATCGGCACGTTGAAGGGACCGCTGCATGGCGGCGCCAATGCCGAGGTGATGAAGATGTTGATCGAGATTGGCCAGGACGCGCCGGCCGAGCGCATCGACGCGTTCGTCAAGGGCAAGTTTGCCCGCAAGGAAAAGATCTCCGGCTTCGGCCACCGCGTTTACCACACCGAGGACCCGCGCGCCACGCACCTGCGGCAGATGTCGAAGGAGCTGGGGCAGAAGGCCGGCAACACCCGGTGGTTCGAGATGAGCGAACGGATCGAGGCGCTGGTCAAGGCCGAGAAGAAGCTTTATCCCAACGTCGATTTCTACTCGGCCTCCACGTATTACACGATGGGCATTGCCATCGACCTCTACACGCCCATTTTCGCCGTCAGCCGCATTTCGGGCTGGACGGCCCACGTGCTGGAACAGTTGGCCAACAACCGCTTGATTCGGCCGCGCGCGGATTACACTGGGCCGGCTTATCCCCAGACCTGGATACCCGTCGAGCAGCGCTAGAGGAGACGACATGAAAAACCTCGTTCGCACGTGCCTGGTGGCGGTTTGTTGCGTGACGACGACGCCCTTGGCGTCGCAGGAGCTGGGCTCCATTACCTTCCCCACCTCCGGAGCGCCGGCGGCGCAGGCGGCGTTCCTGGAGGGCGTGAAGAGCCTGCACAGCTTCCAGTTCGACGAGGCGGCCGTGGCGTTTCAACGCGCGCAAAAGGCCGATTCGGCCTTCGCCATGGCCTACTGGGGCGAGGCCATGAGCCACAACCACCCGCTGTGGGCGCAGCAGGACGCCGCGGCGGCCAGGGCCATTCTCGAGAAGATTGCGCCGACACTGGCGGGCCGCGTGGCCCGGGTCAAGACGCCGAAGGAAAAGGCCTTCCTCGAGGCCATCGACGTTCTCTATTACTCGCCGGGCGACAAGCTGGCCCGTGACCACGCCTACGCGAACGCCATGGCGGCGATGTACGCCAGATGGCCCGACGATCACGAGGTCGCGACCTGGTACGCGCTGTCGCTGCTGGGCACGGTGCGCCCGACCGACAAGGGCTTCCGCCGGCAGGCGCTGGCGGCCTCGATCGTCGAGAAGGTCTACCAGGAAAACCCGAAGCACCCCGGTGCGGCGCACTTCATCATCCACGCGTTCGACGACCCCGACCACGCGCCGCTCGCCTTGCCGGCCGCCCGCGCCTATGCCGGCATCGCGCCGTCTGCCGCGCACGCCCTCCACATGCCGTCGCACATCTTCGTCCAGTTGGGTATGTGGGCCGACGTCCGGACCTCGAACATCGCGGCCTACAAGGCGGCGACCGAGCTGAACGCGCGCATGAAGCTGGCCGAAGGGCGGGAAGACTTCCACACCCTCGGCTGGCTGACCTACGCGAACCTCATGCTGGGCAACATCGACGAGGCGAAGCAGAACGTCGAGTCGGCGAAGCAGGCGGCCGATCGCAATCCCGGCAATCGGGGTGTTCGCGATGGTTATCTCGGCATGCGCGCGCGATTGATCCTCGAGACCGGGGCGTGGGAGAAGATCGCGGTCGAGGCGGCGGCGCCGGCTGCGGCCGCCGACCCGGCCCACGCCGGCATGCCTGGCATGTCGATGCCCGCGTACGGCGCGAGCAATACCTGGACGTTCATCGCCGGTTACAGCGCGGCCAGGCTTGGCGACTTCGCCACCGCCGATGCCGCCGAAGCCATGCTGCGCCAGGCCCGCGAGAAGCTCGAAGGCGGCGCGAACCCGTACAGCGCCAAGCCGGTCGCCATCATGGAGAAGCAGGTCGGCGCCTTGAGCCGCTACGCTCGCGGCCAGAAAGACGATGCCCTCCGCCTGGCCAAGGAGGCGATGGAGATCGAATTGACGCTGGCGGCGCCCTCGGGTCCGCCCGATCCGATCAAGCCGGCGCCCGAGTTCTACGGCGAGATGTTGCTCGACGCCGGCCGCAAAGCCGAAGCCGCTGCCGCCCTCGAACTGTCGTTGCAGAGAACACCGAATCGGACCGCGTCGGTCAAGGCACTTGCGCGCGCGCGTAGTGCCGGCACCGCGATGCGCTAACGCCCGTTACAGGAGCACACGAGATGACGATGAGACACGTCGTAGCCAGCGTGGCGGTTCTGATGTGGACGGCGGACCCGGCCGCCGCGCAGACGACCTTTAGCAAGGACGTCGCCCCCATCTTTTTTGCCAATTGCACGAGTTGCCATCGCCCCGGCGATATCGCACCCATGTCGCTGTTGACCTACAAGGACGCCAGGCCATGGGCGCGGTCGATCGCCGCCAAGGTGGCCGACGGCACCATGCCGCCGTGGCATGCCGATCCCGCGTACGGTAAGTTTGCCAACGAGCGCCGGCTGACCGACGCGCAGAAGGCGATCATCGCGAAGTGGGCAAGTGCCGGCGCACCGGAAGGCAACCCCGCCGACCTGCCGGCCGCGCCGGTGTACACCGATGGCTGGACGATCGGCAAACCCGACGTCGTGCTCTCGATGCAGGAGGACTACCCGTTGCCGGCGACCGGCACCGTGCCGTACCAGTACCTGGAGATTCCGGCCAACTTCCCCGAAGACCGGTGGATCCAGGCGTGGGAGATCAAACCCGGCAATCTCAAGGCCGTGCACCACATCATCATGTCGACGCGGGCACCGCAGCCGGCGCCTGGCGCCGCGCCCCCCACGCCGCCCGCGGCCAACGCGGTGCGGCCGCCGCCGCTCTTCAGCTTTGCTTGCTGCACCGACATTCCCGCCGGCCAGACGGGCGGCGCGCCGCTGCCGCCCGAACAGCGTGTCGCGCCCGGGCCGAACGATCGTCCGCGCCTGCGCGGTAC
>ERZ1292640.3768-Hain-H43-02um-R1-3768-length-11738-cov-5_pt1 | contig 11738 bp, 5 predicted proteins | sample MGYA00564404_ERZ1292640 | MGnify/ENA primary metagenome ERZ1292640 (study PRJEB36523, sample SAMEA6512636) | groundwater metagenome | collected 2019-01-08 | study: AquaDiva: Metagenomics assemblies of 32 groundwater samples | reverse complement strand
CGACGAAGGCGTCGTAGTCGAAGAAGTCGACGGTGCCGTCGCCGTCGAAGTCCGCCGGGCAGCCGGTGACCGTGATGATCTCAACGAGGGGATAGCAGGGGTCGTCGCCGGGGAGATCGCTGTTGTCGTTCCAGCCCGTGGCGTACCACGGGATCTGCCCGTAGAACTCGGTGCCGTTGGCGTGGTTGGGCTCCCCGCCGCCCCAGTTCGTGTAGGAGACCGGCTCGCCGCTGGTCCACACGTACGAGTTGAGGAACTCCTGGTCGTTGATCCCGATCCAGCCGCGCCGGAACTGATACCCGTCGAACTTCATCAGGTCGTTGAAGAGCCAGTTGTTCTCATCCTCGCTGCGCACGGTGGCCAGGTGTCCGCCCATGGCCACCGCCGAGGCCTCGCCCGCCGTCCAGCTCGACGCCTCGAGCATGTAGTACGTGTTCCCGTTCACCGGGCTCACGATCGGGCCCGCGACGACGCCCGGGACGTAGTTCTGGATCGCCAGCGTCGCGTTCATGGTGTTGCCCTCGTAGTACGATCCAACGCGGATCATGTACGTCGAGCCCGACGAGACAGCGAAATTCAGCTTGCTCTGGAGGCCGCACGAGTCGTCGTTGCACACGACGGGCGCACCGCCGGGGCATCCCGCGCCGTCGTAGACGGCCATCGTGGTGTCGTTGCTCGTGGAGCCGCACAGTTCGAGCTGCACGTTCCCCGAGGCCGCCGCGGTCCACTCGAACCAGACGTCCTGGTAGATCGTCCCCGCCCCGCAGGTGTCGGCCGCCCCGTCGGTGTCGGTGCCGTCGGTGCTCACTGGGAAGGTCCCGAACCCGTCGATCACGTTTGGCGAATCACAGTGGTCGTTGGCGGGCGGAGGAAGCGTGCCGGAAATGGCCAACGTGGCGGACATCGTGTCCCCTTCGGAATACGACCCGACGCGGATCATGTACGTCTGCCCGGAGTTCACCGACAACGACAGGCGGCTCTGGAACTCGCACGAATCGTCGTTGCAGGCCACGGGCCCGCCCGCCGGGCAACCCGCCCCGTCGTAGACCGCGATCACTGTGTCGTTGCCGGTGGAATCACAAAGGCTGAACGTCACGACCTCGGTCGCCAGGGCCGTCCACTGGAACCAGACGTCCTGGTAGATGTTTCCCGTCGCGCACGTGTCGGCGGCACCGTCGGTGTCGGCGCCGGTGCTGTCGAGGCCAAACCCGCCGGTGCCGCTGATGATTTCCGCCGAATCACAGTGGTCATTCGCGGGCTGCGCGTGCACTGCGCAAGCCATTCCCGCCGCGGCACAGATGGATAGAACAAAGCTCGAACGCATAGGAGACTCCTTTTGGTGTTGAACACGACCAGCACAAGTGTACCCGAGCGCGTTCCAAAACCGCGCGCATTCTCGAACAGCGCGCAGGAATTTCTGCGCGAGACCACACCAGAAATGTCCGTTCGGTCAACAGCCCCCCAAAACGCCCCGGTGAGCCTACCGAGCCTCAGTGCCCTCGTCGGCAAACCCCGTCATGCTCGCGGTCGACCTCTTGACCAGCCCGAACCAGATCAGGAGAAAGACCGGGTACCCCAGGCTGAGCACGATCTGCAGCACGAGCAGCAGCAACTGCAACGATCCGCCCGAGCCCGACATCATCTTGGCGCCGGGGCTCTCGGGATGCTCAAGATACCACTGCTTCTGCTCGTCCTGCTGCTGCAGCGTGTACCACATGCCCACGGCAAACAGCGGCAACGACGCCAGGGCGTACGCCAGATGCAGCCAGCGTCCGACGCCCATTCGCCGCAGCGTCATGATGCCGGCCACGAGAAGCAGCAGGGCGTTGACCCCGCCCAGCCCCATCACAATCATCTGCATCAATCCGAACGTCATCGGCGGACTCTGCGCCCGCATCTCTTCGGTCATGAGGTTCTGTCCGACGGTCATGCCAATCACGCCGCACCCAAGGCACGTGAGCCCGATTCCGGCCCAGATGATGCTCACGATCCCGATCGCTTTGGGCCACTGCGGCACGTCCACATAAACCTCTTCGAACGCGCCCTGCGGCTCCATCGATGTGTTTTGGTCGCTCATGCCATCTGCCTCCGGTGTTGGATCGCCTCCAGTGTACCAACCCCACCGGCTCCGGGTGGGACCGGAAGAGTGTGAACAGGACTGAGGACTGAGGAAAGGCAGAAGGCGGAAAGCGGAAACTGAAGGCTGAGTCAATTCAGCCTTCAAGTTCCGCCTTCCGCCTTACTCCTGCTCAGTCCTCAGTCCTGTTCACTCAGTCCTAATCTTCCCCCTTGGATCCCCGCCTCCGCCAACTCGCCCGCCGCCTCGAGTCGTGCCTCGTCACCGATCGCTTCCGCATCGCCCGCCAGCTCCGAGAGCTCCGTGCCTCCCTCGAATCCGGCAAACCCACCGATCGCCTGGGCCCCTTGGTCGTTGCCGAGGTCGACCGGGCCGTCGACCGCGCAGCTCGGCGTGCCAAGGCCCTTCCCAGGACCTCCTACCCGCCCGACCTTCCCGTCACCCAGCGTCGCGACGAGATCGCTCAGGCCATCCGCGACCACCAGGTCGTCGTCGTCTGCGGCGAGACCGGCTCGGGCAAGACGACCCAGCTCCCCAAGATCTGCCTCGACGCCGGGCGAGGCCTCACCGGCATGATCGGGCACACACAGCCCCGGCGCATCGCCGCACGCTCGGTGGCCGCCCGCATCGCCCACGAGCTCGACATTCCCCTGGGCAAGGGCGTCGGCTACAAAGTCCGCTTTGGCGACAAGACCAGCCCCGACACCTTCCTCAAAGTCATGACCGACGGCATGCTGCTGACGGAGACCCAGCACGACCGCCCGCTGGCCCACTACGACACGCTCATCATCGACGAGGCCCACGAGCGCTCCCTCAACATCGACTTCCTGCTGGGCTACCTCCGCCAGCTCCTGCCACGGCGTCCCGATCTCAAGCTCATCATCACCTCCGCCACCATCGACCCCAAACGCTTCAGCGCCCACTTTGGCGATTGCCCTGTCATCGAGGTCAGCGGCCGCACCTACCCCGTCGAGGTCCGCTACCGCTCGCTGGCGGCCCAGTCCGAGGCTGACGATGACCTGCGTCTGGACGAGGGCGTGATCCGCAGCGTCGAGGAGCTCATTTACGAAGGCCCGGGCGACATTCTCGTTTTCCTTCCCGGCGAGCGCGAGATTCGCATGATCGCCGACGATCTCCGGGCACACTTTCCGCCCACCGCGCTTGAGATCGTCCCCCTTTACGCCCGCCTCTCGGCCGCCGAGCAGGAACGTGTCTTCGCCAACCACACCACGCGGCGTGTCGTGCTCTCCACCAACGTGGCCGAGACCAGCCTCACCGTTCCGGGCATCCGCTCGGTGATCGATGCGGGCCTCGCCCGCATCTCCCGCTACTCCACCGGCACCAAGGTCCAGCGTCTGCCCGTCGAGGCCATCAGCAAGGCTTCGGCCAACCAGCGTTCGGGCCGCTGCGGGCGACTTGGCCCGGGCATCGCCGTCCGCCTCTACAGCCAGAGCGATTTCGACGGGCGCGACGCCTTCACCGACCCCGAGATCCAGCGCACCAACCTCGCCAGCGTCATCCTTCAGATGATCGCGCTTGGCCTGGGCAACCCCGAGAATTTCCCGTTCCTGGACCCGCCCGACGGGCGTCAGATCCGCGACGGCTACGACACGCTGCGCGAGCTGGGCGCGATGGACGACGAGAACAAGCTCACGCCCCTGGGGCACAAGCTCGCCAAGCTCCCCGTCGACCCGCGCATCGCCCGCATGATCCTCGCGGGCCACGACGAGCACTGCCTCGCCGAGCTCTTGGTCATCGCCAGTGCCCTGTCAGTCGAGGACCCGCGCGACCGCCCGATGGAAATGGCCGACAAGGCCGACGAGGCCCACGCCCAGTTCGACGACCCCGACAGCGACTTCATCGGCCTGCTCAACCTGTGGCGCGAGTTCCGGCGTCTGGAGGCCGAGCTGTCCAGCGGCAAGCTCCGCAAGTGGTGCCACCAGAACTTCATCAACTGGATGAAAGTCCGCGAGTGGTCCTCGACCCATGAGCAGCTCTCGCGACTGGCGACCACGCTGGACCTCAAGGCCAACACGCTCCCCGCCGAAAAGGACGCCGTCCACCGCGCGATGCTCACCGGCCTTCTGTGCAATCTGGGCAAGAAGCACGAAGAGGGCGGCTACACCGGGTGTCGCAACACCCGATTCCACATCTTCCCGGGTTCCTCGCTCTTTCGCAAAGGCCCGCAGTTCGTCATGGCCGCCGAGCTTGTGCAGACGACCAAGCTGTACGCCCGCGAGGTTGCCAGGATCGACCCCGCGTGGGTCGAGCGACTGGCCGCCCACCTGATCAAGCGCACGCACACGGAACCCCACTGGGACAAGGACGCGGGCCAGGTCTTCGCGTACGAGAAGGTCACGCTTCTTGGCCTCGAACTTGTGAGCCGTCGCCGCGTGCACTTCGGCCCCATCGACCCCCCCGCCGCCCGCGAGATCTTCATCCAGCTCGCGCTGGTCGACGAGCAGCTCGTCTCGCCCGCGCCCTTCTGGCGGCACAACCGTGATCTGGTCACCTACCTCAAGAACCTCTCCGAGCGCGCCCGTCGCGCCGACATCGCGGTCGATCCGCGACTGGTCTTCGAGTTCTACGACAAACGTCTGCCCCCGGACATCTACAGCACCGTTTCCCTCGACATGTGGCGCAAGCACGCCGAGCGTGCGAGCGCCAAGGTCCTGTTCATGTCCGAGGCGGATCTCACGCCCAAGGCCGCCCACGAGATCTCGCCCGACCAATTTCCCGACAAGCTCGAGACCTTTGGCACCCGCCTCAACCTTCAGTACAAGTACGACACGACCAAGCCCGACGACGGCGTCACCATCACCGTGCCGCTGCAGACGCTACACCAACTCGATCCGCAGACACTCGAGTGGCTGATCCCCGGACTGCTTCCCGCCAAAGTCGCCGCCCTCCTCGACACACTTCCCAAGGCCCTGCGCAAGGATCTGGGCGACACCCAGGCTCTGGCCGTGAAAGTTGCCGCATCAATCCCATTCGGCAAGGGCCCGCTGCTCGACGCCGTCATCAACTCGGTCCGCACACTCGCCCGCATCAACATCCCCCGCGACGCCATGCGCCTCGACGGCGTCCCCCGCCACCTCCGCTTCCTCATCCGCGTCGTCGATGACAAAGGCGAACTCGTTGGCTCCGATCGCGACCTTTACACCCTGCTCAAAGAGCACGGCGACCGCGCCCGCCAGAGCTTTGTGAACGCCGCGGGCAAGACGCTCTCCAAGGACCGCATCACCGACTGGAACTTCGGCGAGCTACCCGAGCGCGTGAATCTTCCCCAGGGCAAGACCATTCTGGCGGGCTACCCGGCGCTGGTCGATCGTCGCACGCACGCCTCGCTGGAGGTGCTCGAATCACCCCGCGCCGCGGCCGAGGCCAACCGCGCAGGCATCCGCCGCCTCTTCATCCTGGCCGCCAGGGACGAGCTGGACCACGCCCTGCGTCTGGTCTCCGAGCTCAACCGCATGGCCACGCTCTACGCCACGCTGGGCTCGGCCGCGGAGCTCAAGGACGAGCTGACTTCCATCGTCGCCGATCGCGTCTTCATGTCGGGTGCCGACACACTCCCCCGCAACCGCGAGCAATTCGTCGCGCGACTCCGCGATCGCTGGAACACGATCCGCGACGCGGTTTTCGAGGCGGGCGACATCGTCTCCAAGGTCCTGGCCCTGCACCAGCAACTCCAGTTCCGGCTCGCCGGCCAAGTTCCTCCCGCCTGGGCCGCCGCCGCCGCGGACATCCGGCTACAGCTGGTTCTCCTGGTCCACAAGGGCTCGCTGGCGGCCACGCCCTACGAGCACCTCAAGGACCTGCCGCGCTACCTGCAATCGGCGGTGGTGCGTCTGGGCAAGCTGCAGACCTCGGGCGTGGACCGCGATGCCCGCTTCATGGGCGAGATGGCCTCGCTCTGGCGAAACTACCTCCTGCGACTTGATGCACGCAACAAAACGGGGCGCCCCGACCCCGGGCTGGACGACTTCAAGTGGCTTCTGGAGGAACTCCGCGTCTCACTCTTCACGCAGGAGCTCGGCACGCCCGTGCCCGTCTCGGTCAAACGCCTGGAAAGGGCTTGGGCAGAACTCGTCTGAAGCACGAGACAAATGCGAACGCGAAGACGCGAAGAGGAGCGGAGTCCGCGGAGGGGGAAGTGGGGAAGAATCCAAAGCCCCCAATCTCCGAGTTCCAATGTCCCATGTCTTTCCACCGCCCGCTCCTCTGTGTCTCATTCCGCGCTTGTTGCGTTCATCGCCCTTTTCCGTCTCCCTCCGCTCCCCTCCGCGTCTTCGCGTTCGCATTTCCAAACGACGACGGGGCCGGCAGATGCCGGCCCCGTTGGGAAACAAACCTGGATTCAATCGCGGGCGGGACGCTTACTTCTTGTCCATCTCGTCCTTGTCGCTCTTGGTGTTCTTCTCGCCCTTGTACTCGCCAAGGCGCTCCTCGAGCTCTTCCTTCATCTGGTCGTCCTTGCAGATCGCGACCGCCTTGGTCTGGATCTCGACGGCCTTGGCCTTGTCCTTCTTCAGCCAGTACACGCGGGCCAGCGTGTCGAGAACCGCCGCGTCCTTGCTCTTGGTCACCTCGACCGCGCGGGCCGCGGCCTTCATCGCGACGTCGAGATCGGGCTTCTCAACGCTCTTCTCGGGATCGACGATCGTCCACGCGATGGCGTTGAGCAGCTGGGCGTTGTCCTTGCCCTTGCCCTCGATCAGGTCGGTCGCGACCTTGTAGGCCTCGGTCGACTTCTTCACGTCCATGTAGTGGTTGAACTTGGTCATGCCCACCTGGACGACCATCTCGGGGTCGATGGCGACGAGCTTGTCCATCTCGACAAACGCCTCGTCCCACTTGTCGGCCCGGACGAGCTCGCCGATCTTCTTGTTGATCGCGGCGGTCTTCTGCTCGTTCTCCGCCGACTTGGAGGCCTTCTCGGCCGCACTCTTCATGTCGAACTTGCCGTCGACGATCTGCTGGATCGTGTCCTCGAACGCGGCCTGGCCGGGGTGCCCGATGTACGCGATCTTCCCGTCGCCGTTGACGATGAACGCGCACGGGATGCCGTTCTTGCCCGCGGCCGCCATGTAGGCGGTGTCCATCGTCTTGGACTCGCCGTCGTAGGCGACGGTGTACTTCATCCTGTCACCCTGGGTCTCGACGAATTTGGAGACCTTGTCGAAGGTGTCGGCGGAGTAGGGACGCTCCCACACGTCCACGCCGATGACGTGGACCTTCTTGTCCTTGAACTTCTCCTGGACCTCGCTGAGGTGGGGCATGCCGGCGATGCACGGGCCGCACCACGTCGCCCAGAACTCAACGACGTACACGTGACCCTTCTCGAACTTCTTGATCTCCTCGCCCTTGACGAACTTCTCGACCTTGAGCGCCGGGGCATCGTCGCCCAGCGTGAGCTTCTTGGCCTTGACCTTGGTCTCCGGCTCGGTTGTCTTGGTGGACTTCACCTCGGTGGGCTTGGTCGCGGGCGTCGCCTTATCCTGGGCGAAGGCCGCCGGGGCAAGCGCAATTCCTGCGATCGCGGCCATCGTCGAAATGAGGGAGCGAGAGACCAGTCGTTTCATGCAGTCCATGAGATTCTCCGAAATCTTGCCGGGCCCGAGCCCGCGGACACGTCCGCTGGGCAGCCGGGGGGCGTATAAAGGTTAGGGGACCTGTTTTGGTAATCGTACCTGTACCTGTCGGCCCGGATTCATTTCGCGGAATACTTTTCATCATCAAATGACCCACGGGCACGCCAATCTCCCGCTCGCTTTGGGAATCCTTGTCAGTCTCGCCGCGCACGTCGGCGTGGGCACGTGGCTCGCGACCACCCCCGCCCCCACCCCGGTATCCCCGGTGGCGAGATTTGACGCCCGGCGGGATCTCGAAGTTCCACTCGCGCTCGATCCCCTCCTCCCCCCTCCCGCCGAGCCCGTACCGACACCAACCGACCCGATTCCGCCCGCGGAGCCGGTGAAAGCCACGGTTCCGCCCGAGCCGGCTCCCAAGCCACCCGAGATCGCACCCCCACCCCCACCGCCCCCGCCTCCTCCGCCAACCGCCGACCTGAGACTCGGCATCGCCGAGTCGGAAGCGAAGGAGGCACAGGCGTTCCTGGGCGAGGCCGTGGCCACCCCACATTCGGCCCCGCACTCGGAGGTCGATCAGCCCGCGCTCTCAAAGGCCGAGAGCGCCGCGCCGGGCGTTGAAAGGCCCAAGGGGACCGACGACGGCTCCATGACGCCGTCTGAAACGCCCACCGAGGAAGCCAGCGCGAGCGATCAGCAAGCAACATCTCTTCTCGTGCCAATTCCCGATCAGGCCCCCACGCCTGACGCCGCGTCGAGCCCGAGCGAAGCAACACCGGCCAAGCCGCTCGACTCTGCTTCCGAAGCAACGGACGCATCAACCGCGCCCGCCGCCGCACCCGTTCCCGATCGCGGCGTGACTGTCGCCGAGGTTGAACAACTCATCGCACCGGCGATCCAGGCGAGTGAGATTGCAGCCGAGGCGTTCGGGCAGGTCATGCGTGTGATGCCGTCGATCGGTGTCGTGTGGGTTCCCATGCCCGGCACGGGCGCGGAAGAACTGACGCAGACCAAGCCGAGCGACAGCACGGGCACGCAAGGCGAGGAGCCGACGCCTAAGGCCGCAACCCCAGTTGTCGCGCCGAGCAAGCCCCCTTCGCCGGCGCCGACGACGACCTCGGCGCCACTGGGAACTCCGATCCCCGGCCTCGAAAGCAAGCCCCAGGGCGAGAAGTCCAACAAGGAGTCCAATCCGTACTCGATCAACGAGACGCTCAAGTTTGAGGCCGGCAAACCCCTGGCGATCAAGGGCCTGGAGGTTCAGACGACCAACCCGGTGATCAGCGATGTCGCGCTGATCACGGGCAACCCGTTGAACCCGACGGTCGAGATCGCGTTCAACGCCAAGGGCAAGGCGGTTCGCGTCGAGTTCCTCAAGTCGACGGGTCGCAAGGACTGGGACGACCCCATCGACCATGCGATGCACGAGTGGACAATCTCGGGCGAGCTGCTCACCAAGCTCCAGCGTGAGAAGCCCAATGGCGTGATCACCATTCGCGTACGGATTCTGCTGCGGTGAAACGAGCCCCGAGCGTCAGCGAGTGGGTGCCGATACCGCTCACGAATGAACCCGCTCGCTGACGCTCGGGGCTCGTTTGTCGTGCCACCACGCCAATAATCCCGCGTGTCCGTCATCGAACCCGAATCCAGCAACGCCACAGCTCCAACCCCCGGCATCGCACCCGGCTCGGACAACATCGACGCGCACACGGTGGCCCAGGAACTCGCCGAGATCTGGGCTGGTGGTGGGCGTCCGGGGACGCAGGCGAGTCTGATCCAGCGGGCTGTTCCAGGCTTTGATGCGCCGTTCTTCCAGGCCGGGCTCGCCGGGTATTCCGATGCCGCCATGCGGATCATCGCGAGGCGCCACGGCTGTCCGTTCTGCGTCACCGAGGCCCTGCTCGACCGCACCATGCTCGCGGGCGGGCGCGGCTTTGCCAAGGCCGACCTGGGCGAACTCCACGAAAACGTTCCCAGCGGGCCGGAAGATCACCCCCTGGCCTGCCAGATCATGGGGAGCAACCCCGGCGAGATGTCCGCCGCGGCACTGAAGGCCGCGGAGCAGGGCAAGCAGGGCGAGAAGTTCTACCGCACGATGGCGTACGGGAACAAGAGCGGATACTTCCCGTCGACGCGAGTGGCGCTGAGGCTGCCCGGGGGCGAGCAATTGCCTCCGATGTCCGAGCTCGACGCGAGCGAGGGCCTGGGTGAGTCTTGCGGCGACTTTGAGGAAGAAACCTGCGAGACGCTGGTCGATCAGATCAACGACATGGCGTCGCTCGACGGAGCCGCGAGCGTGAGCGAGCGAAGTCTTGAGTCCCGCCGAGGCGCGAGTGACTCTCCAGAGCACGGTGGAGCGTCGGGGACTTTGGGTCCGGAGCTCTCCTTCGAGTGCATCGACGTGAATCTTGCGTGTCCGGTGAAGAAGATCAAGGCGAAGGCGCGGGGCGGGCATTGGCTGGCCGAGCCCGAGGGGGCGATTCGAATCCTTGAGGCCGTGCGTGAGGCGGTACCCGCGTCGATCCCGTGCTCGGTCAAGCTCCGGCGGAGCTTCGATGACACACCCGAGATGGCTCAGAATATCCACACGATTCTGGATGCGGCCCACGCCATGGGTTACGCGTGGGCGACGGTGCACGCGCGGACGGTGATGCAGAAGTACGTTGGCCCGAGCCGCTGGGATCTCCTTCGCGACATCGTGCGCCGGCAGCGGGGCCAGAGCGGCGACGCGGGGATGCCGATCTTCGGCTCGGGCGACATCTGGAACGCCGCCGACATTTTCCGCATGATCGCGTACACGGGCGTGGCGGCGGTCGCCGTCGCCCGCGGGTGCATCGGCAACCCCTGGATCTTCCGCCAGGCCCGCGCCATGATGGCCGGGCGTCCTCCGACGCCTCCGACCATCGCCGAACAGCGGGCGGTCCTGGAGGACCACTTCCGCCTGCTTCTGGCTGTCAACCACGGCATGCGCCAGGGCGAGGAGCACACGAGCAAACTGATGCGCAAGTTCGGCATCCGATTTGCGACTCACCATCCGCGCACGAACGAAGCGCGTCTTCGCTTCATCGGCGTCAAGAGCGACGCCGACTGGCGGGCGGTGCTCGATGAGATGTACGCGCCGGCCTGAGACCCTTCTTGCCAATAGGCAATCCCACGCCGAGGCTGAGCCCGCGAAGCCTCGGCTTCTCCGCTCGTGCCCAGTTCTTCTGTCTCAGCACCCAGCCTCAAACGCGACCACAAACGCGTCGTAATCGAAGAAGTCGATGGAGCCATCTCCGTCGAAGTCGGCCCTGGTGTCGCCCGTTTCGAACGCGACGACGAACGCGTCGTAGTCGAAGAAGTCCGGGGTTCCATCGCAGTCGTAGTCGGAGGCACAGACGATCAACTGCGCCCCCTCGCTCGCGATGCTGAGGCAGGCGTTGGTGACGACGCAGTCGTACAGCCCTTCGTCGAAGGACTGGATATTGGTCAGCGTCAGCGTCGGAGTGGCCGCCGAAGGGTTGGCGCCGGCGTTGATCGGCGTGGTGTCCCTTCGCCACTGGTAGGTGAAGTCATCGGAGCCGAAGTCGGTGATGGAGAGTGTGGCGCTGCCAGACGCGCAGACGGTGCGCCCGACGGGCTGCTGGGGAATCAGATGCAGGGCGCAGAAGGTCAGCCCGGCGATCTCGGCCGGCGTCAGAACACCGGTGTAAATGTTGACGTCATCGATGGCGCCGTTGAAATACTCCGCGTACGGCTCGAACTGCTTTCCCAGGCGTGTGAATGTCGCCGAGTTGCGGCAGAAATCGCCGGCGCGCTCCCGCAGTAGCGTTCCATCGATGTACAGCCGCGTCATTGACTCCGCTTCGTTCACGGTGACGACGAAGTGGTGCCACTCGCCGTCGGACGGGTAGGGCTCCTCGGTGATGTACCATGGGTCACCGACGCGAATGTTGTGGCTCGGATCCCCACCGATGTAGAAGCCGCAACCGCCGCTGTGGCCCTGCGAGATGAGTTCGAAATGGTTGTCGTGCAGGGTCTGGGCGCGGGCGAGAAGCGAGACCGAAATGCTCCCGCTCTGCGGAACCAGA
>ERZ1292640.3766-Hain-H43-02um-R1-3766-length-11743-cov-7_pt1 | contig 11743 bp, 10 predicted proteins | sample MGYA00564404_ERZ1292640 | MGnify/ENA primary metagenome ERZ1292640 (study PRJEB36523, sample SAMEA6512636) | groundwater metagenome | collected 2019-01-08 | study: AquaDiva: Metagenomics assemblies of 32 groundwater samples | reverse complement strand
GAACCGGGCGAGGCCCTTGATCTCGTAGGCGAAGTCGGTATCGTGACGACGCTCGAACTCTTCCCGGTTGGTCTCGGGCATGATCGACTGCAGCAGCGCCGAGACGTCCTCGGGCGACATCGGGCCCATCGCCGGGTCGAGCGGCTGCATGTGGCCGTCCTTGCGCACCAGCGGCGGCATGTTGGTCGACAAGTGCAGGTCCGACGCCTTGGACTCGACCATCAGCCGGAACAGCGCGTCGATGGCGTGACCGCCGCCGGCAGGGGCCGCGGTCGGCACCGGACGAGTCACCGCCGCGGCCGCCGGCGTGGCGGCGGGTCCGGCGCCGGACGGCTGGTCGCTCGTCGCCCGGGCGGCCGTGGACAGTCGATCCGGCACGAAGCTGACGGCCAGCTCGCTGCCGTTGCGCAGCACCGTCACCTTGAACGCGCCCGCCTCCGGCGACACGTAGTCGAACTCCACCGTCGATTCCTGCGGTAGCCGCCGGCGGGCGTGCTCGGGAATGATCGGGCTGAGCAGCGTCAGGATCTCCTGCCGGGTGAGCGCGGTACTGCTGGCATCCTGCGCCTTGCCCTCGGCATCGAGCATGCGCGCCGGGCTGCCGACCGCCAGGCGCAAGCCGCGCGCCCCGGTTTCGCTCATGCTCATCAACAAGCCATCAACGGCTGCGGCCATTACGCGGTCACCTCGAGCAGCGAGACAATGTGCAGGGAGTTGATCAGCAGCGTGCGATCGGCCTGTTCGACGTAGCGGAAGCGATCGTCGATGTGCGCGTAATCACTCAGGCGATCGCGGCCGGCCGGCCGGTAGACCGCCACCTGCCCGGTGACCTGCTCCCCGCTCGACAGCAGGATCGACACACGGCGCCTGGTGGCGACGTCGTAGCCGTCATCGAGTTGCGCCTCGATCACATTTTCGGGCAGCACCACCTTGATCACGTGCGCGCGATTGATCAGCGAGGTCTCGCCGTTGGGCGCCTCAAATGGAAAAAACCCCTGCTCGAGGTTCAGCAGGTCGCCAACACGCTCCGGTCCGGCGTGCAGCTGGCTGGATCCGGACAAGAAGAAATGCCCGGCGATGGTCGCGCCGGTCGACAGCGTGATCTCCGCCGCCTCGCGCCGTTTCTCGACCCGGAATTCAGACACCCTTATGGCCTCTTCGGCTCGGCCACGACCAGGGCCACGGCGTCGCCCCTGGGCGAGACATTCAGGCGGCTGATCACGCCCAGCGGCACCGCGGCGCCGTCGAAGACCTCGCTCCACCCGGCCGCCCCGCGCGTCCACGAGAACACCTTGGTGCCCGCTGACATCAGGATGGTCCGGCCGTCGGGCATCCAGGCGTAATCGCGATCGCTGCTGCCTTCCACGGTCCGCACGATCGGCGCGATCTTTCGCGAGTCGATGTCGATCTCGTTGATCCAGAATTCGGTGGGCGACTCGCGCTGCACGAAGCTGACGCGACGCGTGCCTGGGATGCGGTGAAGCGAACGGCCGATGTCGCGCGCTACCACGTCGGCCTTGCCGGTGGACACGCGCCCGACCTGCAACGTGGCCGGTTGCCCGAGAATGAACATCGCCAGGTGGTCGGGCTCGACCCAGGCGTGGTAGCCGACTGGCTTCACGTCGGCCAGCACCAACCGCGGGTTCTTCCCGGCCGCGTCGAATCGCCACAGCCGCTGGCTGCGGTCGGGCTCGGTCTGCACCACGCTGAAGCCACCCGGCCCGCCCATGCCGGCCGGCACAAACGTCGGCGAATTCTCGTTCTCGGCGGTCTGGGTCAATTGAGAGACGCGGCCGCTCGCGCGCTCGAAGCTGTAGATGTCGATCTGCTTGCCGTCGCGATTGGCCGCGAACAGCACCCTGGCGCCATCCGGACTGAACATCGGCTGGTTGTCGTAGCCGGGCGCCACCGACAGCGGCACGGGCTTCGCGCCTTTCATGCTCGCGAGCCCGGCCGGCAGCGGCACGAGATAGATGTCGGTCGGCGGCGGCGGTGCCGGCGCGGGGGCCGGGGCCGGCTGCGCCTGCGCCAGACCGAGCGCCGCCACCAGGATCATCAGGGTTCGCATCACTACATCTTCGGCTTGTCGTTCTTCAGTTCGACGATGACCACCTCGATGGACTCCTTGCCGCGGTTCATGTCGCCGTGCTGGGTGCCGGCCGGATCGGCGTCGAGCCAGTAGGCCTTGCCGGTCTCCCACTTGTAGATCTGCTGGGTCGCGCCCTTGGCGTCGACGACATCGAGGTTGCCGCCCTTCAGGACCACCGCGGCACGCCCGTGATCGTGCCGGTGCAGCGCCAGCGGCTGGTTCGGCATGATGATCGACTTCCACACCTTCAGCTCGCTGTTCTCGAACTGCGGTTCGCGGCGGCTGGCATTCGCCTGCTGCCCAACGGCCACGCCGGCGGCAAACACCGCGCCGATCACTGACACTCCTGCCATCACCTTGATCTTCATGTGTCCTCCTCAGACCCCTAACAGGTTTGCTGCATTGCGGCCGTAGATGCCCTCGCGTTCGGCCGGCGAGATCGGCAGCCGGCTGATGGAATCCAGCATCTTCGGAATGCTGCCAATCTGGTGGGGATAATCGCTGCCGGCCAGGATGTGATCGACGCCGGCGAACTTGATTGCCAGCTCGATGTTGTTGACGTCGAAGTTGACCGTGTCGTAGTAGAACTGCCTCAGGTAGGTGCTCGGCGCCCGGCTGATGTTGGCCCGACACTCATCGAACGCCTCGTAGCCGCGGTCGAACCGCTCCGCCAGGTACGGCACGGCGCCGCCCATGTGGGTGAGCACCCACTTGATTCTCGGATGGCGCTCCGGCACGCCGGCAAACACCAGGTGGGCGGCCGCCAGCGTGGTGTCCATCAGGAAGCCCACGAGCGGCATCAGCCAGTACTGCTCCATCGCCTCGACACCGAGCGGGTGCGCCGGATGAATGTAGATCACGGCGCCCAGTTCGTTGGCCTTCTTCCACAGCGGCTCGTAGACCTGGTCGGCGAGCGCGGTGCCGTTGACGTTGCTGAACACCATGGCGCCGGGCAGGCCCAGTGTCGTCATGGCGCGTTCCAGTTCCACGACCGATGCCGCCGGATCGTTCAGCGGCAGCGTGGCGAGCGACAGGAAGTGCCGGCGCTGCTTGACGGCCGTGGCAAACGCGTCGTTGATGTGCCTGGCCATCTCGACCGCGGTGGCCGGCTCCTCGAAATGCGTGCCGGGCGTGGTGAACGTGATCACCTGCTTGTCGACGCCATGCTTCTGGAGCACGCCTTCGCGGAAGTCGAGGTCGCGATGGCCGGGCACCAGGATGTTGTAGTCACCGGGATAGTGCAGCCGCGGGTTGCCCTCCGCGTCGTAATCCATGCGGACCCTGGTCGGGCCCTTCTTCACGGCGGCGAGGTACTCGGGCGGGTAGTAGTGGTTGTGGAAGTCGATTTTCATTTGGGTGGCTTGGGGCTTGGGACTTGGGGCTTGGGACTTGGGCCGCGGGCGTCCTGGGCTCTTCAAGCCTCAAGCCTTTCGGTTCCACAGATAATACGCGGGGATTCCCGACGCGACAATCAGCAAACCGATGGCGCTGTTGGCCAGGTCGGCGCGGATCTGGTTGAAGACGATCGCCGCCGAGGCGATCACGAACACGAGTGGCGCGAGCGGGACCAGGGGCATCCGCCAGGCCGGCTGGTAACCCGGGCGGCGGCGCAGTAACACCACGCCTAGCGCCAGCAGCGCAAAGAAGATCCACTCCGTGTAGATCACCCGTGTGAACAGCGCGCGATAGGTCCCGGTCAGCACCAGCACCGACGACCACACCGCCTGCAGCAGGATGGCCCGGCCCGGCGTCTGGTAGGCCGGGTGGAGGTGGCCCGCCCACTTGAACCAGAGCCCGTCCTGCGACATCTGGTAATAGACGCGCGGCCCAACCAGCACGATCCCGTTCAGGGCGCCGAACGCGCTGAACATCACCAGCCCGGAGATCACGCTGGCGCCGCCGGTCCCCACCAGCAGATCGAACGTGTCGGCAGCAACGCGAGACGAGGCGATGACGCGGTCGATCGACAGCACGCGCAGGTAGACCGCGTTCAAGCCGATATAGCAGGCCGTCACCACCACCACGCCGATCATCAACGAACGCGGAATGGTGCGCGTCGGGTTGACCGTCTCTTCCGCGGTGTAGGTGACCATGTGCCAGCCGCCGAAGGCGAACAGGCCCGCGCCGACCGCCAGGAAGAAGTTGCCAACACCGATCGGTGCGGCCGGCGCGGCGGCGACGGCCGGCGCCGGATCGCTCAGCGCCCAGCCCACGCCGATGATGGCGACCACCGCGGCGACCTTGACCAGCGTGAAAGCCGATTGGACGCCGCCGCCCAGGCGCACGCCCAGGTAGTTGATGGCCGACAAGGCGAGAATGGCGCCGATCGCCACCAGCCGGGTGCCGGTGTCGTCCATCGGCGCGAAGTACCCGGCGTAACGCGCGAACACCGTCGCAATGGCCGCGAGAATTCCGCTGTGCATGGTCCAGAACATGGCCCAGCCCCACAGAAAACCCAGCAGCGGGGTGTAGATCTCCTTCAGGAAGACGTAGACCCCGCCGGTGCGCGGGTACGCCGACGCCAGCTCCGCGCATACCAGCGCGCCAATCAACGTCAGCAGCCCAGCGGCGGCCCACGCCAGGACCACTGCCCCTGGCGACGGCACGAGCGCGGTGATCTCCGACGCCTGCACGAAGATGGACGAGCCGATGATCGTGCCAACCACCAGGGCGGTGGCGGCGGGCAATCCAATCGCGCGGCGAAGTGTGCTCATCGGGTGGGTGGCGCGGGGTGGTTGAGCAACGTGGTGGATTCTACACATTTCAGGCGGCCAGAGCGTGTACGATCGTCGCGCGTGCCCTTTTGGCTTGAACTCAGTGCACTTGCCGTCGCCGGCCTGGTGGCGGGCGCCATCAACGTCATCGCGGGCGGCGGCTCGTTCCTCATCCTGCCGCTGCTGATCTTCTTTGGCCTTCCCGCGTCGCTGGCCAACGGCACCAATCGCGTCGGCGTGCTGTCGCAGAACCTGGGCGGCATTCTCGGCTTTCATCGCCATCGCGCCATCGACTGGCCGTGGGCGCTCAAGGCGAGCATTCCGGCCATGGCCGGGGCGGCGCTCGGCGTGTGGGCCGCGCTCGAAGTGCCGGATTTCGCTTTCAAACGCATCCTGTCGGTAGCCATGGTGGTGGTCACGGTCTGGTCGCTCTTTAACCAGGGCCGCAAGCCGGTCGCGACCCGGGTTCTCAAGCCGCCCACTCACTGGTTCGTTGTCGCCGGCTTCTTCGTGGTCGGCCTGTACGGCGGGTTCATCCAGGCCGGCGTCGGCTTCCTGGTGCTGGCCATCACGTCGGCGGCCGGCATGGACCTGGTGCGCGGCAACGCGGTCAAGCTGCTGAGCGTGATGCTGCTGACGTTGCTCTCGCTGGCGGTGTTTGCTGGGGCCGGTCAGGTTGACTGGCCGCGGGGCCTGGCGTTGGCCGTCGGCAACTGGGGCGGCGCCGTGATCGGCGTGCGCCTGGCCGTGCTGAAAGGCCATGCCTGGCTGCAGCAGGTCGTGACGTTCACCGTGATCCTGTTCGCCATCCTGCTCTGGTTCAGTTAGCGCGGCCGGCGAGATGTACATAGTCAGCTACTCGCGCGGGCGAATTCTCAAGATCGTGCCCTGATACACGGTTGTTACATGGTTTGTCATACGCCTGTGACCCGTGCAGACCCAGTAGAATCAGCCATGCCCACTTCGACCGCCGTCACGAGACGACCACGCAAGCGCCGCACCGCCGAAAGCGCGCCGGCGGTCGTGGCGCCGCAACAGGACTGGTCGAACCTCGACCCTAACGACCTGAGCTCGCCCTCGCTCTATATCAACCGTGAGCTGAGCTGGCTCGCATTCAACGAGCGCGTGCTGGCGCAGGCGCAGGACACCTCGCATCCGCTGCTCGATCGCGTGAAGTTCCTCGCCATCTCGGGCACCAACCTCGACGAGTTCTTCATGGTGCGCGTCGCCACCATCCTGAAGAAGTTCCGCGCCGGCATCGAAGAGGTATCGATCGACGGCTTGACTTCCGACGTCGAGTTGGCGACCATCCGCGCCCGCGCGCTGGCCCAGATCGATGCCCAGATCGTGTGCTGGTCGCAATCGATCCGGCCGCTGCTGGCGGCCGAAGGGATCCACTTTCTCGATCCCCAGGACTACACGCCGGCGATCGATACCTGGCTCGCGCAGTACTTCAGGGACCACATCTTCCCGGTCCTCACGCCGCTCGCGTTCGACCCCGGGCACCCCTTCCCGTACATCTCGAACCTGAGCATGAACCTGGCGGTGCGCGTGCGCCACGCCGGCCGCACCAAGTTCGCCCGCGTGAAGGTGCCCGGCATGCTGCCGCGCTTCATTGCCCTGCCCGAGAACATGTCGCCGCTGCCGGGCATGGCCCACGTGTTCCTCGAGGACGTCATTCGCCGCAACATCCAGACCCTGTTTCCGGGCACGCAGGTCGAAGGCACGCACCTGTTCCGGATCATCCGCGACACCGACATGGTGATCCAGGAAGACGAAGCCGACGACCTGCTCGAGACGGTCGACCGCGGCCTCAAGCAGTTGCGCCATGGCGCGCTGTCGCTGCTGCACGTCGAGGCCGACATGCCCAAGCGCGTGTTGAGCATCCTGATCGAGAACTTCGAAGTGGAGGAAGACGTCGTCGCGCGCGCGACCGATCGTCTCGGCTTCGGCGACTGGCACGCGCTGTTCAAGCTCCACCGCCCGGCCCTGAAGTACCCGGCGTTGATCCCGCGGACGTTGTGGGCGCCCGACGAAACCGAGAAGGTCTTCGAGCAGATCGCCGACCAGGACTTCCTGCTGCACCATCCGTTCGACTCGTTCACCTCGGTCGAGACGTTCCTGCGCGCCGCGGTGCAGGACCCGCAGGTGATCGCGATCAAGATCACGCTCTACCGCATCGGCGCCAACTCCCCGCTCGTCGACCTCTTGATCGAGGCGGCCGAACAGGGCAAGCAGGTGGCGGTGCTGGTCGAGCTCAAGGCGCGATTCGACGAGCGCAACAACATCGCGTGGGCGACCCGGCTCGAATCGGCCGGCATCCATGTCGTCTACGGCCTGATGAACCTGAAGGTACACTGCAAGCTGTGCCTGGTGGTGCGCCAGGAGGCCGACGGCATTCGCCGCTATGCCCATGTCGCCACCGGCAACTACAACCGCGTGACCTCGCAGATCTACACCGACTTTGGCCTGTTCACCGCCGACGAGAGCATCCTCGACGATGTGACCGAGGTGTTCAATTCGTTGACCGGTTATTCGAACAAGCGCTCGTACAACGCCCTGCTGGTGGCGCCGGTCGGGCTGCGCCAGGGGTTCCGCGCGCTGGTCGAACGCGAGATCGAACACGCCAAGGCCGGACGGCCGGCCCGCATGATCGTCAAGAACAACGCGGTGGCCGACCAGGGCATGATCAAGACGCTGTATCGCGCCTCGCAGGCCGGCGTCGCCATCGACATGATCGTGCGCGGCGTGTGCTGCCTGCGGCCGGGCATTCCCGGCATCAGCGAAACCATTCGCGTCCGCTCGATCGTCGGCCAGTTCCTCGAACACTCGCGCATCTACTATTTCGAGAACGGCGGCGCCCCCGAGGTCTACATCGGCAGCGCCGACCTCATGGAACGCAACCTCGACCGGCGCGTTGAAGTGTTGTGCCCGGTGACCGACCCCGCCCTCAAGCAAGTGGTTCGCGACGCGGTGCTCGAGGTGTTGCTGAGCGACACGGATCGCGCCTGGACCCTGCAGACCGACGGCGCCTACGTCCGTTCGACGCCGCCCGAGGGGGTGCCCCCCTTGAACTCCCAGCGGTTCCTGCTCGATTGGTACGCCGCCCAGCATGAATCGTGATGTCGGCGCCATTTCCCCGCCGCTCCGCGAATCAGTTGCGCTAGGGTATTCACGGTGAAGGTTCAACAGACGCACTGGTCCGCCGACGGCGGCTGGACGGGCCCGGGTCCCGACACCGCGGCCCAACTGCTGCTGGCCTTCGGCGACCGCGCCAGCCTGGTCGTGCCGCAATTGGTGGCAGATCTCGCGGCGAGGTGGCCGGCGGCCACCATTCTTGGCTGCTCGACGGCCGGACAGATTGGCGGCACTGACGTCTTCGACGCCGGCGTGGTCGCGACCGCGGTGCGCTTCGAGCACACCGCCGTTCGCGCGGCCATGGTACCGGTCACGGCCGCCGGCAGCGCCGCCGCCGGCGCGGCGCTCGCACAGACGCTGGCCGCACCGGACCTGGTGCACGTGATCGTCATTTCCGAAGGCCTCGACATCAACGGTGAGGCATTGGTGCGCGGCCTTGGCGAGAATCTACCCAGCGGCGTCTCGGTCACCGGCGGCTTGTCGGCCGACGGCGAGCAGTTCGAGGAAACCGCTGTACTGTTTGGCCAGGCGGCGCAGAAGAACACGGTGGCAGCCGTCGGCCTGTATGGCACGGCGCTCAAGGTTGGCTACGGGTCGCTCGGCGGCTGGGATTCGTTCGGCCCCGAACGGCAGATCACCAAGTCGGCCGGCAACGTCCTCTACGAGCTGGACGGCCAGTCGGCGCTGGCACTCTACAAACGCTATCTGGGTGAGCACGCCTCGGGCTTGCCGGCCTCCGGCCTGCTGTTCCCGTTGTCGCTGCGCACGCACGACCTCAGCGCGCCGGTGGTGCGGACCATCCTGTCGGTGAACGAAGCCGACCAGAGCCTGACCTTCGCCGGCAACGTCCCGGTCGGCGGCTACGTCCGGCTGATGAAGGCGAACTTCGATCGCCTGATTGACGGCGCCGTCGGCGCCGGACGCATCAGCGCCGAGGCGTTGGGGGCCCCGGTGGACCTGGCGCTGCTGATCAGCTGCGTCGGCCGCCGCATGGTGCTGCAGCAGCGCGTGGAAGAAGAGGTCGAAGGCGTCCGCGACATCGTCGGTCCCGACGCCGTGATCACCGGTTTCTACTCGTACGGCGAGATCTCCCCGTTCACGCCGATGGCGCGCTGTGAATTGCACAACCAGACCATGACCGTCACCACCCTGTCCGAGCGCTGACGATGGCCGACTTCCACAGCCTGCTGCGCCGGCAGCTCACGCGCCATTTCCCCGATCAGCCGATTCCGGACGCGCTGGCGCCCATGCTGGAGGCCATCGATCAGGCCTACCGGCAGTCCGACACCGACCGTGCCATGCTCGAGCGGTCGCTCGACCTCAGCTCGCAGGAGCTGCTGCAGGCCAACTCCGAGTTGCGCGCGCTGGTCGGCGCATTCCCGGACCAGATCCTGCGGCTCGATCGCCGCGGCGTGATTCTCGATGTGAAGGGCGCCGCCCACACGGAGCCCGCTCGCAGTTGGGCCGCGGGCCGGCCGATCGCCGAGGTGCTGGATGCCGCCGCGCGCGGCCCGATTGCCGACGCACTGGCGCGGATCGCCCGCGACGGCACACCGGTGAACCTGGAACTGGAAATCGGCGCCGACACGCCGACGCCGCGCCTGTACGAGGCCCGCCTGCTGCCGATGGAGGGCGCGCAGGTGATGCTGATCCTGCGCGATGAGACCGAGCGCTATTACGCCGAGCGGCAGTTGCGCGCCAGCCAGCTCGCGTTGCACGAGGCTCACCGCGACCTCGAGCGCCGCGTCGACGAGCGCACCGCGGCGCTGGCGCGCGTCAACGACGAACTGCGGCGCGAGATGGCCGACCGCCAGGCCGCCGAGTCGGCGCGCAACGAGCTCGAAGAACAGTTGCGGCACGCGCAGAAGATGGAGGCCATCGGCCGCCTGTCGGGCGGCATCGCGCACGACTTCAACAACCTGCTGACCGCGATCCGCGGCTACTCGGAGTTGCTGCTGACCTCGCTGGCCGGCTCGCCGCTGCGCGCCGATGTCGAGGAGATCTTCAACGCCGCCGAGCGCGCCGCCACGCTGACCGGCCAGTTGCTGGCGTTCAGCCGCCGGCAGATCCTCTCGCCCGAGATCATCGTCCTCAACCAGCGCGTAATGGACATGAGCCGCATGCTCAACCGGCTGATCGGCGAGCACATCGCGATCGACCTGCACCTGGCCACCGATTTGTGGTCGGTGCGGGCCGACGCCGCCCAGCTCGAGCAGGTGCTGGTCAACCTGGCGCTCAACGCGCGCGATGCCATGCCTGACGGCGGCCGGCTGGCCGTCGAGACTACCAATCGCGAGATCACCGCCGCACAGGCGCGCGCGCTCGAGATTTCTCCCGGCAGCTTCGTCGAGATGGTGGTACGCGACACCGGCGTCGGCATCCCCGTCGAAGTGCAGGGCCGCATCTTCGAGCCGTTCTTCACCACCAAGCCCAAGGGCGCCGGCACCGGGCTCGGCCTGTCGATGGTCTACGGCTTCGTGCGCCAGAGCGGCGGCGCGGTCTCGGTGCACAGCGCTCCGGGGCGCGGCAGCGCGTTCTCGCTGCTGTTGCCGCGCACCGACGACACCACGGCCGCCCCGCCCACGCCGCGCACGCTGACAGCGTCGCGCCAGGGCACCGGCACCGTGCTCATTGCCGAAGACGAACGCGCGCTGCGGCGGCTGACCGCGACCGTCCTGCGCCAGGCGGGCTACCAGACCATCGAGGCGTCCGACGGCCAGCAGGCGCTGGACCTGTTCACGGTGCACGGACACGCCATCGTCATGGTGGTCACCGACGTGGTGATGCCGCGGATGGGCGGTATCGAACTGGCCAAGCGGCTGCGTCAGACGCGGCCGGGCCTGCCACTGCTGTTCGTGACCGGTTACGTCGACCAGAGCGAGGCGCTGCACGAACAGGGCACCCCCGTGCTGCTCAAGCCGTTCTCACCCGATGCGCTGCTCAAGGCCGTCTCGGCGGCAGTGACCGGCTTCGCGCCGTAGCCGGAGTGAGGCTGGCGGCCCGCCGGCGGCGCCGAGGCGCGCACAGCCGTGGTACACTCGCCTTTCTGTGTCGTCGCGAATCGTGTTGATCGGGCCCGCGGACGCGTTACCCGCCCTGAAGGGGCGTCTCGATCCGGGCACCGACGTTCAGACCTTCACCGACAGCGAGGCGCTCGAGGCGCTCGACCACATCATCCGCACGAAACCGGCGGTGGTGGCCATGCAGGACGAGTTCTCGGCCACCTCGCGCGGCACCGCCCTCATCAATCGCATCAAGGACGACCCGTCGCTGGCCGCGTGTGAAGTGCGCGTGCTGGCCCGCGACAGCGAAATGAGCCGCGTCGCGGTGAAGCGCGGCCACGGCGGCGCCGCGGTCGCAGTAGACGAGCCGGCCCCGGCGCTCGACCAGCGCGGCACGCGCCGCGCCGTCCGCGTCCGGATCAAGGACGGCATCGACGTCGCGGTCGACGGCAACCCGGCGGCCCTCGTCGACCTGTCGATGGTCGGCGCCCAGGTGGTGTCCCCCACCGTCCTCAAGCCCAATCAGCGCGTGCGGGTGGTGATGGGCGACGGCAAGGCCGCCGTCCGGTGCAGCGGCGCCATCGCGTGGGCGGCGTTTGAAATGCCCAAGGGCATGCCGACACGTTACCGTGCCGGCATTGACTGGGGCCTGACCGCCGACGGCCCGGCGATCGAGGCCTTCGCGCAAAAGAACAAGAAGGCCTAGTTCTTCTTCGGCAGCCACTCCGCGACGACGCTGTCGTCACGGATGATGGTTTCCAGGCGATCCGACCCGGTCGAGATCAACCCCACCGGCACGC
>ERZ1292640.3765-Hain-H43-02um-R1-3765-length-11743-cov-12_pt1 | contig 11743 bp, 12 predicted proteins | sample MGYA00564404_ERZ1292640 | MGnify/ENA primary metagenome ERZ1292640 (study PRJEB36523, sample SAMEA6512636) | groundwater metagenome | collected 2019-01-08 | study: AquaDiva: Metagenomics assemblies of 32 groundwater samples | reverse complement strand
GCCTCGTAGACGGAAAGTGGGACGGCGGGAGTTCCCATCGGATTGGTCCGGCCGATGTGGAGCCCGTGAAAGTCCGAGCCGCCCGTCGCCACGAGCCCGAGGTCCTTGCACATCTGGAGATAGTTCCGCGTCTGGGCCGCCGAGTGCTCCTGGTAGTAGCACTCGATCCCCAAGAGCCCCGCCGCCACGAGATCCGGGATCATCCCGTCCAGGTCTGCCAGCCCGGGATGCGCCAGGACCGGCACCCCTCCGGCCTTCCGGATGATGGCGATCGCCTGAGCCGGAGAGAGTTTCTTCCGCGGCACGTTGGCCGGACCGCCGGCCCGCAGGAAGCGGTCGAACGCCTCCCGGTAGCTCTTGACGTGCCCGCGGGCCACCATGACCTGGGCGATGTGCGGGCGGCCCGCCGAGCCCTCTCTCACGAGGGCGAAGACCTCGTCGGGATCGATGGGCATCCCGAGCTCGGCAAGCCGGGCAGCGATCCGGTACACGCGCTCCTTCCGCTCGGCGCGCTGCTCGCGCAGGAAGGTCTGGAACCACTCCGCCTGATACTCGAGGAAATAGCCCAGGATGTGGATCTCGCCCCCGTCCACGTCGCAGTTGATCTCGATGCCGGCGACGAGCGTCATGGGCGGGTGCTTCGCCACCTCGTCGAAGGCCTCCGCGAGCGCTTCGGTGGAGTCGTGATCGGTGATGGCCAGGACGCGGACGCCGCGGCGCGCCGCCTCCCTCACCAGCTCGCGGGGCGAGAGCGCGCCATCGGAGGCGATGGTGTGGGAATGGAGATCGACGCCGCCGCTCACCGGCGCCTCGCCTCCTCCATGAGATAGGTCAGCAGCGTGCGCACGCCGACGCCGGTGCCCCCCTTGGGGCCGAGCGGCAGGTCCTTCTCGGTGAAGGCCGTGCCGGCGATGTCGAGGTGGACCCAGGGGATCGAGCCCGCGAAGTCGCGGAGGAAGAGCCCGGCGGTCAGGGCCCCGCCGCCCCGGGGGCCCACGTTGTTCAGGTCGGCCACGTCGCTCTTGAGCAGCTCCTTGTACTCGTCGATGAGCGGGAGCGGCCACATCCGCTCCCCCGCGGCTTCGGCGGCGGCCAGCAGGCGGTCGGCCAAGGGCTTGTCGTTCCACATGACGCCCGAGCACAGGTTGCCGAGCGCGACCACGATCGCGCTCGTCAGCGTGGCCAGGTCGATGATCTCCTGCGGCTTGACTTCCTTCACGGCGTACGCCAACGCGTCGGCCAGCGTGAGCCGCCCCTCCGCGTCGGTATTGCCGATCTCGATGGTCGTGCCGTTCAGCGCGCACACGATGTCTCCTGGGCGCTGGGCGGTGCCCGACGGCATGTTCTCGGTGGCGGCGATGAGCCCATGGACCTCCAGCGGCAGGCCGAGGGCAGGGAGCGAGCGCATGATCGCCAGGACGGCCGCCGCCCCCGACATGTCGTCCTTCATCGTGCGCATGCCGTCGGCGGTCTTGAGGTCGAGGCCGCCCGAGTCGAAGGTGATCCCCTTCCCGATGATCGCGATCTTGCGGCGGCCCCGGCCGCGGGGCGTGTAGGTCAGATGGATGAACTTCGGCGGCTCCTGGCTCCCTTGCGCGACGCCGAGGTAGGCGCCCATCCCCAGCTTCTGGCAGTCGGCCCGGTCATAGACCTTGAGCCTGAGCCGCCCGTCTCTAGCGATCTCCACGGCGACTTTCGCGAGATGCGTCGGGGTCACCCGGTTGGCAGGCTCGTTGACGAGGTCCCGCGCGAAGCAGGCGGCGCCGGCGAAGAGTTCCCCCAGCCTCAGGCCGTCCTTGATCGCCGCCTCCTGGCGGCCCTTGGGATCCACGACGCGCAGCTCGTCCACGGCCTTCTCGTTCTTCTCGCGCTTGTAACGGTCGAAGGTGTAGGCGCCGAGGAGGGCGCCCTCGGCGAGCGCCTGGGCGCTGACCTTCGGGGCGAGGCCGTCCCCCAGGAGCGCCGTCGAAACGATCCGAGCTCCGAGATCTCGGGCGCGCCTCAGGGCGGCAGCGGCGGCCCGGCGCACCCGCTCGGCGTCCACCTCCCTGCGCGTTCCCAGCCCCACGAGGAGGACGCGTTTGGCGGGAAGACGGCCGGCCGTGTGGACGTAGGCGATCTGCTCGGGCTTTCCCGCGAACTTCTCGGTTCTCACCACCTCCGACAGCAGCCCCTTGAGGGCTCGGTCGAGAGCCGCCACCGCAGGCGCGAGGCGATTCTCCTCAGCGTAGCCGCCGACGACCAGCACGTCTCCTTCGGCCTGGAGCAGCGAGCGAGCCTCGATTGCGAGCTTCATTTCCATTCGAAGAACGACTTCAGGTTCACGGCCTTCTCCACCATGGACGCCAGTCCCTCCGTCGTCTCGTACCGGCCGAGCTCCCCGATGGGCACCCAGCGCGCGTCAGCGGCGTCGCTCCCGGCGTGGAGCTCACCCGACTCGGGGGTCGCGACGTAATCGATCAGCACGTAGTGATACCGGACCCGGCCGTCGGGATCGGCGATGATCCGCTCCACCACGCCCGCCAGGCCGTGGAGGCGGATACTGAGGCCGCATTCCTCCGCGACCTCGCGCACCGCGGCCGCCTCCGTCGTCTCGCCGAGGTTGACCAGGCCGCCGGGGATGCTCCACTTCCCCTCGGCCGGCGGGCGATTGCGCCGGACCAGCAGGACGTGGCCGTCCTTCAGCACGACCGCGCCCACGCCGACCCTCGGGGCCTCGGGATACTCGCGCGCGTTCGACATGACCTGGAAACAAACAGGAAAATCAGTATATCACTTGACCTTCCTGAGCCGTATCCAGCGCTCGGCCTTCGCGTCAGGTTCGTCTCTCCGTTTCAAAGATGCTTCAGCGAACGATCAAGGCCGTGATTCGACCCGGAGACCAGTCCGGATATGTGGCTGAGTGTCTTGAGATCCCCGTCGTCACCCAGGGAGCGACGCTCGACGAGGTCACCCGCAACCTGAGGGAAGCTGTAGAGTTGCACTTGGCCGGCGAGGATCTGGCGGCTTTGGGACTCGCCCCCCAACCGACGATCCTCGTAACTCTGGAGTTGATACCGACGCATGCCTAAGCTCCGCCGCCTGTCCGGCGCGGAGGTCGTCAGGATTCTCAATCGCTTCGGCTTCACCGTTCACTCCGAACGCGGCAGCCACGCCAAGCTTCGGCATCCCGCTTCATCCCCGAAGAGAATCTACGCTCTCATTTCTACTCAGACTGAACTACACCCGATAATCGCCAGGGTTACGCCGGTAGAATTTGCTGGATTCACGAGGAAGGCCACCCGGGAAACTCCTGGAACGACCTCCTTGAGCAGCTCCAGCCGCTTCCCGCTCAGCTCCAGCGCCAGGGTAGCCAGCCCCGTGATGTTGCCGCCGGGGCGGGCGAGGCTGGCGACGAGGCCGCTCCGAACCGGATCGTCGGCGACGGCGAACACGATCGGAATCGTGCTCGAAACATTCCTCGCTGCCTGAACCGCCGGGGTCTCGAAGGTTACGATGATGTCCACCTTGAGACGCACCAGCGCGGCCGCGAGGTCGGGCAGCCGGTCGTTCCTCCCCTCCGAGTACCGGCGCTCTATCGCGATATTCCGCCCTTCCACATAGCCGAGGTCCCGCAGCCCCTGCTGAAATTCCTCCATCAAGTGCGAGGTTGTGCCTGGGGAGCCGGGCCACTATCGCTGGCCCTCAGCGGGATGGGGCAATGGAACTCAGGTCGGTGACGATCTGGGCGTGCTGAGTCCAGGCGTCGGTGTCGTATTTCTCCCGGGCGAGGCGGTCCATGAGGGCCTCCTCGTCGCGGGTGAGGCCGCCCGGGGCCAGGTCGAGGCCGTGGGTCTCCCGAAAGCCTTCGGTGAGCGCCTCGACCACCTCGCTGAACGTGGGGCGACGGCCGAGCGCCTCCTCCAGCGTGGTCATCCCGGAGAGGGGATCAGCCTCCTGGGGGAAGAGGAGACGCAGGCGCGCCACGTCGGCGCCGAGGAGGACTGAGCCGTGCTGGAGGAACGCGCCGCCCTGACGGCGCTGGGCGCTGCCGACCAGCTTCTTCCCGCCCACCTCCACCTCGTAAGAGCCCGAGCGGGCGAAGCAGAAGGCCGGCATCGCCGACGGGTCCGACGGCTTCACAGGAACCATCTCGGCCGGCACACCCAGGCGCCGGAGCCCGGCCGTCAAGCCCGCGCCGATCCAGCGGTAGGTCTCCAGCAGGTCCCCGCTGCCGTCGAAGTCCCCCGCGCGCGCCACGACGCTGTAGGTCACCTCCCGTTCCAGCGTGTCGTGGTAGATCGCGCTCCCGCCCGTGGGCCGGCGCACCAGCCCCACGCCGAGCCGGCGGCAGGCCTCGACGTTGATCGCCGCGTCCAGGCCCTGGCCGTAGCCGAGGGAGACGGTCGGCGGGTCCCAGGAAAAGAAGCGGAGCGTCGGCGGCGCGATCTCCTGGAGCCGCGCCTGGAGGATCGCCTCGTCCAGGGCCATGTTCGTGGCCCCGTCGAGGGGCTCGGTCACGAGGAGCCGCCAGCGCGTGTCAGCCGCCACGCGGCCTCCAGCGGAGGTCGGGCTGGCGGGCGGCCAGCGTCTGGTCCAGGCGGCGCACCGGCGTGGTCACGGGGGCGTCGTGGATCACCTGAGGGGTGGACTCGGCCTCCCGCGCGATCTGGATCATCGCGTCGCAGAAGGCGTCGAGGGTCTCCTTGGATTCGGTCTCCGTGGGCTCGATCATCAGCGCTTCTTCCACCACCAGCGGGAAGTACGTGGAGGGGGCGTAGAAGCCCAGGTCCAGGAGCCGCTTGGCCACGTCCATGGCGGAAATGCCGAGCTTCTTCTGACGGCGCGCCGAGAAGACGCATTCGTGCATGCAGGGGCCCGGGTGCGGCAGGTCGTAGTGGGGCTCAAGGCGCTTCATGAGGTAGTTGGCGTTCAGGATCGCGTTGTCCGCCACCGCGCGGAGGCCGTCGGGCCCCATGGTGCGGATGTAGGTGTAGGCGCGGACGAGCATCCCGAAGTTCCCCCAGAACGCCTGGAGCTTCCCGATGGACTGGGGGCGGTTCCAGTCGAGGGCGTAGCCGTCGTCGGTCTTGGTCACCACGGGCGTCGGAAGGAACGGCTCGAGGTGCGCCCTCACGCCCACGGGCCCGGCGCCGGGGCCGCCGCCGCCGTGAGGCGTCGTGAAGGTTTTGTGGAGGTTGAAGTGGCAGACGTCGAAGCCCAAGTCGCCGGGACGTGTGATGCCGAGGATCGCGTTCAGGTTGGCGCCGTCCATGTACAGCTGGGCCCCCTTGGCGTGGCACATCTCGCTGATCTCGAGGATCCGCGGCTCGAAGAGGCCGAGGGTGTTCGGCACCGTGATCATGAGGGCGGCCACTTCCTCGTCGAGGTTCCGCTCGAGATCGGTGAGGTCCACACCGCCTTCGGCGTCGGACTTGAGCTGGACGACGCGGTAACCGGCGATCGCTGTCGAGGCCGGGTTGGTTCCATGGGCCGAATCCGGCACCAGGACCTTCGTCCGCCGCTCGCCGCGGGCCAGGTGGTAGGCCCGGATCATCAGCACTCCGGCCAGCTCGCCCTGGGCGCCGGCGGCCGGCTGGAGCGAGACGGCGTCCATCCCTGCGATCTCAGCCAGGTCGCGGGCGAGCTCCCACATGAGCTGAAGGGCTCCCTGGGAGTGCGTCTCAGGGGTGAGGGGATGAAGTCGCGCGAAGCCGCCGAGCCGCGCCATGTCCTCGTTGAGCTTCGGGTTGTACTTCATCGTGCACGAGCCGAGGGGATAGAAATGCGTATCCACGCCGTAGTTCAGCTGGGAGAGGCGCGAGTAGTGGCGGACCACGTCGAACTCTGAGACCTCCGGCAGCTCGGGAGGCGACGCGCGCAGATGTTTCGCGGCAAGGAGCTCCTTGGGATCGGCGTTCGGGACATCGGGAGCCGGCAGCGAGTAGCCAATGCGGCCCGGAGAGGAGAGCTCGAAGATCAGCTTGTCGTATCCGCTCATCGTCGGCTTCCTACACCACTGCCTGCGAAAGCGCTTGCACGAACGCATCGATCTCCTGCCGCGTGCGCTTCTCCGTCACGGCGACGAGCAGGCAATCTTTCAGCGATCGGTCGAAGGGCTTGAGGGGGATCCCGGCCAGGATCTTCTCCTTTGCCAGGCGCTTGACGACGCGCTCGGGAGACTTCGGGAGCTGGAGCGCGAACTCCTTGAAGAAGGGAGCGCCGAAGCGGAGGCGCACGCCGGGAATCTTGGTGAGCGCCTCGGCCGCGTAGTGGGCCTTGGCCAGCGCCAGCTCGCCGACCTTGCGCAGGCCGTGCTTGCCGAGCAGCGCCACGTGGATCGTCGCCATGAGGGCGCAGAGGGCGACGTTGGTGCAGATGTTGGACGTAGCCTTCTCCCTCCGGATGTGCTGCTCGCGCGTCTGGAGCGTCAGGACGAACCCCCGCTTGCCGTCGCGATCCACCGTCGCCCCGACGAGGCGCCCCGGCATGCGGCGGACCAGGTCCGTCCTGGTCGCGAAGACTCCCAGGTTCGGGCCGCCGTACGAAAGCGGAACGCCCAGCCCCTGTCCCTCGCCCACGACGATGTCGGCGCCGAGGGCGCCCGGTGGGGTCAGGAGACCGAGGGAAACGGGGTCGGTGGCCACGATCATCAGGGCGCCGCCCTCGTGGCAGATGTCGGCCGCCGCCTGAACGTCCTCCAGGCAGCCGAAGAAGTTCGGGTACTGGACGATGACCGCCGCGGTCTTCCCCGAGACCGTCTTCTTGAGCGCGGCCAGGTCCGTCGTCCCATCGCCGAGGGGGACCTCCTTCACGCGGAGGTTCGGCCCTTCCACGTACGTGGCCACGACCTGGCGGTAGAGGGGGTTCACGCCGCGCGAGATCGCGATCTGCTCCCGCCCCTCGGTGGCGGAATGGGCCATCAGCGCCGCCTCGGCCAGCGAGGAGGCGCCGTCGTAGAGCGAGGCGTTGGCCACGTCCATCCCCGTGAGCTCGGCGACCATGGTCTGGTACTCGTAGATGGTCCGGAGCGTTCCCTGGCTCGCCTCCGGCTGGTACGGCGTGTAGGCGGTGAAGAACTCGCCGCGCGAGATCAGGTGGTTGATAGGGCTCGGGATGTAGTGGTCGTAGGCGCCGCCGCCGAGGAAACACGTATACTGATCCGAGTCGGCGTTCAGGGCCGTGAGGGCGCGCATGTGGCGGACCAGATCGCCCTCGGCGAGCGCCGCGGCCAGATTGAGCGGGCGGCGCAGGCGCGCCTTGGGAGGAATCGGAGAGAGCAGATCCTCGAGGCTCGACGCCCCGATGGACCGGAGCATCTCCTTCTGCTGAGCGGGCGTGTTGGGGAGGTAGCGCATCTCAGTGCCCGCCCTTGGCGAGGAACTCCTCGTACTGCTGGGCGGTGAGGAGCGCGTTCGCCTCCTGAGGGCCCGACACCTGGATGACGAGCATCCAGCCCTTGCCGTAGGGATCCTGGTTGACGAGCTCGGGCTTCTTGACGAGCTCGGCGTTGACCTCCACCACCTCGCCCGACAGCGGCGCGAAGAGGTCGGAGACCGCCTTGACCGACTCCACGACGCCGAACGCCTGCATCTGGGAGACCTTGATGCCGACCTTCGGCAGCTCGACGAAGACCACGTCCCCCAGCTGCTCCTGGGCGTAGGCCGTGATACCCACGCGCGCCCGGTTCCCCTCCACCCGGGCCCACTCGTGCTCCTTGGTGTACTTGAGGTCAATCGGGTAGTTCCCCATGTCCTCTCCTGGCCCCCCTCACCTTCATCCTCTCCCCCTTCACCCCACTCATGATCCCCTCACCTTCATCCTCTCCCCCCCGAGGGGGAGAGGGCAGGGTGAGGGGGGAGAGGAGAAGAGGTGAGGGGCTAGCCCTTTTTGACCTTCGATGGATAGAATGGCGTCTGGACCACCTTCGCCCGCTGCCCCTTCCCGCGCACTTCCACCTCGAACTCGTCGCCGACCCTGGAGCACGCGGTGGGGACGTACCCCATGCCGATGTACCGGTCAACCTGCGGCCCGTAGGAGCCCGAGGTCACGACGCCGATCTCGGCGCCGGCCTTCAGAATCCGGTAGCCGTGCCGCGCCACCGCGCGGTCCACCATCTCGAAGCCGACCAGCTTCCGGCGCGGGCCCTCGCTCTTGACCTTCTCGATGGCGCCCCGGCCGATGAAATCTCCCTTGGCGAGCTTCACCACCCAGCCGAGCCCGGCCTCCATCGGATTGGTGGTCTGGTCGATGTCGTTGCCGTAGAGCGCGTACTTCATCTCGAGCCTCAGCGTGTCCCGCGCCCCCAGCCCCACGGGCACGATGCCGTCGGCCTTGCCCGCGTCCATGAGGGCGTCCCAGAGGCCGACCGCGTCGGCGGCGTTGACGTAGAGCTCGAACCCGTCCTCGCCCGTGTAGCCCGTGCGGGAGATGATGGCGGAGACGCCCGCGACCTTGCCTCTCGCAAACCCGTAGTAGCCGATGCCGGTCACGTCCACGTCGGCCAGGCGTCCCACGAGCCCTTCGGCCCGCGGCCCCTGCACCGCCAGGAGCGCCGTCTCGGCGGAGACGTTCGTCCAGCGGGCGTCGCTGCGGCCGTGGTCGGTCACCCAGGCCCAGTCCTTGTCGATGTTGGAGGCATTAACGGTCAGCATGAAACGATCGTCGGCGAGGCGGTAGAGCGTCAGATCGTCCACGATGCCGCCGTCGGGGTAGCAGAGCAGCGAGTACTGGACCTGCCCCGCGGCGAGGGCGCCCACGTCGTTGGTGGTAAGGTGCTGGAGGACTGCGAAGGCACCCGCCCCCGCGATCTCGAACTCCCCCATGTGGCTGACGTCGAAGAGGCCGACCGCGCTGCGCACGGTCCGGTGCTCCTCCACGATGCCGCAGTACTGCACCGGCATCTCCCACCCGCCGAAGGGGACCATCCGGGCTCCCGCCTTGACGTGGACGGCGTAGAGCGGGGTGCGCTTGAGTTCCTCAGCCAAGGCACTTCTCCAGGGGCACCGGCCGCTCGTTGACCGATTCGGCGACGCCGGGGTGGACGATCTTCCCGTTCCACACATTGACGCCCTTTGCGAGGGCGGGATTTTCCCTCACCGCCCGCGCCGGGCCTTTGGCCGCCAGCTCCAGCACGAACGGGAGCGTCGCGTTGGTGAGGGCGAAGGTCGAGGTGCGCGGCACGAGGGCGGGCATGTTGGCGACGCCGTAGTGGACCACGCCGTAGAGGGTGTGCACCGGCTCCAGGAGCGTCGTGGGGCGGGTCGTCGCCACGCATCCGCCTTGATCCACCGCCACGTCCACGATGACCGCGCCCTCCTTCATCGTCTGCACCATCGCCTCGGTGACCAGCACCGGCGCCTTGGCCCCGGCCACGAGCACCGCGCCCACCAGGAGATCGGCGCGCTGGACCACCTGGGCCACGTTGAAGCTGTTGGACACCAGCGTGACGACCTGGCCGCGGAACAGGTCGTCCACGTAGCGGAGCCGGTCCACGTTGATGTCCAGGATCGAGACGTCCGCGCCGAGGCCCAGGGCCACCTTCGCGGCGTTGAGACCGACGGTCCCAGCGCCGAGGATCACCACGTTGCCGCGTGGCACGCCGGGAACGCCCGAGAGCAGGATCCCCCGGCCGCCGTGGGCCCTGCCCAGGTAGAACGCGCCCTCCTGGACGGTGAGCCGCCCCGCCACCTCGCTCATCGGGGTCAGGAGGGGAAGGCTCCCGTCGGCGCGCTGCACCGTCTCGTAGGCGAGGCCGATCACGCGCCGCTTGAGGAGCGCCTGCGTCAACTCGGGCGCGGGCGCCAGGTGAAGGTACGTGAAGAGCGCCTGCCCCGCCCGGAGCCGGCCGTACTCCTGGGCGAGCGGCTCCTTCACCTTGAGAATCAGGTCGGCCTCGGCCCAGATGCCCTCGGCCGCGGCGAGCGAGGCGCCAGCCTTCGCGTAGTCCTCGTCCCGGATCCCGCTGCCGGCGCCGGCGCCGCGCTCGATCAGGAGCCGGTGCCCCGCCTCGGTGAGCGCGTGGGTTCCGGCGGGCGTGAGCGCCACGCGCTGCTCGCCCGGCTTGATTTCTTTCACGACGCCGACAATCACGGCAGAAGACCCCCCTCATAGTAATCGAACCCTTCCGAGGTCGCAACCGGGTCAGGCGCGACCCGACCGGCGCAACGCAACAACGCAAGCCTGATCCCAGCCTTTACCGGCAGAGGGAGCGAAGGCGTCGCGGCGGGCTCGCGCGCGGCCCACTCGCTCACCCTCGCGGGAGACCCAGGTGACGGGAGGCGGCGGCGGTGACGTCGGGATAATCCACGAAGAGGCGGTAGATCTCGGGCGGGGCGCGCGCCGACCGGCCGTCCACCACGCGCGTCAGGGTGTGGTCAGTCCAGACGCTGATGATCTCGGAGCGGACGTCCGGGGGAAAGTCGCCGGCGCTGGGCAGAAAAGGCGGGAACTCCTCGCCGCGTGCAACGCGCGCGAAGAGAAGCAACACGAAGGCGAGGGCGAGGCCCAATCGGGGCCCCTCGGACGGCGAGGGGGCCGAGACGCGCTCCCCTCGCCGTCGAAGACGCTTCGTTACTTGACGGTGTAGCCTCGGGTCTGCATGCAGGCCGCGTAGGCCCGGTCGTACCCGTCCTTGTTCTTCGTGTATCCGAGCGTGCCGCCGACCCCCGCGCCGCCGATGCCGCCGGCCGCAGCGCCGATGGCCGCGCCGGTGCCGGGGCTCCCGACGGCGGCGCCGATGGCCGCGCCCGCCGCCGCACCGCCCACCGCGCCGATGAGCGCGCCCAGCCCAGCGCCCTTGGCGGTGTCGGTCGTCGGATCAAACCCCGTCTGCTGCTTGGCCCACGCCATGCACTCGTTCATGTCGCGGGACTGCTGCTCGGCGGTCTGCCCCTTCGCCGGATAGGCGTACACCGTCGGCTGCGTCCCGGCGCAGCCCGCGACCGCAATTCCGAACGCGATCACGATCAACCCTGCCATCACACGTCTCATTTCCGCTCCTCCTTATGCGTCATCCTCGCGACCCTGTCGCCGCGGCTCCGCACGCTCCTGATCCTAGTTTACTGCGCCGAGAGCCAGTCGCGAAGCGGTTTGACCGCGACGCCGGCCTTCTCCAGCGCCTCGCGCACGGCGCGGACGATCTTCTCGGCCCCCGGCGTGTCGCCGTGGCAGCAGATCGTCTGCACCGAGATGTCGATCTCCACCCCGTCCAGGGTGAGGACCTTTCCCGTCGTCGCGATCTTCACCGCCTGCTGCGCCGCCTTTGCGGGATCCGTGATCAACGCCCCGGGTAGCTTCCGTGAGACCAATGTCCCGTCAACGTTGTAGGCGCGGTCGGCGAAGCCCTCCGACGCGACGCGGCAGCCTATCTTCCGGCAGGTGGCGTCGTATTTCCCCGAGGCGAGGGTCATCAGGATGAGCCCGCGGCCCGACTCCATGGCGGCCTCGCCGATGGCCTGGGCCAGCGCCTCGTCCCGCTCCGCCATCGTGTAGAGGATGCCATGGGGCTTGACGTGCTGAAGGTCGCCGCCGGCGACCCTGACGAACTCCCGGAGCGCCCCCGTCTGGTAGCAGAGGTAGTCCTTGAGCTCCTGGGGGCTCACGTCCATGACGCGGCGGCCGAAGCCCATCAGGTCTGGCAGCCCGGGGTGGGCGCCGACGGCGACCTTGTGCGTGAGGGCGAGCGCCACGGTCTTCCTCATCACGTGCGGGTCGCCGCCGTGATAGCCGCACGCGATGTTGGCCGAGGTGATGAACGGCATGA
>ERZ1292640.3763-Hain-H43-02um-R1-3763-length-11744-cov-6_pt1 | contig 11744 bp, 8 predicted proteins | sample MGYA00564404_ERZ1292640 | MGnify/ENA primary metagenome ERZ1292640 (study PRJEB36523, sample SAMEA6512636) | groundwater metagenome | collected 2019-01-08 | study: AquaDiva: Metagenomics assemblies of 32 groundwater samples | reverse complement strand
CCTGACTACCTCCATAATCAGGATTACCGGATATTTGTGTTACGCATTAAAGACTATGTATTATATATTACTTATGGTAAATATGCCATATATAGGAAGGCTTGTCAAGGCTGATTGTGGCGCTTTGGGAAAGCGCTTTCTTTGAATTAGAACCGCTTCCAACCTACGCGGTTAGAAATGGTTACTCTCCTTCTTTTTTGTGGAAGCCGCTGGCGGCGATGATGCCGGCGGCGATTTTCGCGGGGACTTCTTCGTAGTGCGAATACTTCATCGTGTAACTGCCGCGGCCTTGAGTCATCGAACGCAGGGAGTTGGCGTATTTGAACATTTCTGACTGGGGGACCTGCGCCTTGATAATTTGCAGTCTGCCATTAGAATCCATTCCTATAACTCTGCCCCGGCGGGAATTTAGGTCGCCGGAAATATGGCCCATATATTCTTCCGGAATAGTTACCTCCACATCCATAATCGGCTCCAATAAAGCCGGGCCTGCCTGCTGGATAGCTTTACGCAATGCCATTGCCCCGGCAATCTGAAATGCCATATCCGATGAATCCACGTCGTGATAAGAGCCGTCAAACAAAATCACTCTTGTATCCACAATCGGATACCCGGCAATCGCGCCTTCGCTGCATGCCTGGCGCACGCCTTTCTCGACGGAAGGGATAAAGTTGCGCGGGATTGCCCCGCCGACGACTTTATCAACGAACTCAAAATCGCCGCCTCTTTGTAACGGCGTTACCTCAAGCCAACAGTCGCCGTATTGGCCGCGGCCGCCGGATTGACGCTTGTATTTTCCCTGAACCTTAGCGCTTTTGGTTATCGTCTCTTTATATGCCACTTTCGGCGTGTTTAATTCCACCTCGACGTTAAAACGTTTGCGCATCCTTTCCACCATTACTGACAAATGCACATCGCCCATCCCGGAAATAATCATCTCCTTTGTCTGGGGATCGAGAAAGGCCTTAAAGGTTGGGTCTTCGGCGGTTAATTTGTGCAGTGCCAGCGAGATTTTATCCTCATCCGCCCGGCTTTTCGGCTTGACCGACGAGGATATCGCGGGGTCTACTGAAGCAATAGGATCAAAACGAAGAGGCTTTTTCTCCTCGCCGATAGAATCCGATGTAGCGGTATCTTTTAATTTTGCCAAGGCGACAATATCTCCGCAGGTAGCCATATCCACGGAGCGCTGTTCTTTGCCTTGAAGCAGATAAATAGAACCTATGCGCTCCTTAACGCCTTTCGTTGTGTTGTAAAAACCGGTATTGGCGACCAGCTTGCCGCTAAAAATCCGCGCGAGGGTTAACTGCCCGACAAAGGGGTCGACGATAGACTTAAAAACAAATCCCGCCAGCGGCTCATTTTCCGACGAGGATATCTCTTTCTCGGAATTAGTAAGCAAATCCACCGCTTTAATTTTCGGGCGCTCCAAAGGATCAGGGAAATAATTCAAAACTGCCTCTAAAAATTCCTTTACCCCTTTATCTTCTAAAGCCGAACCCGCGAACACAGGAAATATTTTTCGCGCTAATACCGCATTGCGCAAGGCCGTACGGATTTCATCTTCGGTAAGAGTGGCGCCTTCTAAATATTTTTCCAAAAGCTTATCGTCGCTTTCAGCAACTATATCTATAAGGGAGGGCGCGTTTAAATCATTGATAAAAACCGCGGCCTTAGAAAAATGCTCCTGAATATCTTTAAGCACGCTATCGGCATCCGCGTCCGGCTTATCAGCTTTGTTGATAAAGAAAAAACAGGGCAGGCCTACCTCCTCAAGAAATCCCCATGATTTCTCTGTGCCAACCTCGACAGAGCTTACCGCGTCAACCATGATCAGCGCGGCATCAACCGCGCGCAAAGAGGCTATGGTCTCGCCGATAAAATCGGCGTAACCGGGAGAATCGATTATTTGTATACGATTTTCTTTGTAATTGGCGAAAAGGAAGCTTGCGTTGATGGAGTGTTTGCGCTCGATCTCGTCGGCACTGTAGTCGCTTACGGTAGTGCCGTCGGAAACCGAGCCCTTACGGGAGGTCATTCCGCAGATATGAAGTATACTCTCAGCAAAGGTTGTCTTTCCGACTTGCGCGTGGCCAACTAAAATAAAGTTACGTTTCATCGTAACCTCCATAGCTGGGTGCTTCCCTGTTAGCCCCTGGAGCTGACAAGATTGTCAGCTCCAGGGGCTAACAGGGTTACTCTATATAAGTATAGATCTTGCCGCGGTAGTTGCGCAAAACGTATTTTCCTTTCGCTTGAGAAAGCACATAGTTGGGGCCAACGGGGATTTTCCCTCCGCCGCCGGGGCCGTCGATGACATATGTCGGCACGGCATACCCTGATGTGTGGCCGCGCAATTTTTCGATTATATTTATCCCCACTGCTACCGGCGTGCGGAAATGCGCCGTGCCTTTTACCGGGTCGCACTGATAAATATAATACGGCCGCGCGCGGATTTCCAGAAGCTCATGCATCAGCCGGCGCATTATATACGGTTTATCGTTAATGCCTTTTAAAAGCACCGTCTGACTGCCTAAAGGAAAACCGTTATCTGACAGCATATCGCAGGCGCTCTTTGTGCGCTTGTTAATTTCTTTCGGATGATTAAAATGTATGCTCAACCAAATGGGGGAATATTTCTTGAGCATCTTGATTAAATCTTCGTTGATCCTTTGCGGCAGGCTTACCGGCACGCGCGTGCCGATGCGCAGGAACTCGACGTGAGAAATCGCGCGCACGCCCTTGATAATCTCTTCCAGCTCGTCGTTCTCGAGCATAAAGGGGTCGCCGCCGGAAATAAGCACATCGCGGATTTTGCGGTTTGACTTTATGTATTCAAGCGCCTCGTCAAATTTTGTAGGCGCGCAAACATGAGGCTTGTCCCCAACCATCCTGCGGCGGGTACAATGACGGCAATAAGCGGCACAACATTCGGTTGCCAGCAACAACACCCTGTCGGGATAACGGTGCACAAGGCCCGGGGCAGGAGAATCCCTATCTTCGGCGCAAGGGTCGGACATTTCATGCGGAGTTACCTGGAACTCCGCGCCCAACGGGACAAACTGCCTGCGGATAGGGCAATTAGGATCCACCGGGTCCATCAGCGTGGCTAAATGCGGCGTAATCGCCAAGGCAAGCTTACCGCTGGCGCGTTTCATCCCATCTTCTTCTTCCTTGGTCAGATTGATTATCTTGGCCAATTCCGCCTTAGCGCAAATTCTATTTTTTACCTGCCAATGCCAATCCTCCCAGTCCAAAGGATTAACGTCCTTAAAAAGCTCCATATCATGATAATCAATGCCTGTGCGCCTAACCAGATGATTTGCCGCTAAAAACGGCAGAGCTAATTGGTATTTTAGCCTTTCAGCCGTGGCAGTATGGTTCAATTTTTTCCCTCCTCAAATTCGCGAAGCAAATTTGATCCTGAAGCAGCGTTAATCCGCCGAAGGCGAATAGCTGCTGAAGGATCTTTTCACGTTTTTCCTTTTCCCCCGCTATCCCCTTTCCAAAAACAAAGAATAGCGGGGACTGACCCTTGAATCTGATAAAAAAATCGTTATTGCTTTATTGCCTTAAGGAACCAGCGACGCTCACCCCATGCCTTTCCGCGGCGCTGTCCAATATCATCTTAATTAAACTTTTATACTCTATTCCCGCGGCCCTGGCTATCATCGGAAAATTTGACTCTTTCGGGTCTAGCCCGGGCAAAGGATTAACCTCTAAAACATAAGGAATATTATCTTTGCTTAACCGTATATCAGTGCGGGAAATATCCAGGCAACCCAATGCCTTATGTGCCCGAAGCGCGGCTTCTTTTACTTTTTCCGTGACTTCCGGCGAAAGGCGGGCAGGACAGTGGAAAGTCGGCTCTAAGCCCAGCTCTTTATTACCCTGGAATTCCTTCATCTTCCACGAATAAAAATATTCTCCGCTGGATAAACACTGCGAAAAGTCTATTTCAAGTATAGGCAAAACTATCGTCTTGCCGTTAGCCAGTATTCCGACGGTTAATTCCTTTCCCTCGATGAATTCCTCAACTAAAGCCTGCTGGTTATATGTCGTTATGGTTTTAGATACCTGTTTATAGAGTTCAGCCTGATTAAAAACAACGCTGGAGGAACTGATCCCTTTGCCTGAACCTTCGTAATTCGGCTTTACTATTAACGGGAATTTTAAATCGGGTTTTAACGCGGTATCAACAGAATAGAATACCTGAAAATTCGGAGTGGGGATATTTTCGTATTTAAAAATTCTTTTGCTTATGGCCTTGTCGAGGGCGAGGGCGAGGGTGTAAGGATTGGAGCCGGTATAAGGTATGCTTAAAAAATCAAGCAGGGCGGGCACCTCGGACTCGCGCATACGCGAACCACTGCCTTCGGCGATATTAAACACCATATCGACGGGATTGCTCTGCAGGCGCTCCAAGAGGGTGTCGCGGTCATTTGCCTCGAAGAGAATGACCTCATTGCCCAGTTCTTTTATCGTATCGGCGATACTAAGGACGGTCTCTTCGGAATCAAATTCGGAAAAATAATCGGGCGGTAGTCCTGCGTCTTTCTTCTTTACGCTGCAACTAAGCGCTACTCTCATTTTTTTCAACGTTTATGTATTATTCCTTGTTTAATCCGTTCCTTGTGAAGGCGGCTTCCAATATCCGCCTGATCATATCGGAATACGGAACATCCAAATACTTGGCCAGGCACATAAAAACATCTTCCGATGACAAACTTGGAAGAGGGTTAATCTCTAAAACGTAAGGCTTGTTATGTTCATCGACCCGGAAATCCACCCGGCCAAAATCCCGGCAATCAATGGCCTTGTATGTCTGTAATGCCAGTTCCATCAGCTTATCCTTAAGCCCGCTGTCCATTTTATCGGAACAGGCATACTCAAGCCGGTCAGAATGAATCCGGGCGAAAGTATAGAATTTATTTCCCAGCCTCGAAGAGCCGTCTATCCTGATCTGCACCGGAGGAAAAACCTGCGGATTGTCGTTTCCTATAATGGCAACGGTATATTCGCTGCCGCTGATGAATTCCTCGACGAGAGCGGATTGCTTATACGCCTTAATGATATAATCCACCTGGCCTCTTAGCTGTTCGATATCCGCAACCCGCGATTTTTCGCTTAAGCCTTTCGATGAGCCTTCATATCGTGGCTTAACAATCATCGGGAATTTTAACTCTTTGATTTTGGCAAGATTATCCGTGGGGTCGTCAGTTTCAAAGAATTTTGGGGTAGGGATGCCTTCGGAAATCAATATCTTCTTGGTCATCACCTTATCCAGGCTTAATCCCAGAGTCAAGCCGTCTGAACCCACAAAAGGCACCTTGGCTAATTCCAGAATAATAGGAACCTGCGATTCACGATTGCGCCCATAAAGCCCTTCTGAAATATTAAAAACCATATCGACTTTAAGATTGTCAAACTTTTTAAGAAGCTTTAAAACATTTCCGATTTTGACAACCTTATAACCTAACGACTCGATTGTATCGGCTATCAAATTTACCGTTGAAGGATGATCAAACTCGGCATTCGCGTCCGGCGGGTCATTTGGTTTGAATACGTAATCAGTCTTTAAGTCGTATGCCAGGCCTATTGTTTTTTTCATTTATGTATATTTATATAATCCATTGTTATCCTCCTACGCCATTCAAGGGAAAAACTATGGTATGGCTTCGGAGGATTATTCGCCGAAATACGCTATTTGCAGGCTGCTTATTGCAAGGGCGAATAAAAAAGAGACACAACTTCCTTTGTGTCTCTTAAACGCTCAATATTTTTTTCAACTTTTATATCCTTCCTCCATAAATAACGTATCCAAGAAACTGGCCGTTCGGGCCCAAACTTTCAGCCAGTTTCGCGAGTGGTATGGGATAAGTGTTTTATACTTTCCTGTACCATAAATAATGTGGCAATAGACATTTTTTATCACAACATGTAGCTATTGTCAAGAAAAATCTGCTTTCATTCTGTCATTGCGAGGAGCTTTCGCTGATATGAGGCGACGAAGCAATCACGTTTTAAAAAACAAGATTGCTTTGTCACGGATATGCCAAGCAAAGGTTCCTCGCAATGACAGCATTAAGGCCGCATAAAAATCTTAACCAATTATTTCTATCCTATCGCCTTCTTGAGTACGCGAAGCGTCAAGGCTTCCGTCAGGCAATTCGACGCAAAGCCGAGATTTAAAAAAAACACCGCTTAAGCGCCAGGGTTTTAACTCGCGATAAATTTTTATTATTTTATTTTCTTTATTCGCGAAGAATACATCGATAGGAAAACGCATAAAAAATGTATGAATAGAATCGCAGGGTTTTAATACGAGCGCGCTTTGGGCGGGAAAATTTTTAACGGCCAACAGGCCCTTGAAGCGGCTAAAAAAGTTGTTTGCCAGTTTTACGTCCCGCGCTATTACCGTCTGCCTGCTTACATTTAAAATCTTCACTGCTTTTTAAATATTGAATCCGGAAGCTTGATGCCGCGGATGCGGATATCTTCTATAAACGTAGGGATAAAACCCGTAGGCTCGAAGCCGCCAAGGACTTTACCCTTGGCATCAACTCCGGTTTGCTTAAAAATAAAAATATTATTCAGGCCGATATGCATTTCATCGAGCATTCCGGTGATTTCTGTTATCTGTGTCAGCTTTCGCGTTCCGTCGCTAAGCCGGGCGGTATGCACGATTATGTCGACCGCGGAGGAGATCATCTCGCGAATCGCCCTTATGGGCAGTTCAATCCCGCCCATAAGGATCATTGAATCCAGCCTGCTTAATACATCCTGCGTGGAATTAGCGTGCACGGTAGTCATTGAGCCGTCGTGGCCGGTATTCATCGCCTGAAGCATATCTAACGTCTCAATTCCACGGCATTCCCCGATGATTATCCTATCCGGCCTCATCCTTAATGTGTTACGGAATAAATCCCTTACGCCTACGGCGCCCTTGCCTTCGATATTCGGCGGCTTTGACTCCAGGCGCACCCAATGTTCCTGTTGAAGCTTTAATTCCGCGGCGTCTTCTATAGTTATAATGCGCTCATTATTAGGGATAAAGCCCGACAAAATATTCAGTATGGTAGTTTTTCCCGAACCGGTGCCTCCGGAAACAATAACATTTTTCCGGGAAACAACGCACGCCTTAAGAAATTCCGCCATTGTCTTATCGATAGTTTCTAATTTAACCAGCTCATCGGTGCCGAATATTTCCTTGCGGAATTTTCTGATAGTTAAAGTCGGGCCGGTCAGTGCAAGCGGAGGAATAATCGCGTTAACGCGCGAACCATCGGGAAGGCGGGCATCGACCATCGGCACTGACTCATCGATGCGCCTGCCGATAGGGGCGATGATACGCTCAATCGTAGTCTTGACCTGCTCGTTGGAAATAAATTTTTTGCTGGTCAGCTCGATTTTTCCGCTGCGCTCGACATAAATCTCATCTTTATTATTTACCATCACATCCGTGATTTCATTGTCCGCCAAAAGGTCCTCTAATGGCCCTAAGCCCAATGCCTCGTCGAGAATCTCTTTAACCAGCTTTTTACGGACCTCGTGCGAAGAAATAAAACTTTTAGTATCCTCCGCCAAAAGATTAGTTATCAAAATCTCCGCCCTGTCCCTTAACTCTTTTGATTTTTTGGGGTCGCTAAAAACTTTTAAGTCTATGCTTTTAATATTAAGCTCTTCTATGAGCCGGCTGTGGATGCGCCGCTTAAGAAGGATTACCTCATCCATATCGGACTGATAATCCGCGTTCTCACCCAACCCCTCGGCTAATCCTTGCACCTGCCAGAATGTGCCGGCTTTTTCTAAAAGCATATCCTTGTTTTTCATCTGGCCGATATCACGATGTTCAATAAAAAGTTTTTCGTTCGCCAGCAAGTCCTTGCACAGTTTGTTTATAGCGGCGGATATCTTTGTCTTCGGATTATCGATAACAACGGGGACTCCGCGGTTAACCGCGAAGTTAACTGTCCGGCCATCCGACGGAATTTGGGCGATAATATCAACAGGCAATGTCGCTTTTATGTCATGAAGGGCTATGCTGGAAAGTGATTCGGCGCGGTTTAAAATAATTTTAATCATCGCCAAAGGAAACTGCAGGAACTGCAAGGTATCTAACGCCCATTTAGTCTGATATATGGAAAGTATGTCCGGGGTAGCGGCTAAAATTATCAGGTTTGCCCGGTTTAGCACTTCTAAGAATACATCGCTAAAATTCCTTCCGGCATCCACAACTATATAGTCATATTCTTTTTCTAATATCGCGAAAATCCTCGCGATATAATCCGCCTCAACCAAAGATGACTGCCTGGGCTTAATGATACCGGGGAGAAAATCCACATTATATGAAGTATGGAATACAAAATCTTTCGCGTCAGGAGCCCTGGGGCTGGTTTTAATGAGATTAATAAAATCCGCGATTGCCCGCTGGGGGGCGATATTCAGCATTCTGGCCATATCCCCGGTGCCGTGTAAATCCAGGTCAATAAGGCAAGCCCTCTTCTTGTTTTCCTTCGCGCCTAAGGATACGGCGATATTGGAGGCAATCAAAGACTTTCCAACGCCGCCTTTAGTGCTGAATATTACAATATTTTTACACATTGTTATTCTTCTGCTTGATAAACTATCGGCACATCAATCCATAATTCTTTTTGTTCCATCGAGGAAAGAAACGGCGGGTATGAATGCAGGCGTCGCACTTCGGAAATCGCGTAATCAGTAAGCCCTTTATTGCCTGTTGAGGATTTAACAACTACATCAAGCAATTCACCGGAAGGCCCAAGGTGCACAGACAAGCGGCAAGCGCCCTTAAGGCCGCTTTCTTTAGCAAAGGGGGGATAAATAAAATTATCCATAATATATTTTTTTACTAATTCGGAATATTCTACCAAAGGGCCTACTTTTGGCGCGGTGGTTTGGCCTTCGGAAGATTTTATTTGAACATTCTGTTTGTTCGCGTCTTCATCATCGGTATACTTGGCTACTATTTTCGGAGTAAGCAAAATAACCAACTCAATATTGCCTCTTTCACCGAAGCCGCCTCCGCTTTTGGTGGTTCTTTTGCGAAAAAGCGCTCCTATTATGGGTATGTCGCCAAGAAATGCGGTTTTATTTATATCTACTTCATCCTTTTGCTTAATTAATCCGGCAATGCTTAATGTCTGTCCATTTTCCAGCAGAAGTTCAGTCGCGACATTTCGTTTCGACGTCGGATAAGCCAATGCGGTAGTCTGGCCTGTAGAGGTCGTCCCGATTGTTTCCGCGGCGCCAACTTCACTTATGTCAACGTTTAACGCGACATTGATACGGTCATTCTCCATCACGGTGGGCTTAACTTTCATTTTTATACCATACTGTTTATAAGAAACGTCCGCGCCGGTTCCGCCTGCCGAAGCAACCTGGGTAGAGAAAGTAGGCTTTTCTCCTCCGATAAGCAACTCTGCTTCTTTGCCGCTCTGACAGGCAAGCCGCGGCTTAGAAAGTATACGAGCCTTGCCTTCCTGGACCAAAGCGTCGATCTTCGCGGTAAAAAGCGCTGAACGCGGCCAGGAAAAAACATGAAAAAGCGCTTTTGCCGCGCCGCGTCCGACCGAAAGCGGATACGCGCCCGTAGGTTCAGCCATAGAAATAGAAGTCGGCATAGTAAAGCCTATCGTCTTGGAAACATCCGCGTCTAATTCCAATATCTCAGCCTCTATTTCAACAACAATATTCTTCTCTTTTACTTCGATAAGATTGATGATCCTCGAACTTTTTTCTTTCAAAATATCTTCGAGGGCGCGCGTAAGCTGTTCTTTTTCCTTCTCGGTCGTCACAGAGCCCATTAACAAAAGTTTTTCTCCGGTCTCCACCACGCGCGTGTTTATCTTCGGATAGTTCAATTCTTTTAATATAGCGTCTATGCGTATTTTTACTTCACTGAGGTCTTCGGCTATAACGCGCAGGCGGAAAGAATGCTCTCCCTCGGCATCCCAAAAGACAAAAGTAGTCACTCCCTGCGTTTTTGGAAGGACATCTATCTCCTTTTCTGTTACGCTGGAAACCTCAACCACCTGCGGATTACCGATGACTATGCGCTTGGGAACATTTGTGCGGAAAATCTCCGGCTTATTTACAAACAGCCGCATCTCATCCATAAAATCTTCCTGCCCGTAAGGGCGCGGCGCGATAAAAATAAATAAACCAGTTAACAAACAAAATAAAAATACCGTTTTTTTTCGTTTAAACATAGTTATTTTCCTGCCTCTGTTAGAGGGACTATCTCTCTCTTAAGCCCGCGGATTATTTCGACTGTCTTGCCGGGCCTTCCCTGCTCTTTTGCTTTATTCTCCTCGCTTTGTTTAGGCGAAGCAAACATTTCCGGCATAACATACTGCAGCAAAGTATCCCAGCTCGCCGGACGTACCGACTCAATCTTAGAATCCGCCGGAGAACGCAGGATGAGCCGTATCTTTTGCTGTTCCATGACAAACGCCAGGAAATTCGCTTCTTGAGGCGACAAGGCCAATGTAATCATTGAAACTTCTCTTCTCTCTTCTTGCGGTTTCTTATACCTGCCTTGGCTTCCGGAAGCCTGTTGAACAGCCACTAAATCCCGATCCATTGCCAACACTAAAACATTTTGAAAAATAGGGACTGTCGTAGTGGTTGTTTCCTGTTTACCTTCCGGCGTCCTATAAGGAATTGGCACCGTGGCAATTACATCTACATAATCTCCCGGAGAAATCATTCCTCCCACTGATGAGATGCCATCAATGGGGACCGTAACTGCTCTTTTTCCGGCAGGAGTAACCATTGCCAAAGACGTGCCCGAGCTTATTTCTTTGACGCGGGTAAGCTTGCTTAAAGTAATTTGTTCTCCTTCGGCAATATCTCCGGCCGCGACCATACCAGAAACTCTATCCAATGAGGTTGCCGCCTGCGGCTGGACAAACTGATTGGGGACTATTTGCGTCGTAAGCATATCCGCCTCTAACATTGACCCGCGGGGAATATTTTTCGCCGCCACCAGCACCGGCGTCTGATTAGCCCTCATAATTTCCACTTCTTTTTTTGCCTGGACTTTAAGGGCCCGCTTTTGCTGGTCAATATAAAAATTAAGCATAAACAGCGCCGCAACCGCCGCCGCTACGCCTATGACTAATATGATTTTCTGTTGTTTTTGCATAGGTAATTATTTTACAGCCGTATCGTAAACCTTTATATTCGCTTCCCGAGAAAGCTTACCGATAAGATCTTCTATTTTTTGCTGCTGCTTCAAAAAGGTAAGGCCGGTTTTGATATCTTCCCACAGTTCTGAAAGGCTCTTGACTTTACCTTCGCGCTTACTTTCTAATTTCAGTATATAATAACCGTTAGGGCCTTTGAAATAATTGCTTATGCCGTTGACATCCAACGTCGGGGCAAATGCCGCTTCGTCAAATTGCGGGCTCTTTATGCCTTTCTTGATAAACCCTAAATCCCCGCCGCTTGCGGCTGTCGAGGCAGTCGATCTCTGCTGGGCAAGCAACGCGAAATCCATGCCTTTCAATAATTCTATCATCGCGTCCTTTGCCTGCTGTTCGTCAGGAACAACGATTTCGCGGATTTTTCTTTCTTCAGGCTCTTTCAGCTGGTCTTTAGAACGATTGTAATAATCTTCTATCTCTTTGGATGTGACTTCGACATTCGCGGTTTCCTGCCTGACCAATTCAGCCACAAGCAAGTTGTTCTTGAAATTATCCAGCGCCTTCTGGACGTCT
>ERZ1292640.3762-Hain-H43-02um-R1-3762-length-11746-cov-5_pt1 | contig 11746 bp, 7 predicted proteins | sample MGYA00564404_ERZ1292640 | MGnify/ENA primary metagenome ERZ1292640 (study PRJEB36523, sample SAMEA6512636) | groundwater metagenome | collected 2019-01-08 | study: AquaDiva: Metagenomics assemblies of 32 groundwater samples | reverse complement strand
CACCGACGCATGCACGAGAGGTCTTTCCTACCGCGATCAGCGGTTTAGTTCAACAGGTATTGAAGTAGACCGCACGGCCTTGCTCGCGGCCAACCGGCGGCCACGGCCCAAGTCGACTTCACCCCAATGTGTCTGCAACGGCGCATGGTAGCACGGAACGGCCCCCTTGGCGGTCGTCGTGGATGGCTGCCGCCACGGGATTGGCTGCGGCGGCTGCAGCCAACCACGGCAGACGTGCAGACAGCACCTGCGAGATAAATGCGGCTGCCGCAATAACTTGCCCATTTCAGGCAGGAGAAGGTTTGTACGCGGTTGGCTGCATAGCTCGCGGCCAATCACGGCCGCACGGTTGTCACAGCCGATCGAGGGGACTTCGCACGCCCAGCGCACCCCGGTTGACGACGTGCAGAAGACCAAGGCGCTCAGGACCTGGTTCTGCGTCGAAGCGCTCACACACGGCGCCGTCGCAAGCCACGTCAGGAACGCGGCCGGCCGGTTTACGGCGTCTTCTTCTTCTTCCAGAAATCGCGCACCTGCTCGACCGCCGAGCCAGCAATGACGCGCGCGTTTTCAATCGCGCGCTCCCGCCCAAACCGCGCGTCGAAGCTGAATGTCGTCGGCGGCGGCATCGGCACGGACTCGTCGAAGCGGACCGCGTCGCCCGTCAGGTCGACGGAGTACGAGCGCACGACGAACGTGGTCCCGAACTGCTGCTCCACGCGCTCCTCGAGGACCGCGACGATCGCCTCGAGTACGATCTCCGCGCGTTCCGCGCTGCGGACGCTGAGAAGGCCGTCCTTTTCGAGCGCCTGGTCGAACGCGGCGCGCAGGGCGCTGCAGATCTCAGGAGCGCCCGCGCAGCGGAAGAGCACGGGCGGGTTCTCGGGAAGAGGCGGGGACAAAGCGGGCTCCGGCGTACGCGGCGCAGGCGATGGCGCCGCCTGGCGACCCGCGACCGGCTGCGATGCCGGCGCGCCGGCCGCACTACGGGAAGAAACCGGCGGGGCCGGCGCCGGACGCCCGGTCGCGGGTGGTGGTTCCACTTTCGTGGCGACCGGCGGTGCGCCGGCCGACGCTGGCGGCGGCGCACCTGGCGCCGATCCGGCCATCGCGGGCGCGGCGACTGGCGCTTCCTCCGCGCCACCGGTCTTCTCCGGACTGGCCTGACTTCCCTCTTGCGGCGGCACACCGAAGAAGCTCAGACGAATGGCGACGATGCCGGCGATGCCGGCGATGAGGAGAACCACGGCCGCGGCCGCGATCAACACCGCTACCGATCGGCGTCGCGTGGACCTCGCCGCGGGCGCCGGCGCGGTCTCGGCCTGAAGCTCACCCGCGGCCGCCTCGACCGTAGGCTTGGTCCCAGGTGCGGCCGACGGCTGTTGCTGAACCGTCTTCTGGGCCGGCGCCTCGACGGGCGGCACGGCTTGTGTGGGAACCGTCGGGAGTGCCACGGGCGCCATCGGCTGCGGAGCCGACACGGCCGGCGCGCCGTGCTCCGCGCCCCGATCGACGGCGGCCGCCGTCTCCCGTCCGGCGGCAGTCGGCTTCGGCAGCACGACCGTTGGCGCATCCGCCGTCACTGACACGCCAGGCGACTCGAGGACGCCGTCGAGAGCGGCGGCGAACTCCTCGGCCGTCTGGAATCGCTTGGCCGGGTCCTTCTCCAGGCACCGGAGGGCCATGGCCTCCAGGCCCGGCGGGATGGCGAGGTCCGGCCGCCGGCCCGACGGGGGCGGCGGCGGCTCGTTCACGTGTTTGATGAGGACCGCGGGCGTGGACGGATCGGTGAAGGGAACCTGGCCGACGAGCATCTCATAGAGGATGATGCCGAGCGAGTAGAGATCGCTTCGTCCGTCCACGTCCTTGCCGAGCGCCTGCTCCGGCGACATGTATTGCGGGGTCCCCAGCGCGAAGCCCGTCTTCGTCAGTTGCGTGGCCGCATCGTCAAACGTCTTCGCGATGCCGAAGTCGAGCAGCTTCGCCACCTCATTGCCGTCGTTGTCCCTGGCAAGCATGATGTTGTGCGGCTTGAGGTCGCGGTGAACGATGTTGTTGCGGTGCGCCAGCTCCAGCGCGCTCGCCACCTGGCGAAGGATGTGGACGATCCGCCTCGGCTCGAGCGGTCCGGTCGTTCGGATGACCTCCTTCAGGCTCGGCCCGTGCACGAGCTCCATCGCGATATAGAGCGTCCCGTCCTCGGTCTGGCCCAGATCGTGGACAGCAACGATGTTCGGGTGGCTGAGGTGTGTCGCGGCACGCGCCTCGCGCTGGAAGCGCCGGGCGATCTCCGGGGAGGTCACGAGCTCGGGCTTGATGAGCTTCACCGCGACGGCCTTGCCGAGCATCACATGCGTGGCTCGGTAGACGGCGCCCATGCCGCCGCCGCTCAGAAAGGCGTCAAGCCGGTACTTGCCCTCGAGAGTCCGGCCGATCTGTTGCTCTTCGACTGACGCCTCGTCTTCGAGAACGGCGCCGTCGCGCGTACAGAACCGGACCGTGGCAGCGTAGTGGGTTCCGCACTTCGGGCAGGTGCTCATCGCAACACTCTCGGCGATTACGCGGTCCCGATTCTATGCCTGTGATACCGGCAAGTAAAGCGGCCATGTAGCGCCGTATCCTTGGGTGGCCCCAACAAATGGGGGCAACGCGAAAAGCCGGCACTCCACGCGAGTGCCCTTGAAGACTCGCTGGTATGACCATTGCCGTCGTGTGAACACCCGATTCACCGCCAGTGGTAACATGGCGCAGCACGTCCGTAGGCCGCTCTCTTCCAGCGCCAGGGCGGTTCACTGACCTCCACTCGAGGCGCCGACTACCGCTATGCTACGGGCTCACGGCATCAGCCACGCCGGGCGCGTTCGCAAGACCAACGAGGATGCGTTGATCTGTGAGCTCGACCTGGGTCTCTTCATGGTCGCTGACGGCATGGGCGGCCACAACGCAGGCGAGGTCGCCTCGCATCTTGCGATCGAGACGATTCGGACGTTCGTGCTCCGCACTCGAGACGACAACGAGGCCACCTGGCCGTACGGCTTCGATCCGCAGCTCTCCTACGACGCCAACCGGTTGCTGACGGCCATCAAGCTCGCCAACCGACAGGTGTTCGCGGCCAGTGAAAGCTGCGAAGCCTACGCGGGCATGGGCACAACAGTTGTCGCGGCGCTCATCAAGGAAACGCAGCTTGTCTTCTCGAGCGCGGGCGACAGCCGCCTGTACACGTTTCTGCACGGCACGCTGACGCAGCTCACGCGCGACGACTCGTGGGTCGCCACGGTCCTGGCCGAGAAGGTGGGGCTCGACGAAGCGGGGCTCGCGCGGCATCCGATGCGTCACGTCCTCACCAATGCGATCGGCGCGCGCGAGCAGACTGAGATAGAGGCGTCGGAGCGCGTGCTCGCCGACGGCGAGATCCTGCTGCTGTGCAGCGACGGTCTGCACGGCGCCGTCGACGATGCCACGATCGGCGAGGTGCTGAGGACAGGTGCGGACGTCGTGTTTGTGGCCGAGCGACTCGTCGAGCTGGCTCTCGAGCGTGACAGTCGCGACAACATTACGGCAGTGGTTGTCGACTACAGGGCATGAGCATGTCGGGCGAAGATCGCGCGCCACTCGCTGGGTCGCCGAAGCAAGCGGCGCCGCAGCCCAGCCGTGTCGGGCGCTACGAGCTGCTCGAACGATTGGGCAAGGGTGGCATGGGCGTGGTGTACCGGGGGCGTGACACCGTGCTCGGGCGCCAGGTCGCGGTCAAGATGCTGATCAGCGACCTGGAAGAGATGGCGGAGACACGCGAGCGCTTCTTCCGTGAAGCGCGCTCGGCCGGGCAGCTTTCACACCGCAACATCGTCACCATCTACGACTTCGGGGAGGAGAACGGCCGCGCGTTTATCGTGATGGAGCTGCTCCACGGCGAGAGCCTGAACAGCCTGCTCGCGCGCGAGCGGAACCTGCCTGTGGAGCAGCGACTCGATATCATGATGCGCGTCTGCGAGGGGCTGGCATTCGCACACTCGCGCGCCATCGTCCACCGGGACGTCAAGCCGGGGAACATCTTCATCACGACCGAAGGCCAGGTGAAGATCCTCGATTTCGGTGTGGCGCGGATCGCCTCGTCGAACCTGACGCGCAGTGGCCTGATCGTGGGAACGCCCGACTATATGTCGCCCGAGCAGGTTCAGGGCAAGACCGTCGATCAACGATCCGATATCTTCTCGGCAGGCGTGGTGTTCTACCAGGTCGTGTTGGGTCGGAAGCCGTTCGTCGCCAAGACGCTGCCGATGCTCCTCCACAAGGTGGTGACCGAGGATCCCCCGCCGCCCACCGAAGCCGAGGCGTCGCCCGAGCTTGCGCGGATCATTCGCCGGGCGCTGGAGAAGGACCCGGCGCGGCGCTATCAACGGATGGAGGAGCTGCTGGTCGACCTGGCGCGGTGTGCACAGAAGTTCGAGCAGGAGACGCGCGCGCTGGCGTCCAAGACCTGCGATCGCTGTCGTGAGGTCGAAGCGCTGTTGGCGGATCACCGCGCCCTGGCCGAGCAACTCGGGATCCCGGTCGTTTCAGAAGAGGTGGCGATCGCGCCCGCGCTGCACGAGCTGCCGCTCTTTCAGGAGGTCGGCAGCGAGGTGCTTCGACTGGTACCCTTCCGCCGCGCCCGGTTGTTGGAGCTGAGAGCGCAGCTCGACGAGCAGTACGACCGCCTGGGCGCCGTTGTGGCGAGCTGGCGCGACGCGCTGACCGGACTCCAGGCCGCTCAGGAACAGGCGGCTGCCGGGCGCGTGCGGGACGCCCTCGCGGCACCTGCTCCGGAGCCGGCGGCTATCACGCCGGCTCACGACCAGGGCAGTTCGAGAGCCGTCGACACCGTCACCCGCGCGCGCCGGACCTGGCGTGAGCGGATCGAGCGCCGCGTGCGCGAACGCCGTGAAGACGCGCCGGCACGCGCCGCGCGTCCTCTCCTGCGCCTCGCTCGCGCTGCGCTGGCGCAGGGTGACGACGAACGTGCTGCCTGGGCGGCAGAGAACGCGATGGCGATCCACCCTGCCAACACGGAGGCGCAGGAGCTGCGCGCGCGCGCGCGCGCGCTGAGCGATCAACAGAACACCGACACAGCAGAGACGGTCGCTCTCCCCGGGCCGCCGGTTGACGACCCGAGCGAAGCCGACACGGTAGCCTTATGGGCGGACGGTGGTCGGTCACGGCTGCCGGCCGTCGTGGCTAAGTGGATGAGCGGGTTGCGGCGCTGGGTGGGCGCCGTGATCTCGAGGAATTCATGACCACAGCGCTTCGCGTGTCGATCCGGCGCAGTGAAGCGGAGGTCGGCGTCGCGACGCCGACCGACCGGCCGCTCAAGATCGGCCGGTCCAAACAGTGCGATATCGTGCTCGACGATCCCGCCGTGTCGCGCGTCCACGCCATCCTCACGCTGGAAGCCGGCCAGGCGGTGCTCGTCGACCAGCAGAGCCAGAACGGCCTGTGGGTCGAAGGGCAACGACTTTCTCGTGTGACACTCGCGCCCGGCGTGGTCGTCGCGATCGGCCCGTACCGGCTCTTTCCCGAACCCATCGCCGCAACGGCGCCGCAGCCGGCGGGCGTGAGCGCCTCGGACACGACCGTCGTGGCGCCGCGACCGAGAGCAGCGGCGACGGCCCGACCCGAAGTGGCCGCTGTCTCTGACACGCGCCCGCGGACCGACATGGTGCCTGAAGAGCGCCCGAAGACGCCGCCCACGCCCCCGACGATGCCGGCGGCGCCTGCGGTTCCAAAGATCCGCGGCATCGGCACGCGCGCGCGAGTCGCGGTGATTGCCGCTGCCGTGATCCTCAGTGTGGCGGTGGTAGCCTTGGTTGTCGTTCGGATGTGGACGCGGCCGGCGTCGCAGGCCGGGACAACCTCGGCGCCGGCTGCGGCCGTGACGCCGGAGACTCCGCCGCCCTCGTCCGAGGCGCCGACCCCGATGCCGCCTGGCGCGCAACCCGCCTCGCCCGCACCGGCCGCGCCTGACGCGCTCGCCGCGGGATCTCCTGACCAGCCTGGCGCGAACCCGCCCGCGCCGTCTGCGGCGCGCCCGCCGGCGGCAGCGGCGAAGGATTTCATTCCAGCGACCCGCAGGCCGGGCGAATCGACGCGCGCCTGGCAGCAGCGATCGCGCGCGCTGACCGAACGCTACAACCAGGGGCGCGATGCGCTCGAGCGGGGTGAACCAGCGCAAGCGATCGAGATCCTCTCGGCGCTCCTCGCCGAGGAGCCGGGCTTCGGGGAGGCCGCCGACCTCGTGGCCCGCGCGCGGGCGGAGGTTCGTGCGGAGATTCGCCGTCGGGCCGAGGCGGCTTTCGAGGAAGGCGCCCGGCTCGAGCAGGAAGGGAACCTCCCCGGCGCGCTCGCCAGTTACCAGCGCGCCGAGCGGCTCGATTCCGAATTCGACCGGCCGGGCCAGGCTATCACGGCGCTCCGGGCTCGCATGCGGAGCGAGGCCGAGACGATCATGCGGCGCGCGCGGGTCGAAGACGCCTTCGGGCGCGTGCAGGCCGCGATTGCACTCTACCGGAAGGTGGTCGAGCTTCTGCCCGAAGACGACCCGATGCGCGTTGAGGCGCAGCAGCGGCTGGACAAGCTCCAGGGGATCAAACAATCATGAGCGCGATGAAGCATGCGGTCGCACGGAGGCGTTGTGCCCTCGTGCTCGCGGTCGTCCTCATCATCCTGATTGCGCCGGTGGCCGCGCAACGCGATCTGCAGCCGTACCGCGACCCGTATGAGCGGTTCTCGCTGCAGCATCCGAAGAGCTGGCAGGCCCTGTTCGGCGTAGGCGCCACGCTCCTGACCCTGTTCGAGAAGAGCGGGAAGGCCAGCATCCAGGTCGAGTACTTCCGGCTGAATCAGCCGCTCGACGCCGAGCGGGATTACGACCTCATCGTGCAGATCGAAAGCGATCTCATCCGCGAGCGGCAGCCGAAGTCGGACCAGCTCAAAGCCTGGCCCATGCGAGCCGACATGCCGGCCGTGGTGATCGTGGAGTTCACGCGGCCCGGCCTGAGAGGTGCTGAACGCATCCGGCAGTTCTCACTGGTGAAGAACGCCGATCTGTTCCGGATCATGTGCGTCTCGTCCGTGGCGGAGTTTGCGCGCTTCGCGCCCGTGTTCGAGCAGGTCGCGCGTAGCTTCGCCATCGCGACGAAGCGCAGCGAGTGACGAGGCGCGCCCGCGCGCCTCACCTATCATCAGCGTTGGCCGTCGTCGCTTGACGCATTCCCATGCACGCGCTGCCTCGGCACATCGGCCGCTACGAGATCCTGGCCCGAGTCGGGCAGGGAGGCATGGGCGTTCTCTATCGCGCGCACGATCCCGCGCTCGACCGCGACGTGGCCATCAAGATGATGCTCGTCGACCTGGAGTCGGAAGAAGGTGCGCGCGAGCGCTTCGAGCGGGAAGCCAAGGCGGTGGCGAAACTCCAGCACCGGAACGTCGTGACGATCCACGAGTTCGGCGAGTGCGAAGGCTCGCCTTACATCGCCATGGAGTTTCTCGGCGGCCACGATCTCGAAGAGCTGGCGCGCCGGGAGCCCCCGCTCAGCCTCGACGAAAAGCTCGACATCGTCATCCAGCTTTGTGCCGGCCTCGGTTTTGCGCACGAGCGGGGGATCGTCCATCGAGACATCAAGCCGAGCAACGTTCGCGTGATCGAGGACGGGACGGCCAAGATCCTGGACTTCGGGATTGCGAAGATCGCGAGGACAGGCACGACCTCTCAAGGACAGCGCCTCGGCAGCCCCAGCTACATGGCGCCGGAGCTGCTGAGCGACGCCATGGTCGACGGTCGAGCCGACCTGTTCTCCACCGGCGTGCTGCTCTACGAACTGCTGACGGGCCATAAGCCGTTCGCCGGCGACTCCCCGACGGCCGTCGTGTACCGGATCCTGAACGAAAGCCCACCTCCCCTTCACAGTCTGGTCCCCGACCTGCCGTCGCTCCTGGCCGACATTGTCACGCGGGCCCTCGAGAAAGATCCGGACCGGCGCTACGCGCGGGCGAGCGAGCTCGCTGCCGACCTGCAGATCGTGCGCCTCATGAATACCGCGAGTCCCGCCACGCTTGCCACGTACGAATCGCCGGTGGCTGCACTCACGGCGGCGGCCGAGGTGACGTTGCCCCGCGGGACCGGGAGCCGTACGCCGGGCGACTCGCCGACCACGGTGTTGCTGGCGAGACCCGCGACTGCGCCCAGCCCGGCGCTGGACGTCGACTTCCGCAGGGGAGAGGAGGTCTCGGCGGTCGTGGCCGGCAGACGCCAGCTCCCGGTACATCCGCGCTGGGGTGTTCTCGTCGTGGCCGTCAGCGCGCTGGCGGTCGTTGGCCTCGCCCTCGCAGGTCTGTGGGTGAGTCTCCGCCCAACTGCTCCGACTCCGGCGCCGCAGACGACGAGCGCCGAGCCCCGAGCCCCGAGCGCCGAGAAGACGGTGCCCGGATCGCAGGCAGCCGCGCCGGATGTTCGACCGCCGTCGACGGTGACGATCGTGTCCGTGCCTCCTGGCGCACGGGTCCTTCTCGACGGTCGGGACACGGGACTGGCCACGCCCGCGGAGGTGACCATCGAAGACGACCTGCCGCAGACGTTGCGGCTGACACGCGCCGGCTATCAGGCGACCGAGGTCCAGCTCACCGCGGCGGACCTGAGCGCGGGTACGCGCACGATCTCTCTCGTCCCGGAACCGCCAGCGGCGCCCGGCGTCGTCGAGCTGGCCGGCGAGTACTCATTCGAGGTGCTCGAGGGCGCGCGAGTCCTGTCGGGTCCGTCCTCCGGTCACGAGCTCACGCTGCCGGCTCGACCGACCACGTTGAGGCTACGGAGCGCGCAGTACTTCCTGGACCGCGCCATCACGGTGACACCGCAGTCGGGACGGCGACAGCAGCTTGCCGCGCCAAGCCTCGGGACGCTGGCCGTGTTTGCGGCGATCGAGACGTGCACGGTGAAAATCGATGACCAGGAGGTTGGATTCCCGCCGATCCCGCGGCAGGCGATTGTGGCGGGGCCTCATCGAGTGGCGCTCCAATGTCCGGACGGATCAGGGAGCACGAAGAACGTGGTGGTTGAGGCCGGGCAGCGGACGACCGTGACCTTCGACACGATCAAGGACTGACTCGTCAGCGCGAGCGTGAACAGATGAACGACCGGTCGGAACTCGAGGGGGCACGGCGATTGCGGCTCGACGCGTGCGTCGGCAAGGGCCAGGTGTGGCGCGCGGATCTCGTGGCGCTCGCGCTGGCGTGCTGCGCGTTCGCCGGCGGGCCTGCGGCCCAAGTACCGGCTGAAGAGATTGCGCGGCGGCAGTACGAGAGCGGCCTCGCGTTTGCGCGCAACGGCAACTACACCGAAGCCCTCAAGGACTTCCAGGCGGTCGTCGAGCTCCACCCCACCACGGCGGTAGCTCCGAAAGCCTGGCTCCAGATCGGCCTCTACCATCTGGAGCGCGCGGGCGATCTCGGGGCGGCCGAGGCCGCCGCCGACACCATCCTGAAGAAGTACCCCACGTCCGATGCGGTAGCCGGCGCGCACATCTTGACGGGACGCGCCACGATCGCCAGAAGCCGGCGGCCCGCCGACCTGACGGCCGCCGTTGCCAGCTTCGACCGGGTCCTGCGGCTGTTTCCTGACTCCGCCGCCGTCCCCGAAGCGTTCGTTCACGCGGGCGACGCGCTGCACCTGTTGGGACAACCCGACGAGGCGCTCGAGCGTTATCACCGCGTCCTCATCGATCACCCGGAAGACGCCTGGGCCGCGGCCGCGGGCCTGGGCGCGGGCATGGCGCTCGCCGCCAGGGGTGATGCGCCGGGGGCCATGGAGCAGTTCCAGCGCGTGCGGAACCGGTGGCCTGAGAGCCGGGAGGCGGGCGTCGCGCTGAAGCGCCAGACCATTCTCTATCGCCTGACGATTCGCGCGCAGAGCGGCCAGGTGTTCAGCCTCAGGGGTGAGCTGCCGGAGGGCGCGGCGAAGCGGCTCCAGCTTCGCGCGCTGTTGATGACGCCGGACGACGTTCTGTACTACGCAACCAACTCCGGCGTCGGCGCCCTGATGCCCCCGACCGCCGAGCGGCCGCCGGGCGCGACGCGGCCGCGCGGACTCGCGCTCGACGCCGGCGGCGAGATCGTCGTGATCGAGGAAGGCACGCTCAGGCCGAAGCGGGGCGCTCCGCTCGCGCTCGCGATCCCGCGCGCCGGAAGGACCACGCCGCAGGCGCTCGAGCGGATCGACGCGGCGGTGGCGTTGCCGACGGGCCAGTGGCTCGTCGCTGCCGCCAGCGAAGGCGCCATTCTCCGGTTCACGCGACGTGGTGAGTACGAGGGCCCGTTCTCATCGGCTGGCGTCACGCGGCTCGCCATCAGTCTCTACGCGGAGGTCGCCGCCCTCGAGCGCGAGACCAGGACGGTCCTGATCTTCTCCGCCGAGGGGAAGCTCGCGGGACGCATCCCGGCTCGCGGGCCGCGTTACACGCTCAAGAACCCGCGCGACGTCGCGTACGACGCATTCGGGCATCTGTACGTGCTGGACGAAGCGGCCGTGGCCATCTTCGACCGCCAGCGTCAGCTCGTCCACCTGTTCTCGGAGCCGGAGCGCAGCCGCGGCGCGTTGCGCGACGCCAGCGCGCTCGCCGTCGACTCCGCCGGGCGTCTTTACGTGGCCGACGACGCGGCAGGACGCGTGCGGATCTACCAGTGACAAAGCGTCGGGTGGAACCTTCATGAGCCAGAGACTCTGCTCGCCTGCTGGCGTTCTCCTCCTGGCGGCCCAGTTCGCACTCGTGGCGGCTGGCGCCTCGAACGCCCGCTCTGCGTCGCTCGAGTTCGAGCAGGCCGCCGCGCAGACGTCCCCTGCGCTGGATGCGCTGTGGCAGGAGGCGCATCGCCAGTTCGGCGCCTTTCGCTACGAGGCGGCGGTTGAAGCACTTGATCGCCTGATTGGAGCGTTGACGGCGTCAGCGACCACCGAGCGGCCGGACTTGCTCGTACAGGCGTACGAGATGCGGGCCCGTGCGCGCTTTGCGACGGGAGACGCGGCAGGCGCTGAAGCCGACTTCGTCCGCCTGGTCGAGCTGCGCCCGGACTTCGCGCCCGCCGCAGGGATCTCGCCGCGCGTCGTCGCGCTGTTCACATCGATCAAGTCCCGCATGGTCGGGCAGGTGTTGCTGGAGGTGACCCAGCCAGCCGCCGACGTGACGATCGACGGGCGGCCGTACGCGATCCGCGAAGAGCTCCGTCCCATCGAGCTCCTGGCCGGCCAGCACACGCTCGTGGCAAGCCGTCGGGCCTATCGAACCGTGACGCAGCCGTTCACGGTGAACGCTGGCGAGACCATCACGCTCGCAATCGCCCTGGAGCGCACCATTGCAACATTGATTCTGACCACCGACCCGGACGGCGTCGACGTGGTCATCGATGGCCTGCCGCAGGGCTCGACGCGACCGGGCGAGCCAGGCACCAAGACGTCGGCGCCTCTCAGCGTCGACCTCGACCCCGGCCCGCATCAGCTCCAACTGAAGCGGCCGTGTTACGTCCCGGTGGAGCGTGAGGTCCGGATCGACCGGCTCGAAGATGTGAGCGTCGGGCCGATTCAACTCTCCCCGGCGGTGTCGAGCGCTGCGGTCGAGACCGACGAACCTGGCGCGACCATCTTTCTGGACGGCGCGCCTCGGGGGACAACCGCCACCGCTGATCTCGCGGCGGTGTGCGAGGGCGAGCATGTCTTGGAGGTGCG
>ERZ1292640.3761-Hain-H43-02um-R1-3761-length-11747-cov-14_pt1 | contig 11747 bp, 10 predicted proteins | sample MGYA00564404_ERZ1292640 | MGnify/ENA primary metagenome ERZ1292640 (study PRJEB36523, sample SAMEA6512636) | groundwater metagenome | collected 2019-01-08 | study: AquaDiva: Metagenomics assemblies of 32 groundwater samples | reverse complement strand
TCATGCTCTGGATTACCGACTTGTCGGTGCAGGATCCCTACTATGTGTTGCCGGTGATCATGGGGGCGACGATGGTGATCCAGCAGAAGATCACGCCCACCACGATGGACCCGACGCAAGCGAAGATCATGTTGGTGCTCCCGGTGTTCATGACCTTCCTGTTCGTCAATTTTCCTGCAGGCCTGGTCTTGTATTGGCTGACGAACAATGTCCTGACCATCTCCCAGCAAGTATTTACGGATCGGTTTCTGTTTCGCAACAAGACCCTCATCTCGGCAGGGCCTGAGCAGAGCAGCGCGAAGTCATAACCGCCCCCACGAGCCAAGGCCTGCGCCGGGGGAAGCAGCACCGAGCGAAAGAGTCGTCATGCGGGGAGGACTTGAGGATACGATCTGTGCCATTGCCACCCCAGTAGGTGAGGGCGGCATCGGGATCGTTCGTCTGAGCGGCCCCCAATCGCTCACTGTCGCCTCCCGGGTCGTTCGATTACGTTCCAATCGCCCCCTGACATCGGTCTCCTCGCACAGGCTCTATCTCGCCGATCTGGTGATTCCCGCAACGGACAAGCGGAACGATCATGCGCTCGATCACGATCGGACGCAGGCTGCTGGCCTGCTCGACGAAGCGCTCGTGGTCTACATGAAGGCGCCCCGCTCATTTACCGCAGAAGATGTGGTCGAGATTCAGTCGCATGGCGGAGCTTTGGTGCTGGAACTGATCTGCAGGGTCTGTGTCGAATCAGGCGCACGGATGGCGGAGCCGGGAGAGTTTACGAAGCGGGCGTTCCTCAACGGACGGCTGGATCTGTCCCAAGCGGAAGCGGTCCTCGATACCATCAGGGCCACATCGACCGCCGGACTCCACATCGCCCAGCGCCATCTACGGGGTGAACTCGCCCGCGAAGTGGATCAGGCCCGGGCCTCGCTCCTCACCGTGTTGGCCCATGTAGAGGCGGGGATCGATTTTGTGGACGAAGATATCGCCTTTCTGCAACGAGACGAGCTGGTGCGCATCGTGCGGGAGGCCTATGCCGTGGTTCAGAAACTCGCGGCCACGGCGCAGGAGGGGCGGATCTTGCGGGAGGGGGCGCGCGTCGTCATCCTGGGCCGCCCGAATGTCGGCAAATCCAGCTTGCTGAACCGTCTTCTGAGGGAAGAACGCGCCATTGTGACGGCCATTGCCGGAACGACGAGGGATGTGATCGAGGAATCCATCGATCTTCACGGAGTGATGATTCGGTTGATTGATACGGCGGGACTACGGGACACGGACGACCTCGTCGAACGGGAAGGAATCAAGCGGACGCGCGCCGCGCAAGATGAAGCCGATCTTGCGTTAGTGGTGCTGGATGGAACTGCTCCCCTCACGAACGATGATCGTGACCTCTTGCAGTCAGTCCGCGATCGCAAGCATGTCGTGGTGCTGAACAAGGCGGATCTTGCCCAGACCCTGGCGACGGAGGCCGCACTGGTGGGCCGCCCGACCTATCCTATTTCGGCAAAGACTGGTCTGGGAGTGGAAACGGTGAAGTCGGCTCTTCGTGCTCAGCTGGTCTCCGGAGGCTTTGAAGCGGCGGAGAGTGTCACGGTCACGAACGTGCGGCATCGCGATGCATTGCGCCGCGCCGGTGAATCCTTGAGCCAGGCTCTTGAGTCTGTGCAAGGCGGAATGGCCGGTGAACTCGTCTCGATCGATGTGCGAGCCGCCGCCGACGCGCTCGGAGAAATTACCGGGGCCATTACGACGGACGAAATTTTGGCGCAGATCTTTTCAGAATTCTGTATCGGCAAGTAGGAGCGTGTGAACGTGGAACAGGCGGTTGACGTCATTGTCGTCGGGGGAGGCCATGCGGGCTGCGAAGCCGCCTTGGCTGCGGCGCGCATGGGTGCGCGAACCCTGCTGCTCACGATGGATCACGACCGCATCGCGCAGATGTCATGCAACCCGGCAATCGGGGGCATCGCCAAGGGACACCTCGTCAAAGAAATCGATGCGCTGGGCGGGGAGATGGCGCGGAATACGGATCAAGCCGGCATCCAGTTCCGCTTCATCAATACGAGCAAAGGCCCGGCGGTGCGAGCCCTCCGCGTCCAATGCGACAAGAAACTGTACCGGGAAACTATGCAACAAACGTTGCGGCTGCAGCCGGGACTCACGATCGGCGAGGGCACGGTCGATCGTTTGCTGACGCATGCCGGCGCGATTACGGGCGTCGTGACCGGCCGAGGCGAGCACATCTCGGCGAAGGCCGTCATCTTGACATCAGGCACATTCCTTAAGGGACTTATCCATATCGGCCTGAATCATTTCCCTGCGGGGCGGGCCGGCGAAGCGTCCGCCGAGCACTTGTCTGATTGTATGCGCGACCTGGGCTTCGAAGTGGGACGGCTCAAAACCGGCACACCTCCTCGCTTGGACGGGGCCACCATCGACTTTTCCGTCATGACGCCGCAACCGGGTGATGATCCGCCGCCACCCTTCTCGTATCGGACTGACCGAATTGTGAACCGGCAGCTTCCCTGTCATTTGACTCACACCAGTCGCGCGACCCACGAGCTGATCCAACGCAACCTGGATCGGTCGCCGCTGTACAGCGGCATCATTGAGTCAGTGGGGCCCCGCTATTGTCCGTCGATCGAGGATAAGGTTGTGCGTTTCGCCGACAAAGAGCGGCACCAGATCTTTATCGAACCGGAAGGGCTGGAAAGCCGCGAATTTTATCCCAACGGCATTTCCACCAGTCTCCCGGTAGATGTGCAGGCCGCCATGCTCAAAACGATTCCAGGGTTAGAACATGCCACCATGCTCAAGCCTGGCTATGCGATCGAGTACGACTATTTTCCTCCCAGGCAATTGCATCAGACTCTGGAAACCAAACTTCTGGCCGGTCTTTACCATGCGGGACAGATCAACGGAACATCCGGCTATGAAGAAGCGGCGGCTCAAGGTCTCATGGCCGGGATCAATGCCGTCTTGAAACTGCGCGGAGAGCCCCCTCTGGTGCTGGATCGTTCGCAGGCCTATATTGGCGTTTTAATTGACGATCTCATTACAAAGGACGCGCGTGAACCCTATCGTATGTTCACCTCGCGGGCAGAATATCGCCTCTTGCTGCGCCATGGGAATGCGGACCTTCGATTAACTGATATTGGACAAAAGGCCGGCCTGATCTCCGATGAGGTTTATGCCAAATTTCAGATCAAACAAAAGGCCATTGAATCAGAACTGGTACGGCTCGAAGAGTTTCGACCCAGGCTCACGGAAGTCGTTCGTGAACGTTTAGTGAAGGCTCAGATCGAAGAGATCTCAGGGCCCTGCACCGCTGCCCAGCTATTACGGCGTCAGGGTGTGAGCTATAAGACTCTTTTGGAAGCGCTTGAGATTGATTCCGTTCAAGATATTGAAACATATGAAGAAGTAGAGCTGCAAATCAAGTACTCCGGGTACATTAAGCGGCAGCTCCAACAGATAGGACGGTTCAAAAAGCTTGAGTCGAAGCCCATTCCCATCGGCTTTGACTATGATAAAACAACTGGCTTTTCACGAGAAGTGCGCGAAAAGTTAAAGAAGGTACGTCCGGCATCTATTGGTCAAGCCTCGAGAATTTCAGGAATCACGCCAGCAGCAATTTCCCTTCTCCTTGTGGCACTCGAAAGACACAGAGGAGAATCCAATCGAAACAATCTTTTACAGCTCTCGCCTTAAACCCATAAATGCTGAGATTTTTCGGCCAGCACCGGAATGTCTTGACCTCATCTGCTGATTCACGTAATTGTTCCACGTGGAACATGAACAAGAATTACATACCCTCATAGTTAGCTCAGCAAAAGAAATCGGACTAACTATAGAAAATGCTCAAATTTGGCAATTCATCCGTTATCTTGCTCAACTCATTGAGTGGAATAAGACGATTAATCTCACCGCGATCACCGAACCCAATGAAATTATCATCAAACACTTCATTGACTCACTCGCTGCGCTTGTTGCGACAAGTTTTCCCGAACAGGCCTTAGTGCTTGATGTAGGGTCTGGCGGGGGATTTCCCGGCATTCCACTGAAAATTATGAGACCAGATCTTCAGCTGGTTCTCATTGAGCCAGTTCAAAAAAAATGCTCATTTCTTAATTCGGTAATTGGTCTCTTGAAACTTCGCGGAATATCAACATTTGATGGTACTATCGAGCAATATGCCAAGAAACCTCTTCATCCGACTGTTGACATGATTGTCCTACGAGCATTGAAGTTTGAAGACGTAAGAAAACATGCTCCCACTCTATTGGCCCCAAGAGGGAAAGTCGTCTTATACCGAGCAGAGGCAATCCAAAATCATGAACTTGGTGACGGATTTCATCTTGTTAATGAAACAACTTTACTCTTGCCGCAAGCATCTGGGAAAAGAGTTATTACGGTAATTGAAAAGAATAATTCATAATATAATCAAATATGTACATCTATGTTCCACGTGGAACAGGATCGATCTAATCTCATAATGACAAAAATTATTGCGATAGCAAATCAAAAGGGTGGCGTGGGAAAAACGACAACAGCTGTAAACCTTGCCGCTGGCATTGCGCTGCTGGGAAAGCGAGTCCTTTTGATAGATATGGACCCGCAAGGAAATGCCACCAGCGGACTGGGTGTTGACCCACGGTCCTTACAAGCCACGATCTATAACTGTCTGGTCAATGAAGTGAAGTTCCTGGATGCGGTACTCGCCACGGAAGTGAATGGTCTGTCGCTCTTGCCGGCAAATGCCGACCTGTCCGGGGCAGAAATAGAACTGGTGAACGTTGAAGATCGAGAAAAACTGCTTCAGCGCTTCCTGCGAGACATCGAGCCATTATTCGACATCATCTTTCTCGACTGTCCACCGACATTGGGAATCCTGACGGTAAACGCCCTCGTCGCAGCCCGCACCATTTTAGTCCCGGTTCAATGTGAGTACTATGCGATGGAAGGGCTCAGCCGATTGGTCGGCAGCATCGAACGAGTCCGCCAATCATTCAACCAGGATCTCCAGCTGGAGGGGATCGTCTTGACAATGTTTGATGCGAGGAATACGTTGGCGCGTCAAGTAGTTGAGCAGGTTCGCGCACATTTCAAAGACGTCGTCTACAACACCGTAATCCCTCGTAACGTGACGCTTGCCGAGGCTCCAAGTTACGGTCGTCCAGCCATGCTGTATAACGTCGCGTCGGCAGGGGCGCAGGCCTATTTGTCTTTAGCCAAGGAGTTTGTGAGTCATGGAGAAAAAAGCGCTCGGTAGAGGGCTCGACGCATTGCTGCCTGCCGCCAAACCTGCGTCCACGCCGGACATGCCGGAGGTTCAGCATCTGCGGGTCGATGCGATTGTGCCCAACCGGTATCAGCCGAGACAAACGTTTGCGCCGCAGGAACTGGCGGAACTCACGGCCTCACTGAAGCAAAGTGGATTGTTGCAGCCAATTTTGGTGCGCCGCAAGGGCGACGGAATCTACGAACTCATTTCCGGTGAACGACGCTGGCGCGCGACGAAAGATGCGGGACTCGACACGATTCAAGCGGTCATTCGCAATTGCGGCGATGAAGAATCTGTCGTCCTGGCGCTGGTGGAAAATCTTCAACGGGCAGACCTGAACCCCATGGAAATGGCCAGGGCCTACCATCGGATGATGAACGAATTTGGGCTCACGCAGGACATAATTGCGCAACGAGTCGGCTGCGAACGATCCTCCATCGCCAATATCGTACGCCTCATCAATCTTCCCTCAGAGATCCAACAGCTCATCGAACTGAACCAACTTTCCATGGGACATGCCAAAGTGATTCTTGGTCTTCCGAGCTCGAGTGAACAGCTTCGGGTCGCCCAACTCGTGGTCGCCAAAACACTATCGGTGAGAGAGACGGAAAAACTCGTAGAGTCCTCACCAGTTGCGAAGAATCGCAAGACCAAAGAGCTACGCCGGACACCCTGGTCCGACGTCGAAGAACGGTTACAGAAACGATTAGGAACCAAGGTCTCGATCCAAAAAGGAAGACGCGGCGGGAAAATTGTTATTCACTACTTCTCAGCCCCGGAGCTCGACGGAATTCTTGAAACTCTTCTGAGCTAATTCACACTCGTTTGTGCCTCTTAAAACTCCTGCTGGCGAGGGCATATTTATTGCTCTCTCCCTCATGATTGAGCTCGTCCGTACCGTCTATCTAGACATACAGGATCGCAGTCACAGTGAAACACTGGCACTAACTCGAGGAGGCGCACTCATTATGTGGGACGTGAAACAGGACGTGCAGGATTCAGTCGAACAGGAACGGGACGACATCACGGATCTCACAACCAATCCAGCGACCAAAGATGCCGGGGGCATTATTGCCTTTGTCGGAAAGGGCGTCGAGTTCAACGGCACCATCACCTATAGCGGCACAGTCAGAATTGACGGCTACCTCAACGGGGAAATTCACACGGACGGCATACTGCTAGTGGGGGAAAATGCCGTCATCCAGGCCAAAATCACGGCTGGAACGATCATCTGCAAGGGAAAAATCACCGGCGATATCGTGGCCAAAGAGCGCGTGAAACTCCGCGACCCGGCGGTAGTGAGCGGAAGCGTGAAGACGCCCGTCCTGTCCGTAGAAGATGGCGTGCTGTTCAATGGCGACCTTGAAATGGTTCGCGCGGCGCACGCGCTTCCCCGGGAAACCCCGGTGCGCGAGATTGGCGTCATCGCGCAGCCGGAATTGAAACGTGCGAATGGTTAGATCATGCATATACCTAGGTAGATTATTTTCGCGCCCTCGTCGTGACAATGGGTTATGCGCGGGTGGGCCGCGCCGCAGGAGGCCATGATGTGGGCAATGAAGGAATGGGGCCAGCACGCCGAATCCGCCGACGAGAACTTCACGCTCATGGCCAAGAGCATGAACTTCAAGGGCGTGATGACGTTCACCGGCACCGTTCAGATCGATGGTCGCGTCGAGGGCGAACTCCACATCATCGGGACGCTGATCGTCGGAGAGCATGCGGTGATCAAAGGACTCGTATCCACCGGCATACTCATCAATAGCGGCAAGATCAACGGCATCATCACCGCCACGGATAAGATTCAGATTCTGAAGCCCGGCCTGCTGGTCGGCGATATCCACACCCCGGTGATCGCGATCGAGGAGGGCTCACAATTCCAAGGCACGTGCGATATGGACATCCAGCACTTGCATGACGACCGAACCGTGCCGATCGGCGCGCCCCACGGTCTTGCCGCATCCTCGCATTAACGGCCAGCCCTCTAGCCCTTTCGCTGCCCACTCAGTACAATAGCACCTATGACTCGTCCAACAGTTCTTCTCGGCATGAGCGGTGGAGTGGACAGCTCCGTTGCGGCAGCGCTCCTGGTTCGCCAGGGCTACGATGTCCACGGCGTCACGCTTCAGGTTTGGGAACACGAAGACGAAACGGTCGCAGCCTCCAAGAAATGGGAGGAGCGCGGCTGCTGCAAGGTCGGCATCGCCCGCTATGTGGCGCAGGCCTTGAAAATTCCGCATGAGGTCGTCGACACCAGGCAAACCTTTCGGACCGGCGTCATCGACGACTTTCTGGCCGGCTATCTCGACGGTACCACGCCCAATCCCTGCGTCCGCTGCAATGAGCGCGTCAAGCTGCGCGGTCTTATCGAGCTGGCGGACGCGCGCGGGATCAATTTTGTCGCCACTGGTCACTATGTCCGCATCGGCGAATCCGACGGCCTCCCGACTCTCCACCGCGCGACCGATCCCAAAAAAGACCAGAGCTACTTTCTCTATCGCCTCCGTCAGCCTTGGCTCTCTCGTCTGCTCTTTCCCGTAGGGGCCATGCAAAAAACCGACGTCTGGAAGGAAGCGGAAGCCTTAGGCCTTCCCGTCGACGAATTGAAGGAAAGCCAGGAAATCTGCTTCGTGAGCCATGGCGATTACCGAACCTTCATCGAAAAAGAAGCCCCTGCCTCCAAGAAGTCCGGGGCCTTCGTCGACGATAAGGGCCGCTATCTCGGCGATCATGAGGGAATCGCGTTCTATACACCGGGGCAACGACGGGGTCTCGGGATTGCCGCGGGCCGCAGGCTATACGTACAGCAAGTCCAGCCCGCCACCAATACGGTCGTCCTCGGGACGGAAGAGTCGCTCCGGCGCGATCAATGCGATATCGCGGATCTAAATCTCTTCGACCCCACCCTACTCACTGGCGCAACGGACGTAACGGTGAAGGTCCGCTACGCCACGCCTGCAGCGCCTGCCACCGTCCAGTCTCTTTCAGAAGGCACCCTCCGCATTCTCTTCCACGAGCCACAGCGCGCATTGAGCCCCGGACAGTCCGCGGTCTTCTATCGAGAGGATCGCGTGCTCGGCGGCGGCATCATCCAGTCTTTCTGACTTCTTTCGCGCCCACAGCATCGTATTGACAGCTCTCGTCCGCCAATGCTAACTTGGCGCGCCGCTTTTCGTGCAAACGCACGAAGGTTTCCCTTTTGCCAAAAAGAAGAACGAACGGACCAGCACAGTGATAAAGACAGCAGTTGCGCGACGTTATGCACAGGCGCTCTTTGAGCTACTTGATGCCTCCACGATTGAGTCAACCCGCACCGCCCTCACGGGGCTGGGGGACGCGATCAAGGATTCCGCTTCGCTACGCCATGTCGTAGCCTCGCCGAGCTTCGGCGCCGAAGAAAAGATCGCCGTCCTCGCAGAACTTGGTTCACGCCTGGGATGCCCTCCGGTCGGAAAAACTTTTCTCGCACAGTTGGTGAAAAAGAATCGAGTCGGCTTTCTCCCGGAAATCGCCGAGGCCTTCGCCAAACTTGCCGATGCGTCGAAAGGCACCCAGCAAATCACCGTGTCCTCTGCTGCGGCCCTGCCCCCAGGGGAACAAGATCGAATCAGCGCTCGCTTACGCGAGATGCTCAAGCGTCAGGTTGACGTGACCTTTCACACGGATGCCCGCCATCTCGCCGGCGTTCAGATTCAGCTCGGGAGCACGGTGGTCGATAGCACCGTCCGTGGGCGGTTACAAGCGATGCAGAGTTTGTTGACTAAGGAGTAGCCATGCAGATCAAGGCAGAAGAAATCAGTTCGATTATCAAAGAAAAGATCAAAGGCTTCGACAAACAGGTCGACGTCAAGGAGACCGGCTCCGTCATCCAGGTCGGAGACGGTATCGCCAAGGTCTATGGTCTGGACGGCGCGATGGCCGGCGAAATGCTCGAGTTCCCGGGCGGCCTCTACGGGATCGCGCTCAACCTTGAAGAAGACAATGTCGGCGCCGTGCTCATGGGCGATGACGTCGGGGTCAAGGAAGGCGATCCGGTCAAGCGCACGGGACGCATTGCAGAAGTGCCGGTCGGCGAAGCCTTGATCGGCCGTGTGGTCAACGCCATCGGCCAGCCCATTGACGGCAAGGGCCCGATCAATTCAACCCTCTCCTCCCGCATCGAAGTCGTGGCCCCCGGCGTGAACACACGCCAATCCGTGCGCGAGCCCCTGCAGACCGGGATCAAGGCCATCGATGCCATGATCCCCATCGGCCGCGGCCAGCGCGAGCTGATCATCGGCGACCGGCAGACCGGCAAGACCGCCATCGCCGTCGATACGATCATCAACCAAAAGGGCCTCAACGTATTTTGCATCTATGTCGCCATCGGACAGAAACGCTCTACCGTGGCGCGCGTCGTTAAGACGCTCGAAGAGAACCACGCGATGGAATACACCATCGTGGTCGCAGCCACCGCCAGCGATGCGGCGCCGATGCAGTACCTGGCGCCCTTCTCCGGCGCAGCCATCGGCGAATATTTCCGGGATAACGGCAAACATGCGTTGATCGTCTATGACGATCTCTCCAAGCATGCCGTGGCCTATCGCCAGTTGTCTCTCTTGCTCCGTCGTCCGCCGGGCCGCGAAGCCTATCCTGGCGACGTGTTCTATCTACACTCACGGTTATTGGAGCGCGCAGCCAAACTCAGTGATGCGCTCGGAGGGGGAAGCCTCACCGCATTGCCCATCATTGAAACGCAAGCCGGCGACGTATCCGCCTATATTCCGACCAACGTCATTTCGATCACCGACGGACAGATCTATCTCGGGAGCGATCTGTTCTACTCCGGTATCCGCCCCGCGATTAACGTCGGGCTCTCCGTCTCCCGCGTCGGAGGTTCGGCCCAGATCAAGACCATGAAGCAGGTGGCCGGTACCCTTCGGCTCGACCTTGCGCAATACCGTGAAATGGCGGCCTTCTCGCAGTTCGGCAGCGAACTCGACAAAGCGACCCAGATGCAGCTCGCGCGCGGCGTGCGCATGGTGGAATTGCTCAAACAGGGGCAATACAAGCCCATGCCGGTGGCCGACCAAGTGCTGTCGATTTACTCCGGCGTCAACGGATACCTGGATGATGTCGCCGTCGACAAAGTGCAACAGTTCGAAGCCGACCTGCTGCACTATGTCCAACAGCACCATCCCGAACTGAAAAAAGAAATCGCCAGCATTGGAAAAATCGACGATACGGTTGGCGCCAGACTGAAAGAAATCATCACGACCTTTAAACAGAAGATGGGATACGGCGCCAAGTAGCCGCAGCGCTTCGCCTTCAGCCCTGGGTTGAACGCGAAAGCCTGATTGCTGAAAGCAAAGAACCATGCCGAGCCTTCAATCACTACGTCGTAAAATTGCGGCGTTTAAAAATACGCAGAAGATCACCAAGGCCATGAAGATGGTGGCCGCGGCCAAGCTGAAACGGTCGCAGGACCGCATTCTGGCGGCGCGGCCCTATGCCCTCAAAATGCGTGGCGTGCTCAGCAACTTGAGCCAACGTGTGAACCGGGCCTCCCACCCTCTGCTGCAAAAACGCGGTGGCAAAAAAGTCGAAGTCCTCGTCATCACGAGTGATCGCGGGCTGTGCGGCGGGTTCAACGGTAATATCGCGCGCAAGACTTCGGAGTTCGTGCGGGAATGCGAAGCCCGCGGCTTACAAGTCAACTTGAGCATCGTGGGACGCAAAGGCCGCGACTATTTCCGGCGCCGCACCTGGCCGATCAGACAAGAATGGACCGGCATCTTCGATAAGCTGACGTTCGAACATGCCATCGATATCGGCGGCGACCTGACCGACCACTTCGTCAAGGGCACCTTCGACGAACTCTACATCGTCTATAACGAGTTCAAGTCCGCCATTCAGCAGCGCGTGATCGTGGAAAAACTGTTCCCCGTCGATACCGCAGCCGAATTCGGGACCGCCCAGGCTGAAGGCACGACCGGCGGCAGCTACTTCTATGAGCCGGACGAAGCCGACCTGTTGAACGTATTCATCCCGAAACATTTTCAGACGCAAACGTTTCGTATTCTGCTGGAATCGGCCGCAGCGGAACATGGCGCCCGCATGGCAGCCATGGACGGCGCGACGAGAAACGCCGGACAGCTGATCAAGAAAGTGACCTTGCATTACAACAAGACCCGCCAGACCGCGATTACTAAAGAACTGATGGATATCGTCGGCGGCGCCGAAGCGCTGAAATAGTCCGCCACGTTGAAGAAGGAGTGAGCCGTGAGCATAGGAAAAGTCATTCAGGTCATTGGACCGGTCGTCGACGTGGAGTTTCCTCCCGGACAACTGCCGAACATTTACAACGCGATCAAAGTGATTCAAGACGAGAATAAAGCGACCGGCACCCCCGCCGTCCGCATCACACTTGAAGTCGCGCTGCACCTCGGTGAAAACCGCGTCCGCGGCATCGCGATGTCCACGACCGACG
>ERZ1292640.3760-Hain-H43-02um-R1-3760-length-11750-cov-12_pt1 | contig 11750 bp, 14 predicted proteins | sample MGYA00564404_ERZ1292640 | MGnify/ENA primary metagenome ERZ1292640 (study PRJEB36523, sample SAMEA6512636) | groundwater metagenome | collected 2019-01-08 | study: AquaDiva: Metagenomics assemblies of 32 groundwater samples | reverse complement strand
TAACCTAATCACCCAAACAACAGCTCCGGCAACAACCGGAATAATTAGATTATCATCAACCTGCTCTGCGCCGATTTTTATTTCAACTGCTTCGATAATCATTGCAATAAATGAAGCAAAAAATGCCTCGTGCCATGGCAGAAACATCCATGCTCCGATAAATCCTGCAATAAACCCAGCAATTGTTCCTTCAAGAAATTTTATGTTTGACAAAGGATGCTTTATTTTTCCATAATGCAGGCCGTAAACATGCGAAACTGAATCGCCAAAAGCCAACACCATTATTGACGCCATTGCTATTTCTCTTGGAAACAGCAACAGAGAAATATAAACTCCGATAAAATAGAAAATAATTCCTTTGCCGGGAAATTTTTCCAGATCATTTTTCCTTTCAAATTTCTGAAGCAAGTTATATATTATGGGTATCTTTGATTTTGTGCTCAAGTATGATAAAATTAAACCTACTATAATAAAAATCAAAATTAAGTTTTTACCAATAAATCCGTGCATCAATAACAGCGCAATAACCAAGCCTAAAGCAAGATGAAACATCTGCCTGCTTATTTCAAAATTTTTTGCCCCAATTTTTTTGTTTTGCATTTTTTAATAATTTATTTTTATTATGAAATTCCAGCAAGAAGTTTCCAATAAAATACCCGACTACTGCCCCGAACACTACATCACTCAAGTAATGGAAATCAAAATAGATTCTGCTGAAGGCCACAAGAAAAGCAAATGATGCCCAGAAAGTTTTTTGTTTCGGAAGATACGTTAATAAGATTGGAAGCAAAGAAAATGCAATCATCGCGTGCATACTGGGAAACGAATAATCAATGATATTGAGCAAGGGGTAATACAAAATATCTGCCGGCCGCTGCCTCAATATGACTAATTTTAATATGAATGAAAAGATGAAGGATATAATAAAGGCCAAAAATAATAATTTGATTATTTTTTTGTCATTATTGTAAAAAGTAATGGCAGGTATCACAAATATAACCATTACAACAACTCCAAAATTGGTGATTATGCTTAGAATAAAATCAAGAAAAGGAATTTTTATATTATTGAACATCAAACTTACCGGCTTATCAAAAAAAGTAGAAATATAGAATAGAATCATTCCAATCAGCAAAAATACCAAGCTCTCTTTTTTTCTCATATCAGGTCTTTAATAATGGTTTTGTTTGAAACTATCTTATTGGGCCAGATTTTACAGCCTGCATTAATGACTATATCCTTCGCTTTTACGTTATCTCCAACCACAGCTCCGAATTTATTTATTTTTATTTCTTTGCCATTGACAATAGAGGTTACATTGCTTTTGTGTATTATTTTTCCGCTGAAATAAACATTTTCTCCAATAACCGAATCTTCAACAATTGAATCTTTATCAATAACCAAATTATCCATTATTATGGAATTTTTTACTGTCCCTTTTATTTTGCAGTTATTGCCTACACTTGAATTTTCAACTTTTCCATAGATTTTAGAATTTTTCCCAATAATGTTTTTGCCTTTTCTCAGGATTTTGTCCGCTTCCAGCAAATCCCATGGGTAAGCTATAGGGAGCCATTGTTTTGCTCTGATGCAGTGCATTTTCTCGCCTTTTGACAATAATTTTATTGCATCAGGCAATTCAAATTCGTTTCTTTCAGATTTCTTAATTTGTTTCAGGCACCTGAATATTTTTTTATCGAAACAATAAAACGCTGCATTGGCTAAATTTGAAACAAAAGTTTTTGGCTTTTCAACAAAATCTTTTAGAATTCCATTTTTCTCTATAATCACGCCAAAATTTTGCTGGTCTTTAACAATTGTTGTCAAAATTGAGTATTGGTATTTAATGCAGTTTTTAATATCTCCCTTAGAATAAATATCATCGCCCATCATCAAGACAAATTTGTCTTTGATGTATGGCTCTGTAACAGATAAAGCGTGTGCTGTTCCTAATTGTTCTTTCTGTTCAACATATTTTAATTTGATAGTTTTGTATTTGTCTCCGAAATGTTTTTTTATCATTTCTTTTTTATAACCGACAACCAAAATCACTTCATCTATCAATCCATTTAAATTATCTAAATTATGCTCCAGAATTGTTTTATTTGCAACTTTAAGAAGCGGCTTTGGCCTTGTGAGTGTTAAAGGATAAGTTCTTGTCGATTTACCCGCCGCCAGTATTACAGCCTGCATTTTAGAGCACTTTAAGCTTTAGGGATTTGCTTCTTTCTTTGGAATAGTCTGATTTAATTAATTTGCCAAACAAATCTTCAGGAAATAAAAATTCCCTACCATCAATTGCATACATTTTTCCGGATTTTTCAAATGTTTTTTTGTGCATTTTTCTGAAATTATCAACATGCTGTTTCATCTCAAGAGGAGGGCCCTCGACTTCCACAGTTTTTGGCAGAGGCTCTTTATTAAAAAGAAAATAAAAAAAAGAATTGCTGTTTTTGTTCCATTCCCATTCTGATTTTAATACTTTAAAGCCGTATTTCTGCAATTGCTGACTGAAAAATTCGAAGATTTTCATCAGTTTGCTCCCTACAACATCTATTTTTCCATTCAAGGACTCTGCAGTTATAATTAACAATTTCCTGTCTTTGTTTTTTAATTCCAAAAATAAGCTGTTCAAATCTTTCCCTATAAAAAATTTTTTGGACGGGTTTTTCAGAAATTCTTTTGCTGCTTTTTTAAAAGCTTCAAATTTTTCCTGGCTTAAAGCTGCTGCCGCATTCCTGCCTTTCTGAACCGGGTCTATCACGATCAATGGTGAAATTAATTTTGAGGCATTTACTATCTTAAAAACATCCTTCCCCCTGTAATATTTCTCTGCGTCCACGACAACTTTATCATCCCACTTCGCTGCGTTTTTGATTAAGTTTAGGAAAGAACCATAATATACTGTCAAAATTTCGCAAACATAACCAGAAAATCCTTTTATGTGGCTTTCTGCTCCATAAACATTATTTGCCTGAGTGAATTGCTTAGCTAATTTTATCTCATTTACCAGTTTTTTATGTTTTTTTACCCAGTTTGAATGCAGCGGGCTGACGTCAGTTATGTTTTTCGCCTGCTCGGCTTTATTGATTTTCAAAATTGGAACTATTTCGAAAGTGAAGTTATTTTCCCTGATTTGAAAATAATCCCTTGAGCCGTGAAGCCTTATTATTTTTTTAAATTTTTTATTCAGGACTTTTTCCAAAATATCAGATATCTTATCGCCTTTATCCTTGTATTTCCTGTAATCAAATAAGACAAAAATATCTGCATCAAAAGTTTTCAGCCAAGTTCCTTTTGCGCCTGAGCCGCCAAGAATTGCTTTTTTATCTTTCTGGTTTTGGTTTATTTTGCTTATTATATCATTCAGCCTTGTGAATATTTCATTCTCGTAAGTTTTATCAGGCTGGATAGTTTTGAGAACTTCAGTTAGTATAGGCTTAATTTTATTATTTTGCATATTGTAAGAATTCAACTCTAATGCTTATAAAAAGATTTGGGTTTTATTCAACTGTTCCATTACCATTATTCTCTCTAGGTACTTTGACTGTGGCAACAACTTTATCATTTGCCTCAAGCTTCATAATCCTTACACCCTGAGTGTTTCTGCCAATTATAGATATATCAGTTGAAGGAACTCTTATTATTATTCCATTTTTGCTGATAAAAATTATATCCTCATTGTCCGTAACGGAGCAGATTGAAACTACGCTTCCGTTTCTGTCGCTGCATTGAATGTTAATAACTCCTGAACCGCCTCTGTTGATTAATCTGTATTCTGAAATCTGTGTTCGTTTTCCATAGCCGTTTTCTGTGATTGTAAGCAATGTTTTTTCATCTGATGCAACTTCCATTCCTACCACTTCATCATCGCCTTTCAGGCTGATTCCCCTAACCCCTTGCGCTGACCTTCCGGTCGGCCTTACGTTTTTTTCTTCAAACCGGACTGCATTTCCATTTTTTGTTGCCAAAATAATCTGCTGGTTTCCATCGGTCAATGCTACATTAATTAATTCGTCCTTGCCGTCCAGAGTGATTGCAACAATTCCTGTTTTTCTCGGGTTGCTGTAAGCCATAAGCTCAGTTTTCTTTGCTGTTCCGTTTTTTGTAGCCATAATTAAATAGTGCCTGTCGTCAAATTGCCTTACTGGAACAAAGGCAGTCACAAACTCATCGTTTGACATCTGAAGCAGGTTAACAATTGCTTTTCCTCTTGCAATCCTGCTTGCTTCGGGAAGGCTGTAAACTTTAAGCCAGTGGACTTTTCCCTTATTTGTGAAGAATAGAATGTATGAATGCGTGCTTGCCACGAAAAGGTCTTTCACTATATCTTCATCTTTAGTTCCTGCTCCGACAACTCCTTTTCCGCCCCTGTGCTGTAATTTGTAAGTCTGCAGCGGCAGCCTTTTGATGTAGCCGGAATTTGTGATTGTAATGACCATTTCCTCGTCCTTTATCAAATCCTCTGTTTCCAAATCGTTCTCTTCGCTGTCAACAATCTGCGTTCTTCTTCCGTTGTCATATTTTTGCCTTAATTCTGCAAGCTCTTTCTTGATTATATTCAAAATCTTTTGAGGGTTTGATAAGATGGATTTAAGCTCTTCAATCAATTTCAGCAAATCCTTATGCTCCTGATTTATCTTTTCCTGTTCCAAAGAAGTTAATCTCTGCAGCCTCATTTCAAGTATTGCGGTTGCCTGCTCTTTCGTCAGGCTAAAAGCGGAGATTAAGGATTGAGATGCTGTTTCAACTGATTTGGATTCCTTGATTAATTTTATTACATTGTTTATGTTCTTCAGTGCAATGATTAAGCCTTCAAGGACGTGCGCCCTGACTTGCGCTTTGTTCAAATCAAATAAGGTTCTCTTGCGTACAACATCTTTTCTGTGCTCAATATAGTGATAAATTAAACTTTTTATGTTCAAAACTTTTGGCTCATTATTTACAAGGGCAAGCATGATTATTCCAAAAGTTGTCTGTAATCTTGTATGCTGAAATAATTGATTCAGGACAACGTTTGCGTCTGCATCTTTTTTCAATTCAATTACTATCCTTATTCCATGCCTGTCAGATTCGTCTCTTAAATCAGAAATTCCAATGATTTTTTTGTCTCTGACCAAATCTGCCATTTCTTCAAGAAGCTCTGATTTGTTGACCATGAAAGGAATTTCATTCACAATGATAGTTGACATTTTTTTATCCTGCTCGATTGTAGTTTTTGCCCGCACAAGAATCTTGCCGCGGCCTCTTGAATAGGCCTCTTTTATTCCGTTTCTTCCAAAAATTAAAGCGCCTGTCGGAAAATCTGGGCCTTGGATTAGCTGCATTAATTCTTCAATTGTTATCTCTGGATTGTCAATCTGCCTTATCGTGGCATCAATAACTTCCCCAAAATTATGCGGAGGAATATTTGTTGCCATTCCAACTGCAATTCCGGAGCTTCCGTTAACCAAAAGATTTGGAAATTTAGATGGCATAACAACAGGCTCTGTGACAGAATTATCAAAATTTGGAATGAATTTGACAGTTCTCTTATCAATGTCTTCAAGCATTTCTTCTGCAAGCATTGTAAGCCTACACTCGGTGTAACGCATTGCTGCCGCCGGGTCACCATCAAGGCTTCCAAAATTTCCCTGGCCATTAACCAAAGGATATCGCATTGAGAAATCCTGCGCCAATCTGACTAAAGTATCATAAATCGCTGCATCACCATGCGGGTGGAATTTAGCCATGCAGTTTCCAACTACATTAGCCGATTTTTTGAATGGCTTGTCATGCAACAGCCCAATTTCCCACATTGTATAAAGAACACGCCTATGAACAGGCTTAAGGCCATCCCGGACATCAGGCAAAGCTCTGCCAACTATAACACTCATAGAATAATCAAGATAGCTTTGCTTCATCTCATCGTTGATTAAGCGCGGCACTATTCTCGTACCTAGTTTCTGCCCGTTTTCTTCTGCCATTTTATTAGAAATTCATAAGTGTTTTGTCGTCTATAAAATGGTAGTTGGAAGGATTTATAAGGGTTGTGTTTTTGATTTAATTTCAATATGGAAAATTTCTATATAGAAAATAAGTAAAATATGAAATTAAATCTTCTTAATTACATGAGAACTGGCACTAAAAACATGATTACAGTAAACGCATCTTTTCTTTTTTCCGGAAAGATGCCCTTCTTTGGACTGATACTTCATCCTGTTCTTGCATTTTGGGCATTGTAGAAGGAACATTTTAGTTTGAAATTTTGTTAATTATTTTTTAATTTGAATAATAAATTATCGGAATTATTGGATTTGATAATTAATCATTTATTGAAAATTCTACTATCATATTTTTATTTTATTAAATTACTTTTATTGATTTTGATTTTCTTCTTTGCTATCTTCCTTGTTTTCTTCTCCGTGCATCATTTCATTTACTCTTTCATTGACTTTTGCTTCTGCTTCCGGAGGGAGCTTTATTCCGTGATGCTCCAGTTTTTTCTTTTTTTGCGACGGCCCTGATTGTTTATCGATGTGCTTTTTTAATTCATTATTAGTTTGGCTAATATTTTCTAATTTCGGAATTTCATTATTTTGAATTAAAGTTTTTCCGGCATCGGCATTTTCTTCTTTTTTTATTTCAACTCCTTGTTCTTCTTCTGGTTCCTCTCTTGTTTTCTTTGTCTCTTTATCAACATTTACTACTTCTAGATCTCCTATTAATTCTTTGGTCTCATTATCATTTGTCTCTTCCTGAACTTCAGTTTTTGATTCTTCCTGTTTTGCATTGTATGCCTGAACTGGGATAGAAAATTCCTCATCTGCTTTATCAAGAGATTCAATTTCGCTCCTTATTTTCTCATCTTCCTGCTTTAAATCCTGCGCCCTTTTTACCTGGTCTTCCTTGATTTTGTCGACTTCTTCCTCTTTCTCTTTTATTGCTCTTGCTATGCTGTCAAAATCTTTGAACTGGTCTTTCAGCTTTTCTTCAGTCAGGTCAAAATATCTGAAGAATTTTTCAGTTAGCTTAATCAAGTTTGTTCTGCCGTGTTTTTGCCTGGTAATGTAGCCAGATTTCTCCAGCTCAGCAAGGTGGTCATAAGCCTTATTAGTTCTCATCTTTATCAAATCAGCCTGAAGAATCGGATATTTGAATGCGATGACTGCCAAAGTTTCCATGACGCTTCTCGACAGCTCTGTTTCTGTGACAATTTTTCTGACAACAGAGATTAGATGGTCCCTTACGGCAAATTTCCACGAATCTCCCTCTTCAAAAAGCATTAAGCTGGATTGTTTTGAATCATATTCCGCTCTCAGCTCCTGAAGAGATTCCAGCACCTCCTCTTTTCTTGAGCGGCAGAGCCTGCATATTTCGTCGATGGTTATTTTATGGCCTACAGAAAATAAAACTGCCTCCACCTTGCTTTTCGCGCTTGCTTTTTTCGGGTCTGCCATGAGAATGATTAGTTTATTTTGGTTTAAATAGATTGTGATACAGATGGTTTAAATAAGTATAGGGTAATTTGGCTTTGCCCGAATAGTGCCTGAAAACTAACAGTTTCCTAGCGGAATCTAATACTCTTTTTTGATATCCCATGCCTCAATATCAGCAAGTATTCTCATTTCGTATTTTTGATTAAGTTTATTTTGCATTTCTTCATAATCTTCTAAATTTAGATTGCTTAATGCTATTTTCTTTAATTTGTTCTTTTTGATAACAAAACTGTCTATTGGACAGTCTAATTCTCTTAAAACTAAGTCTTTTTTATTAGATATAACAGAATAGAATTTGAGGTAAACATTAATTGCTTTCTGAGAAGCACCTATTGAGCCACAAAATTCTCTTAGTTCTATTATTGCATTTCGTATATCCTTATTTGTGATAGAATCACTATCAACCTTCTTTGTTAATCTCATTATTATTTCTTTCAGTTTAATTTGATAGTTTTTCTTCTGTTCAGCAGTAATCGTTCTTCTATAAATACCAGTGGCATTACAAAGGACAGTCAATAAGCTATTTTTTATGTTATCTCGCTTAGATTCTTCCATCTTAACCTATACGTTTGAGCAGATACTATTTCAACTTTTCGGGCAGGCCTTACTTATCGGGCAAAGCCAGCTAATCAGAATTCACGCTAAAGTATATTGCTCATCTTCTTTTTTAATCTTGTTTTCCTTCAGGAGCTTCTCAACATAAACTTCAAGCTCTTTTTGCTCTATTCCGGTTACATGGGAAAGCTGCTCAAGTGTCAGTTTGCTTACTTTAAGGCATATGAGTATCATATTGTGGATGACTGCATGCAGATTATTCTTGACAAAATCATTTTCTGCTTTTAGTTCCTTAACAATCCGGTCAACATCGTGAAGTCTTGCCTGCAAATCATTCAGGAAGCTGGCCAGTTCGTGGTTAGTCAAAATAAGATGCTCTGGCTTCATCACTTCCATTGAAGAAGGCATATACTCAAAACAGAAACTGATAAGCTTGAAAGTGCCTTTTATTACCAAATCCAATTCTACAAACTGGCTCCATAATTTGCCCTGCTCTTTTGATTCAGAATAATCCTCAGTTAATACAACTAATTCAGAATCTTTTTTTATATGTTCAACATAGTCTTTTATGGCTTGTTCTACGTGCTCTTTTGGCTTGCCGAGAACTTCAATAATAGTCCTGCATCTTATGTGAGCATGCTGCCCCTGTTTCTCCTGTTCTGGCATAGTTTTTAAGAAAATAATGACGTTTAAAAATGTTTGCAAGAAGGGATTTTAACATTAATAAGTTTATAGTTATTCTGGGAGGGACTTTGATTAACGCACTTTCTGCAAGATTATCCGCCCTCCACCCACCCAATAATGCATTAGTTTATAGTGCTAAAAACACATAGAAACCTATTTATAGGCAATATCAAAAGTCAGGGCAATGAAAAGAATAATGAATTGGCTTGTTCCCAAGGAAAAAAGGTTCTTTGAAATGCTTGCAGAGCAGTCTTTAAATGTTCTGAAAAGTGCCAACGAACTAAAGAATTTTGTTAATAGTTATCCGGAAATTGATAGGGGTGAAAGAAAGTCCAAAGCATCTTCAATAAAAGAACTTGAACATAGAGGAGATGAGATACAGAATAGGGTTATTGAAAGCTTAGACAAAAATTTCAGAACTCCTGTTGATAGCGAGGATATAAGAAAACTGACAGACCTTCTTGATGACATTATCGATTTAGTCAATACATTAGCGTCAAGATTTGTAGTCTTGAGCATCGAAAGGATTGATGAACATACAATAAGGCTTATAGACTTAGTGGTGAAGATTACAGAAGAAGTGAACGGCAGCATTCTGGATTTAAAAAAACTGAGGCATGCTGAAGAGCACTGCAAGAAAATCCTAAAGCTTGAAAGCGAGGCAGACAAACTGCATAATGAAGCTTTGTCTGATTTGCTGCATTATTACAAAAATCCTATAGACGTTATCAAGTATAAAGAAATTTATGATTTATTGGAGAATGCGTCAAACAAATGCAAAAATATTTCTGTTGTGATAAACAGCATAATCACAAAACACGGCTGATTATCTTTTCCAAATCAAAATTATGTTCAATAAAACTGAAAATCCTAAAAGTACATACAAAACAATCTCTTTTGATTTTTCATTGCTTGATTCATAAATTAATTCTGGTTTTGAAGAATCCTGCAGGGCACTATCACTTTTCCCGTCGCTGTTTAATAAAGTGATTTCATTACTGTATTCTATTGGCTTTTGTGCAAGATTGACTTCATCGCTGTTATTTTTTATATTCACTTTATTTTCCACAATCTGAATTATGGATTTATTTTCTTCCGGAGCAGAAATTACTGGAGGAGATTGAGTTATTAAAATTTCTTCTTTTGAATCCTGCTGAGGATTTTCATTTGCTGCACTTGCTATTGCAAAATTTTCTGAATCAATATTGTTTGATTTATCAACGTCGTTGCAGTCAACGCTTATTTCAGAGATTACTCTATATTCACCATCTTTCAGGTTTGGAGAATACTCTCCCGAGGTTTTTTGCCGTGAAATTGGATCAGAAGTCCACGGCTTGTAGGTCTTGATTATTTTTCCATTTGAGTCTTCTATTCTTGCCGTGGCAGTTATGTTTGTAGAAATTCCGGAAACCCTGGCGGCTTTCATTTTCCACACAAAATCAGAAGGGGTATAGACAGAGCTGTTGAGCAAAATTTCAATTTTGTAGTCACAATCACTTGTTTCTGCAGCCGATACGGCAGTTAACAATACTGAAAATAGCATAATAATTAAAATAATTTTCATTTTTTAACTTTTATTCATAATTCTTATTTAATTTTTATGGTGTTTGGGAAAAAGTATTACCATTTAATAATGCTAACAAAAGTTTTAATACAAAGTACAATGTTTGGGCAATAGGTGGTAATGTGGGTTTTTTTAAGTTCTTAAAGAGGGATAATAAGCAGGGAAATGAAGTGGAGATGGATTTGCCGCCAGCGCCTCCTCCATTAGAAGGCTTTGAAGATTATAAAGAGGCTAATCTGCCGGAATTTCCGCAGATAAGCGCTCCAAAAGGGGATGATTTCAAGTTTGATTTTCCTGAATATGATAAAATGCCGGATATGGGAAAGGGCGAGGATATGCCAGAATTTCCGGATTTGGATGATTTAGATAAAGAGCCGGCATCTGCTCCAAATATGAATATGCCACAAGCTCCAAAAATGGTTCCAGTTTTTAGTCAGGCTCCTCCAATACCGGAGCCAGTTCCTGATTTCAATCAAGTTCCTCAAATGCCGGGTTCTGAGGCCAGTGTGACAGATAGTTCCCAGCAGAATATCCAATCAACTCAGCCTGCACACCAGATGAAATATAGGGAATATAGGGGAGCTGGGAGGGCTATACGAAGCGGAGAGTCTTTGTATGTGAGAGTTGATAAATTCAAAATTGCGCTTGACCACATTAATGTAATAAGGAGTGACTTGAGAAAATCAGAAGAGGATGTAATGAAGCTTGAAAGCCTGAAGCACGAGAAGGACGGGTCATTTGACAGATTTAAATCATCACTTGACGATTTGCAGAAGAAATTAATTTTTGTTGATAAAACATTATTCAAAGGTGAGTGAAATGAGGGAAGAAAGAAGCGGAGCGCCTGTTTTCGTTAAGGTTGACGACTACAAGGAAATTTTGGATGTATTGGATATGGTAAAAGGCAAGCTTGATGAAATTAGGAGTACATTAGATAACATAAATGAGCTTCGAAACCATGAAGATGCTGAAGTTTCGATGTGGAACAATACAATAAATGAGATTGAGAAAAAAATAGAAAGCATCGACAAGATGATTTTTGAGCCTGGGCAATCATGGTAAAGAATATGAAAGAACATGATGCTGAATTGTTTTTTGTAGAGATAAGAGAGCCTGACGAAGTCAGGAAGCATATTCTGGAAACTTTAAAAGAAGTGCTTGAATTGCTGCAGAAATTTGAGAGTTTCAAGCATTTAAGGCATGAAAAGATGGAGGGAATACAGAAGTTGAGGATTCTTATGAGAGATGCCAATAAATTAATGGGGGTGTTAAAAGCGAAACTTCCACAGACCAGTCTGAAAGGGATGGTTCCGAGACAGCACGCTCCAAAGCAGAAGAAAGCTGAGGCTAAGAAAAAAGAAGCGCCTGAGAAAGTGCCTAAAAAAGAAAGAACAGAATTAGACAAGCTGCAGTCCGAGCTGAATGCTATCGAAAGCAAACTGAAAAGTTTTACTTAAAAGATTTTTCTT
>ERZ1292640.3759-Hain-H43-02um-R1-3759-length-11755-cov-4_pt1 | contig 11755 bp, 9 predicted proteins | sample MGYA00564404_ERZ1292640 | MGnify/ENA primary metagenome ERZ1292640 (study PRJEB36523, sample SAMEA6512636) | groundwater metagenome | collected 2019-01-08 | study: AquaDiva: Metagenomics assemblies of 32 groundwater samples | reverse complement strand
TGAAGACGCGGTAGCGTTTATTGCCCAGGTCAGAGATCAGATCAGCCTGAAGAAACGAATCGATGAGAGCTTTGTAAGCGGCATCGGCAGTAAGGCGATGAGCAAGCTGGTGAGGGTTTCGCTTTACCCTTATCAGCGCAAGGGGGCGTTATTCGCTGCACGAGCGGGACGAAGCCTGATTGCCGACGATATGGGGCTTGGCAAAACGGTTCAGGCGATTGCGGCGGTCGAGATATTAGCCCGGACGGCGGGCATCGAGCGTGTGCTCATCGTGTCACCGACCTCGCTGAAGTATCAGTGGAAACAGGAGATTGAGAAGTTCTGCGGCCGTTCGGTCGTTGTTGTGGAGGGTCCCACGGCAAAACGGGCCGGGCTTTATGCGTCTGATTCGTTCTATAAGATCACGAATTATGACGTTATCCATCGTGATCTCGATCTGGTTGGCAAATGGGCGCCGGAGATGATTATTCTCGATGAAGCCCAGCGAATCAAGAACTGGAAAACGCGACGGGCACAGAGCGTTAAGAAGCTCGATTCCAAATACGCTATCGTGCTGACCGGAACGCCTTTGGAGAATCGACTGGAGGAATTGCACTCCATCGTCGAGTTTGTCGATCGCTTTTATCTGGGTCCGCTGTTCCGTTTTCTTGCCGAGCACCAGCACGTTGACGAAAGCGGCAAGGTCGTGGGGTATCACAACCTTTCAAAAATCGCAAAATCGCTGGAGCCGATTCTCGTCCGCCGGACCAAGAGCGAAGTCCTGAAAGAGCTGCCGGAACGCCTGGAAAAGAACTACTTTGTTCCCATGACGGCCGAACAAATGAAGCATCATGAAGAGAATCGTGAAACGGTCGCGCGCATCGTCGCCAAGTGGCGCCGGCTTGGCTTCCTGCCTGAGACCGATCAGAGAATGCTCATGATTGCTCTGCAGAATATGCGAATGAGCTGCAACAGCACGTACCTTCTCGACAAGAAGACCGATTACGGCGTCAAAGCCGACGAGCTCATGCCGGTGCTTGGAGAAATCTTTGAACGGCCGGACTCGAAGGTCGTCGTATTCAGCCAGTGGCTCGGGACGCACGAAGTGCTTCTGCGTCGTCTTGAATCGGCAAAACACAATCACGTGCTGTTTCACGGCAGAATTGACGCCCGCAAAAGGATGGAGCTTGTCAAACAATTCAAGGAGGACCCCGATTGCCGCGTGTTTCTCTCGACGGACGCCGGGGGCGTCGGGCTGAATCTGCAGAACGCCTCGGCCGTGGTCAATATGGATTTGCCGTGGAACCCGGCGGTGCTCGAGCAGCGAATCGGGCGGATTCATCGCCTCGGGCAGCACCGGCCCGTGCGGGTCGTGAACTTCGTGGCTCAGGGGACCATCGAGCACGGCATGCTTTCACTGCTGTCGTTCAAGCAGTCGCTCTTTTCGGGGGTCCTTGATAAAGGAAAGGACGAGGTTTTCCTCGGCGGAACGAGGCTCAAGCGATTTATGGACTCGGTGGACCAGGCGACCCGCGCCATTCCCGAATCCATGCCCCAGCAGCAGGCCGGGACCGAAGCAGATGCAGATCGCGTCGAAGAAGATGCCTCTGTCACCGCCGAAAAGCCGAAAGGCACCGAATCGGGCCAGGACCAGGCGTGGAGCGATATGATCGCGGCGGGCTTGACTCTTGTTCAAAAGCTCGGCCAAACACTGTTTGGGGGAGAAAGCCAACCACATAAGGCGATCCCGGAAATGTTTTCCAGATTCAGGGTAGAAACCGATACAGTGACAGGGCAGCGCCATCTGACGTTACCCATGCCGAAAAAGGAAACAATCCAAAGCATCGTCGATCTGCTCAATGAATTCTCAAAGAAGTTATAAAGCAGCTTCGGAATGTTTCAGTGACTTGAGCGTCTGGCTGCTGATAGGGCTGTTGTCTCACGCCCAGGTTTTCGCTGCGGAATGGCCCCAATGGCGGGGTCCTGACCGGGACGGGGTCTGGCGGGAAGAAGGTATCGTGCAGAAATTCGAGGGTGAACGGCTGCCCGTTCTCTGGCGGGCTGAGATTGCCAACGGGTACAGCGGGCCGACCGTTGCTGATGGGCGCGTTTATGTCACGGACCGCCTGACGTCGCCGGCCCAGGTCGAGCGCGTCCACTGCTTCGATGCAGCGACGGGTAAACCGATTTGGTCGCACAGTTACGAATGTGTTTATGAGAAGATCGAGTATAAAGACGGCCCACGTGCGGCGGTGACTATCAATGACGGCCGGGCCTATTCACTTGGGACGATGGGACATCTATTCTATTTCGACGCGGCCAAAGGCAACGTTCTCTGGAGCAAGGATCCCAAAGCGGACTATGACGCGAGGGTGCCCATCTGGGGGATTGCGGCCGCACCGCTAGTGGAAAAAGACCTGCTCATCGTGCAAGTCGGCGGCAAGGACAACGCCTGCCTGATAGCGTTTGATAAAGTTACGGGCCGGGAAAAGTGGCGGGCGCTGAGCGACCGGGCTTCGTACTCGGCGCCGATTATCATCGAGCAGGCCGGCCGGCGCGTGCTGGTCTGCTGGACCGGCGATAGCGTCGCCGGCCTCGACCCGATGAGCGGCGAGCTCCACTGGCAATATTCGTTCAAGCCGACCCAGATGGTCATCAATATTGCCACGCCGGTCTTTGAGAATGGCTACCTCTTTTTCAGCAGCTTCTATGACGGCTCGATTTTGCTGAAGGTCTCGCCGGACAAGCTTGCGGTCGAGAAGGTCTGGCAGCGCAGGGGAGCCAGCGAAACCAATACCGATAGTCTCCATTGTTGCATCTCGACGCCCATTATCCAGGGCGATTACATCTACGGCGTGGATAGCTACGGCGAGCTTCGCTGTCTCGATCTCAAAACCGGCGACCGCGTCTGGGAAAGCCTGGAGGCCGTACCGAAGGCGCGCTGGGCTAACATTCATCTCGTGCGTCACGAGGGCAAGATATGGATGTTCAACGAGCGAGGCGAGCTGATAATCTGCACGCTTTCACCCGAAGGATTCCACGAAATCAGCCGGACCAAAATCATCGAGCCGACTGAGGGCCAGCTTAGCCAGCGAGGCGGAGTCTGCTGGACGCACCCCGCGTTCGCCTACAAACGTATTTACGTCCGCAATGACCGCGAGCTGGTCTGTATCGACTTAGCGGCCAAGGAGTGAGAAGGTGTGCCGTTGTCACCTCGGTTCCGTGATGACGGCGACGCCGAAGCCTTCCGGCGGGACGTTCACCTGGATCGTTCGCGTCTGGCGGGTTTTGCCGAGCAGCTCGATTCGCACGTCATGCTGGCCGGGCTCGACGCGAGTGCGGCTGATATAGATTTTTCCCGGCAGAAACGTCCACGACCGCGTGTCGGGCTTATCCAGAGCGACCAGCGCTGCTTCGGTCGCCAGAGCGGCCAGCGGCCCGGCTGCCTTTTCTTTTTTGCCGGCCAAATAGCGTACACTTTCGGCGGCAGCCGCGCGGGCAATCATGCGCGTCAGGGCGGCCGCGATGATTCTTGGCTTGATAGTCTCGTACTCTCTGCTTATCTCCGCCGCGAGGTCGGTCAATAATTCGACGGGCCAATCCTGGCCGTTCACGTTGACGGTCGCCCCGGTAACCTCGCTTTCCGGCGTGACCAGCTCAGGATACGCCACGAACTTAAAAATGCTTCGCGTCAGGATGTCCGCGTCGCCGGTTACCCACAGCCCCGCGTAGGCGACGGCCGCCCCGATGGCCATTCGCTTCGGGATCTTATAAGGGACCCGGCCGAGACCCAACATGATGAGAATCTCGCCGTTGGGATCTGGGGCTGCGGACGGGGTGTTTTTCACGTCAGAGCCGGATTCCTCCAGTTTGCGAAGGTACGCTTTGAGCTCCTGGCCAACGTAGTGGCCCTGGGCGGACAGACGAAGAACAGGCTCGCGAAGGGCCTGCAGGTCGCCGGCGCCGAGCGTCTCGGCGTAGTACCGCAGGGCCCGGCCCGGCTCGCCTGATTTCTCAAAGACAAATCCCGCTACGTACGAGCCGAAAGCTCCGCCGCTGCGCTTCTTGCTGTTTTCCAGCGATGACTCCATGTACTCGCGGGCGATGGTGAATCGCCTTGCCTCGACACTTGCGCCCTGGAGGTCATCCATCGCCAGGTAATTCAGCATGTTCAGGGCGTTGAGCGCCAGGCGTTCGGCGGGCTGGGCCTTGTAAGTTCTTGCACTGTCACTATAGATATATTTGCCGATACTACCGGCGGTATCCTGCTTCAAATCCAGGAACTCCAGTTCCGCTTCGGCGGCGCTCATGTCGCGGGCGCTCCATTTGTACTGACCTTGCGCCTGGAGCAGCATAGCCCGTTCGAGCACTATCAGAGGTTTGCTCGCCTTCCATTCGTCAGGTAGTTGTTCAGGGCTTGTAACGTCCAGAATGTCGTTCAAGGCGCGGACGCCGGCTTCATAGTCGCCGCGCTGCGCCGCCGTGTGGGATTGGCGGAGCTTGTCGGTGTATGTTGCACAACCTCCGACCCACAGCGCACATAAGATGACGGCCCATCTGTGCAATCGGCCTCGCGGCGGAGCGGCCATACCACACCTCCCGGATGCGTGCTGACTTAGCCCTTCAGCGCTTTGCTTCGCGAGGCTTCGTTCTGGAACACAATCCGGCCCGTCTCAACCTCGAGGACCTGGAGAATCAGGCTGTACTGCACGCGCCGGGTCCTCCGGAAGCGTTCTTCCACGGAGGTCACCTTGCCGGTCACGAAGTACTGAGCACCTAACTGCCGGCCGAGCTTGCCGATGGTCGCCGGGTCGTAGATGTCAACTTGGCGCGAACGCAGCTCCTCGATCAGCTCCCGCTGATTCTCGCGGCTGACCATGCGCACGTCGGCGGAGTTCACCAGGAACGTTTCAACCGAAGAAAGGATCGCGGCCAACTGGTCGTCGATATGCTGACTTGTGGCGTTGCGAATGGGCCAAATCGCCACGGTCGGCGGCGCAGGCGCCCTCATGATGATCCTGGTCCAGAGCGGTGAGGCCGACAGGGCCTTGGTATTCTCGCTCACAAGATATTCGATGTCGGCCAGGTCGAGCGTCACGCTCATCGCGGGCTTGTCCAGTTGCGGATTGTCCGTTCCCGGCCCGCCCCGGACTGCTTTCGGGCCGCAGCCGGCCAGCATCACCAACGTTGCGATTAACACCAGCGACAAGGCAGGCATGGAACCTGCTCGCTGTACATTTCGATTTCTCGTCAAGCTCATTTTCGATCTCCCATTCATTATGTGTTCAGCTACGCTGCTGAGGTTCATCTTTGGTAAAATATCAAATATGTCTCTGATATTCAAGCATAGGGTGGCTTACTTTGGGGTACATGTCACAAATGTAGGTAGATTCTCTATTGGCGAATCCCGTAGGGGCAACCCCATGTGGTTGCCCTGGGCGGGCACATGGGCCCGCCCCTACAAGAGGATGCCGCCCGTTTTCAACCCATTCTATTGGGTGGCAGCCTCATCCCGATTGCCGTTATCGGGATGGGGATGGCTCTTTCTGTTCTTTACCTGCAAAGATGACATACACCCCTCACTTTGGAATCAGCGCCTTAATCAGCCCCTCATCAGGCTGCCGGTCCCTTCCGACGATTCCAAAACCGCCGCGATAGTCCCAGTTCGCCCACGCGATATTATTCGCCTCCAGGATGGACCGCACGTCCTGGTACCACTGCAATCTGGCCTGGCGAGGCGTCGTGGACAGGCACCCCCACTCCCCGCAGTAAAGCGGAAGGTCATACTTCGCGGCCGTCGCTATGGCTTTTCGGATGAGCGCTTCAAGAGCATCCCGATTGTAAACGCCGTTGTTTTGCTTCACGATCCGAGCGATGTCCGCGGGCAGGTTTTCGATTTGGTTCGGATCGACGATTTGCCCGGGGTAATTGACCGGCCCGGCGTATTTGCCCACGTCCGTCCAGGAGGCTTTGTAGTGAGTGATCAGCATGGGAGTATAAAAGTGGAAGCTGAGAATAATGTTGCGGTCCCCCTGCGGTATCCGGAGCTGATCCATCGTATTGACGGATTGCCACTTGTTGGAGCCGATGACGAGCTTGCGCTGCGGCTCGGTCTTGCGGATTTCTTTGACGGCTTTTTCGACGAGCTTGTTCCAGTCCTCCGGGTCGTCTGCAACCGGCTCATTCATCAGCTCGTAGGCCACGAGGTCCACGGGGTACTTTCGCAGCTCGGCGGAAAGGTCCCGCCAAAGCTGGAAAAACTTTTCCTGCGCCTTGGGATCGGTCCACAGGGGCTTATCCTTCGCGTTGAAATGGTGCGAGCGCAGAATGTGCAAATCGACAACGACCCTCAGATGATGGCCGCTGCACCATTTGATGGCGTTATTCAGAAGTACAAATGCCTCCGCCTCTTTGTTGCCGTTCTCGTCCCACAATTGTTCCTCATCCACAGGAAGCCTGATGTGGTCGTAGCCGAGTCCCGCGATGTAGGCGACGTCCTTCTGCGTGAAGTAGTCCAGCCGGCGCTGCCCGCGCGTGGAGCTTTGGGAGAGCCAGTGGCTGATGTTGACGCCCCTGGAGATACGAAAGCCGGCTTCCTTAGCCGGGGCGGCTCCGAGCGCAGAGATTAAAGATAAAAAAGCTGCGATGGCGAAGACATGTTTTGCTGATACGGTTCTTTTCATTGGATTATTCCTTTCACGATTGTGTTAGTTCGCGGTGTCTTTGCCCACCAGCCGATAGCTCACGAAAGCAATGCGTTTACCGTCGGGGGACCACGAGGGGACGTTTATCGTACCCTGGCCGCCGAACAGCCGGGCCAGGACTTGAGGCTTGCCGCCTGATGGTGACATAATGCGCAAGGCGACGTCTTTATTGGCGGGATGTTCCGTCACGGCCTTGTCGTATGACAGAAATACAAGCCATTTACCGTCGGGCGATGGATGGGGGAACCAGTCCGCGTATTGGTCGTCGTTTGTCATCTGTGTCTGGTGGGCGCCGTCGCCGTCCATTCGCCATATCCTCATGGCCCCGGTGCGCTCGGAGTTGAAGTATATGGACCGGCCGTCGGGCGAGTATTCCGGCCCATCATCCAGGCCTTCGGCGCTCGTTAATCGAGTTTCTTTCCCGCCTTCAACGCCGATGGTGTAGATATCGTAGTTTGCGTTCCTTTCCGCGCAATAGGCGAGCCTCTTGCCGTCCGGCGACCAGCCGTGCCAGTAGGAAGGCCCAAGCTCCGTCACGAGCCGGGGCGAGCCTCCCGTGCTCGGCAGGACGTAAATCAGCGATTTTCCTTCGCGATGATGGCTGATGGCCAGCATCTTGCCGTCCGGCGAAAAGCCGTGGTCGTTGTTGCAGTGATCTGCAAAGCCGGTATCCAGTTGTTCAGGCGTTCCGCCGGATATTGGGATCGTGTAGAGTCTGCCGCCGCTGTTAAAGAGCAAAATCTTGCCGTCGCCGGACCAGTTGGGAGCTTCGAAATGGCTGCGCGAGCGATAGACGAATTGTCTTTGGCCGGTCTCCACAGATATCGTTTCCAGAGAGCTTTCGACAACTCGATCTTTCGTTTCGAACGTTCCAAACGCCTTTATCTCGACGTCGCTGAAGATTGCCGTTTCCGTAGTCGTATCATCATGAGAACAGACGGCCAAACCTACATAAACCGGATTCTCCAAAGCAACGGAGATCGACCCGGCGGGCTGATAGGCCTTCCCATCCTGTGAAACGTACAGGGAAAATACGTCGGCGTGCCTTTCAATGCGTATGAAAGACGGCGCCGAAAGCGGAGATTTTACTTCTTCAGTTTGCCCTGCTTTTACCGTTCGAAACTGCAAGGAAGTCAGCCCGTCGCCGTGCACCACGGCGTCGGCATACGGCGAGTCATCGACCAGGCTTTGACGAATCATCCAGCCTGCTTTTCGGTGAGGATTCTTCCCATCGCCGATCCATCGGATTCTTGCCGTCAGGCTCAAGTCGCCGGACACCTTCTTCCACAGGAAGGCAAAGGCGTCCTTCTGCCCCCACATATTCGCCCCGCCGCCGGTAAGGCGGTACTCATTGCTGTTTTGGTTGAATTGCGCTTCGCCGCCGTGAGCGACGGCGCCAACGTCCGAGCTCTTGTCGAACGCCCCCACAGACTGCGCGCCTGAACTACGCTGCGTCAGAAGAATGACACCGGCCACGGCAAACAATATGTGCAATACGTTCGTTGGCCTTACGGCCCGCCGTAATGGATTGTACGCTGGTTTCACAGTATCGTCCTTTCAACGGTCTTCATCGGCCTGCTGCCGTTTCGTTAAGAGCATTGTACAGTTCCCGCCTTCTCGAACAAGGTGGAAAACGCCGCCGTGACTAAAATCCAGGACGATCAGAGAGAATTGACACAAGGTTTTGTATTGAATGGTGTCGGACATACCATTGGGATAAAGCCTCTGCCCGGAGGAGAGGGTGGAACAGAGCAGAGGCTTAGGCGGTAGTGTATATCCAACACACTACCCGCCCTCCAACCGCGGAAAACCAGTAGTCACGAACGCTGGTTTTGCTAATGTGATATACGTCTTAATCTCTTGGCGGTTCTGCGGAATATTTACTGTGACGGGCGCGCCGGCTGAAACTGTCGGACAAATCTCAGAAATGCCGATCGAAAAAAAGCCCCCGCCCAAAGGAGCGTTAAAAAAGGGCAGGGGGCTCAACTCTAAGGAGTCGATTATGATGGCTTCGAATCGCAGCAGAAGCCAGCATGGATAATTTATAATCGGGCGTTTTTTCTCAAAGGTCAACCTCGTAAAATTACCGGTTCTACACCAAAAAACCAATGGATGGGATTGCTTTGTGCGGATCGAAAATGACCAGACAATCCGGACGATACGTCGGCGCGAAAACCACGGACTTGCGTGGATTTTTGATAGACAGGCCGGGCCGGCGGATGTAAACTGCCCAACAAGAGACAGGCTCTTTCGGGCCCGTAGCTCAGCGGTAGAGCAGGGGACTCATAATCCCTTGGTCCAAGGTTCAAATCCTTGCGGGCCCATTCAAAAAAACGCGGATTTTCGTATTTGTGCCAGTTAACTTGGACGTGGCTGACTTTTTTTCGTATTCGGTCGGTGACAACTGTTATGGAGACCGAACATCCAAAGCGAAAGCGAGGTGATTATGACAACTGAAGAAAGACTGAAAAAGATGGAAGGGCAGTTGGCCCGTGTGAAATGGTTCAACCGCTGTCTTATAGCCTGCATAGTCCTGTCTTTGGGGGTTTGGTTTATCCTGAGGACCTTTGGCCCACAGACAGCGTGGGCACAGTCCGGCGTAAAAGAAGTTCGAGCCAATGCCTTCGTCCTTGAGGACGAGAACGGCAAAGACCGTGCTTCATTGGCTATGCACTTGGGAGGGCCGCGCCTGCGGCTGACGGATGAGAACGGGAAGGGTTGTGCTGCCCTGGCCCTACTACCGGAAGGGCCGGTGTTTTCTCTGTCGGATGAGAATGGCGAGGCCCGTGCCACAGTGATGGTGGACAAGGATGGGCCGGCGCTGTTCGTCAGTGACGAGAACGGCGAGACCCGTGCTGAGCTGTCGGTGGACAAGGACCTGTCGGTGCTGAAGCTGACGGATGAGAACGGCAAGCCTCGTGCTGCGCTGGCTCTACGGACGGACGGGTCGAGCCCGATGCTGACGGATGAGAACGGCAGGCCCCGCGCTGGCATGTCGGTGCTCAAGGAAGGGTCGGGCTTGGTGCTGTATAACAAGAACGGCAAGCCGGTTTGGTCGGTGCCGTAAGGTGGTTGGCGTGACCTTCGACGGCCTCAGCCGGGGCCTTACCGGAGTAGGGGCGGAGTGGGTTTGCGGTTCCAACAAAGACAGTCTTTATTGACAACGTATGCCTTGATTTGATACATTAGACGTAAGCGAGGTCTTGTGGGCGTACAGTTAAAATCAAAAGACGCTTGCTTTTTGAAGGGAAATTATTATGAAAAAGGCAATAATATTTTTGGTCTTGGCTTGTTTTCTAAGTGGTTGTGGTGAACAGTGCCACAGCGGCAATGGTTGGGGAATTGAAACATGCAGGAAGAACTTGGCCAAGTTGAAAGTCGGTATGACAAAAGAGCAGGCCAGAGAAGCCATGAATGGCGAACCTTATAGAGTAGAAGCCCAAGGCCAAACTGAATGGTGGCTATATATGACTGAATTTGACCTTAGGTGGAAAAGTGAGAGTGACTATCTGACACCGCTTCTTTTCGAAGAGGGTAAACTGGTTGGTTGGGGGAAAAATTTCTGGACGCTCAAAGAACAGAAATTTGATGTCAAGATAGACCAGACGATTAAGCAGAAATAGCGAACGATTCAGTGAGCGGCGGGTACTCAGGTGAAAGAATGATTCCTGAAACCGTTACGTCACCATCCGACCGGACAAGATCATCGCTACCGTTGTGACTAGCAGCACAAAAAAACGCCGCCACACGGAGCGCCCTTCGTCACAAGAAAACGGATGGGACAAGAGGTTTTTTACGGTGAAGTAGGAAACAAATGAGCAACAAGGACGTGAATGCTCAAAGTGGTGGCATAAAAGACTTTCTCAAAGGTCTGACGCGAACCGAAAAGGCAATTGTTGCTCTGTATTACTATGAGGAAATGACAATTCCTGAGATTGGCAAGTCATTAGAATTATCGGCGTCTGAGGTCTCCAAAATGCACTCATCTGTCATCAGACGGTGCGAGGCTTTCTTGCGGGGACGAGGACTATTGTGATGGGTATTGATAATGATAGATTCTTATAGTTTCAACTTGAACCAGCAATTAGAACAAATGGTGTACTCATACGAAGAAGAACGTCAAAGACACTGGGAAAATCTTGGTGGCTGGTCAGCTATGCGATATGAACAAGCGGAGCGATTTGCACAAGCAGTTCTTAAGAATTCAGAGCAACTGATACCTATCGAGGAAATCGAGAAAGACCTATCAAAGCTTAAATATGAAATCGAGAGGTGCCCGGCGGAATACGACAAGAGAATTTCCGATATACTGGATTTGGACCTTCCGTCGGACAAGAAAATTGCGTTGATATGTGAGGTATTGAAAGACTATCCAGCAGACCCTCAATCGGAAGATTCTCCGTTGAGATTGGTATGGGAAAGGTTCATAATAGACATGAGCTTGGTGGCTATTGAAAGAGTCGAACAAGGAGCGTCCAGAATTTTTCAATTATATAAGTTGGTATTATGTTCCGTTCCTTCACTACCAACTCAACAATTTCTTGGCAGACTCAGTCGTTGTTACGTTTGGGGTTTTGACCCGGAGTGCGTGATATTGTGCCGAGCCGTTATAGATACAGGTTTTTACCATTTTGTCTCCGATGATATCTGTGAGAAGCATCGAGAGTTTCAAAAGGATACTAAAGGCCAACATTACTACACGCTTGCTAATCGTATTAAAGCTTCGTTTCAAGAAGGAATTATCGACAGAGAAATAAGAGAAAAAGCCTTCAGAATAAAAGATCGCGGTGACGAAGCTGTTCATCGTCAACCACGCATAACAAAAGATATTTGGGGAACGATTTGTGATACAGTAGCAGTCTTAGAAAATATTGCAAGGCAGAGCTAACATAACACCTCCACCTTCGCCACCGCACTAACCCCCACACCCACAATCATTCACAGCCTCGTAGGGTGGGCAAGTTCCGTTCTTGCCCACGCGGTTTAGGACTGCCGGACACACCCTACCCCTGACTGTTTTGAAAGAGTCGGACTAAGAGCCTATCCGAATTACCCCTCAACGTTTGTCATTC
>ERZ1292640.3756-Hain-H43-02um-R1-3756-length-11758-cov-5_pt1 | contig 11758 bp, 10 predicted proteins | sample MGYA00564404_ERZ1292640 | MGnify/ENA primary metagenome ERZ1292640 (study PRJEB36523, sample SAMEA6512636) | groundwater metagenome | collected 2019-01-08 | study: AquaDiva: Metagenomics assemblies of 32 groundwater samples | reverse complement strand
CCCGCCCGATCAATGGAAGGCTGCACAAGCCGTTAACCCACTTGTCAACGCCGACCCGCGTCACGGCGAACCGCCAAGGGCCGGCGACAACCATGCCGTCGCGATACTCCCTTCGCCCGACGGGGCGTCGTTCTACCTGTACGGCGTCCACTACGCCACCGACCGTTCCAAGTCGCTCATCGTCGGCACGGCGAACGTCGCGAATCTTTCGCAACCCGAGAAGTGGACGTTCTTCGACGGCTCAGGCTGGCGTGCCTCAGCGGCCGCTGCAAAGGTGATCGCCACCGACGTACCCGACGAGTTCACCATCCAACGTGTGCGTCGATCGGGGCGCGACGTGCTCGTCATGGTCCAGATCGAGACATTCGGCAGCCGGCACCTCATCGCGAGAACCGCGCTCAAGCCCGAGGGGCCCTGGTCAACCGGCGTGCGGATCTACGAGACCCCGGACTATGGCAAGAGCTCGTTCGTCTACGCCGCCAAAGGGCACGTGCATCTCTCGCGGCCGGGCGAGCTCCTGGTCAGCTACGCGGTGAACGCCGATCTTGGGCGAGTTTTCAATGAGCCCTCGCTCTACCGGCCGAACTTTGTTCGAGTGCCGCTGGAGGCCTTGCCCGAGCCGCTCAACGGGCCGTGACGCGACTGTGGGCCCTTCTCGGCGTTCCACGATATTCGGATCAGCATGCGCGAATTCCCTTGTGTGCCGTCGTTCCCTTTGGTAATCTCATGCTGCCACGCCAAAGGCCTTTCCGCCGGCCCGGTGTGGTGAGGAGACAGGACATGAAGATCACCGCCGCACTGTGGCTCGCGTTGCCATTTGCCCTCGCCCCGTCGGCCCTGGGCGACACGTTCACCCTGACCGCCCACGACCAGGGGTGGATCAGTTCGTCGGGCCAGACCAACGCGACGGGCAACTACTACAGCGGGCTCATCTTCGCGACCGAGTACCGCTCTTGGTGGCTCTTCGCGCTTCCCACGCTCCCTGGCACGATCACCTCGGCCACGCTCCGCACACCCGCGGGCGATGTCATCGTCATCGGCGGGGCCAGCGAGACGGTTCGCTTCGGGAGCGTCGCGACGACTCCCGCGGCCTTGGCGGCCCGCACCGGCGGGCTGGCGGCCTTTGCGTCCCTCTCCTCGGGCATGCTCTTCGCCCAGCACGACTACACGCGGGCCGACACGGGGCTCAACGTGGATGTCGCCCTCAACGCCGCGGCCATCGCCGCCCTGAACGGCGCACAGGGCGGGGAGTTTGCGATCGGCAACTGCATCACGACGTTCGATGGCGGGTCGATCACCGAGGGTGTCTTCGGCAACACGACCTTCGCCAATGGCGTGTCGCTCATGCTCACGTACGACGTGCCGGCGCCGGGATCGCTTGTGGCGATCGGTGTGGGCGCCATCGGCGCGATGCGTCGGCGTCGGTGATCGGGTGGCATGCCTCCCCTTCAGGGAGGCATGAGTCGTGCGGATCAGTGCTCGCGCGGCATCCGCCGGCCAAAGAGGGCGAGGGCCGAAGCTTCGACGATCTTCATCCGCAGGATACTCCCCGAGAGATCGGGCGCGTCTGCACCAGGAGCGGGCGCATCGAAGAAGACGATCAGATCGCCGTCGGTGCGCCCGGCGTACTGGATCGTGGAGGTGGCGGTGGGGGCCTCGTCCGGTTCGATGGCATCCTCGTCGGCGACCGCGACGGCGTCGCTCGGCCTTGTGGTGCCGCGTCCGTTCACCGTCAGGCTGATCGTGCCTTTGGAAGAGCACGCGCCGTCGGGGTCGGCGATCGTGCGGTCCTTCTTGGCCTGTCTGCGGCTGGGCCCCTCGACAAACACGTCGAGCTCGCGGCCGATCTGCTCCTTGCTGATCTCGTCGCTGATGGTGTTCTGGATCGCCAGCAGCTCGTTGTTGCGCCGGCGTTTCACATCCTCGGGCACGTTGTCGGGGAGCTTGTCGAACGCGACGGTGCCGGGCCTGAGCGAGTACTTGAAGATGAACGCGTTCTTGTATCGGGCCCGACGGATCAGAGCCACGCTCGCGTCAAAGTCCTCGTCGGTCTCGCCGGGGAACCCGACAATGAAATCGCCGCTCATGGTCAAGGGACGCCCGAGCTCGGGCTGATCCAGGATCGCCCGGGCCCGATCGATGAACTCGATGTACTCGCCCACGGTGTACCCGCGATTCATGCTCTTGAGCAGGCGGTCGCTCCCGGTCTGGGCCGGCACGTGCAGGTAGCGGCAGATGCGCTCGTGATCCCGCATCACCTCGAGCACATCGTCGCCAAAGTCGCGCGGGTAGCTGGTCACAAACCGCAGTCGCTTGATCGCGGGCACGCGGTCGTGGATCATCGCCAGGAGGTCGGCAAACGTCGTGACGTTCACGCCCGCGAGCGGATCACGCGAGTGTCCGCCGGTGAACGCGCGACCTTTCTGAGGCTGCACGATGCCCCCCAGGCTAACGGCCGCCCCGTGCTCGAAGCGGTAGTGGTTCACCGTCTGTCCCAGCAGCGTGATCTCGATGACGCCCGCATCGGCGAGGCGGCGGCACTCCTCCACGATGTGCTCGGGCGGGCGGTGCACCTCGGCCCCGCGCGTGAAGGGCACGACGCAGTACGTGCAGAACTTGTTGCACCCCCGCGTGATGCGGACGTACGCGGAGCGCTTGCCCCCAGCCGCGTGGTCGCTGTGACGTCCTCCAACTCCGTCCATCGCGGAAGAGTCGATCGGGGAAATCGCCCGCGAGAGGTCCAGGAGTTCGAGCGTGTCTTCGGCCGCGGCGAGCGTTGCGGTGCGACGGCTCGTGCTTCCCTGCAGGGCGACCAGGTTGGCCGAGATCGTCTCGCCATCGAAGTCGCTCGCACCGTCGGACTCGATCATCCCGGCGCGCGTGCGGACGGCGTTGTCAACGAGGCCCGGGAGTTTGTCGAGCTCGCCCGGGCCGCAGAGGATGTCGACGACGGGCATGCGCCGGATGAGCGGGGCCCCGTCGCGTTCGGCCATGCATCCCAGCACGCCCACGACCAGCCCGGGCTCGGTGCGTTTGCGGATGGCGAGTTCGCCCAGGCGGCTCCAGACTTTCTGCTCGGCGTGCTCGCGGACCGAGCAGGTGTTGTACAGCACCACGTCGGCGGCCGCCGCATCGTCGGTGAACCGGTATCCCAAAGACGACAACGACCCCGCGACCAGCTCGCTGTCGAGCTCGTTCATCTGGCAGCCGAAGGTCTCAAGGTACACAGTCCCGCGTTGCATAGCCCGGATTCTAGGGGGCAAACGAGCCCCGAGCGTCGGCGAACGGGACCCGCTCGCTGACGCTCGGGGCTCGTTCAAAGTCCGGCTGCGATCGCCGCAGCGAGCTCCTTCGCCCCAGCCGTCTCGAGCTTGCCCGCCTTCCAGACCATCCCAAGCCCCTCGCCCGTCTCGTATCTGGGGATGATGTGGAAGTGGACGTGCATGACGGCCTGGTGGGCGAGCGAGCCGTTGTTCTGCAGGATGTTGTACGCGCTCGCGCCCGTCGCCTTCATCACCGCCCGGGCGATGCGTGGCAGAACGCGCCCTATTGCCGCCCCCGACTCGTCGGAGAGCTCGTCGATCTGCGCCACCGCCTGCTTGGGAATGACCAGCGTGTGCCCGCGGCTGAGCGGGAAGACGTCCAGGAACGCCAGCACCAGCTCATCCTCGTACACGCGGTGGCAAGGCACTTCGCCGCGAATGATCTTTGCGAAAATGGTGTCCGACATGGTCTCTCCTGAGTCCCTCTCGCGGGCCGCTACTTGGCGCCCGGTGATGGCAGCTTGGTGGGAGGCGGCGCGGGCTTGGTCTCGACCTCGGCGATTCCCGCCTCGTCGAGCGGCATCTTGAGCGTCTTCCACTCTCGCATGCCGCCGACGTACCAGTAGATTTTGCCGCTCCCGAACTCCATCAGCCGCTTGGCGAGCGCCGAGGCCGCCCCGCTGCGCGCGTCGGCCCCGTAGATCGCGATCGTCGTGTACTTCTCCAGGCGAGCGAACTCGCTGGCCCCCGGACGGAGATTCTCCGCGCGCAGATTGCGCGACCCGGGCACCCGCGAGGCCGCGTACTCGTCTTTGGTCCGAGCGTCGGCGATGAGGATCTCACCGTTGGACTTTGCCGCCTCATCGACCAACGCCCGGAACTGCGGGAGCTGGATCCGCGTGATGTCCTTGTCGGTCACACTCGTCTCACAACCGCCCAGAATTCCCCCCAAGCTCACCAGTAGAATACCAGCCAAAACCCATACGGACTGTCTGTGTACCATCATGCCGTCAGGTTACCCCGGTTCGGCCCTCCGTGGGCGAGCGCCCAGACAGGGCATCCGCGGCCCACGTTGGCCGACGATCCGGGGCTTGGATCTCTCCGCGAATGAGCGTTCGTGTCAATCTGGTGGCGGGCCTCGCGCTTGTGCCGCTCATCGGCGCGGGCAACGCCATCGCCGCCCCGACGCAGAACTCGCCGCCGGGCACTCCAGCCGCGCCCGCCAGAGTTGCTCCCGCGAAAGGGGCCACGGCGTCTCTCGCGCTGGACGTTGCGGCACTCAAGCCCGGGACATCGGCCACCCTGGCGATCGCCTTTGACATTGCCCCGCGGTGGCACATCTACTGGGACGGCATCAACGACACGGGCCAGGCGCCCAAGATCACCGCGAGGGAATTGCCCCAGGGCGTGACCCTGGGTGAGATTCAGTGGCCGGCTCCGGCGCGGCACGTCGAGCCCGGCGACATTGTCGATCACATCTACGAGACGCGTGCGGTCCTGCTGGTGCCGGTGACGCTCGCCAAAGACGTCAAAGTCGGCGAGAAATTATCGATCGGGCTGTCGATCGACTGGATGGAGTGCGCGAGCGAGTGCCGCATGGGAAGCGCAAAGCTCGAGACCTCGCTCTTCGCGGCCGATGAGACCAAGCCCTCGCCCCAGGCCAAGGCGATCGCGGCGGCCCAGGCGCAGGTGCCCAAAGCGCCATCGCCCAAGGACGGCGTGACGGCGGTGATGGAGCGCGGCGTGCTGAAGATCGCCGCGAGCGACGCGGAGGCGATCGCGTTTTTCCCGGCACACGATTCGGCTGTGCCCAGGGACCGCGTCGCGGGATGCGAGGGCAAGGGGCCCAGGCTCGAGGTGGCAATGGAAGAGCCCGCCACGCGTTGGGCCCGGGGGATCGTGTCGGTGCGAAAGGGCAAGGAAACCAAGTATTTCACAATCCAGACGCCTGCGGCGACATCCACCAAGCGGGATGAGCCGGCCGGCGCGAGGAAGGCTGAACCCAAGTAGTTGATCCACGGTACATGATGCGGAGATTCGGCCGGCGTGTGCTCGGCCGCTGATCCGTGAGGCCCCCAAAGCGGGGCGGGAGAATCGAACCATGTTGAAATCGAAGAACCTGTTCGCACTGATCGCCCTGGGAACGGCCTCGAGCCTCTTCGCCGCTCCGGCGCTGGCCCAGGCCCAGCCCACCACGCCTCCGAAGGAAACCCCCAAGGAGACGCCCAAGAAGGATGAGACCAAGAAGGACGTCAAGAAAGACGAGAAGAAGGACGCCAAGAAGGTCGCCGCCGCGACCGTCGGCAGCGTGGCCCCGACCTTTGTCCTCAATGACACTGACGGCAAGGAGCACAAGCTCGCCGACCTGACCAAGGACGGCAAGATCGTCGTTCTCTTCTGGTTCAACTCCGAGTGCCCCTACGTGGTGAAGCACTTCAACGAGTCCAAGACGTTCAACGATCTGGCCGCCAAGTACAAGGACAAGAAGGTCGTTGTCATGGCCGTCAACAGCAACGCCGCCGACAGCCAGGGCTCGGGCCTTGAGACCAACAAGAAGGTCAAGAAGGACTGGTCCATGGACTACCCGATCCTCCTGGACGCCACCGGCGCGACGGGCAAGGCCTACGGCGCCAAGAACACTCCCGCGACGTACGTCATCGCGGCCGACGGCACGCTGGCCTACGCCGGCGCGATCGACGATGACTCGGGCGATCAGAAGCCGGGCAAGACCAACTACGCCGCCAAGGCGGTCGACGAGCTCCTGGCCGGCAAGAAGGTCACGACCTCGACGACCAAGCCGTACGGCTGCGGCGTCAAGTACTCCAAGTAACCCCTGTTCGCGGACATGATCCGGTTTTGACCCGAGGCCGGGGGATGAACTCCCCCGGCCTTTCTCATGTTTCCTGCCGGCGGGCCGATATCATCCTGCATGACGTCGCTCCTCTCCTCGCTTGGCACCCTGTTCGATGTGCTGCTCATTGTGCTGGGGTTCAGCGCGATCATTTTCGTGCATGAGCTCGGGCATTTCCTCGCCGCACGCTGGGCGGGGATCCGGGTGATGGCCTTTGCCATCGGCTTCGGCAGCGCGATCGTCTCGTTCCGCAAGGGACTGGGTCTGCGCCGCGGCTCGAGCGAGCCCGAATACCTGAAGCTCTGCGCCCTCAAAGCGGCCGGCGGGCTCGACCTGCCCGCCGACATCAGTCCCACCGAGTATCGCCTCAACTGGCTCCCCTTTGGTGGCTACGTGAAAATGCTCGGGCAGGACGACGCCAACCCCGGCGCTGTCAGCTCCGAGTCCGACAGCTATTCCCGCTGCGTGCCCTGGAAGCGCATGATCGTCATCTCCGCGGGCGTGACGATGAACCTCATCTCAGCCGCGGTGCTTTTCATCATCGTGTTCAACATGGGCCTGGCCATGATGCCCGCGAAGATCGGGACGCTGGAGCTCGACGGCCCCGCCGCCACCGCCGTCGCCGTCAACGCCAAGGCCGCGGGCGTCACCGAGCCCGGCCTGCACCACGGCGACGTGATCCTCTCGATCAACGGAGAACAACCCGCGTCGTTCAACGATCTCATGTTGGCGACCTCGATGGCGCACGCGGGCGAGAGCGTCGAGCTCGTCGTCGAACGCCCAGGCGTCAAGGTTCCGCTGCAGTTCAACGTCGTCCCGCGCGAGGGACGCCTCTCGGGGCTCCTGGAGATCGGCGTCGAGCCGCCCAGGTCCGCGAAGCTGCCCAGGCTCAAGGGGGCCGCGATCGCCGAGTTTGAGGATGTGCTCGCGAAGGCTGGATTGCCCGGAGTCAAGGGCGGCATGACGCTCACGCGTGCGGGCGGCAGGGCGGTCGGTTCCGCGAGCGACTTTGTCGAGGCCTTCCGCGAGAGCGACGGCAAGCCCGTCGCGCTGGAGTTCGCCGACGACGCGGGCAAGACGGTGACGGCCACCCTCACGCCGCGCCCTCAGTTGCAGCTCGACCTCGTGCCGGGCATCAAGGGCAGCGTCGTGCCAGTTGAGCACCTGCTGGGCCTCACGCCCGTGATGACCGTGGGGGCCGACAAGGCCAAGGCGGGCCTGGAAAAGGGCGACATCTTCGCGCGCGTCGGGGCTGTGGAGTTCCCGGGGCTCTCGTCGGGGATCTTCGAGATCCGTGCGGCCTCGGGCAAGACGATCGATCTCGTGGTGCTGCGAGGGGCGGATCTGGCGCCGGTGAAGATCGTGGCGGACGTCGATCGCAAGGGCGTGGTGGGGTTCTATCCCGGCACCACCGGGGCCGACTCGGCGATTCTTGCGATGCCGTTCGCGAAGGTCATCGACCCTCGCAAGCCCGAGGCGACCATGCCCACGCCCGCGTCGCGCATCATCACGCAGGCGGGCACGCGGGTGATCTCGGTGGGTGGGCGGACGGTCACGAACTTCGGGCAGATCCGTGCGGCGCTGCTCGACGCCACCCGCGACGATCTCGCGTCGGGCGCCGAATCACGCGTCGCGATGGAGCTGGAGCTGCCCGGGCCCGGGAGCGTTCGAACAAACGTCGAGTGGCGGCTCTCTCTCGCCGAAGTCGCCGAGCTCCACAAGCTCTCGTGGCAGTCCCCGATCTCGTCCTCGATCTTCGACATGGAGGAGTTCATCCTCCAGGAGAAATCGCCCGCAGGGGCTGTCAGCCGCGGGCTGCACGAGACCCGACGCGTGATCCTCAACACCTACGTCACCTTCGCCAGGCTCTTCCAGGGCACGGTGAAGGTCGAGCACCTCAAGGGCCCCGTCGGGATCACGGCCCTGGGAGCGGCGGTTGCGTCCAAGGGCTTCGCGTGGGTGCTGTTCTTCCTGGCCCTCATCAGCGTCAACCTCGCGGTCGTGAACTTCCTGCCGCTGCCGATCGTGGACGGCGGACAGTTCCTCTTCATTGTCTACGAGCAGTTCAGCGGGCGACCGGTGCCCGTGAGCGTGCAGAACGCCACCGGCATCGTCGGCTTGGTGCTCATCGGGGCGATGTTCCTGGTGGTCACGTTCAACGACCTCAAGAACGTGTTTGGGCTGTAGGGTGCTGGGGCTCTTCGAACTCCTGGCCGTCGGCCTCGTCGTGGCGATGGCGATCGGCATCCACGCCACGATCCGCACGCTGATGCGCCCACCGCGCAGGACGTACTCATGGGCCGTCGCCCGCGGGAAGCCCGGCGATCCGCGCGAGCTGACGCCCGCGAGGCAGTACCAGTCCTGGACGTTCACCTCGCGCGGGGCGGCCTTGCCCGTGTGGGACATCGTTGGCGACAAGCCGCAGGGCCCGATCGTGGTCATCACCTTCGGGTGGGGCGACGCTCGCGTGACGATGCTCCAGCGGGCGGGCGTTCTGGCGAGGTCGGCGTCGCGCGTGATCCTCTGGGACCTCCCCGGCCACGGCGAGTCGCCGCGGGAGGCGTCGTTCACACTCGGTACGCATGAGCACGAGGACCTGCTCGCCCTCCTCGCCTCACTCACCCAGGCAAAGTCCGGCGAGGCCTCGCCAAAGATCGTGTTGTACGGCTTCTCGCTCGGCGCCGGCGTCTCGATCGTGGCCGCGGCACATTCCGACTGCCCCGCGGGCGTCGCGGGCGTGATCGCAGAGGCTCCCTATCGCGTCCCCGCGACCCCCGCTCGCAACGTGCTGCGACAGATGGGCATGCCCTTTCGGTGGAATCTGCCCGTCGCCATGGCGTGCATCAGCCTCGATCAGGGAAAAGGGCTCGCGTGGCGCGGGTTCGATCGTGCGGCTCACGCCGCAGTGCTCAAGGTGCCGCTTCTGGTCATCCACGGCACCCAAGACCCAGTCTGCCCCATCGAAGACGGCGACGAGATCGCCCGAGTTGCCGGCGGCGAGTTCGTCGCCATCGAGGGCGGCGGGCACCTGGACCTCTGGAACGATGAGCGGGCGGCGGATGCGATTGCGGATTGGCTGCGACGGCTGGCTTGAGGTGGCAATGCCACCAAGACCGAACCCGAACTACCATTGGGCATGCCCCCAGCAACCGTCAATGCTGTCATGGCCGCCGAGCGGGCGGCGAGCTTCACCAAGCGGTCGATCAAGACCTCGGCCAAGCTCAGCGGCCTGCGCCTCGCGATGTCCATGCTCGACCTCACCACCCTTGAGGGCAAGGACTCGGTGGAGAAGGTGCGCGGGCTGTGCCAGAAGGCCGTGAGGCCGGATGCGAGCGACCCCACCGTCCCCAGCGTCGCGGCGATCTGCGTGTACCCGAGCATGGTCAAGCCAGTTCGGGATGAACTCGCTCGCTTGGGAGCCGCGGGCGTCGTGAAGATCGCCAGTGTCGCCACTGGCTTCCCCAGCGGCCAGTTCCCCCTTGAGCTGCGCCTGCAGGACGTGCAGCAGGCGGTGGCGGCCGGGGCCGACGAGATCGACATGGTGATCAACCGCGGTGCCTTCCTCGCCGGACGCTACGACGAGGTGGCCGAAGAGATCCGCCAGGTGAAAGTCGCCTGCGGCACGGCCCACCTCAAGGTGATTCTCGAAACCGGCGAGCTTGAGACCCTCGACAACGTGCGCAGGGCCAGCGACCTGGCGATCCGCGCGATGGCGGACGTCGGGCACGTGCACGAGCACGGCGCCGACTTCATCAAGACCTCGACGGGCAAGGTGCAGCCGGCCGCCACAATGCCCGTGACGCTCGTCATGCTCGAAGCCATCCGCGACTGGTACCTGGAAACCGGCAAGAAGATCGGCATGAAGCCCGCGGGCGGCATCCGATCCGCCAAGCAGTCGCTGCACTACCTCGTGATGGTCAAGGAAACCCTCGGCGACGAGTGGCTCACGCCCGAGCTCTTCCGCTTCGGGGCGAGCACCCTCTGCAATGACATCGTGCGGCAACTCCACTGGCTCTCGACGGGCAAGTACACAGCCGGGTATGACGTGAGCGAGGCCTGAAATGACCACCATGAACAAACACAACGGCACGGCCGCACCCAAAGCCACGAGTCCCCGCGTGCAGGCCCCCGGCTGGGACTACGCCCCCGCGCCCGAGACCGTGAAGGTCAACATCACCGAGCGCTACGGGCACTTCATCGGCGGCAAGTTTGTCGAGCCCTCCAAGGGGGGCAAGTACTTCCAGACGATCAATCCCGCGACCGAGGAAGAACTCGCCGAGATCGCCCAGGGGTCCGCCGCCGACGTCGATGCCGCCGTGAAGGCCGCTCGCAAGGCGCTGCCCCTGTGGGCGGCCTTGCCCGCGACCGAGCGGGCCAAGTACATCTTCCGCATCGCCCGCCGGATGCAAGAGCGCGCCCGAGAGCTCGCGATCATCGAGACCCTCGACAGCGGCAAGCCGATCAAAGAAAGCCGCGATGTCGACGTGCCCCTGGCCGCCGCTCACTTCTTCTACCACGCGGGCTGGGCCGACAAGCTCGCCTTCGCCTTCCCGGGGCGCACACCGCGCCCAGTTGGCGTCTGCGGCCAGATCATCCCGTGGAATTTCCCGCTGCTGATGGCCGCGTGGAAGATCGCCCCGGCCCTGGCCTGCGGCAACACGGTGGTGCTCAAGCCCGCCGAGACCACGCCCCTGACAGCCCTGGTTCTCGCCGAGATCATGCAGGAGATCGACCTGCCCCCGGGAGTCGTGAACATCGTCACTGGCGACGGTGCGACGGGCGCCGCGATGGTGGGGCACGCGGGCATCGACAAGATCGCCTTCACGGGCTCGACCGAGGTGGGTAAGAAGATCGCCTCTTCGATCGCAAAGAGCGGAGGGGCCGGGGCCAAACCCAAGCGCCTCACGCTCGAGCTCGGCGGCAAGAGCGCCAACATCATCTTCGAGGATGCGTCGATCGATCAGGCGGTCGAGGGGATCATCGCCGGCATCTATTTCAACCAGGGTGAGGTCTGCTGCGCCGGCTCGCGCCTCTTCGTGCAGGAATCCATCCTCGACGTCGTCACCAAAAAGCTCGCCCATCGCCTCCGCTCGGTCCGCACCGGCGACCCGATGGACAAGAACACCGACGTGGGCGCCGTGAACTCCAAGGCCCAGCTCGACCGCATCGAGCACTACCTCAAGATCGGTGCCGATGAGGGCGCGATCATGCATTGCCCGACGCCCACCCCCACGGGCGGTTCGACGGGTTCGAGCAAGTCTTCTCCGACGTCCGGCTTTGCCAAGGGCTTCTTCTGTCGCCCCTGCTTCTTCACCGGCGTGCAGCCCTCGCAAACCATCGCCCGCGAAGAGATCTTCGGCCCGGTGCTCAGCGTCCTCTCGTTCCGCACGCCCGAAGAGGCCATCACCCGCGCCAACAACTCGCCCTACGGCCTGGCCGCGGGCGTTTGGACCGACAAGGGCAGCAAGATCTTCGAAATCGCCCGCCAGCTCAAGGCCGGCGTGGTGTGGCTCAACACCTACAACAAGTTCGACCCCGCGAGCCCCTTCGGCGGCTTCAAAGAAAGCGGCTTCGGCCGCGAGGGCGGAGTGCAAGGCCTGCGCGCGTACGTGGAAGTCTGATCCCTCCTCCCCCGCTCCTGCGG
>ERZ1292640.3755-Hain-H43-02um-R1-3755-length-11758-cov-6_pt1 | contig 11758 bp, 13 predicted proteins | sample MGYA00564404_ERZ1292640 | MGnify/ENA primary metagenome ERZ1292640 (study PRJEB36523, sample SAMEA6512636) | groundwater metagenome | collected 2019-01-08 | study: AquaDiva: Metagenomics assemblies of 32 groundwater samples | reverse complement strand
AAAGCGGATTTTGCATGGGTGAAGTGGAAGGCGGCAGACTTTGCGCGCATCGCAACTGATATTGTTCGCAGAAAAAAAGAATCATACGCTAAGATACGCGCAATTCCGGAAGATAAGCGGACGTTTGAAAATACTGTGTACGCTCTGGAAGCGTCTGATGACAAGTCATCCGATGAAATGAACCGCATCGGACTCTTGAAGGAAGCGAGTCCGAATCCGAAAGTGCGCGCGGCCGCCGCAAAAGTAATTGAGAGATTGCAGAAAAAATATGTGGAAATTGAATACGACCCGCGAATGTACGCGGTATTAAAAGAATACGCGAAGAAAAAAGAGGAGCTACATGGTCCGGAAAAACTCTTGTTTGAAGACATGATGAAAGGGTATGCGCGCATGGGATTTGACTTGCCCAAAACGAAATTGACGAAGCTTAAGGCGAATATAAAAACGTTAGGAAAGCTTGGCCTGCAATTTGATAGAAATTTGAATGAACATAAAAACCATATTTTCGTTACAAATGCCGAACTAGACGGACTGCCGGCAAACTACCGAGCCAATCTTGCAAAGGTCGGCGAGAAATATAAGGTGACGCTCGCATACCCAGATGTTTTTCCGTTTATGGCCGGGGCGCACGACGAAAAGAAGAGAAAGGAACTTCTTGAGAAGTTTGTTCGTAAGGGCGGTATTGAGAACGTCATAATTCTTAAAAAAATGTTCAATCTGCGCGCTGAAAACGCACGACTGTTGGGATACAAGACCCATGCGGATTATCAGACAGAACTTCGGATGGCAAAGTCAGCGAAGAACGTATGGCGCTTTGTCAACGGCCTTGAAAGAAGAACCAAGAAGCGCGCGAAACAAGACCTCGCGATGCTCAAAGCCGATAAACGGCGGCGCACAGGCGACGCGAAAGCCGTTCTTGGCGCGCACGACATTGCGTATCTCTTCAAGCAAATACGCAAAGAAAAGTTTGATATTGATTCCGACATCGTAAAGGAATATTTTCCGTTTGAACATGTCAAACAGGCGACGCTGGACGCGTATCAAAAACTGTTCGGTGTCGTATTCAAACGGCGTCCGGACCTAAAACTTTGGCATGACGTGAAAGTTTACGACGTATGCGACGCATCGGGAGATTATCTCTCAACTTTCATTCTTGACCTGTATCCGCGAGAGGGAAAGTACGGCCATGCGTGCGCGTCTGAAATCACTTATGGCCGTCAGGAAGGCGACACCTATAAAGCGCCTCTTGCCGCAATGCTCGCCAATTTCCCGAAGTCAAGCGCCGCAAATCCGTCGCTTATGAGCCACGGGGAAGTGGAAACATTTTTCCACGAGTTTGGCCACATCATGCACTTCACGCTCACCAAGTCTCGTTACCGGGCGCAATCCGGCTTCAATGTGGCGATGGACTTTGTTGAAGCCCCATCGCAAATGCTGGAAAACTGGGTATGGGATGCAGTAATGCTCACTCGGCTTTCAAAACACTACAAGACCGGCAAATCAATGCCGAAGGCCCTCATTAAACGAATTATTGGCGCCCGCCTCTTTGGAGAAGCGTGGAGCGTGCGCAGTCAGCTGGTGCTCGCGTCTCTTGACCTCATTATCCACACGAAAGGCACAAGGAACCCGGTCGCATTGTATGCGGAACTGAATAAAAAACTTATGGGAATCACGCCTCCTGCGCGACAAATATGGATTGCCGGTTTCGGACATATTGCGCATGGATATGATGCCGGCTATTACGGTTATCTATGGTCAAGAGTTTACGCTGAAGATATGTTCAGCCGTTTCGCGAAAGAAGGAGCGCTAAACCCGAAAACAGGCCGCGATTATCGGCGGTGGATTCTTGAAAATGGTTCCAGCATGGAGGAAATGGACATGGTTCGCGGATTTCTTAAGCGCAAGCCCAATAACAAAGCATTTCTCAAATCAATCGGCGCCTAAATTGTGCTATCTTTTCTGCATATGACCGTCAATGAAGTGCGGAGCAGATATTTCGCTTTCTTCAAAGCGCGCGGGCATGCGGTAATACCATCCGCGCCTATCGTGCCCGAGAACGACCCAACAACGCTCTTCACCAGTAGCGGGATGCAGCCCTTGGTGCCGTATCTGCTCGGACAGGAGCACCCGGAGGGAACACGTCTTGTTGATTCGCAGCTTGCAGTTCGGACAGGAGACATTGAGGAAGTTGGAGATAACCGCCACCTAACTTTCTTTGAGATGCTCGGGAACTGGTCTCTCGGCGATTATTTTAAAAAGGAACAATTGCCGTGGGTGTATGAATTTCTGACCGAAGAATTACAACTTCCGAAAGAACGCCTTTGGGTTACCTGTTTTGCCGGAAATAAGGGACTCGGCTTGCCGAAGGACACCGAATCGGCGGAAATTTGGAAAAAAATTGGAATGCCGGAAGAACGAATCCTTTTTTACGATGCGGAAAAGAACTGGTGGAGCCGTTCTGGTACTCCTGACAAAATGCCTGCAGGGGAGCCGGGCGGGCCGGATTCTGAAATTTTTTACGAGTTCACAAGTGTTGCTCACGACCCGAAGTTTGGCGAAATGTGTCATCCAAACTGCGACTGCGGGCGCTTCATGGAGATAGGCAATTCGGTGTTTATGGAATATGTAAAAAATGTCGATGGGACATTCGGTAAGCTCCCCAAGCGGAATGTGGACTTCGGCGGCGGATTGGAACGTCTCACGGCCGCGACGCGCGACAACTCTGACGTGTTCATGATTGATGTGTTTGATTCTGCTCGCTCTGTTCTGGAAAAGCTTTCAAATAAGGCATATCAAGATGTAGGACGTAGTACGTCCTACATGAAGTCATTCAGGATAATTCTGGATCACATCCGTGCGGCGGCGTTCATGCTCGCCTCCGGTATTCGACCTTCCAACACTGAACAGGGGTACGTGCTTCGTCGGCTCATTCGCCGTTCTATCCGCGAAGCGGATAAATTGGGAATCAAAGACGCCGTGCTCGCTGAAGTTGCCGAAGGATTTGGCGCGGCCTACGCGAAACAGTATCCATTTGTACAGGAAGCCGCACAGACTATCCGCGAAGAATTGGAAAGAGAAGAAGCACAGTTTAGAAAAACTCTCATCCAAGGCTTGAAAGAATTTGAAAATATGACTCGATATCCAGAAAAGGTTTCAGAGGCAATTCTTAGTAATGAGGCTTTTAAATTATTCACAACTTTTGGTTTCCCTTTTGAGTTAACCAAGGAACTAGCCGCTGAAAAGGGTATAGAAGTCAAAGAAGAACAATTTAAAAAACAAATGGCTGAACATCAAGCGCTTTCGCGGGCGGGAGCGGCGCAGAAATTTGCGGGTGGGTTGGCTGACCATGCGGAACAGACGGTTCGCTACCATACGGCGCACCACCTACTCCTCAAAGCGCTCCAGAAAGTGCTGGGGAAAGATGTGCACCAGCGCGGGAGCAATATCACCAGCGAGCGCCTGCGCATAGACTTCTCATACGGACAGAAGATGACCCCGGAACAGATTGCAAGAGTGGAGAAAATTGTAAATGAACAAATTCAAAAATCTCTGCCGGTTGAGCGCAAGATTATGGCAAGAGAAGAAGCTGACAAACTTGGAGCCGAACACGAATTCGGCGCGAAATATCCTGACACGGTTTCCGTGTATATAATTGGTTCGTCAATAGAATTTTGCGGCGGCCCGCACGTCGCGAATACTCGCAAGCTTGCGAGCGTTCGAGGTCCTAACGGTGTTAGCCGGAAGGATGGAGTATTTAAAATACTTAAAGAAGAAGCATCCTCCGCCGGCATTCGTCGCATTAAGGCGGTGTTACAATAAGTGAATGAGTTTCATCACTGGTCTTTTTCGTAAAGAGAAAAAGACGGAATCAGTGGTGCTGATAGACGTAAGCGCCAGCTCGGTCGCCGGCGCCTATGTGCGCTATGCAGAAGACGAAATGCCGACTCTGCTTTACACGCGGCACCTGCCAATAGAGATACGGGCAAATGAGCCGCGCGAGCGCGCAATGTTGCGCGCGCTCACGATACTCGGCGATGCGCTCATTTGCGAAGGAGCGCCGGTCCTACTGCGGGCCACGGGTAGCGGCACCGCCGACACCATTCTGGTTTCGGTGAACGCACCGTGGCAAACCACGTCGGTGCGCACTGAATATTTTGAGGGGGAAACTTCGTTTCTTTTCACGAAGCAATTGGTCGCCGAAACGCTTAAACAGACCAGTTTCGCTCCTCCCGGAAAGATGCTGGCTGACGAGAGTATCATCGGCACGATCTTAAATGGCTACGAAACGCATGACCCCTACGGTAAGAACGCGCACCGCGCCTCTATCGTTATCCTAACCTCGCTTATAGATAAAAAAGTTGTGGAGAGCATCAACGTCCTCGTACGGAAAATTTTCCATACGAAATACGTCATTTCCATCGCAGGCAGTTCTCTGCGTTACCAGGCGATGCGCGCCGCCTTCTCGCACGAACGCGATGCGCTCATATTGGACGCGACCGAGCTATTCACCGCCATCGCGCTTGTGCGCCGTGATCTGCTCGTGAATGTCGCCGATATTCCAAGTCCCACGAATGATCCGGCGGCGTGGCTTGCAAAGGTTTCTTTCGCACTTGCGGAACTCGCCGAACGTTTCCCTCTGCCGCGCACGATATTCCTGCTCGCACGCGAGCAGGACAGTGCCGGCTTGCGCGAAGCGCTTGACGCGGCGAAGTTCGGTACACTCTGGCTTTCGGACAATCCGCCAAAGATCATTTCGGTGCAGGGAAGCCATATTGGGAATATGGTTCGGCAGGCGACGACGGTAATCCCCGACCTCCAGATTCTCCTCATGGCGCTGTACTATTCCCGCCGCGCTTTTGGATATGGTATACTTGACGCATATGCGCACACTTGAAGACATCATTCCGCCGTCTCGTCGAAAGGAGGAGCCCTTGAACCGCGTGGGGCGAGAGCCATCTCGCAACTTTGGGCGTCCGCCGAAATTTCCGTACACAACGTTCATTGTCGTCGTCATAGTCATTGCCGCTTCCATTGGGGCATTATTTTATTTCTCCAGCACGAAAGTGGAGGTAACGCCAAATACGGTTTCGGCGGCGGTGCAGGGTTCCTTCACCGCAAATCAAAGTACCGGCGCTCTTCCATATGAAATCATTACGGCGCAAAAAATCGCTTCACAGAGTGTTAAAGGGAACGGCACGAAGCAGGTCAATTCTTTCGCTTCGGGGACCGTCACTATTTACAACACGCAATCAAAGTCACAAACGCTCATAGCGAACACCCGGTTTGCTACCGCGGCGGGGCTCATTTTTCGCATCCGCTCTGCGATAACGATACCGGCCGGTACTGCCGCGAAACCCGGCAGTATCACGGCAAAAGTATACGCCGACAAATCCGGAGACGCCTACAATATCGGCCCCACTTCCTTTACCGTGCCCGGATTTGCGGGGACACCGCAGGCGTCGCAGGTATACGCGCGTTCCAATACATCGATGACCGGCGGCGCTTCCGGAAACGTACCGGTTGTAGATGCCGTAACGGAGAAGCAGGCGCGCGAAGCGCTCGCCGCCGCGCTCGCTCCCGACCTCCTCGCAAGCTTGGAAACGCAAGTGCCTGAAGGATATCTGCTACTGCCCGGCGCTTCGGCCACGACCTATGAGGAACTCACGTCTGCGCCCTCCGCAACAACCGGCATGGTTGACGTGAAAGAGCAGGGGACTGTTACGGCGATTGTCTTCCCGAACGCCGCGCTTGCTGAGACGATCGCCGCTTCAGTCGGCGGGCTTGGCTATCAAGGCGAGCCGCTCTCTCTTTCGTCCGTTAGTGATCTTAAACTTGTAGCGGCAGAGGGCCTGCCGGCTCCGGATACGCCATCGTTTTCCTTCACCCTCTCCGGCACCGCCCCGCTTGTCTACACTGTAGACCCGACCCGCATCGCCGCGGCAGTGAGCGGGAAGACGAAAGCCGCGGCCGAAGTCGCACTCACCAACTACCCGGAAGTGAAGCGCGCGCTCATTATCTTGCGGCCGTTCTGGCGCCAGACATTCCCTCAGGACCCCGCTTCCATCGCGGTATCGGTTACTAGTCCTATTTGACGATGTATGAGGCATTTGCTAAATTTGTAAGGTACTGCATGGATGACGCAAGATGAGTGAAGGCGACGAGATAAAAACGACGGTGATCGGTACCGTTGAAGAGGTGTTGCCAAACTCTCTTTTTCGCGTCCGCCTGTCCGAACAAGCGGACGCGTCCTCCGAAGCGGGAGCAAAGGAGGGCGACCAAGCAGTGGAGTATCCATTGGTACTTGCGTATTTGGCAGGAAAAATGCGCTTGCATCGCATCCGCGTTTTGATGGGCGATCAGGTAGAGATGGTGCTTGATCCCTACGGGGGCCGCGCGCGGATAGTGCGCAGGCTTACCTAAGCTAACAGCCAACCAATAACTTCAACAGACAACAATGAAAGTCAGAGCGTCTATAAAAGTCCAACAGCCAGGAGACCAACTCGTCCGCCGCGGCGGGCGTTTATATCGTGTCAATAAGAAAAAGCCGCGTCGCAAGGCGAGACAAGGTTGAAATATTTAAACGTTTAACTATGAGAATTGCCGGCGTTACCATCCCCGATACCAAGCAACTCGCATATTCACTGCCGCTCATTTTCGGCATCGGGCCGACGCGCGCGCGCAAAATCCTCGCGGTTGCCGGCGTTCCGACGAGCAAGAAAGGCAATGAACTCTCAAGCGAAGAAGAGCAGAAGATACGCTCGCTCACCGAAGAGTTCACGATAGAGGGCGAACTGCGTCGCGAAATAGGGCAGAACATCAAGCGTCTGAAGGATATCCGCAGCGCGCGCGGCGAGCGGCACAGCCGCGGCTTGCCGGTGCGCGGCCAGCGCACCAAGACCAACTCACGCACGCGCCGCGGCAATGTCCGTAAAACGATGACCTCCGGCCGCCGGACTCTGGAGAAGACATAGGATATTTAAACATTTAAAAATTTAAATATTCAAACATGGGAAAGAAACGCATCATCAAGAAGAGCGGCCGCGGCCTCGACCAAGGGCGGAAGGAACGCGCGCTCGCAAAGAGCACGAAGCGCCATTTGGAGAAAGGCGTCCTTCATATTGAAGCGACCTTCAATAACACAAAGGCCGTTCTCACGGACGAAAAAGGAAATGTCGTCGTGTCCTCTTCCGCCGGCGCGCTCGGCTTCTCCGGCGCGCGCAAATCCACTCCTTACGCCGCGGCAAAGGTCGGCGAATTCCTTGGCGAGAAGAGCTTGACAATCGGGCTCAAGGAGGCGTCGGTCATCATCCGGGGCGTAGGCGCCGGCCGTGAGTCGGTGCTTCGCGCGTTCTCCGGCAAGGGCGTACAGATTAAGTCCATCAAGGATGCGACGCCGGTGCCGCACAATGGCCCGCGGCCTCCTAAACCTCGGAGGGTTTAGTCGGCAATTCCTAACGTCCAACACGAAACAAACAACATGAAAACAGGTCCAAGATATAAAATTGCAAAGCGCCTCGGCGTAACCGTTTTTGAAAAAGCGCAGACGCAAAAGTTCGCGCTGTCCGCCGACCGCAGTGCGAAGAATAAACGGCACACCCGCGGCCGCGTTAGCGAGTACGGTAAGCAAATGCTGGAGAAGCAGAAAGTGCGCATAACCTACGGTCTGCCGGAGCGGCAGTTCCGCAATTATGTGCGTAAGGCGCTCATGTCCGTCGGGAGGCGCGCCTCCGGCGGAAAACCTTCCGAACGCTTGCACGAGTTTTTGGAACTCCGTCTGGATAACGTCATCTGGCGGCTCGGGTTGGCCCCGACGCGGCGCGGCGCGCGCCAGATGGTCGCGCACGGCCACGTTTTAGTGGGCGGCAAGAAGATGCGGCTCCCGTCGCATCATCTTTCGGTAGGTGATAGTATCGCCGTGCGCGACGAATCCAAGAACCACGGCGCGCTAGTCGGCTTTGAAGACCGGTTCCACGAGCACCAGCTCCCGTCCTGGCTCTCGTGGGATATGAAGACGATGAAGGGCTCGGTCACCGAGCGGCCAACCTATGCTTCGGCGGACCCGGCGGGCGATCTGGTCGCCGTGCTCTCGTTCTACACGAGATGATTTAACATTTAAACGTTTAAATGTTAAAACATTCAAATATTAATTGGTAATTACGATTGAGTTATGGAATACCACATCACCCTTCCTTCCAAGCCCCGCATCATTTTTGAAGAAGATGTGCAGGGCATATATGAAATTGATTCGCTGTACCCGGGATACGGACACACGCTCGGCAATTCGCTGCGTCGCATCATCCTTTCCTCGCTCCCCGGCGCAACGGTTACACAAGTGAAAATAGAGGGCGTTCCGCACGAGTTCGCCGCCATGGACGGCATGCGCGAGACGGTTATGGAACTCCTGCTCAACTTGAAGCGCATTCACTTCGTCCTGCACGGCGACGAACCGCAGACCATCGTGTTGATGGCGAAAGGCACGCGCGAGGTGACGGCGAAGGACTTTGACCTGCCGAGCCAAGTGGAGATTAAGAATCCCGACCAGCATATCTGCAGCCTTTCAGGCAAGGCGCTTCTAGAATTAGAGGCCACGATTGAACGCGGGCTCGGCTATGTTGCGCGCGAGGCGCTTACAAAAGACAAGGTAGATATCGGCACCATCGCGCTGGACGCGACCTTCACTCCTATCCGCCGCGTGAACTATGAGGTGGAGAACATGCGCGTGGGCGACCGCACGGACTTTAATCGGCTGCGCATCCTCATTGAGACCAATGGCACTATCGCGCCGCGCGAGGCGCTGGAAAAGTCCATTGAAACAATGATCCATCAGCTCTCGGCGGTCATCGGCTTTCAAGAGAGCGCGCCGGTGGAAACCTCCGATGGGAGCGTGCCCGCCGGAGGCGGGTCCGCCTCCGGCGGAAAGATCAAAATTGCCGACCTTGGACTTTCGCCGCGCATCATTTCCGCGCTTGAAGACGCGGGTATCAAGAGCGCCGCCGGTCTCGCGCGCAAGTCCGCCTCCGCGTTGAAAGAACTGGACGGCATTGGCGAAAAGACGATTGAGGAGATTGCTGAGGCGCTCGCCGGTTACGGCCTCACGCTCAAAAACGAGTAGTCACTATGGCGTATACCAAGAAAGCACGCACCTTCGCTCGCCCGAGCAATCAGCGCAGAGCGCTTTTGAAGTTACTTGCGCGCTCGCTCATTCTGCACGAGCGCATCTCCACTACCGAGGCGAAAGCGAAAGCGCTGCGTCCCTTCATAGAACGTCTTGTGACGTACGCGAAAAAAGATACTTTGGCGACCCGCCGGTTCGCATTAGCGAAGCTCGGCGACCCGGTAGCTATCAAAAAACTTTTTACGGTCATTGGTCCGCGTTATAAATCGAGAACCGGCGGGTACACGCGCATCGTGAAGCGCACGAAGCGCGGAAGCAATGATGCCCGCAAGCTTGCCTACATTTCATTCGTGTAATAATACCCAAACATGACACTTAACACTAAACCGGCTCCATCTCTGCACATCATAGATGCAACCGACCGCACGCTAGGAAGAGTGGCGAGCGAGGCCGCGAGCGCGCTTCTCGGCAAGCGCTCGGCACACTTCGCGAAGAATCAGGCTATTCCTGTTACAGTCACGGTCAACAACGCCGGCAAACTGCACTTGTCTGCGCGCCGTACGAAAGGGAAAGTCTATACTCGCTACACTGGCTATCCGGGCGGCCTGTATGCTATGAGCATGGAAGAAATGATTGCGAAGAAAGGCATCGCGGAAATTGTGAAGAAAACGGTTGACGGGATGATTCCGCGCAACAAACTCCGCAAACCCCGCATGAAAAACCTCGTAGTCAACGAATAATATGCCGTCACAACATTTCATTACCGCCGTTGGGCGCCGCAAGACCGCCGTTGCGAGTGTACACATGACGAAGGCCGACAAGGGCTCGCTCCTCGTCAACGGTAAAAGTCCGAAGGACTACTTCAAAACCGCCGAACGCACACGTATCGCCATAGAGGCGCTGAAGACGGCCGAGGGGGCCGAAAACTACGCGGTTGTTGCACACGTGAAGGGCGGCGGCGTCACTGCACAGGCAGATGCAGTGCGTCATGCCATCTCCCGCGCTATCGCCAAGGCGGAGCCGAACACGCGCAAAACGCTCAAGGGCGCAGGGTTCCTCAAGCGCGACCCGCGCGCCAAAGAGCGCAAAAAGCCGGGCCTCAAGAAAGCCCGCAAAGCCCCGCAGTGGTCTAAGCGTTAACTTACGACATCCGGTACCGAGAGCGTTTTTTGCACTCATCTTAATGTTCGTTATCTCTCACGACCGTTTAGAATTCGGCATCTTAAGGTTATTCTTATCCAAGAACCGAAGCTGGTTGTCATTGTTACTGCCCACTGGGTGAAGAAGGTGCCTTTATGATATACTCCTACATATGAAGATTACATACGACAAAAAAGTTGATGCGCTTAATGTTTCTATTCGTCCCGGCACGGTCGCAAAAACTATGGAAGTTGCTCCTGAAGTGCTTCTTGATATTGATAAAAAAGGCCGCATTCTTAATCTTGAAATTCTCGGCGCGAGGGAGAAAGTTGGGGTTCGAAACTTTAATAGAGTGAACATCGGCGAAACATCAGTTCCAATGCCTTCATTGGCCTAATAATTTTTTACCGCACTCCGGTGGGGCTTTTTATTTTGACTCCGGGCGGATTTTCGGGCATATTTAACGCATGGATGAGGAAAAAGACGATATAACGATTGAGCCTGAGGGGGAGGCTAAAACCTCCTTTGGAGGTTCGCCTGACGCCGCTGATGATGCGGCGTCAAAACTCGCCAAGATGCGCGAGGAGTTGAAAAGCTGCCGGCAGGAGAAGCAGGAGTATATGGACGGCTGGCAAAGAGCCAAGGCCGATTATGTGAACCTGTTAAAGCGCATAGAGAACGACGCTAAAGCGTCGGAGCAGAAGGGGAGGGTGAAGGCCGTAGAAACGCTTCTGCCCGCTTTTGATGCGCTGGAGCGGGCGAAAGAGCATGGGGAGGTACCCGAGGGCTTCCTCGCCATCGCGAAGCAGTTGGAAACGGCGTTCGCCGCGCTCGGGTTAGAAGAGACGGGGAAGGTAGGCGAGAAATTTAATCCGGCGTATCATGAGGCGTTGGAGCAGGATAACGTTGAAACAGCGGAAGAAGATGATATAATTACCGCCGTACTCGAGAAGGGTTGGCGAGTGGGAGACATTGTTATACGGCCTGCGAAGGTTCGCGTAGGGCATTTCGCATAATTTATTTATCATTATGGCAAAAATTCTTGGCATTGACTTGGGCACCACCTACTCCGCGATGGCTATTGTGGAGGGCGGCGTGCCGCGCGTTCTAGAGAACGCCGAGGGCGCTCGCACAACTCCTTCCATCGTCGCGGTGGGGAAGTCGGGCGAGCGCATCGTCGGTACCTTGGCGAAGCGCCAGTCGGTGACGAACCCCCTTAATACGATATTCCAGATTAAGCGCTTCATCGGCCACTCTTTTGACGAACCGGCGGCGCAGAAGGATAAGGCGGCCGTGCCGTTTGAAATGCGGAAGGCGGACAACGGCGGCATAGAGGTGAAGATGGGTGACCCTTCGAGTACCTCAGGGCAAGCAAAGTGGTACCGCCCCGAAGAGATTTCCGCGATGATACTGGGGAAACTGAAGGTCGATGCCGAGTCGCGCCTCGGCGAAAAGATTACCGAGGCGGTCATCACCGTCCCCGCCTACTTCAACGCCGACCAA
>ERZ1292640.3754-Hain-H43-02um-R1-3754-length-11760-cov-44_pt1 | contig 11760 bp, 9 predicted proteins | sample MGYA00564404_ERZ1292640 | MGnify/ENA primary metagenome ERZ1292640 (study PRJEB36523, sample SAMEA6512636) | groundwater metagenome | collected 2019-01-08 | study: AquaDiva: Metagenomics assemblies of 32 groundwater samples | reverse complement strand
GGCTAGCACAGCCATCATCATCTGCGATATGTGGGACACTCACACCTGCAACCTGTCGGCGCAGCGGGTGGCCGTTATGGCGCCGCGGATGAACCAGGTGATCAGCGCCGCCCGCAGCCTGGGAGTGATGATCATTCACGCTCCCAGCGATACGATGAAGTTCTACGAGGGAACACCATGGCGACGGCGAATGCAGAATGCGCCCATGGCTCCCTCTGCCACCCCGATTCTGGCTCGTTGCCCGCGCGAGCCCTCCGAGTCGCGCGACTTCCCCATCGATGACACCGCGGGCGGCTGCGATGATCCGATCCTGAAGAAATGGACCGGTCCCTATCCCTGGACGCGCCAGCACCCAGCCCTTGACATTGTGGGTTTTGACGGCGTCAGCGACAACGGCCAAGAGATCTACAACTTCTGTAGGCAGGAAGGCATCACCAACATCGCCCTGATGGGCGTCCACACCAACATCTGTATCCTCAACCGCTCCTTCGGAATCCGGCAGCTTACGCGGCTCGGCTTTCAGGTGGTCCTGGCGCGGGACCTGACCGACGCTATGTACGATCCGCGCAAGCGGCCGTTCGTCAGCCATGCGCGTGGCACCGAGCTGGTGGTCGAGCACATCGAAGCCAGGTGGTGTCCGTCGATCTTGAGCGACGACCTAACGCGGGTCATTCCAGGCACGGATGGCCCCTCCAGCGAAGCCGGGCTGCAATGAAGAAGGGGTGCGGCGGTTTGTTCGGCGCCACAGAAAGCGGCGATGGGCGACCGAAGCAGGGCCATGAGCGGGGTCACTGCCGGTACGGGCGCCGCAGGAGTTGTTGCGCCTCCAGCCGCGAGCCGGCCAGGTCCTCGGCGGCCACCACGGCCTGGTAGTTACTTACGGCCTCGTCGCGCCGGCCCATCAGATCGAGCGTCTTCCCCAGCTCCAGGTGCGCCACCGTCGCCGACCGCGCTGAAAGAGGGGTCTCCCGCAACGCTCTGCCGAACCAGTCCGCCGAAGCCGCCAGCTCGCCCTTCTCCCGGAAGGCCACTCCCAGCCGGTTGTAGAGCGAGGCCCGTTCCAGCTCGGCGTACTTGCGCTCGCCTGCCTCGCGCTTGCGCAGGATCTCCCGGTAGATGGCGATGGCGCGGTCCGGCTGCTTCATCAGCAGCGCCATGCCGCCCATGTCCAGGTGCACCAGGTAGTTCTGTGGATACCGCTGCTGCAACTGCGAGAGATAGTCAAGCGCCTTCCCGTAGTTCTTCTCGCGGGTGTGAATCAAGGTGAGGAGCACGCGCGCATCGTCGGCGGCCAGCACCGCTTTCTCGCTGGCTGTCTCCAGTTCCTGTTTCCCGCGAGTCTTGCTGCCCCGGTATCCCAGCACGATGGCCAGCCATTTCACGCTCCAGCCGATACTGCCGGCGACGTACTCGTAAGCGCCGACCGAAACGCGGGCATCGTGGAGCTTCGGGTCCACGCGAAGCAACAACTTGTGGTCCCGAAACGTCTTGGTCCCGGCCCGGAAAGCGCCCCACCAGCTCCGCTTTAGGGCCGATTCGAAGCTGGCCAGGTTCTGGTAAGCGAGGCCGCGCAGGTAGAGCGCGGTGCGGTCGCTCGGATCGGCGGCGAGCCGGGCGCGGGCCTTGTCGATGGCCTGCTGGTTCACTCGCCGGAAGCGCTCCTCCACCGCCGCGTCCACCCGCGTGAGGTACTTGGGCGATTCGGAGAAGAAGTCCGAGGCGGCGAAACGGTCGATGCTCAGTTCCTGCTTGCCGCTGAGCTCCTCGACCCAGTAGGTGAAGCCAAGATAGACGTAGCCGGTGGGATCCTCGGGCGCTTCCTTGATCATCTGCTGGAAGTGCTCGGCTGCCCGGGCATACTCCATGTTGTAGATATCGCGCAGGCCCTGCTGGAGGCTGGCCAGGCGCTCAGGCGGGAACAGGCTGGTCTGCGCCGGGGCCGCCACTCCCACGAGCAAACCAACCAGGAGCTTCGTTGCGTGTCTCATGCCGCCGGCAGGGTCACGACCACGCGCGTCCCCCGCCCCTCCGCAATCGGGCTTTCGATGCGAATCTCGCCGCCCAGGTGGCGCACGTTCTTTCGGACGATGGCCAGGCCGAGGCCGGTTCCTCGCTGCTTGGTGGTGAAAAACGGCTCAAAAATCCTTTCGCGAACCTCCGGCGGAATCCCGGGGCCCTGGTCGCTCACCGCCAGGGCAATGGCCACCCCCGGCCCTGGCTCCGCCTCCAGCAGGACGCGGCCGCCGGCCTCCGAGGCCTGCACCGCGTTCAGCGCCAGGTTCAGCACAATCTGCTTGAGAATCTCCGGACTGGCTCGGGCGAGCCTCAGGCCGGGAGCGATGGCATGCTCGACACGCACCTGCTCGCAGGCGGCGTCGCGCGCCAGCGAGTGGGCCACCGCTTCCAGCAGGGCGGTCACATCGACTTCGTTTTGCTGCTCGGGCAGCGGCCGCGAGAAACTGAGCAGTTGCTGCACCGACCGGTTCAGGCGGTCGATTTCGCCGATCATGTAGGCGAGGTCGCGGGCGTAGCGCTGCTCCACCTCCTGGTCTTCCCGCATAAGCTGCGCCAGCGTCTTGATCGAGCTGAGCGGGTTCTTGATCTCGTGAGCGATGGTGGCAGCGACTTTCCCCAGGCTGGCCAAGTGCTCCTGCTCGGCCAGCGCCTTCTCCAGGCCGATCTTCTGCTGGATGACGTGGCAGGTCTCGATCGAGTGTGAGATCTGCCGGCTCAAGCCTAGCAGCAGCGACTCGTTCTCGTCGAGGAAGACGCGGGGCGTGGTGTCCAGCAACAGCAGGCCGGTCAGGCGGTCCTCATACCAGAGCGGGAAGAGGTAGTTGAAACCCAGGCGCGCCAGCTCCGGGTGGGCCGGGCCGCCGGGACGGACGAGGTCGAGCCGGCGCGCGCGCACCGTCTGCTCGAGTTGCGCCAGCGCGCCGGGATCGACGGCCAACGCTCGCGCACCCGATTCCCCGCGCAGTTCAGGCTCGCCGGCAACCACCAGCAGCACGCGGCGCAACTCGAAGGTCCGCCGCACTTCTTCGGCCAGAAACTGGAGCCGCTCGCGAAGATTGAGGATGCGGGCCGCCTCCTCGATCAGTCGCTTGCTGAAATCGGCGTAGAGCTGCCCGCGTTTGGAGAGGAAGCGGGTCATCCAGCCGTACAGCGGTATCCAAACCAGGGCGGCGGCGAAGATCAGGGCGACTTCGGTGAGCGGGCCGAAGACCTGGTACTCCTCCTCGAAGAAGCCGGTCACGCGCCGGACAACGAAGAGGTAGAAGGCGCAAACCACTCCGAGCGTCAGCGCAAAGATGACCCGCTGGCTGATGAGCACGTTCATCAGGTGGTAGCGGTAGGCGAACCAGGCGAAGGCAACCGGCGGGGCGAGCGAGGCCAGGGCGACGGCGGCGGAATCCACTCCGGCGAGCGCCCCGGCTGCGGCCACCGCCGCCAGCGTCAGGGCGAACCAGAGAAAGAAGCGACGCTCGAAATCCTCGCGGGAGCGCCGCGCCGCGCGCAGGCACAGCGCCGCCGCGGCCACGAGGCTGGCGCAGGCGCCGACCGGGTAGATGTTCGCCTGGCCGGCTTCGAGCGACCACCAGCCGGCCGCCGCCAGCAGGTAGGCCGGCGCGGCCAACGCGTTGCCCAGGCCGGCCCAGGCCACGCTCAGGTGCAACAGGAAGGCCGGCGCCAGCGCCAGGCCCGCGGTGGCGGCGTGGGCGAGCAGGCTGCTCTCCGCGCCGACGTTGATCTTGTGGAACTGCCAGGCCGCGCTGGCCGCGTGCCACAGGCCGCCCGCCGACCAGGCAGCCAGGGCCAGTTTGTCAACGCGCCCGCCGCCGCGTTTGCGGGCCAGCAGCACGGCCAGAAAGACCTGGAGCAAAGCCCCGGCTATGAATCCCAGCAGGCGAAGCGTGCTCGCGAGCAGCATGGCCTCAGTCCGAAGGTTTCACCGGCAAGGTGACGGTGAAGGCGGCTCCTTCACCCGGCTTGCTGGTCACCTCGATCCTGCCTTGGTGCGCGCGCGCGATCTGAAAACAGATCGGCAGGCCCAGGCCGGTGCCCACGCGGGCCGTCTTGGTGGTGAAGCCGGGATCGAAGATCTTGTCGAGGTTCTCCGGCGGGATGCCGCAGCCATTGTCGCTGACCTCGACCTTGACGGAGTCGTCTTCCGCCCAGGTGCGAATGCGGATCACACCGGCGCCGGCCGCCTGCCCGATGGCCTCCTTGGCGTTCAGCAGCAGGTTCATGAAAAGCTGGTTCAACTGGCGCGGCGCGCAGTCGATCTCCGGCAGCTCGCCGTAGTCGGTCACCACGCGGATCTGCTCGCCGAATTCGTGGCGCAGCAGGCGGATGGTGCTTTCCAGCCCGTCCTGGATCCGTGCCCGCTGGAAGTCGGCCCGGTCGAGCTGGGCGAATTGCCGCAGCTCGCTGACGATGGCATGGATGCGCCCGCAGGCGGCGCGCGACTGGGCGGCCGCGGCCGCCAGCGCCTCCACCGAGGCCTGGATCTGGGCGGCGGCGGCCGGCGGCTGGTCCCCGCACCACGTGCTGATCTTTTCCGCCGCCCGCTGGATGGTGCCGACGCAGCTCTGAAGCGCGCCGAGCGGCGTGTTGACCTCGTGGGCGACGCCGGCCACCAGCCGTCCCAGCGAGGCCATCTTCTCGGCCTGCACCAGCGCCGTTTGGGCGTCTTTCAGCTCGCGCAGCAACCGCTTCTTCTCGACGGCGCCGGCGATGACGAAGCGCAGTTCCTCGACCTCGAAGGGCTTCGGCAGGTAGTTGTGGGCGCCGGCCCGCAGCGCCTCCACCGCCATCTCCTCGGAGCCGTAAGCGGTGACCAGCACCACCAGCGGAGGCTCCGGCTGGCGGTTGACGTGGCGCAGCAGGCTGATGCCGTCGATGCCCGGCATGTTGATGTCGGAGACTACGACGTCGGGGCGGAAGGCGCCGATCTTCTCCAGCGCGGTCGTGCCGTCCTCGGCCTGCTCCAGCAGATAGCCCTGGCTGGCGAGGGCGCGCGCGATCCCGTAGCGGGCCGCCTCCTCGTCGTCGATGATCAGTATCCTGGCTTGCGGCTCCACCGAACCACTCGGGTAGTAGTGTACCGCCAACGGCAGCGCAACGGATTGCCACTGGATTTGCGGGCCGATTTGCGGTAAAAACAGAGAAGAGGGTTTCTGTTTGTGGAAAACGGGCCGGATGCGCTCCGGGCGGCTCTTTTCAAACGAGTTGCGATGCACAGCCGCCGCGGCGGAAATGCGCAGGGTCTTCCACAGAATTTCAAGAGCCTAAACCCGTACGAAAACGGCGAACGCGATTTTGATTGCCACGCGGCTTCAGCCGGTTTAACGTAACCACTGGCACCTATGGCGGCCACCGACATCTTGCTGGAAAAAGGCCTGCCGGTCAACCTCGACGCCGAGCGGTTCGTCCTCGGCTCGATCCTGCTGGACGACTCCCAGTTCATTCAGGTGGCCGGGACGCTGGCGCCGGACGAGTTCAGCCTGGAAAAGCACCGGCGGATCTTCGGCCGCATGGCCGAGCTGTACGAGCGCGGCGAGCGGATCGACCGCGTCACCGTGGCCGAGGAGCTGACGCGGCACAACCAGCTCGAGTCCTGCGACGGCTTCGGCTACCTGGTGTCGATGGACGACGGGCTGCCGCAGTCAGCCAACCTCGACAGCTACGTCCGCATCGTCAAGGACAAGGCGGCGTTGCGCCGCATCATCTTCGCCGCCCAGCGGCTGATCGACCGCTGCCTGGCCGCCGAGGAGGAGCCGGACCAGATCCTGGCGGCCGCCGAGGAGTCGCTGCTGAAGCTGAGCGAGGCGCGGCTGGGCGCCGGCCTGCTGACGCCGCGCGAGGTCATCGACGGCTACCAGGGCGGCGTCAACGCCTTTCTCGATCCCAGCAGGCGCATCAAAGGCGTCAGCACCGGCTTCGTCCGCTTCGACGAGATGACCGGCGGGCTGCATCCGGGCGAGCTGATCATCCTGGCCGCCCGTCCGGCGATGGGCAAGACGGCCATGGCGCTGAACATCGCCCAGCACGTGGCCGCCGGGCGCGTGCGGCAGCCGGTGGCCATCTTCTCGCTGGAAATGTCCAAGGAGTCGCTGCTGACCCGCCTGCTGTGCGCCAGCGCGCGGGTGGACAGCCAGAAGTTCCGCGCCGGCTACCTGAACGCCGAGGAGCGGCGGCGGCTGAGCCTGGCCGCCACCGAGCTGATCGAGGCGCCGCTGTTCCTGGACGACGCGCCGGGCGTCAACCTGATCGAGATGCATTCCAAGCTGCGCCGCATCAGGGCCGAGCACGGGCTGGCGCTGGTGGTGCTCGATTACCTCCAGTTGATGAGCGGGCGCGGCCGCTTCGAGAACCGCAACCAGGAAATCAGCGCCCTGTCGCGCGGCCTGAAGATGATGGCCAAGGACCTCGAGGTGCCGATGCTGGTGCTCTCGCAGTTGAGCCGGGCGCCGGAGGTGCGCCAGGGCGATCACCGCCCGCAGCTCAGCGACCTGCGCGAGTCGGGGTCGATCGAGCAGGATGCGGATGTGGTCGCCTTCATCTTCCGCGAGGAGATGTACAAGCCCGACCGCGAGGACCTGCGCGGCACGACCGAGCTGATGATCGCCAAGCAGCGCAACGGCCCCACCGGCAAGATCAACCTGCTCTTCCTCAAGCAGTTCACCCGGTTCGAAAACCTCACCGCCGACCTCGGCGAAGAGGGCGCCGCGCCCTTCGAGGCTTAGGATAAACCTCCCGGCTTGTCTCTCTGGTACGATAACCCTCCTGGCTTGTCGACGGCCAGACAAGTCGGGAGACTTATCCTACAATGCTGCTTCAGTTGCGGGCGATCCGGAAACGGTTCGGCGGTGTGGCGGCCCTGAGCGACGGCAACCTCACCGTCGCTCCGGGCGAAGTACACCTGCTGTTGGGCGAGAACGGCGCCGGCAAGTCCACGCTGGTGAAGATCGTGGCCGGGATGGTCCAGCGGGACGCCGGCGAGATGCTCTGGCAGGGCCGCCCGGCGCGGTTCGAGCGCCCGGCCGACGCGGCCGCCAACGGCATCGCCATGGTGCACCAGGAATCGCTGCTGGCGCCGCATCTTTCGGTGGCCGAGAACATCTTCCTCGGGCGCGAGCAGCGGCTGCCGCTGGGCATGGTCAACCGCCGCCGCATGCGCGAGCAGGCGGCCCGGCTCATCGAGGAGCACCATTTCCCCTTGCAGCCGGACTGGCGGGTGGAGCGGCTGAGCCCGGCCGGCAAGCAGCTTGTCGAGATCTGCCGCGCCATCCAGCACGGCTCCAGCCTGCTCATCTTCGACGAGCCCACCTCGTCGCTCTCGGAAGCGGAGACGCGCGAGGTGTTCGGCATCGTGCGCCGGCTGCGCCAGCGCAACATGGGCGTCATCTACATCACCCACCGGCTGGAGGAGTTGCGCGAGGTGGGCGACCGCGTGACCATCCTGCGCGACGGCGAGACGGTGTACGGCGGTCCGTGCGGCGAACTCTCGACCGACCGGATCATCCATTACATGGTTGGCCGCGAGGTCACCGCCATCTACAAACGGACGCCGCAGCCGCCGGGCGAGGAACTGCTGCGGGTCGAGGGGCTGACCCGCAAGCCGCTGGTCAACCAGATCAGTTTTTCGCTGCGGGCGGGCGAGATCGTGGGGCTGGCCGGGCTGGTCGGCGCCGGGCGCACCGAGCTTTGCCGCACCCTGTTCGGCATCGAGCCGGCGGAAGCCGGACGCGTGCGCGTCGGCGGCCGCGAGGTCCGCATCCGCCACCCGCGCGACGCGGTGCGCGCCGGGCTGGCGCTGATCCCGGAAGACCGCCAGCGCCACGGGCTGACCGCCCTGCTGCCGCTCACCTACAACCTGACTTCGGCCAACCTGGGGGCGGTCAGCCGCTTCGGCGTGCTGCGCGCCGCGGCCGAGCGGCAGGCGTCGGCGGACTACATCGGCCGGCTGCGCATCCGCGCCGAGTCGGGCCGCCAACTGGCGGGCCGCCTCAGCGGCGGCAACCAGCAGAAGGTCGTCATCGCCAAGTGGCTGTTCCGCCAGGCCCGCGTTTTCCTGTTCGACGAGCCGACCCGCGGCATCGACGTCGGCGCCAAGGTCGAAGTGTTCGAGCTGATGGACGAGCTGGCCCGCGCCGGCGCCGCCATCCTGATGGTGAGCTCCGAGCTGCTCGAGCTGTTGCAGGTGGCCGACCGCATCATGGTCATGCGCCAGGGCCGGCTGGCCGCCGAGCTGCCTGGCGGCGCCACCCAGGAGCAGATCATGCGCTGCGCCGCGCTGGAGACCGAGAGTGCGCTGAGCGAGGAAGGCAACTGAATGATCCAGCGGCTTCTTCCTTTTCTTACTCTGATCGTCCTGTTCATAGCGCTGTCCTTTGCCTCACCTTACTTTCTGACTTACACGAACTTATCGAGCGTGGTGCGCCAGACGGCGGTGATCAACACGATGGCCCTGGGGATGACCATGATCATCATCGCCGGGGGCATCGACCTCTCGGTGGGCGCCATCCTGGCCTTCAGCGGCCTGGTGGGGACGATGGCCATGGAAGCGGGCCTGCCGATCCCGTACGGCGTGGCTGTTGGCCTCGTGGCCGGCCTGTTCTGGGGAACGGTCAACGGCCTGCTGGCCACGAGACTGAATATCGCTCCCTTCATTGTCACCCTGGGCACGCTGGGGATCGTGCGCGGCATCACCCTGATCATCTCCAACGGGCTGCCGGTCCACAAGATCCCGCAGCAGTTTTCGTTTCTCGGCGAGGGCAACCTGCTGGGGGTGCCGTTCGTGCTGTGGATGCTGGTATCGTGCGCTCTGTTGACGCACCTGATTCTGGAGCACACGCGCATGGGCCGGTACGCCTTCGCCATCGGCAGCAACCCCGAGGCCGCCTTCTACACCGGCATTCCGGTCGCCTTCCACACCACCGCCGTCTACGCCTACAGCGGGCTGCTGTGCGGACTGGCGGGGATGATCGAGGCCTCGCGGCTGATGACCGGCCAGCCGACCGCCGGCCAGGGCTACGAGTTGCAGGTGATCGCGGCGGTGGTGATCGGCGGCGGCAGCCTGCGCGGCGGCGAGGGAAGCGTCATCGGCACCTTGATCGGCGCCTTCATCATGGGGCTGCTTTCCAACGGCAGCGACTTACTCGGGATTTCTCCTTACTTACAGCAGGCGATCATCGGCGCGGTCATCATCCTGGCGGTGGCGGTGGACGAGCTGCGGAAACGCAAGCTGGGATAACTGTCCGCTCCCTGGCGGTCGCGGCTCAGCATGCGGACTCAAACCGAGCCGCGACCGCCAGGGAGCGGTCTGCCCTCACACCCCCAGCGCCAGGCGGTCGGCCAGCAGGTCGGGCAGGCCGGCGCGGCGGATCTTCGCCTGGGCGACACCCACGCTGTAAGCGGCGCGCCGGTACTCCACCGTGCCCGCGTCCGGGTCATAGATGGCGTAAGCGGCCCGCGGGTCGCCGTCGCGCGGCTGGCCGACCGAGCCGGGGTTGACCAGGTACACCGTCTCGGGCTCGAGCGCGGTGACCAGCCGGTCCTCGCCGTCCAGCGGGCCCGCCAGCGGCCTCACTCCATGGCGGCGGCAGAGGAAGCCGCCTTGCAGGTGGGTGTGGCCGAAAAACGAAACCGCGCTCTCCAGGTAGGGAACCAGGTGGCCGGCGCTGAAAGCGGTGACGACGTACTCGTCCTCGTCGAGCGGCGAGCCGTGCAGGATCTGAAAGCCGCCGGCTGACAGCGGGCCTTGGGGCAGTCCGCGAAGGTAGTGCAGGTTCTCCGGCGTGAGGGCGGCCTCGGTCCACAGCGCGGCGTCGCGCGCGCTGGGGTTGAACCACTCCAGGTCGGTCAGGCCGACGCTGGCTTTGTCGTGGTTGCCGCGGACGATCGCCGCCAGCTCGGCCCGCGCCCATTCCACCACGCGGTTGGGGTCGGCCCCGTAGCCCACCAGGTCGCCGCAGCAGACGATCTGCTCATAGGCGCCCGCGGCGTGCCGGAGCACCGCCTCCAAGGCCTCCCAGTTGGCGTGGATGTCACTCAGAATGAGGTAGCGCACGGCCGAAACGACCCCAGCAACACGCCCTGCCGAGTTCTATATTGTAGACCATCAGACGCTTCTCCAGCTTACCGGCCACGTTGCGGTCGGTGACGATACGGTTCTGGTCCGGGGCGAAGCTCGGGTGGCCGTCGCCTTCCAGGAATCCCTCGCCGATGGCGCGGTAGTCCCGCCGCCCGTCGGTGAACAGGACGTGGCGGACCGTGTTGCCGTCCAGGCGGAAAGTCGCCAGGATCTCGGCGTCGTTGCGCCACTCGAAGTGGGAGACGCCCAGGCCGAAGGGGATGACTTCGCGCAGATCCGTGCCGTCCAGCCCGGCGGTGAACATGGCCGACTCGAGCCGCCGGCTGGGCATGCTGCTTCACCAGCCGCCGGTAGACCTCGCCGATCGAGAACACCAGGCGCGCCTCGCCGGTGGCCAGATCCATGACGAACACGCCGTCGTTGTCCGGGTGGGGACCGCCGGGGTTGGGGTCCTGGGCCCCGGCGTAGCCGACCACCTCACGCAGGCGCGTCAGGCGCCCGTAAGTGAGGCAGAGCGCGTGACGCCCGTTGAGGCTGACGCCGTTCATGGCCTGCCGCTGCGCCGCGCCGGCGTCAACGCCAACCCAGCGGTGAAGCTCCGGTTGACCCCAACCGCCGGTTGCGCTAGGATGGAGGTGCGGGGTGGAGCAGTCTGGTAGCTCGTTGGGCTCATAACCCAAAGGTCGGTGGTTCAAATCCACCCCCCGCAACCAGCCCCCACCTGCGGTTACCGGCTCTACGGCTCCTAATCGTCAGGGAGGTCTCCATTGTCCGCGCGCGGTACTTCCTGTGGTGCGGCTTAATGGTGGCGAGCAGTTCCCTCCGGCTCTTCACCTGAGTTGCACTGCAACCCGGTGAGTTTGCGCGTCTGGATCACGCCCTTCTTCTTTTCCATGCGGGTGTCGTGGAGCGGGGTGAATTGTATTGAGAGGTGAAGCGGACTCTTGTCCAGCAAAACCTCCGTCAGTTTCTCGATCGACAGCGGGGCGACCACCGCGGGTGCGATGGTTGCGTGACTGAGCAGGTGCTGTTCCAGAGCCGGTGTGTCGGCGATCTCCGAGAACAGGTCGAGCAGCGCTTCGCGGTTGGGAAAGAGGTAGCGGCTCTCCACGGATCGCCTGCCGGACAAGCTCCATCGTATCGGGGGACTCGCCGCGTCCTTCCACAACGCAGTCGCCGCCAAGCGGGCCGTGGCTATCCGTCTGGATGATCTGCCATCCTCCTGAGCCGCCCACGATGACCTTAAAGCTCGACCGGTGCGGGTTCGCCTTGATCCGAATAAAGAGCTCACGGGTGTAATGCGAGTTGATCGGTTCCTGCGAGGAGCCGAAGATGGAGGCCACGCCCATCTGAATGAAAAAGCCTGCGTGATGGACGGTCCCGGTTGAAGGTCAGCCGGTCGCCTTCAACAAAGGCTCAGGACTCCTGATCTCGGCAGGGAATTCCCGAGCAGCCCGGATTGTATTGTGATACCGTTTTCGTCTGGCACAGGAAGATCGTGTTGCCAGGAGCGCGCACATGCCGCAAACGCTACTCCCCGTTTTTCCGGCGGAGGCTACGCCCATCAATGAGCTCATCTCGTTTTGCCGACGGGATGGGACCGTCTATTATTTCCATGGCTGCCTGCCAGTGTTCTCGCATACCGAGAGCGACCTGAAGAG
>ERZ1292640.2561-Hain-H43-02um-R1-2561-length-14508-cov-6_pt1 | contig 11760 bp, 9 predicted proteins | sample MGYA00564404_ERZ1292640 | MGnify/ENA primary metagenome ERZ1292640 (study PRJEB36523, sample SAMEA6512636) | groundwater metagenome | collected 2019-01-08 | study: AquaDiva: Metagenomics assemblies of 32 groundwater samples | reverse complement strand
CGACCACTCGGGGCGTAACAGGCCGCTGCGTGGCAGCTTCATCCTGGCCGCGACGTAGTTTTGACAGTTGGTTTTGTAGTTCGATCTGCTCGTGCTGCAAGCGGGCAAGGTCGGCGGCAGTTTTTTCGTTCTCTTGCGGTTTGGGTTCTGCCTTGCGTGCCTGGGCGGCCTGAATCACTTGCCGATTGCAGTCTTCTAAAACGGTCTTAACGTCGGCAAGCCCGGCGCGAATAAGATTTCGGTAATCCCCCTGCTTCGCCTGAAAAACCTGGAGAGCGGTCGTTGCGTTTGTGGCCGCATTGCAGCGTTCGCCCAATTTGGCAGCATCCAATTGTGCGGTTTGGAGTTGCTGGCGAAGTCCCGCATAGACCGCATTCAACTTCCGTTGTTCTTCGGTTCGGGTGTAGCCGAGGGATGATTTCAGTTGCGATATTCTGTTCGGTTGGCCTTCGAGGCGAATCCCAACGAGATCGCTGAGGAACAACGCTCGAACCAAATGTTCCGGCGCGCCGGCCAGATTGGAATCAAGCAAGCGGCTTGCGGCTGTCAAATCCCGTTCGACCTCAGTCAGAGACTGCTGACAGAACCTCTGCTCGTCTCTCAAGAAGTCGCGGCTGTAGAAGACGCCGGTTTGGCTGGGTGCGGCGTTCAACGCACTTGGTACGACCGCCAAGAGAAGCAAACCGCAAATGGCTGGCTGATGCGCGAGCTTTCGGAACAGCCACGCGATAAGCGAGGCAAAGATTGGCAGCGTAACGACAAACGTGAGAATGAATGCAAGCAGACGTGGAGCATCTGCGGGGGTGCGGAGCAAACCGATGAAATCCCTCTCGACGTGCTTTGCTTTGTTCGCCCATCCACCACCCGTTGCAGAACTGGCACTTTCATCGGATGTCGCCGGCACATTGGAGGATTGTGCCTTCGCCTGAATTTTCAGAACAATCGGCACCACTAAGCCATGTGCCGAGTAGGCCGTAAGCAAAGCTAAACCGGCTGCAAGGAGCAATGGGATGAATGGCGCAGCGGCCTGAAACGCCAGAAAACGCCTGAGACAAATCACCGCCGCAACCGCAGCCACGGCGAGAATTGCCAGCGCGCCTGTCCCCCACTGTTTTGCAGCAAATCCCAAACTCGATTCGACCGGAATAAGCGCTCCGGATTGAAGAACTTCTCCAGTCGCCTTCTCGGTTCGCAGAACGATGACGCCGTTTCCGCGAATTCTAATCGTGCCCTGGCGCAACGGTTCCGAGTCGCTACTGAATTCCGCGACTCGCTGCCCGCTGGCATCAACGTAGATGTGCTTGATTTTTCCGGCATCGGCGCGGCCGTCAATTTCGACGGCAGAGGATTGGGTAATGTTTTCCTCCGGGCCGAGGATCGTCTTGTAAGACTTGTTGCAGCCGACGACCAGAATCATGAGGCCGACAGCAACCAGTGGATTTAGTGTGAGTCTGATTAACTGTTTCATTTTGCGTCCTTTACCGTTGGTGGCACTGCACCAACGCTTGTTTTCCTTTGGGCTGGCAGTACCCAGCCGTGAATCACTGTTGATTGGGATCCGAGGTTTTCCGTGCTCGATGGCGACGGGAAATTGCGTGACCAGCCACGAGGTCACATGAATTGTCGTTTCGTCAGTGCGAACCTGTTGATTGCAATTGCTCATCGAATCTCCTCCTGACTTCTGCGCGTGGCCGGTTGTGAATTGGTGGGCGGGGACGCACGGCGCGCGAATCGCCGCGTGATTGGTGAAGGAATGCCTCCCAGGCATTTGCCTTTCGCGTCACGGAAAAAAGAACCCGCCCGAAAGTGATGTCACCCGGCGATGCGGGCTGTTGTGCGGTAGCTGATTCATTTGTCGTGTTCATGTGCGTGCCTTTCTGTTATTGGGTTTGATTGATCACGATTGTCGGGATGAATTCAGCCTGCGACCATCGCGTGACCGGCACGCGGAGCGGCGGGGCGATTTGCAGTTCACAGGCGGCCGTCGGTGCAGCCAGCGCCGGGTGCAACTGTTCCAGGTCAGATTCGGGCTGTTGCGGCGCGTCGGGCGTTTCTGTTTTTGGCTTCATCGGAGTTATGGTCACGACTAGCCTTAATCAGTTCTGATGCCATGAAATGAGCGAAGGCAGCGCGCCACGTGGAGGCAGTTGAATTTCAGCAGATTATGCTGAACTCATTTTTTTGGTGTGCGAACTGAGAATAAAGAATCGGCGCGACTCGTAATGTTCGCGTTACGAGTTTTCGGTTACGGCGTAGAAGTGTGGTTACGTGTCCTCGGCTACGCGAGGTCTGCGTTAAGCAAAGGCGGGAGAAGTTCGAAGAAGGTGTTCAGCGAGGCGAGAAGAAGAACTATGAAAAATGAGAGTTGAACACGAATGGTGACTTGGGCTGCTCCCGGGCGGCTCCGACTTTGTTTGCCGAGGCGCTTAAGTTGCGCGTCATCGAGCAAACCACGTATTCCAAGAACGAAGCCGGCGCAGGTTGGTAAATTTTTGTGGATCGTCCTTCACCAGATTTCTCATTTCCCTGCTATACCTATCAAATGCCTGTCGCACGGCTGCCCCCGTTCGTTTGGGGTTCAAGACTTTGCCCAACTCGTCCGTGGTCACCTTCACTTTTTCCTTTTCTTCGACCGTGGTCATGCCGTGCGTCTTTTGGGTCCATATTTCGCAGACCTTCAGGTTCCACTCTTCCAACATCGCCTGAGCGGAAGCGTTGCGTCCTGCGGTCTTTGGGTTCAGCCCGCGCTGTCCCGCGCCGGCTTCTGGGTTTCCTTGTTGATCCCCAGCCGAACGATTCGCCGTTCCGGAAAAACCCGCCATTTTCGCCGCTGCTCCGCCCACAGCTACAGTTTGGAGGTCTAGGTGATTGGTCGCGATCTTGTCTTTGCCTTTGGCAAGAATAGTGGCGCGCTCAATCTTGTTTCGCAATTCCCGAACATTTCCCGGCCAAGGATACTCGCAGAGCGCGCGCATTGCCTGATGCGCGAAGGCGCGCGGCTTTCCGCCTTTCATTGCAGTGAATTCCTCTCGGAATCTGTCTGCGAGGAGTGGGATGTCGGATGCACGCTCCCGTAATGCCGGCAACTTGATTGGAAACACATTCAGCCGGTGAAATAAATCTTCACGGAAAGTCTTTTTGGCGATGCTGTCTTCAAGGTTTTCGTTCGTAGCGGCAATGATCCGCACGTCAATCTGGATCGGTTTGTTGCCACCGACACGCTCAATTGTTTTAAGTTTGACCACGCGGAGTAATCGCTGCTGCGCCGACATGGACATACTCCCGATCTCGTCGAGGAAGATCGTGCCGAGATCACACTGCTCGAACTTTCCGATACGCTGGCCGGTGGCCCCGGTGAAAGAACCGCGCTCATGACCGAATAATTCGCTCTCCAGAAGGGTCTCGGGGAATCCTGCGCAGTTCACTCGCAGAATTGTTTTCTCGCTTCGGCTGCTGAAGTTGTGAATCAAGGTAACAAATTCCTCCTTGCCAGTTCCCGACTCGCCCAAAAGCAGAACGGTTATCTCATTCTCAGCGGCTGCGATGGCCAGCCTCACTGCCTCCAGAAACAAGGCATGTTCTCCAACCAGATTGACGCGTGCTGCCTGCGACTTATTGATCAGCAGCTTCAGCACCGTCTCGTTTGTGCGCCGGTAGCCGCTTTCCTTCTCTGCGGTCACGAGCTCCTTGCGCAGCAACGCCGTCTCTCCAGGCGAGTTCTTGGCGATGTAATCGTCAAACCCGGCATTTCTCACGGCTTCCATCGCTCGTTCAACCGAAGAGTAGGCCGTCAACATGATCAGATAAATGCGCGGATTTAGTGCGCGAAGCGCGCTGCCCACCTGCTCTCCTGTAATATCGCTCTCTAGGTTTTGATCCACCACCGCTGCATCTAATTCAAGGGCCTTGGTGGAATCAATAGCCAGTGCCTCGGCGCCATTGCACGTCATCACTTGATATCCAAGATCGGAAACCTTCGTCTCCATTTTGCGTAACTCGACAGGTTCATTATCAACGCATAATACTTTCATAGAATTGCTCTCCTCATTTACATTTATCCCGAAGCGCGATTACAATCCGGGTTTTCTCCATTACGACTTCATCCGCTGACACCGCGATTTCCCGAAAAGTCCAATCCAAGACCCGCATCTTGGTTTTCACGATCATCAGTCCGGTCACTCCCCCGCGCGGACTCTCCGCTTCCACTTGCTGCAAATAGTTGATCCAATCCTTGCCCAACCGCCCTTGGTTTTCAAAGCTAACGAGGAACTTCCGGTCGTCCCAGCCTGCCCTCACACAAAAGCTCGTCGCTTTCTTCTTGCCGTAATCGCCGTAAGGGGAGGAGGCGTTATGCCATAGATTCCACAACACCGTGAACGCACCGGGTAGGTCGCGATCATTCAACACCAGATCACTTTCCAGCGGCGGGACAGTGAGTTCAGCCTTGAGTTCGGCGGATGGTGTATGCTCCTTAAACCAGCATAGCAGTTTACCAACGTGCGTTGGAAGGTTCAGACCGCTCTGGCGACCGAAGGCGATGGAAAGGGAAATATCTCTGATTTCCGACAACTTGCTCGCATCTTCGACCTGTTCGCGTGCCTTCCCAGACAGTTCAGAGGTGGGTCGCTTAACCGCCTCTTGAAGATGCCACGTGGGCACCCGCTGGAAGATCGTGTGCTGCTGAGCTTCCCTTTCGAGCTTCGCCGCCAGGGCCTCTTTTCCCACCTCGTCAATGGCGTCTGCGCACGCCTGACTGATGCTTGCTAGTTCCAGCACGTCGTAGTCAATTTGGATGGCGAACCAGGAGTTCGCGTCGGTGTGAATGTTGACGAGACGGCCGTCCGGAAGTTCGATAGGTCGTTCAGTGTCAGTGTAGGATGGCGATGTGAGGCGGGCTCCGGGAAATGGAAAGACGAGCAGTAATTCCTCCCAGCGATTGTTAACCCTTCGCATGAACGATGGTTTATCCTGGTTCCGGTATTCCTCAACGAACGCCTCCTTCACAAGGCGAAGATAGGTTGACTTGGCTAGCGCCCGGATGTTTTCAATGGCGTCGCTGACCAGCGAGCGATAAAGGGCGTAGGTGTGCGCCCAAGTGGCAATCTTCGCGCTTCTTGGACTGATTGTGAACAGGGCAAGCCACGGGATTCCGCTGACATGAATGGGGACATAGAAAACGTGCCGGTCTTTCGCAATCGCTCCATACACACGCTTTTCAGCCTGCTGTCTCTTCCAGTCGTCCGACTGTTTGTCCGTTGACGGAATGTCTCGGCCTTGACCCGTCTGTTCGTCGCTAAAGTCCACCACTCCGGAGGAAAACACTGAATCCGCGATCGAACGGGCGGTCGCGCCGAGCGGCCACTCCATCAAGGATGGGACCGCTTCGCCAAAAGCTGCGGAGATCGCTTCCGCCTGGCTGCCGGAAAGGAGCAGTTGAGCCGTGTAGGAAAAGTGAGCGTTTCTTGGCTCGTCGTTCATTGCCGAACGGAGAACACAGAACATGTTGTCGAACGGCAGGTCTTTCCCGCGAAGTTGTTTGACTAGCGGAGAGTCGGAGATCGGCGACAGTGCCCCATTCACTATCGGCCTCACGAAGTCCACCAATTGAGTCCGATCCACCCTACCAAGAATTCTCTGTCTTCCCGCCCAATAGGATTCATCGTTTACTTTTTGTTTTTCGGTTGGGCGAATTGCTTCTGAAACCTCCAGCGATTTTCCGATGCGCTGCAACACGTCCCTGCCAAGGCCCGACTTTTCGCGGTGCAAGATCCCGAAAAGTGCCTCGAATGGCTTTAAGTTCGCCAGTTCTGGAAAGTCGGCTCTAAGCTGACCGTCATGCACGACGGGATTGATGTCGGGTTTGATGTTGTGAACGCAAAGAGACACGTCGGTTTCGGGAATGGGAATCAGGTTTCTCCCCGTGTTCTCGACTCCCTGAATAACTGCCTGGAACTGATCTTCCAGGTCAGGGTCGCATAGCGTGGTCCGCACACATTTGTAAGATTTCGTTCCGCCCTTGCGAAAGAAGCTGAAGCAGAGGGGCTGCTGAAGCAGCAAGCCCAGTGTATTCAAAACTGGCAACAGCCGGACGCTTTTCTGCGGATACCGGCTGGCCGCAGTAATCATGGCGTCGGCAACCAGGCATGGTCGCGAACTTTTTGAGTAAGGAGAAAGTGGCATGTTCAAAACCAATGACTTCGCAATGCTTCGACGTTCCTTGCTTGCAAGTTCGCATCGTGGACGATTTTCCCCGCTCGCATGACAACGGTTCGATCTCCAAGAGTGCTCGCCAATTCTGGATCGTGCGTGACTTGGATAATGGTTTTGCCCGCCTTTCTTAGGTCGGCAATTTCGGCCAGACATCGTTCCGCCTTGCTGGGGTCGAGCGCGGCCAACGGCTCGTCCAAAAGGATTAGAGATGCCGGACGAAGCCGGGCGATGAGGAGGGCCAGCAATTGACGCTCGCCGCCTGAGAGTGTCTGCACCGGCTGTTTCATCCGGTCGGCCAAACCAACGGGGTTAAGCATCTCGACATATTTACCCTGAAGGGACCGCTTTGATTCGCTGGCGGCGTGCGAGTCGGCCACAGCGAGATTTTCAAGAACTGTTAAATCCGCCGCAGTGCCCAGCAGCGGGTCTTGGTGGATGAGGAAGACGCTTTCGGCCAATTCACCGGCATTCATCTCTCGCGCCGCTTTGCCGTTGATTTTCGCATGGCCGCAATCTGGCACTGCTCTCCCACTGAGCACACGCAGCAAAGACGTTTTTCCGGAACCGTTATGACCAACCAAAATGAGCCATTGGCCACGCGGCACGGAGAGAGAGACACCATCGAGTGCGTTCACCCTCTGTCCCCATCGCTGGTAGCTGAGATGGAGGGATTCAATGACTACATGGTCGCCATTTTTTGTCGAGTTCACTTGATGCCTCCCTCGAACAATTCGCCATTTCGCGAAAAGCGAAGCGCGATGACAAAGAGCACCAGGACCGCTGTGGCTAATTTCAAATCGGTCGGCGCCAGACCCGCGCGCACGGCGTACGAGACCAAAATCTGGTAGAGAATGCTGCCAAGAATTGCAGCGACCAAAACAAACGCCTGCATAGACAGACGTCGTTGAGGCAAAAGGCGTTCGCCAATGGTCATCGCCGCCAAAGCGAGAATGAGGACTCCCTGACCCATTCCCACATCCGCGAAGCCCTGTTTCATCGCGAGAAGAACACCTGACAGAGCTGCGAGGCCGTTGGTGATGGCTAGTCCAATGACAAGCTTGCGAAGGGCGTTGATTCCGAGTGAACGCGCGTATTCGGGGTTCGAGCCGGCCACACGCAATCGCATCCCATACAGACTCGACAGTCCTCTCAGCAAGAAGGCAGCGCCTACCGTGGCCAAGACCGCAAGGAACGCGATCGTGGCAACGTGGAAGTCGCCACTGAAATTTTTGTCCCACTGTTCCAATGTGTCGAAGATGGAGTGCAACTGAAGAAGCCCGATATTGGAGGCTCCCATCAATCGAAGGCTCAGAGAATAGCTGATGGCGACGACAAGGATTCCAGCAAGGAATTTGTTCATCCTGAACTTGACGTGGAGAAGGGCGGTCAAGCTGCCCGCCAGCGCGCCTACTGCAAACGCGCCAAAAACAGCCAGGGGCCACGGAACGTCGTGCTTGTAGAGAGCCGCGAATACTGCGGCACCAAGCGGCAGGCTCCCTTCAATGGTTAAATCTGGAAAGTGCAACAACCGAAAAGCCAGAGCCAAAGCGATCACGGCCCAAGCCAAAATCAGGCCCATCGTCAGACCAATGTCAATTGGCACGAGCCAGTTCATTCTTTGATTTCTTCGTAAACCTTGGTTGCGCGTTTCAACACTTCTTCGGGCAACGTGACGCCCATCAATTCGGCGGCTTTCTTGTTCAGGTAGATTTCATCTCCGTGCGCCACGACTGTGGGAATGTTCTTCTCGCCCTTGAGTACACGCCCGACAATCACGCCAGTCTTCGTTCCCAATTCAGCATAGCCCACCGAGACCGCTGCCAATCCGCCCTTTTCAACGGTGCCGCTGTCACCGACATAGAGCGGCATCTTGCGCTCGACAGCGACCTTTATGGCTGACGCAACGCCGGCGATTACCGTATTGTCGCTCGACAGAAACAAGGCATCAGTTCGGCCAGCAAGATTGTGGGCCACGGGATAAACGTCTGTTGTAGAACTGACGGCTCCTTCGATAATCTCAAAGCCGAGCGCGGGCGCGAACTTTTTGATTTCCTTTATCCCGTATTGCGAAGCGGCTTCGCCAGGATTGTAGAGGACGCCCAATCGTTTCGCGTTGGGGCTGATTTGGCGGATGAGTTTGAGTTGATCTTCATACGGCCACGCATCGGAAGTCCCGGTGATATTTTCCTCTCCGTGATCGAGGGATTTCACAAGCCCAGCGCCTACCGGATCAGTCACGGCGGCGAAAACGACTGGACAACGCGCAGCCTTTGCAACCGCCTGCGCCATCGGAGTCGTGATGGCAACAACAGCATCGGCGTTCTGACTGGCAAGTTCGCTCGCGATGTTCGCCGCCAACTGGACTTGGCCGCTGGCGTTGCGCACAAGGTAACGAATGTTTTGGCCTTCAATGTATCCTTCCTTTGCCAGTTCCTTTTTCAAGTTTTCCTGCACTGCGTCGAGTGCGGGGTGGGACATGAGTGTGGCAATGGCCACGGTTTTCGTTTCAACTGGTTTGGCAGTCTTTGTTCTTCCCGCCAGCCAAACGGCGGCGACAATCGCAGCGATGATGAGAAGTGTTACGACAATTCTTTTCGGTTTCATACAGTGTCAGGTTTGGTTTAACTATTCGCGATCTCCGCAATCAAAGGCGTTTCAACGGTTTCCTCAGACGGCACAAGATGACTTCCGTATTTGAATACACGAATACCCTCCAGGTCGTCGAGGTCTGTCAGAATCGAGTCGATCCGCATCACCGCGTTCGACTTCACAATCTGGCGGGTCTCCACTTCAAAGCGGCCCGTTCGGAGAACCTCCGGGTTCAGAATGCCGATGGGGATTCCGCCTGTGCCGTGAGCAAAATGTTTTCCGAGCCAGTTGAGCACCGGCGCTTGCTTCGCCTCCCAGGCCGTGAAGGACTCGAAAATGTCGCGCGGGAATTTCTTCTGACGCCAACCCGAATCAAAATGGCTCGTCCCAGGATAGACCACGTGCAACTGCGGGAAGATGGTGATTTCCTTTTTGCGCTGGGCGGCAGCCAGGCCCATTTCCTTGAGAATGTTCTTGGTCACTGCGTGGTGCGCTTCTGTTTCGCCCGGAAGCCCGAATTGCAGATTGATGTAGCACGCGACATCAGACTCCAGAAGCGCGGGGACAACTTTCCGCCGCAGGCGGTCGAGGTAACGACTTGGATTCGGGGCTTTGTCCAAATAGTCCAACTGATCAAGGTTGAGAGATTCGACGCCGAGATACACCGCTTCACAACCCGCGCGCTCCATCAACCGCACAAGCCCTTCACGATCCATTGACTCGACGCGCGTTTGGCAGTCCCAGGTGAACTTGAGGCCCTTGCGGCGCAATTCAGCGAGGGCGCCGCAAAGTTCGTCCGTCCGCCGGGGCGTGTGGGCAAAGAAATTGTCCTCGATGGCAATCCGGGTAAAACCGAGTTCCACCAGTTGCCGAATGTCTTTGGCCACTTGGACCACGCTCCGCGCCCTGATCTTCTGATTCGCGACCGAACAGAAGGCGCAGTTGAGCGGACAACCGCGCGCACTCACGTAGGTCACATGATCAAATTTCCCCGGCGTGCCCTTTAGGCCGTTCTTCTTGAACATTAGCGGGATCGAATCCAATTGACGTTCATTGAGGAGGGGGGGCGGCGCATTGACGTGGGCTGAGCCTTTGTGCAAGAACGCCAACCCCGGCGTCGAACAGACGTGCGGGAATCGGCGAAGGAACTCCGTCATGGCGATTTCCCCTTCGCCAATCACGACGTAGTCAACTGTGTCCGGGTGGCTTCGCAGCAAGATTTCAGCGTCGGCACTCGGGTGGGGGCCTCCGAGCACGGTCGTAAACTGCACGTCACTAACCAACAGCCTCTTGAACGCGGAAGCCGCGGCCAGCGCCGTTTGGTGAGAGGCCGTCGTCGCGGTGATGCCAACCACGGTGTTCTTCGCGAAGGAAACGCCACCTTGGAGAATCGCCCCTTCAAGCCCCGATAGAGTGGCGTTGCTCAGGTCGAGCAGTTGCACTTCGACCTTCGGCACATTTGCCTGGACGAAGTTGGCGATGCTGATCAGCCCTGTGGCAAAGCCGCCCAGCAACCCGGCTTGCGGTGGCATCACCAGCACCAGCGATAGTTCTGACTTGGCCATCGAACGTAAAAGATGCAACGAACCGGTGGAGGATACGCAATGGGCGTGCCACCGCCAAGACTTGAGCCTATCGTATTGCAACTCCATATCTTGCAACAACCATTCAACCTCGGTGACAGAAAACGGCGTAAGGAATTTGTTACGGCGTAATCGAGCCATTACAGGCCAAGTGGCGTCCCGCAGTCCGCGTACGGAAGCCATGTGCGAATCAAGCCCGCTGGGCGAGTGAAACCTGCCGCGCTTCAGGCGACAACCGCCGACATCGGGACCGCGATGACTTCGCCGGCATCTCCGGCATGATGGAGAACCACTTTGCCGCGTCCGCCGATCTCACGAGCTCGCGGTAGTTCGTAATTCACTTCCACCACCGCCCGCGCCCCGGTGGCCTTCGAGGGGGTCAGCAGCCTCACCAAAAACCAGTTTTGCACCATCTTGGACAAAACCCTTCCACGCGACACCTGCGCGCCGTTCGATCTCGGACTGACCGTCGCTTGCCCGCCGCGACGGGCGCGAGCACGGCGGGCGTGCATCTGCTTCTGTTCGTCCACCGCGTCACGGGATTAGAGCCGGGCTTTTATTTCCTGCTGCGAGCAGAAAGGGATTTGCCTGCCTGTGCGGGGCACGCGCGATGTGGCTGACGCTTTGCCAGGCGCGCTTTCGTCGCGCAAAAAAGCGGCCTCCGTTTCCGCAGGCCGCTGCGAGTTTGCTTCCGTGGTTCCCGGATTTTTATGCCGGCGGAGTGGGCGGCGTCGGCGTTTTCTTTTCCCGCTGCGGAGCGCGTTCGACGTGGCTCGCGCTTTGCCACGTGCGGAGTTTCTCCGGCTGGCGCGTGTATTTGTTATACATGATGGCGTCCAGTCCGCCGCTTTCGTCGTAAGACGCTTATTTAGAACTGGTAACAGGTGATTAGGCGCGGGTCTAACCGCCTCAGAATTGCCCTCAAACCGTTGGAGAGGGTTTTTAACGGCGTCAAAACAGCCTTCAAACGGTTGGAGCGGGTCTAAAACGGCGTCCAAATTGGCCTGCAACCGTTGGAGCGGGTTTGCGACGGCGTTGAAATGTTGATCAAACCGTTTGAGCGTCATTTCCACGCCGTCCAAACAGGCAACAAACCGTTTGAGCCGGTCTGGAACGGCGTCAGAATTGGCCTCAAGCTGCTGGAGCGGATTGATAACGGCGTCCAACTTGGCCTCAGACCGTTTGAGCAGATTTCCAGCGGCGTCAAATTATCCTTCCAGCACGACTTCCGAAACGGCAGCGACCCGGCAACGGCCTCGCGAAAGTCCTGCCGCAGCGTTCACCTCCTCGAATTAGGACACTACCGGAGTGCGGGCTACGGGCTGCGGCGCGCACGGAGTGACGCGCCCTACCTGGAGGTTCATAGGCAGGTTCATGG